>Ga0247782_1000228_pt1 | contig 61958 bp, 49 predicted proteins | sample UWRJL019104C5_FD_179928 | JGI IMG/M metagenome (GOLD analysis project Ga0247782, IMG submission 179928) | Plant litter microbial communities from Arlington Agricultural Research Station in Wisconsin, United States - UWRJ-L019-104C-5 | ecosystem: Environmental > Terrestrial > Plant litter >... | reverse complement strand
GATCTCCCATTATCCCACCACACTATACAGTCCCCCTCCGCTAGAGAAGAAGACCCCCCCGCCTCACCTTACTGGTGCTTATTTTTAGTCGCTCAACTGCCGCCATCCCTTTTCTCAGATAGATGTAACCTACTTTAGGTATCGAAGATGTAAGTAAGGCATGTATCAGCGCGGCGTATCGCTCGTATCGAAGATGTAAGTAAGTGAGAAAAACAGCCCCCAAAAACAAGGGAAAGATAACCGAAGAGAAGGACCAGACAGAGCCAAGAGTAATACACATGCAAAACGTCTCTCATAGGTAAGTACTTACTCATCTAAGCACTTATATGACATAACGACCCTCAGTACCGTAGATACCAGTACAGATGTATGTAGGTAGGGATAGATGTAATACGGTAGTATACATAATCGGACTAGTTCGCTGCGACACCGGCACTTGGCTGTGACATTATGTACATTTGGATAACGTACAGCATACCTTAAAACACCCTTACATACAGTTTTACCTTACCTTACCTATCTCACCTTACCTTAACTTACATAGGTAACAAGCATTATGTAGATAGGTACATAAGTCCCTACATGTCTACGGTAGCCCAACCGTAGTACATTGGATACCCAGCCGGTATATTGCCTAGACTACCTAGGTAGACTATGTAGGTTCCTGTACCTACATACTATCCTTACACGACCAATAATGACGAGGCAGAGAAACATCCGGCTAGGCAACGAAATGGCCGAACTTGTAAGTGTCCATGTATGGGTATGTATGTGTATGTATGTAGGTAGTTCATGTGGCGTATGGGTGGGCTCCGATTCGTTGTTTTCTCGCTTGTAAGTATGTGGGGAGGTAAGGAAACCTATAATATACATCTATACTGTATAATATGGTTCTTTTTAGTTTCCTATAAAATCCACCGATTTGCTATGTACTATATTCTTATATGCATATGCTAGATAGGTTAAGAAGTCAAACTAAGTCGGTAATTAGCTTAGGTTAGGTTCATTTAATTAGTTTCCCTTCATATGTACTCGTGTCTGGGTACTGGACAGATGGGACTAATTAACCCCTCATCGTATGTAAGTATATGATGAGTATGGATTTCTTTCTTTGGTTGTACTCAAAGTATTTTCCGGTTTCCCTTCTTTTTACGGTATAGATGTACCTATGTACATAGTAAGATAGATAGATAGATGCAGCATACAGTAGATTCATTGATAAACCAAAGACTAGGGGTCATATGGTTGGCAGGTTAACTTAGCTTAGGTCCGGTCCGGTCCGAAAGGGCTAACGCACGTCAGTTGATGTGATTGTGTAGGACGATTTAAGTAGTTCCACATCTTAACAAGTGCTCTTTAAAGCCTAAGCCTGACATACCTACCTACCCACAGCAGCAGAGACCAGATAGATAGACATACACTATTACTTGGCCGAGGCGAGTGATTTATGCAGCAGTCTGTGCTTCTTTACTGTCCCGTCACATCTTGTACATTCTCTTGGTTCGGCACTTTCCTTGTTCACTTCCTCAGCAATAGAGCGCCGTTCTTTGTATCCGTGATTGTTGAAGAATTGGCACATCACATACATTTGTTGAGTATAGTAACGCCAAGGCTGAGAAAAATTCCGGCTCCTTTCTAAACAAGAAAGAGGGTGAGGGGGCTAGCTATCTATCCATCCTATTGAGAGCCGGTACGCCAAGGCTGAAACTCGGGTTGGGCCGTGTTGGCGATGCTAGTCTGCGTCTACCATCACTGTCAGTCTGGCGGGGTGGCGTTTTGGTGGCACTGGCACGCGCCCACGCACGCGCACCTTTCGTCGTGGGTTGATAGTTACATAGGTAACTTCCTCGGTAGATCGATCTGGTTCTGGACTTGGTCCCTGTCTGGAACTTGCATAGGAGGTACAGTATGTCACCATCGGACGCAGCGGATCTTTTTTCGGAGCTCTGCTACATACTACTGACTGGAAGTAGGTAGGTAGTCGGTTCCCAATCTATGTGTAGGCCAGTCAGTAAGTCGGTCGTCAAGGTCTAGTCCCTATGCTACTTTCTAGATCCTATGCTAGAGGGGATTCTAGTATCGCCCGATACATCCTAAAAGAGGCTTAAATGACTAAGCCATCGTAGTGGATATGGGAGCCTCAAGTGGTATGCCATCGAGTTGAACCAGACTGATGAGATATGTTGATTGAAGATTGAGGATATGATTGACAATGGATTACGTTGAAAGAGGGTCGATCATGAGTAGAATGCAATTTGTATGGTCATAACTGTATCTACACCGCCAGTCAAAGCATCTTCTGTCTATCTAATAATATCTACACGCAGACATCTACTGCATCAAGCCCCCATTAATACCACGTCTTATTAGCTCGTCCATCAATAGGAAATGGCGTTTTCCCCGTCCGTCTGTGACAGACAGAATCGTGAAACATTTTCCATGTGTTACATAGAGTAGAAAAAATGGTAGCCTAGTAGTCGACTGATTGAAGTTGCCGATTATCCGTCCGTTCCGGCTTTTCCTTGTTTTGATGGAAATAAGATGCCGAAATGTGAGCGCGTTGCCCGTTGCCGCTATCCGTCCAGCGCCTTTTTGACGCGGTGTCTCGGAGAACCATGCCTTAGCCACTGTCCAGCCATGAAAATTGAGATGACGATATGAAAAAGAGCCATTTCTCCCCAGAACCGTGCCGTTCTATAAAGAAACCAAGAATTAAGGCCTTTCGTCTTCTTCTTCTCCTTCTGACTCTTCTCCATGCCTACCTGTGCTTGCTCTTTTCCGTCGCCCAATCTATCGCACACCTCGTGGAATAAATCGACCTCGTCTGTGATGACCCCGGATACTTCCTTTCGGATGCTCCATTCCATCCAACTCTCTTCGTTCACAGTCCAGACGTGAACCGGAATGCCGAGCTTCCTCATGTCCCGGAGAAATTTCGCGCCAAATGGCGACACTAAAGCATGGCGTAGCATACTGAAAGAGATGTTTGGGATATCTGTCAAACAACGCGCATAAGAGGTGGACACTCCTACATGAGTAATGGGGTAATCAGGAAGATATTTCATGCTGAGTTTGATATAAGTCGCCTGAAAACAGTCAGTCTCCGGATCCTTTACAGCAAGGATCGAGTCCTAGTTGTGGGAACCAACTCACATTCCAACAACACGGCCTGACTCTATCGCTCCACGGTCTTTTACTCGAGACGGACGCAAGTGCCTCCGCCGTCCGTCTCATCATCTCATCGGCATCATCGTGCGTCTAACGAGGTTTTATTAGTATCCGTTTCAGCTAGAATTATCATCGAGGGAAGGCCTTATTATACCATGAAACTTACCTTAATGTCGAGCATCAACCATATGCTTTCTAGGCCAGGCTCATTCAGATAGCTGAGCAAGTCGACCAGCCGGGGCATAGGTTCATGGGGTTCGCGAAGGGTACGAAGCTCACTGATGTCGCTCCAGTCCAGATCTCGAACTTTGGCCTTGTTCCCATAACATCTTTGAAGTGTCTCATCATGGCATAGCACGACAACACCGTCACGCGTCAGGTGAAGGTCCGTCTCGATAGCCTCTACCCCTGCATCAACAGCCGCCCTGAAAGCCGCCATGGTGTTTTCAGGGGCAATAGCCTTGAAGCCCCGATGGCCAATCGTTTGTGGCACGGGCTTCCGCCCATGCATCACTCGGGGGCTTATGTCACCATATTTGGCCGTGGGACTCTGAATCTCTGCAATCCTTATCAGCCTGCAGACACCCACATACCGTTTCGGTACCCAGATAAGCAGAGCGGTTACATAGGGACAAGAGACTCACTACGATCGGCGTCAGATCCCAGTAACGAGCTTTGCTCACTCACAGTGACAACGTTAACGCGCTTTGATGCTATCGACATCTTGAGTGCCGGCCACCGTGTCGTCGCAGCACTGACACTGTTGCAACGAACGATTCTTTGCAGTGTTGACCTTGGTCTAGCCAGAACACCAGTTCTTGTGTCCCTAGCCACTCAAGGCAACAGCTCTAGTGAATGAGATGCAGACGGAGGAACGTTGTGGCCAATCGCTTATCATGGGAATGATGTCACTCGTAGAGAGTGGGAAGTCAAGTTCCACCTGTCGTGTGGATCCTGTCGAGTCCCTTTCAGCTTGTATTTTTCGGATGAAGTCTGGACCGAGCCAACGACGATGTAACCTGATGGGACCTGGTTGGACTACCTATGCTACGACGTTTGCGGTCTAGATCTCCCGCAAGTCCTTTGGGACGGGTGGAGCTCTCGTCACGACACGGTACACCGTGCCCGGCTTGTGGTATTTGGTATAGGATAGGTATGTATGGATGAACGATATAAACCGTACGTATGTGCTCGGTAGGCGAGTGGGCAGATAAGTGATCGCAATTGACTTCTTGATAGATGCTTGGTGACGATAGGTCAACGACAATCCGGCACCCAACTGGCCAGATCTACAAGATGTTCGAGCAGAATTGAGAGATAATTGCGCAGGATGTCTACAGTTATGGACAGCTCGAAATAAGATGATTGGACGGTTGCGAACCTGCAGCAGGCGTATTTACAGTTCGGCCAGGCAAGTAAGGATCTGCAGCAAGGTTCAGAATCTTATAGGAGCGTGACCACCGACCGGAGATGCATGCAAAGAATTCGAGGGACTTTGCAGTGTGGAAAATACTATCAAAACAAAAAAGAGGAATATGCAGATAAGCTCAAAGATCAAGAACCGAAGAAGCAAGAATCACAAGGCGGCCGCAACCTATTTCAAGCCATCTCGACTATTGCAGCTTGTAGCCCTGTACCGGATTCAACGGGATAGTGAATCGGCCGAGAAGTTCATCCGACGGGGATAGGCACATCCTACGGACTACAAGTACATATGTACAGAGAAGAGAGAAGACGTGAGGATGTGAGATCTTGGCGTCAAGACGGGAGCGGAAGATGTGCAGACCGTACATACACAGATATGCGTAGCCAATGGCACGGCATCGAGTGGATACAAATGGCTGCTAGGACCAACCAGGTATAGAGCGGTACCTTGGTACATGTGAAATATGGGGATTGCCCAGCCACGGCCAGGTAAGCACTAGTGGCATCTGATAAGTGAGATGCTATCAATACGGGACCAGTTCGTGGCGGGTGACCAATCCACTCTGCATCTCGTTCAATGACTAAGGCAGGCATACATACAATACACACTATCTTCGATGAGTTAGATGGCACCATTGTGATGGTGTGGTCACCAAGTCGATTCTATTGCAGTGCTCAACTCATGGATTATGCTGTATGATTATGGCCTTTTTCTTGTCATTCTAGCACTCTGACGGTTTAGAGACGTCTTGGATATGTGCGGGGGCGTGAACCATTATCTTGTCTTATAGGTATGCTATGCACATATGCTGCTGTGCTGCTCGATTGGGCAGTTGGTCATTGGTTGGGCTCGATGCTTTTACGTTGTACGGAGTATATTAATTTGCGGAGATATTGAACTCGTACAGGTACGCATTCACCTCAGAAGGGGAAATATATTTAGCTTGGCAAAGTTTATCTAAGGCACGATCCATACCATATCATCAACTGCGTATCAGTATGTCCTGTTAAAAAAAGCCGACACAGGAGAGCCACTGGTAGCCTTACTAGATTCTTCAACCAATGAATGAGAATTCAAGGGACAGAGACTAACACAAGACGGCCTCACGCCTCTAGCCGCGCCATAATTTAGCTTCCGATCAACCTACTAGTACCTTCTATGCCATCATACGGCCAAGAGATACAAACCGGAGTCGCCTAAAAGATTATACTTGCATCTATGAGATTACGAAACAGGTACGAAGGATTCCCATCCTTACTGACATATCATGCACAGGAGATATCTACCTGCATACCCAGACACATACATGATCAGGGAAGGGAAGAAAAAACGCCCAGCCTCGGTACTTGGAAGATCCGCCAAGATAGCCAAGATGCAGTACCGAAGAAAATCAAAGGGAGCAAAAAAGAAAAGAGCAATCACCTACCACCATAAAAATGGCAAGGGCAAAAAAAGGTGTCAGTGTGCCATGAATCCATTCTCTACCAGGCTGCATAGTCGTAGACCATGTCGCCGAAGACGGGGGAGGCGCAGCGCTGCCAAAAGACGAGATGCTGTATGGATGTATGTATGTAGGTTGGCATATAGCGGTAGTTTTGTGAATCTTTTCAGACGACGGCCGGTCCTCTGGTCCATACTTCCGCAAAAAAAGCCAAGCAACATGGGCGGCCTCTTTTGTAAATTAACAGAGCACGTCACTCACTCCCCGGGTCTTCTTGGATGTAATCTATCTATCTGCGCGCGCTGGTCACTTCTTTTCTTCTTGGTCGTTATTTCTTCTTCTGCCTGCGTGCGTGGCTCCGTTTACACGTCTTAGAAACGATAGGGGATACGGGGAAACGCGATGGACTTATTTTAGCCAGATATTGCATCAGTTCTATCGCCTTCTTGCATGATCTCACTCGAAAATCTCGTGTTGCACCGTAGTTGATGATGTATAGTCTGTAGACACAAGAACTTTGTTGAACAATGCTTTTTTTATTGACCAGTGCCTTTCACGCTTATTGATACCCCTGTCTGTTCAACATCGAATCCATCAAAATCCCTGAAGCGACCCTTCTTTACTATACATGGCGCCAAGGGGCTAGTTACAAAGTTTTGTAAAAAATGAACAGGCAGTAGTAGAACACATCAAAAGAGGACGCTCAATCTGGCTTGAAGTAAAATAAAATTTGGAGGGGAACTAATCCGCCTCAACTCTGTACTAGGATCGCCAAAGTACTATTGTAGAAATATCAAAAATCCGCCCCTGACTGACCCCTTATGGGTGTCATTTTGTGCCGTGCTATGCTAATTTAGCATCAAAAAGCCTCCGTGTTTGGATATAGAATTTGTATAAAAAAAAAGACAGTAAACCTTCCAACACCTCCCAAACATATCGTAAAATCATATACCAGGCCTTTTATTGCCTGCCAAAGGGAAAAGAAACGAAGAAAATCAACTCATGGACGAAGGCCATCGTCATAAGCCTAGAGTCATATCGAGACCCTCCAACATCAGCGGTCCATCATGGCTGTTCCTGTGTGACATCAAACCACTTTGATAGTCATCGCTTCCCATGAGGTACAGATCACTGGGGTGTTCATCACCTGAGCTTAGGCTCTCATCACTTAGACTAAGGACACTTTGGGGCCCAGCGCCAGTGGTGCTCAGGTCTAGCTCTCCGACGTTGAAGCTTGATAGATCCCAGGGATCATGCGTCCACTCGGTGTAATTTGTTGCTGGATTGGTGGGGTTCTCCATGGACAAAGCGGGCCCGCCATATATGGCATCGTAGACATTGATCTGGCCACCGTCCATAGCTCCCAGCAGGGCTTCCCACTCAGTCAACGAGATACCGCCTCCCGAGACGCCTTTGTTCATGTGGGCCGGTGGGTACAGCGGGGTCTGCGGCTTATGAGGAGACTGCATGGGTTGTGACTGGGCCATATGATTCTGATTTGGGGATGGTGGCTGAGGACCGGAAGCTGCAGTATTGCCGAGCGTAAGATAGTCCATGTTCGGCTTGGCCTTGTTGCTGTGTGCAGGGGACATTCGCATCATGGATTGCTGAATCTGGGAGATAGAGAAATGCTGATCACGCTGTGACGATGATTGCTCCATAGCGGTGTGATCGAACGAGGCTCGCGACTGTGTTCGATAGAGCTCCGGTCTCGGGCCAGGAATGCTGGGCATTGTCATGCGACGGAGTTTCTCTTGTTGTGAGAGCAGATCCGTCTCGCTCATGGCAGCTCCAGTGTGACGTCCGTACGGCGAACTTTTCGTATGGGAGGTGGCGGGAGGCGATCCTCTTGGCGGTGCAGCCATGGTTACGCCTGGGCTTCGCTGCGCTGAGGATGGCTGTGATGGCTCCCCCACCATGATCAACATCTTTGCGACTCTCTTCAGGTCAGAGACGCCGGCCGCTCTTGTCCGTTGCAGAATCTTCAGGACAATATTGAACAGTCTTTCGACTTCTTTCATAAGTTTACTGTCGTGCTTCAAGTCTAAGCTCTGGTATAGCAGCGTCATTCCGCAGAGAACGAGCACATCTGATTTGTTCAGGCAGAAGGAGAACGACATGCTTCGCTCTTCGAGGAGTTGGACGATTTGGATAATGTGCTTGCTGGAATCAGCAGTCGCTAGAAGTGCGGGCGCAGCCTTTGGTCCCAGGCTTGAACCAATAGCTGGCCGGTAGATGAGCGTTCGGACGTAGTAATATGCCAAGGCCTGCAAATGTTAGCTTGCACTGTACGGTGATGGAGGATAAGTAAGCATAGTCATACCAGGATTGGAGACCTGCTTCCGGTGACGTCTGTTGACGGCTTGTCCTGGACAAAATTGAGCTTCAGGTGGGGCGGTAGCGCTTCATCCCACTCTCGAAGTTCCGAATCCAGTGCTCCCATCTGCTGTAGTGAAAGCTCATGAGAGGAGGAAGCAGGGTAGTTTTTCTCCAGGATCCGCGCCAGGATCCGTGACAATCTAAACAGAGCAAGGGCGCTCGATATCCTTGTGTGCTCGCCGGGGAGCGTGGGCTGGAATCCCTTTTCCGTGACATATTCATCGTCCGTATCCGAAGGGTACTCTGCATGGATATCGTCTTCCCGCAACAACTTAGGGAGGCCGAGAATGGCAGACGAAAAGCTTTTCCATGATTAGCCAAGAAATGTATGAAGAGCCATAATGGTACCTACCAGTCCAGAGCGTAGAGCGTCCAGAAGACCTTTTTCCGAGTCTCGATCGTTAGTGCTCCAAAAGAGAAGCGCTTTTGGCTCTGATGCAGGCCTAAACGATGAGACAGCCCAACCGCAACAGCCTTGAAGTGCTGAAGACGCTTGTAATCGGCACGGATTGTACAGTACACAAGAGCCAAGACTAGGCACTGTAAGGTGTGCATGGTGTTATCCATGATCACGGCATCCAGTGCCTTTTGCCATTGGATTTCGCAAGCGGCGATTTGTTCAAGGTCGGGTTGTTCGGTCGACAGAGCGGCGATACTGAAGACTAGATAGAGCTGTGCGAGTTTGTGGTTGTTCTTGATTTTATCTGAATCCGCGGCGAAATCTCCATATAGTTGCAAAAACGTAGGTTTGTGGAGCACAGGGAAAAGTGGTGCCCACTCCTGGAAGTAGACGTTCACGCATCTGTCAGAAAAGAGTCGGGGTGGGATTCTTAGAGACTGTGCTGGAGGTTTAGCGACCAGAGGATAGCATCCCTGGATATGGAGAAATGCTTCTGGGTTGAAGTCTCCACAGGGTTTTCCATTCTCCTGAATCTTGCGCTTGAATGTTTCTGAACCCCGGATTAGTACACGCGAGTTAGCATTTTCGTAGACAGTATAGGCTTACCTATGAAGGCGCGTCCGCTGGACGCCCCCATAAAGTACGAATCAGAGTTTTCCACGCCAAGCAATAACGGTGTCGCTTGTACTCGAAACACGTCTTGTTTCGGGGGCGGGTTCGCATCCGTCTCCGGTTCGGACTTGGGACTTCCACTCGACTTGGCGGAAGCAGGACGGTGGCCATGCATCTTAGAGAGCATATCTATCTTCTCGTCCTTTTCGTCCAATAGGTCCTTGAGTTCGCGGACTTCAGACTCCAGTTGCCTGACTCGCTCCTCCAGGGACTCGGTGTACCCGCGAGGAAAAGCGCGACGGCTAAGTTTATCGCTAGTCTTGCACTCGAAGCCGACATTTGAGCATTGTGAACACGTCGGTCTGATGCCATCGCAACGAATCTTCTTGGAGCGACAGCGATCACAAGCCTGGGCAATTCGGCTCTGTGAGCTGGTGCCCACCTTGATGACTTTCATTGGCAGTATTCCCGGCATCTTGGCGAACGAGTCAAAATTGCATCTACCACAGTGCGAATGGGTCCAGTGGGTTTGTGCGTGCGTCGAGCGTCAAAGCGGGAATTTCTTTAGAACGGACTCTCCCATGGAAGGAAAGTACTATAATCGCTCACTCCAGAAACTTCGGAACACACCGAGTTGCACTCATGAGATGCCTCTGGCCTTGTGTGTGAAAGTGAGAGAGCGAGTAGGCAGTCTATTTTCCCGGGTAAAAAGCAGAGAGACGTAGCGTGGAGACACAGTCGCGAAAAAGGCACGGATCCTTAGACGGGAGGCCAGGGGTCCTCAGGATGACAGTTGGTGAAGATGTAAGTGAAGCAGTGAGCCGGTGTATATGACGAATGATCGAATCGATCGAAGTTGCAAAGATGTAAAGATGGAGAGAAGGGGAAAGATTCAAAAAACGGAGCCAGGAGCGCCCGCTTCTCAAGATGATTTGCCTATGGTGTTTTGCGGGGCTTTAACAGATCTACTCATAGAGTAGCACTTCCGTTCAAGGTTGCTTAGTGTAGAACACTTTTAGTGCAATGGGGTGTAATGGGGTGCAATGGGGTGGGCTAGAATAATCCGGGGGTGGGCAGGGGTCGATGCCAATGGCGACGGTAGGTAGTAGAGTGAAGCCGGTTTATAGTTTTCCAGCTCTCGGAGTCAAGCACGGGATTTGGTAGTTATAGCGTCCAAAGCTGGAGGGATATCGATGAGGGTATATAGTAACTCGTGCCAAGGGCTGCCACACGCATTCCATTTTTGTTGAGATTCGCCAAGTTCAAGTCGAATCGAATTAGGTATGCGCCAAGTTGAATTAAGCTCAGTTAAGCTCAGTGGACTGCACGCGCAGAAAAGAAACATCACCAAGAAACGTTTGTCGAGAGCGAGTTGATATTCGGCGCTTTCACATGAACAGGCATACATACAGGGCATGGGCATGGACCAAGTGCTGCGCCTCCCTGTGTGTGCGCGCTACGTAACGTACGGCATACTGTACGCGGTCTGGGACCTGGCTCATGCAGTAGAGCGAAACTGCATGAGCCAGATATGCATCTCTCAGTATCGACGGCCTCGATGCAAGAATCCTCTGCTTTCCTTATCCCTTATCGCACTTTGTTGCCTCGCGAAGTACCGTAGTCGTCGCGCGGGACGCTGACGATTGGTGGATTCGACCTGGGGTGAAGCGGGTGCCTGTCTGGGCGCCGACGACATGGCCATGCCATATGAATTTCTTTCTCCTACCGGGACCCAAGTCTATCATCATCATCTCTCTGCATCTGTCCAACTGCCGTAGGATTCTACATCCCAGGAACCATTCATTCTCCCCGTTCGTCCCTCAAGGTGAGATAATGACTAGGTACGGCGACACCAGGCCAGGTCTGATGCAGGCGGCTCCAGGGCTCGGGATTCGTTGAAGCTATAGGAAACGCATCTGACAATATTCCGTTTTGTTTTCGTCCTCAGTTTATTGGTCCCAATGGGGAAACAGAGAGTATCGCTTCATGCAGGACAGATGCAGAAGATCAATCTTACTTTTTTGAAGAGGTTACACAATTATGATTCGCTGCAAACCTTCAACAACTGCTTCAACTCTGCATCGGAACACAAGATACTTACATTTAGTTGCTTGTGCTGCAATCAGTCTAGCCTTCCTAGGCTTAAGGTAGGATGTATGCAGCGCTATACCAAGTACAGCATACCTACCTACATACAGCGCCGGCAGCAGCAGTAGGTACCAGTATACGGTAGACCCGCCGGCAGGTGGTCTAGGTACTGGTAGGGACGCATCTGGAACGGTTTGGGTAGTGGCGCGCCTGTGTGGCTAGGCTGTATTTTAAGGTAAGTAAGGTAATAAGGTACATACGTACCTAACTTATGTATAGGCTCCTGTGGATTCGGTAGGCTACTGTAGGTACTATAGGTCCCCGAGGCAAAAAGTGGGCAAATTCAAGGGACAAAATTACGGCTATTGGCCGAAATGACAGATGGCCCTTTTCCCATCACAGACGCCAGCATGATTCGTAATGCTCTGCCACCCTGATTCATCGCTTATGCACCTCTAGTGAAGGAGTGGGCTACACGGGTCAACTGTGAAGCAGAACCGGTGGGGGGCTTGGGTTGGGTTTAACATGCGCTGATCTTATTTTGTCCTCTCAGTAAGTCCAGTACAAAAACGTCTGGGGGGGCCCTCGACGACGACAGGGCAGGACAGGGTTAACCAGATTAACAAGATTGACAAGATTGACAATATTGACAAGGTTCGCAGGGTCTGTTCAACAGGGTTATCGTTGTCTGTCTGTTCATGCAGTCGCGGATCGATGAAGAGGCTCTGCCAAGCGATCCATAGCCACATCCGGACGAATGGTCTTCTGCCTTAGGTCATCATCAACGACCTGATATACTCAGTAGAGTAGGCTTAGTACTTTGTAGATGGGCTACAAAGTACCTAACCTACCTACATATCTCTAAGCTACAGGATGTATGTACGCCTCTTCCGCCGACTTCGCTGGGAGACAGCGAGGTTGATTATTAGATCTGCGCATCCACTTCTAGTTCGGTTTTGGTATAGAGATAGAAGAGGGTCCAACGCCTCCTGTCCTTGGATGTGGCGTGAAGAGATATCATCGGTGTGATGTTGTTACTCCTCTTACTCCTCTTACTCCTCTTTACCAGCCATAATTCTTATTTTTCTGGTCTCACCGTCATGCAACTACATGGGTTGTTGAATAGGTTGTCTAATGCAGGTGAAAAGCATCACATTTTGCAGTTTTTGTCGTGATTGACCCTATTCCATCGGCGGGGTGTTATCTCGAGCGTGAAGGGCACGTGAGCCGATGGGCACTCTGTTATCGAAGTGGTAAGCTTGTCTATCTGCCTATGTGCATACCCACAGTAGGTAGATAGACGAGAAAAAATTAACGTCTTATGTCAGTTGCGGCGCGAGGATGGATTGCATTTACATTACAGTACCGTTTAGCGAGGAACCCGACATAGTGCAACTTGAAACAGAGCGCGGACGAAGCATTGAAGAGACGGGATGCCATATTTAGTATGTTGATTTCTGCCCGTTGTATTCCCTGGCCGATTCTATATAAAAGATATTGAGCACTACAGGATCTGCTAGAGTTGCAATTATTAAAGACTAGGATGCCACGAGGGAGCCTAATAAGGCGGGTGTCTGCCTTGGTGCTGAGATTCCGGTTAAATCGCCTGGCGGGTAAATAGGTAGGGCGACGGAGACCCTCTCCAGCGGGAACCCATTACTCATCTTCGAGCCCCCAATCATCCGTAGTGCCTCACTGCCGAACGCACTCGATCATGTAGATAGTGGCCAGTCAGGGTCGTCGGTCCGAATTCTGCTATGACAGCACTGGCACGATCGCCACACGCTGGTATGCGGAATACAGGGCAGCGTGACTTGTCTATCCGGTTGTTTCAATTACAAATCTTGATTCTGGCAGAAGCACACACCTGAGAGCCAGCGCAGTCAGATAGATAGGCGACGGGCAGCTATTCGATGATTATGAAAAGTAGCGAGAGCGGAATTACTGGTCTTGAAAAGCGGTTCTTCAGTACCCTATCATGTAGAGCGAGGCCCATGTATGTTATCAATGGTAACAAAAAAGCGCATCGTCTAAATCTCGTATTCGCAGTGTTCAGGTGATATTGTCATCGCAGGCTCGCAGCGGAATTGCGTATTACATTTTGATTTGCCGAATCAAACGCTGATACCCATTCCGCACATATGCGGCCGGGTGGACGTGACGCAAGCCCCTATAGCAGTCTATTGCATATGTCATGTAAAGTCCTCATCGTCGATGTCCTCTTCTTGATCGGCATTCATAGCAGTGAGATAACTTATCACCGATTGATCTTCAAGAAGCTGTTTTCTCTAGGATGGCATTAGCTGAATGTTATTCATCTAGATAGACGTTTTTAAAATGTTTAGATGATTGGAACGAGAAATGTAAGAATCAGGAGTAGAAAATTAAGTCGTGTGAAAGATACTTAGTCTGGAGTGAACAAACGTAGTGCTGGATTACGGGACCCTGTCTACATACCTCATGTTCAAGCACTTTCGATACGCGCTGACACAGATCTTGCTCAACTTCTCTCAAATGAGTTGCTGCTCGGAGGATTCCTAACTCTTCGGCACCGGTGACGACACTTTCGTCGATTCTTAGTGCCAAGACATCTAGTTGCCTCTGAACCATGTCGAGAACAACAGTAACGACGCGGAGACGGAAGATCTGAGCAAGTTCGTGAGTCTGTACTAGATTCTCCATGTTTCCAGCTTGGCTTGTGACATCAGCGTCCTGCCAGAAAAGTCTAAGTTGCTTTGAGCCGTCAGTTTCCTGCAGAACTTTGAAGCTTAACCCATCCTCAGCATTAAGACACATCAGATGAATAAAGGGCGCGTCCCACCCAGGGATTCCGGTGTACCTATCAGTGATTTTCAATCCAGGAGCTGACCCGAAAACATAGAGCTTGGCCTTCGCGAGCGGGTCATCTTCCATTGACTCTACCGGCAGAAGAATACTTCGAGCAGGGGAATCAGGATCAATGAAACCGTAACTGAACAACATCTCAGCGGCTGGTTTATCATGACCATAGTCTATAGTGACTTCGTCTCCCGTGCCCACTCTAGAACTGTGATGAAGAAGAAGCACAACCTCCTCATTCTCATTTTCTTCAAAGTATGCCGTAGCAGGACTCGCGTGATTCACCAAGTCAAGACACGGTACCATCGACTCTCCAGAATTGGGCAACCCCAGTGAGCGAGACCTATACAGGGCATCCAGGGCTACCCAGTCATCGATAGTGATGGCCTCATCGACATTAAGCAGATCATTCCAATACGGGATACTTGAGGTAGCCTCTCGAAGGTGATTGAACTCCTTTGCCAACGTAGCTAGCTTTGCTGATATCGCAGACTAATAAGCTGTTAGAAAAGTGAAAGGCCTAACACAACTGTTACAAGAACATACTTCAAGCGAGGTCCCTCGTAAAAGAGACAACTCTGCCTCGGACCACATAGTTGGAACTGGAACACGCGTGGGCAAGAGCTTGAAATATTGAGTCCATCCCGTGATCGGCCCACGACCACCGCTACAGTCGGGGGATGATAACACAAGCTGTGTCAACAGGAATAGAAGGATATCCCCCCTCAGTGACTACCGAGTCATAAAGATACCTGGTTAGCTTCCTTCTTCTGATGGAGATTCATGATTACCTACCTGACGGCCTGCTATATCAAGGAGTTTGCGGAACTCTTTGTTTTCTTTCGCACACTCTTCGACGCCAGCTGCTGAGAGGACGAGGTCTTTAGGGATTGTAAGTAACGCGGGCAATTTGGTGCTCTCTTCATCGTTATTCAAGTCGCTCCCGGCGACCAGGCCAAGACCTCGACCATCGATATTGGCGGCGCTCACACCATTGAATGTGATATTATTAAGCGTACACCATGTCGGGAGGTTTGTCAATGGAAACTCCCCTCTCCTCATATTGCTCAGCAGGCGTGATTGAACCAAGGTTGCGCAGGAGAAGAAATGCTGCTCGGATAGTCCAAGTAAATTTATAACCTTTTAACTCAATTGTAAAATCGCTTTTTCATGATCTTGTATCTCCTTTTGCCTCCGCCGTGATGAGGCTTCACATGTAACCAGTCGGACGTCTAATCATGCACACCTACGGACCTAAAAAGATGTCGCCTTAGTGCAAAGCTACAGCGCCTATGGGCAGCACAGCGGCGCTCCTGCAACACCGTTGATGGCACTAACGAAATTCAGCTAGGGAAAAATGCAAGATTTTGAACCTCTTCTCTACCCCACCTTCTCTATCATCATCCCACTTTCTCATAGCTCGATAACACTCTTTTGCGACAGCACACATTCGACCCATTCTTCATCTTAGTACGACTCGAGGTGTAACTTTAATCTCAATCACCCCGCGTATAGACTAAATACCTGTCTAGTTTGGTTTTGAATTGAGAAAGGCGTCAGATATGCCGCGCGACCCCTTAATCGGACTCGTCGGCAAACCATCGGCCGGCAAGAGCACGACCCTCAACAGCTTGACCGATGCCACATCCAAAGTTGGTGGGTTACCGAACCCCCCCGCCAGCTTCATCCTTCTCTTTCGAGGATCAGGGGCGGGCGAAACGAAACGAAACCAAACGAGGCTGATTTGATTTGTGTCCACGCAACAGGAAATTATCCGTACGCCATACCTTGCTCTGTCTAAGACAACCCTCTAAAAATGATATAAAGATCACGTCCTTTCTACTTACACTTTTCCTTCGATGCGCGTTAAAGATTCACAACGATAGATCCACAGCGCGCTATCGGCTACTTACAGATACAATGCGCCTGCGAACGGTTCAACGTGAAGGACAAATGCCGGCCAAATTACGGCTCGTGCGTCGACGGCCGACGCTCCGTACCGATCGAGCTCTTGGACGTCGCAGGTCTGGTGCCCGGCGCGCACCAGGGTAAGGGGCTGGGGAACAAGTTCCTCGACGACCTGCGGCACGCCGACGCGCTGGTCCACGTCGTGGACGCGAGCGGCCGCACCAACGCCGAGGGCGAGAACACGCGGGGCTACGACCCGTCGCAAGACATCGCCTGGCTGCGCAGCGAGATCGTGCAGTGGATCAAAGGGAACCTGTGGGAGCGGTGGGGTTCCATCAAGCGGCGCCACGTCGCCGTCAAGGCTTCCGCCGTCGAGACCCTGCAGCAGCAGTTCTCGGGTTACGGAAGCACTTCGACGGTCGTCGCACGCACTCTCGACAAGCTCAACCTGAAGGAGCCGCTCGAGGCCTGGTCCGAGGAGACGGTCGATCGCGTCGTAGCCGCCTTCACGGACGAGAAGTTCCCTACCGTCATCGCGCTCAATAAAATCGACGACCCTGACGCTTATACGAACTTGATGAAGATCACCAAGCAGCAAGATCCGAATCTCGTTGTCGCTTGCTCAGCCAAGGCGGAGTTGTTCCTGCGCAAGATGGCCAAGCAGGGTTATATAAGATACACGGAAGGAACCGAATTCATAGACACTCGCGAAGACCTCATCGCGGACGGTGACCCGGACGGCGGCGGACTGAAAGAATTAGACGAGAAGAACAAGGCCACCATCGAGGAGTACAGAGACATGATTCTCTTCCGGTACGGCTCTACGGGCGTTGTACAGGTGCTGTCGAAGGCCGCAGAGATCCTGGGGCTAGTCCCTGTCTTCCCAGTACGGAACACGACGAGCTTCAGCTCGGGCTCGGATACGAAGACCGCGTTTAGAGATTGCGTGTTGATCAAGAAGAACTCGACGGTGGGCGAAGTGGCTAGAAAGGTCATGGGAGACGCCCCGGTAGCGTATGTAGAAGGTGTGAGCGGTACACGAGTATCAGAAGATGCTATTGTCAGCCCAGGCAAAAACGACGTGAGTATGATCAACATTCGTTATTGGATTGTCGCTAATTTTATTCTTCAGGTTTTGTCTTTCAAGGTAGGACGAGCGTAATGATTTCGACAAGTTTACCATAAGACCTGCCAATCTCATCCATTCACCGTTTTACTTGTGATATTCGCGTTGCCATGTCAAATTTACTGCAAGTATTGTCGTCGGGAGCGGACAGTACCACCGAGCATTGGTTTCTTCCACATCTATTGTAATTCTTAACTCTACGTAGGAGTCATCAACGAACCAACTTGGGAGGACAATCTCAAAACACATCACAAAACTTCATCATGGGGTTCGCACTATGCGAAAACAAATGAACTAACAAGATTATTTATTCCGTAAGAATGGGTATCGAGCTTTCGTTCATCATTAATATTCAGGTGGTCGCAAACTGCTCCTACCCGGTCATGAACCCGAACAGACAGAGCAAAACAATGCCTACCCTGGACGAACCATGGCGGAATTACTCATAGAAAAAACTCCAGCGAACAGACAAATAACAAAGGAAAAAGGACATGAGATAAGCGAAACCAATCCACTCAGCCAATCCTCGTCGGTCCAACACCCTAACAGCTGCCGTCTCCTCACCTTGCCTCATTGCACCTAACAATTGAAAACAACAGTCGTAGAACCGGAATCGAGAACCGGAGATGAGCGATCAAACCGGCCCAGCGTAATCACATGCAGTCGGGTGATCATGACCGGGATCCCCCACTTCGCGCCGAGCCCCGATGTCAGGTGCTAACCATATTCGGTCGTTGATCGTGACTCGTGTGACGTAGTAGACAAGGTAGGGTAGTACAAGTAAGTAAATAACTTGTATGTACGCCCGGACTAAATAGCCAAGCTCAAGTTTTTCCCTCTATTGCTTCCCCTTATATATGCCATCGAAAAAGGCGAGCGGGAACTGTTTATCGAATGCAACTTTGTTGATCTTATAGCAAGAAGAGTGTGCGTCTAGGTGGTGGAACCGTGGGCTGATAGGTATCGCAAATGCAAAGTGCCGGCCTTGTTTGCCGCCGCCGCCGTTCTCTTTTCCGGAATGATTAAATTAATATTTCAGAATGATGTACCTAGAAGTGTGGGAAATTCAGTGTTAGCTATACATTGTACGACATGATTTAGGTACGTATTTTCAGCTTAGGTGTTGGCTGGGCTGGGCTGGGCTTGGGCTCGGCGCGAAGCCTCTAGTGGAGCGGAGAGGGTGTGTTTATCGTGCGTGTGATAGAGGGAGAGTGAGAAACAAGGGAGCGAGAAAGAACCAATGCTTTCTCCGTGTCGGATGTCAGAGAAAGTAGGTCAGATTATTACGTACAGTGCGTGAATGATACCAGGGATATAACCCAGGATAGTGAGGAGGATGTTGATGCATATGTCAGCGCCGCAACCACGCTCGAGGAAGACGCCTAGAGGCGGTAGGATGACGGCGAAGAAGATCTTGCAGATGTCGCTGTTGTTTTTTCATGTTAGTCAATCATTCTTTCATTCAGCTCCCAGACCGCTCTGGTTTGATTGGCGTCGAATGAGCCAAACTATTCCAACATACCTAGCTGTGAAGGCCATTTTGAATGTGTATCTAATGTCTCGTCAAAGGGCTAGAGGAAAGTGTATGAATGTAGTTGTTGACGTTATTCGTTGTTTTGATGATTGAAGTTGCAGAAGTCTATTTGCGACGGGAAGTCAGTTTGATCAGGAAGAAAAGACAATGGGTTTTGTAAGACAAGAGAAGAACAATCGAGGGTTGGTTGGGTCGTTGGTTATATACGTATTGAAAGCCCACTGGGGAATGTCTCAAGTCACACTTCGTTGGTGCCGGTGAGCCGTCCTTTGTCACCTGATTGTGTCTTTTTAATCGCATGTACATAGCATGGAAAGTTTCCTTGGCAGGCTGGGTCGCTGTTTGTAACGGCAATTCCAGGGCGGGCAGCGATGACGATGTGGGTTTCTTGTAACCACTGCGTCATCAACATAGAGTACGTGGTAAGGTGCTACACCAGAATTTCACCCATGTCGAGCAGGCACTTTACTAACTTGTTTTGTGCTTTTCTACTTAACTCATCGCCTAGCGGCACAAGCTATAAGGTTTTAACACCCGACCAGTGCGTATCCTTACATCTGCCTAGTATATCAGCGATAAACAGCAAAACTGACAAGGCGCTGAGTCCGTCAATCTATCAATAAATGAAAATTCTTTCTTAGCACATCATGTGCAATTCTCCAGCCCCAGAATAGGCACTCAAGCATGTCCCCAGTAGGTATTCTTAGGCATCCAGAGTAGTACCAAGAATTCTTTGGCACACCGTTGTAGCGGCTTCCCGGCAAATTGTTGCCGGGGGTACCTATTCGCAACTTCAACCCGTGTTTCGTGCAGAGAGCTTGCTAGAAGACATGCAGAGCTAAAATGACATCATCTATAGTGGCTCAACACTAGAATTTACGTTACCAAAGCTTAAAGCAGCATCTCAATTCGCATTAGCGCCGAGACAGCATTAGCCACAATGGGGTCAACTCTAGCCACATTTACGATCAGATCTGTGGCCGTGCCCTCCTGAAGTTCCAAGATGCTGGTCAATTCTATTTTCATCGTGCAGATTGTGACCACATGATTTGCAGCGTGGCGCAGGACTGCAACCTGCTTCACAATGGTTCTCGAGGCGAACGTTGCCGGTCCTTTGAAGGAAATTAAGTAGAAACATACCTAGAGACTTCGCCACCGGCTTGCGTGTACGTCTCGGCGAAAGTTTAGGTAGCCACTTCCAGCCCGGTGTAAACTTCGGGCTAGATGGGGAGTCTCCCTGGTAAGTAGGAAGACTATCATTAGCGTCATAAACCGAACTTGAAGGGACAACAAGGGGTAGGTAGTGATCGCTTGACTCCACGATGTCGAAGTTATGGCAGCGTGATATCCGAGCCTTGATTCACCGGATTAGGAGAGGAACACTACATACACTGTCTGTGAAGTATGCATTCTCATCAATGGTGGTAGTTCACAGGCAAGAGAGTGAAACTACCCCGATCATCCAAGACAGCCCTCCTCGGAGAGCAGTCTTGAGACATACAGCCTTGAAAGCCAATATATATACTACAATGTAGGTGTGCTCTATCACGTACGGCCATAGGTTGTAGAGAACGCGGGGTCCTGTCCGCTCTCCCATAGCTAAGCTACAGCTAGGCGGTCGCAGAAGAGAAATCTGGTCTCTTACAGCCTATCTAGCCAGTGGACAGTGGGCGTGAGTACTCATGGAATAAGTTATAGCCGTTTCCTTTTGGAAATAATGTACAAGATCGAGTGCTTCAACATCAGGGGGTGAGAACGCAAGCTTCCCCAACGTACCTGTATCACGATGGTTCGGGTAATAGGATTGTTCGCTCCTTCACGAAACTCTGTCTCATCTAGTGACTAGAACGCGCCCCATATCTGATTTTTTTTGTTATAGTATTAGTCTTTTTATCTGCCCTTCCAACTAGCTCGCCTACCTCGGACTAGTCAAATGGCTTCCATCTGTTAGAGGTAACCGTCCGAGACAAGTAGAAAACATGAATAGCAGAGACTCAAAGCCTACGTCTTTACATATTCAGCCGCTTCTTTATTCAGGTAGCGATCCAGATGGTATTCTGCCATGCCCCTAACACGTTCCTCAAAGAGTGTGAATATTGTGCCCGACGCCTTTTCCCTTCTCGAGGTATAGACGACGGAATGTGATAGCAGGTCCCAAAATCTCCCTCAAGTACTTGCTAACAGCCTCAACCAGTTAATGTGGCCAAACGAACCCTTCATTTCAAGCGGGATAGTGCCCGCCAGGAACCGGGGGTGTCTAGAATGCCTGACACTTATATTTCGATCTATTGGGGTGTTGTCTAGACGTTTGGGATAGGTACGGCTGGATTCATAGAGTTTCTAGAGAAGTATTCTGAGTGTTTACATATAGAGCATCCATCATTGTCCGAAGATATGCCCAGGAAGTAGTAGCCATACCCTCTATCATAACCCAGACACCCGGTCGACTCTCGGGGTTCCCCCGAAGCTTAGATGCCGTTACTTAAGCTGTATTGAGTGATATCATATACACGGGAGAGTAGTAACCAAGAGAAACCGGAGACTACCATGAGTCGACCACAGAGAGACCAGCTGGATCCGGAGCTTGCAATATTGATACTCAGACTATATGGTAGTTTTAAAATGCTTATCAAGTAGCGAATGACCGGAGAAAGGCTACATATGTCACCTTCTTAGAATTATATAGCATCGGTAATAACTATAAGAAGACCTTCGATGTAGAACGTGACATGAAGCGAAATGCGTCAACGTAGTTAAGTTCCCGGACACTTTCGAGAACTGCGGTCTGCACTCAAGCTTCAACGAGGGCCAACATATAGAACACATGTCGATGCGCTTATGAAATTGAGAATTGACGAAACAAGTCACCAACAATCTTTACCTTCTTCTTCTCCTTCCCATGCCTCTAACGCAAAGTCCAAATAAAGTACTATCACTTGTAACAGTACACACGACAGCAAGCGGCCCATTTAACCATCTCCGTCGATATCTAGAGAAGAGGAATAGCAAGCATACTGAGCTGAACGCACTCTGGAAAGCCTTGATAGCACCACTATTAGTGATATCAGAAGAATCCACATACTCTGACCTTCGGTCCGGCGATCTCAATACAAACGTACGTTCGACTGATCTTCGTTTAGCTTCAAGGAGTTCGAACGGTAAGAGACACCCCCAAGATTATCCATCACTCACAGTCCGTGGCGATAGCCCAATAGTGGTCACAGAATGGAAGTTAGGAGGGATTCATATATATATCAAACGGAATCACATCGTCCGTGCGATTGACCAGGACGATGTTGCAAGATTCCGGCTGTATCCACACCTTGACGCACCTAGCTTCTGAACGAGGATGCTTGCGAAAGTAGTGGCCAGCCTGATTCAAAGTACCTAGGTTGTATGGTTCTTTTCGCCTCTAATACCATATCTTACCTACCTGTTAGACGTCCTTGTTTATTGAACGTGCTGGAGCCAGGCCCTGAGAATAGAGAGCGCCGGTTGACCGATTGCATGTCGGCTTATTTCCTCCTCATAAACTGTTGCTGTGTACATTGTCTCAGTCGCAGGATCTACATACCGTTTTCTTCCTTCGTCGAACATAAGACGATACCATCAAAATTAATTTGTCTCCCCATAACACATCATAAAATGCATAGGCGATATGTTGGCGTTACGGTTAGGGAACTACCGGGTAGTTGTGCTCTGCACAGTGCGGTTTTTGTGGAATAAGATTAGCAATATCTCGCCGTGTTAATTCGTCAGGGACCCATAGCTCAGCGGTAGAGCGTCGGATTCCAGTCCCGAAGGTCATCCGTTCAAATCGGGTTGGGTTCAATCCCCTTTCTTTTTTATGGTTTTGTTTCTTTTTTTTCTGACAACCCGGTTTATTTGTTCATTTACATTCTGTAGCTGTCTGTTTGAGTATAGCTGACTTTTGTTTCCTCTCTGGCTCTTTATAACCCGGAAAATTTATACAGTACCTAGATAATAGATTTACTACTACCTGATTGTCGCTACTATAAGTGTCTAGTATTCTTTTTAAAAGGTATAAACTCTTAATACATATTGCAAGGTCCATTCCTTGAACAACTCAGTCCAACTTTGCCCCAGGGCAAAGGAGTCCGGCGGAAACCGGCCAAAATCTATTAGTCAGCTACTATAGCTATCACTTAACACACTATTCACAAAGTATGAGAAATATGCACGGCGAACTCACAATACCAGTCTCCGTCTCATCTCATCGTATCTCACCCCACTTCACCTAACTTGCCTATACCACCATACTCTCTCTCTGAGTACAATACAACGCCGGACAAGCCGATTATTAGTAGTTTGAACTACTAAATACTCACATACAAAATAAAGAAGAAAAATGGCCCCTCCATCACCCCTCCCGGAATACGTATACAAAATCATACCGACTGCCCCTCCGTCACCGATCCCCGCCGAGTACCCGCTCTCGGAGCTGGATCGGAAGGACGGGTTCGTGCACTTGAGTATTGCGACGCAGGTAAATAAACAATCCACCCTCACCTCTCCCCCCAATCTACCTACCTAGCACTCACTCACTCCCCCATCCTACCTCCTCCTTAACCTACCCATCTATCCTCTAATATGTGCCCATATTCACACACTCACACACTCGCTCCGCAGATCCCAATAACAGCAGACCTCTTCTTCAGCTCCTTCTCCAGCATCCACGTCCTCAAGCTTCGGTTCAAACCCGACTTCCACCCCATCACGAACTGGGATACCCCCGGCTGTCCGCACTTGTACGGGAACTTCGGCGCCGAGGACGTGGAAGATGTGAGGGAATTCGTGCGAAACGCCAACGACGGAAAGGGGGAGAGTTGGAGGGAGGCTATGGGGAGGCAGGGTGGCTTTCTAGTTTGAGCGACGAGTGAGGATTGGTTTATTTAATTAGAGTTGAAGCTAAAGTTGTCCGACTTCAGTTAAGCTAAGTGCCTACCTAAAGTACTTGAAGAAAGCGTCTCGCGGGAAGGGGGGAGGAATGGGATGGGCAGGCCTACATGGTAGGAAGGTGCTGGCATCGGGGGCGGGTGGGAATAGTAGCTGGGAATTAGTCAGGAGGTATATGGGTGTCAGATATCATGACCCAGACGAGAAGTTATGTATGATTCAACACTTAAGAGCTCAATAGATACAACATAAAGAGTATAGATATTGAAATCAACCTAGAGCTGGCCGCTCTAGCGAAAAATAGATTCTACAACCCATCCTACGATTTCCTAAAAGTTCTATGCGTATGAGCTTTACCCTAACACAAGCCCTTCTATCCTAACAGCATTAGTAAACGCGAGGATGAAGCCTTATAATACTTTTGATGCAGGAATCGAATAGTTGCCGTGATAACTAATTGGCTATTTATAGTAGGCAGTCAGCCTTCAGTTATCGTAACTATGTAGTTATTAAAATGCTTAATACAGAGTCGACAATAAGAACTCATATTCAAGCGACTGGCCATGGTGACTCTCATCGTTCTGAATCAATAGGTAATCATAGTCGTACATGATAATGTCCGACAGTTTTCCTTTCCCGAGACACTCTGCCTTTGCCTCTCGCTCCGTCTGTGTCTGTCTCAACCCGCCAATCGGTGAAATAATAAACGCCCTCTCTTATAAAGCGAGTGAATCACGCTATGCAAACGCCATGCTGAATAAGAATTCCCAAATAATAACCCAAGTATGCCGCGAGCAATGATGTAATATCTCATTGCATCCCGCCGAAAAGAACAAATCAAACGCCCCAGGTTTTGCCTTTTTCTTTTCTTGATTCGGCCATGTCGTGATCGTGATCGCTTGGGAAAAGAATAGTCTGGACTTTTGCCGTCTCAGATGTCCCAGGGCGTATAATTTAATTCTTGTTTATGAATTTGCGGAAGACTTTGCTCCGCCGCCGCTCCTCGCCGTTTAAATCTAGTAAACCATCCTCAGTCGGAGGTGCTGGAGCTTCCGCGGTGCCCGCCGCGCTCGAGCTAGCTCCTGATAATTCCTGCTCGTCGACTCTGTCAGGCGAAAACCTCAACATCACGGAAGAGGCGGAGGCGAAGGCAGATGCGAGGGTATTGTCGGTAGCCAGGTTGGTCTGGGACAGGAGTCCTTCCTCCGTGATTTTCCCATGGCTGATGGTGCGCCGGTGCTTGCGGAGGAGGGAGGTCCGCGAGCGGTGGAAGGTCCTCGCCGGATCGATATGTTCGGCGGAGATAGCGAAGCCCGGATCAATGATGGCGTCTGGATGCCGCCGCGACGTCGTAAACGAGGCAAACGAGTCCGGGAAGCCAGTATCGTAGTGGCGGCTCGACGGGCGGCTGCTGATAGTGCTATTAGACGTCGTCGACATGGTGGCTGTTAAGCTGCCTGAGGATGAGAGGCTGTAGGTTTTTGACAGATTGCTGCTGCTGCTACCGCTTCTTTTAGTCTTGACTGCGGAGAGGATGCCCATGTTACAGAGTTGCGATGGAGAGTAGATAAGTGCGTCGTTCAGGTGTTTGAGGTTCAAAAGTAGTATGCAGGTCTAAAGCTTCAGCTAATGCGGCTCAGCCGCTATTGATGTGTCCCAGGCTTCTCTTTCTGGGTCGTAATGCTACGCTGAACAAAGCTTCTGGGAGCCAACAATAGCTATTAGGGAGGCAGAGGTAATGATTGTGTGTCAGTAAACAATGAGGTGATTTGAGGCGGGCGGGGCCTAGATTATTGTAGATTCACTGCGATCGGTGAAGTGTAAGCGGAGGAAATGCAAGAAAAATAGAAATTAGAAGATTAGAAGATTCAAGTCAAGTCATCGTGAGATCAAGAGGTAAAAAGAGTCCTACGAAAGGATTGCGCGCGGGTACAGGAAACAACAACACATCGGCAGGGTTATCCGAGCTCATAAGAGCTACATACTGTAGTGCTCTTCTCACCAAGCCACCACAGTGAGATATGCACATTTCAACAAATGGTATGCTGTACTGCTTGTATGTACACGGGCTGCGGCAAAACAAGGATGCGGATTCAGATTGATTTGTTGCCGAAGTCCCGATATGGTAAGCAACAGTGCATGTTTTACAGGGGACCAGGGCGTCTAATGAGGGTGTTACCGCTGGGCATCGCCCCCCTGATGACGAGTCTCGTCTGTTCGGCCGGAGTCATAGGTAATAAAAATGTGAATGCCTGCTCACCTGAGGAGAGATGATAAACCCAAGGGTAATGAGGGAACCCGAGGGCTTGGGAAGATGGTTTCAACGCCAAGAAAGCAGATAGCACCAGATGGGTTAGGGTCGTTAGGGTCGTTGGGGCCGTCAATTGTTGTGTCCCACAAGGCCACTGATCACACTGATTTGGCTGCGATTTCTGGAGGAGCAAAGACGCTAGACGAGTAACCTTGGGTGTGGAGAGTGGTTTGACAGCGCCCAGAACACTATAAAATTGGGGGGAAAAGCCCTTAACCTTTAAGCATACAATAGGCGGCGACTGGAAGTTGTAATTCCGAGCGTGTAGGTATTAAATCCGGTTTGACAAACGTAATCTTATTTTCCTTTCTCTTTCTTCCGACTCTCTCACTGTGTAAGACAGTAAGAATGAAGAACAGAAAAGGAGGTATTCGAATGAGCTCCCTATGAGTCTGATGCTTGGGGAGGGTAGGGGCGTAGGTGAGTAAGTCGTTAAATACTAAATGTCAGGATAGATTGTAGGTAAAGGTAGTTGACAATGGAGAGGAAGGATCAAGAAGAAAGTGGGAGATGCCGGCTCGTAAATATGTATGTTTGTGTCCTATACGGTAGGCAGTCATTGCACCTGCACTTGAGAATAATCGCTTTTGAGCGATAAAGCTAACGCAAATGCCAATAAAACTTCCAGCCTGTCTGCACCTCACGCATATGTCACAACCCTCATTTGCCGTGTTTCCGCGGTTTAGTCCGTGGAGTAAAAAGCGGTGTTTAGAAGCCACACATTAAAGTTCCGTGCAGTTTCCATTTAGACTTAGCTGCGTTCGGAAAGAACTTGCCGCATAGAAGAGCGTTACACACTCAGAGACGAAGCAGTTGATTGCTCGCCGTCGTAATTATTTACACATATGTCTCACAATTAAATTGTTGTATCCAGTAGGTATCGCCGAGCCCTGAATTGCCCTGAATTGCCCTCTTGCTGTTGACAAAGTTTGGATTTTAGAGGCGTCGTTGCTTTTACGGGTTCACCTACCCCATTCAAGCATGGCCGGTATGCCCGGTTTGGCGCGGGAAGACACCCTACCCTAGGTAGGTACCTACCTAGGTAGCTGCCAACGTCGGCGCTCCAACGTTCCATGATCCTTTATTCTGGAAAGGGAGTACACATTAGGAAAGCCAAGGGTCTGGCTAGGTCGAGTTACTGAGATTCGTTATGAGCAGCACACGATGCATTCCGAATTTGGTAAGAAGCGCTGATGCTAATGCTGTCAGATATTCAGATAACGATATAGTCAGTGAAGACGACAGAATACGAATTATCGGGGTGCGGGGATAGATCACCGCAACAAAGTCGGCCTCGCTTTCAAACGCGGCCAATATGCAGGCGAATGCGGGATGTCGTGTAGGTCAATGGCAATTGGCTGTGGACCTTGAACGAGTCGCCTCCTCCGTGGTAGAGCGTGGTTTCGGATTGTTGTGGAAGCGGTTTGGAGGCAAGCTGAAGACCCACATGCCGTACAGCACAGCTACTGTAGTTAGGTGCTGCCATGCCTTGACAGGTTCTCTGTGCAGGGCGATCTTCCCGTCCAACGCCGATAGGACAACACACATCAAATCAGCTAAGTACAATATGCTATGATCTGCGGATGAAGAAGACTGTGCAACATGAGAAGTTGTTGAATGATATCAGCATCAGCTTGTACATAGAGCACACGCCGATTGGCGTTTGACTTGACTGGAGACGGGGCCGACGGGTAACGTATCTAGGTAGTACCAAAAAGAATATGCATGTCCAGGTGCACTCAGAAGTTAAAGATACGAGCATTGAATATTCATCTTTCATCTTCTATCCGCACACCCGCATGGAGATGAGTTTATCTACGGTTTTATTTTCTCTTTTAAAAATAAAATAAAATAAAATCCTAAGGAGTATAGTATGCCTCTCTTCGACTACACACGACTCATGCGTCCCATCAATTAAGCGTGCCGTCAATTACTTATGGCAGGTAAGATCGCACCCCTGGTTACGATCATGACGTCATGATCTATTCTCCGGATACTATATCAACGGAGACACCGACCGGATCCTGTATCCCGCGTCTGTCTTAAGGTAGGAACACCGCTATATACCTTCAAGATGTCCTAGCACCGCGGAAAAACAGCTCAAAAACGAGATCTCTCGGGGCTTGCAAGACTATCTGCCTCCTATCCTTCGGAGCCAGATATCCCAGGTTGTCAATAATGAATTTTCTCCCAAACGCGTAGTCCCTCAATCAAAGATCTAGCATTAACATACATACCTCATCTCTCTACTTATTCAAGATCTACTCGTCAGGGTCCTGGGCGACACGGCTAAGACAAAACCGGTTCAGGACCTTGATTCTTGGCTCTAAACCTCTAAACTTTGACATTGATATTAACACATATTTTTGAGTTGAGCGGTGATCTATCTTCTCGACAACACACACATTCTAGAGACAAACTAGACTGATAGCCTTTAGAGAGGAAAGGCAGAAGAAAGAGAAGGGAAATCTGGAGAGCAAGCAGAAGGAAAAAAAAAAGAAAAAAAGAGCAATGGACCCAGCCTTCAAACAAGCAATAGAAGACCTCCGCATCATGCAAGAGCGCGCCAATGAACAACACCGCATCGCCATGGCCGAAGCGAAAGCGCGCCTCGCGACGCTGGACGAGGAGCACGCGCGCGCCATGGCCGAGGCCGACGCCCGGCTCGCTAAGCTCGGTTACGAAGAAGAGGCGCGAAAAGTTAGCAGTAGCAGTACCGGTAGTAATAAGCGTAGTAAAGAGGGCGAGGGGGAAAGGGGAGGAAGGGGGTTAAGGGGAAAGGAGTGGCGGTCTCATGACGAGGCGATGGCGGAGGCGGATCAGAGATTGCGGAATTTAACGGCGCAAGGTGCTGCTGGCTCTGCCGGTGGGAGGGATTAGAGAGAGGATCAGGTGTGAGCTGTGGGTAAGAAATAAGAAAAGATGGGGGGTATTAAATGGTTACGGGACCCCCTGTGTGAGCGAGTATAAGGTTAACTGGCAACATTTGCTTCATTAGAAGAACTGATGCGGATGAGGGCGATGAAAGATTTCGTTATCACATCTGTTCGACCAAGCCGTGAAACAAATGAGACGGAGGCATATAAAGAGTGTGTTGTTATATAACAATTATTCCGAATTATACTATATGTACACTGGGTGTAATTACACAAAGTTCTAGTTCATTTACCTCCTCATGGCCCTCGCCAATTTGTTGTTACAGAAGAAAGCTTGTTTGTCGTGTTGTTGTACTTGAAGTCGGAGAGCCGTTGACAGACATTTTTTCGTTTGTGGTATAATATCCAAAAGTGCCGTCACCATTAAAAACCCTTCGTTATATCATTCATTTCCCCAATTCAATACGCCCCGATACATAATCCCGATTCAAACTCGCCAGCGTCATTTTAAATATATTAAGAATCCCTGGTCGAACCAAGTTAAATACCATCCCTGTAAAGCACGAAAATATCAGAGATGTTAAAAGAAACGATGGTATGATGTCTATATCCTCTTCTCGGAGACTTCTTCGACGACTACCGTGATCCATTGATCGATCTCATGATTGTCTAGGAGAAATCGATGTTCAGAAGGAAAACTATAGGAGGATGGGGGGAAGATAGGACAGAGGAGTAGTGTAAATAAACAGTAAGGAAGGGAAAGGGGAGAGGAAGAGTAAAAGGGTCAGACTTACAACAAAGCCAACGTCAAGTCACCATGAATCCGCGCCTTTAGTGTGACCTCGACCTCGAGGTTCAAGTCGAGCCTCAGCTTGAGCGTATCGCTCTTGCCGCCGCCGTCGTTCTGCTGTTGCATCTGCTGCTGTTGCTGAAATTGCTGCTGCGGCATCATCTGCTGCTGGGATGTCGGCGGCATCATCTGTTGTTGTTGCTGCGGCATCTGCTGTTGCTCCTGCTGCTGACGGCGCGCCAGCTGCTGCCCTTGTTCGTCCGCTTCATCCGGCTGGAAGTCCTGGCGACGACGGTTCCGGCGCCGCTGACGCGCGGGGCGCGAGCGTGAGGGCGATGCCGTCGCCTCTGAGGCTGCGGGGGACTTCTCGCGCGTCTGAGGTCCCCTCGACTGTTCTGGTTGGTCCTGCTCAACCGCGAGCTCGGGAGCTGGCGACGTGTTTCTGGACTGGTCTTCGTTGCTGCTCGACGACATTGTGGTGTACAGTAGAGTTCTTTATGTCACACTGATGATTTTGCTTGAATAAACTCGAGTTGTTGTAGCTGAATTGTAGGCTTTTGTTCCACTATCGTTCACGATAATAGAATTGCTGTATCTCAGAAGTTTAAAATAGTAGACAATGTCTGACGCAAGAAAGATTGAGGAGGGGCGAACAGATCTTATATTGATACGAGTTGATCGAAACAAAATCAAGCTACAAGCCCAGGCCAAGGACCCTGTCTGCATTTCCAAGTCCTTCCACCCGCAACGTCCGCTCTCTAAACCCACTGGCTGGGGTGTTTGTTTAGTGTCATCTCGGCCAACTTTAACGTCACATACGGGGTTGCGAGACTGAAGAAATCCTGATTTTAGCTGAGGACCAGGGTCGTTACATAAAATGCTTGCAGATCGAGATCGGGGGCAGATGGTGGGCACGAAAGCTTCGCATTACATCATGCGCCACACTTATACCCCACCCATGTTCCTCTCTGCCGCCGCAGATGTTATGCTGAAACCCAACGTCTTGCCCTGTAAGTTGGTGTGTTTGCCCCCTAGCCTGGCAGAAATAGCAGGGTCTGGCCCTCGAAGCTCAGAGTTCAGCTTAGCGAATCCCTGTCGATGACGCTATTACGGGAATGGACGTCGAAGCCAACCCGATTCCTTACACGACGATGTATTACAGCAGTACTATGTGCATACATACTGCTAATAATTGTAAGATGCCGCCGAAATCGAATCTCAAAGTATGTATATCTCTCCGTAGTTAATAGATAGATGAGATTAAGGGCATAGGCTCGATGCCTTTTGAAGTACGGTATGCATTCATCCGAATCCATGATGGTGAAGATGTGTGAGATGGTGTAATAAACTTTCATCGGTGCTCACCCTAACAGAGACCTTGAAAAGAGCCAAGTTAGCGGTCAGCTAATAAATTCTAATAGTGTCTTAGAAATCCAAGAATGGCAGTGTGTGTACGATTGAATAGCAGGATAGAGCACTGTACAGTTTTTCACATCTGGCTTCAAGACTCAAGCACCAAGACTAGATGCATTCCTGAGATTCTGTAGTAAATGTGTCCCCCAAACCTCAAGTTACCGAACAGAAATGCTCTCATCGTCGCATTGACACCGAGCCGAATTACCTTTAGCTGCTAATCTGCTTTGTTTCCTGTTGTTAGTTATTGGGTTTGAGAGCTTAATGTAAGATGCAAGGAGCCGTTTCATTTCGTGAAGATTGTATTGCGAAGATTAAGAGCTCTCAAAACATAGTAATATACAGATGAACTGTTACCTCAGATTATTTTCTTTTGAGCGTGTGAGGATCTCAGTTAGCTTTCCGCAGCAACGTTTGCAGACCGGTTTACACAACACTTTTTCTCATTCTCGTCCATTAAATCCACGATAGGCGTCCGACATGTTAGGACACAGCGCTCTAATTATGCTACTACTTCTCTCAGGCTCTGATATTTGTGATGTAGGTGGACTCTGTATTGTATCTGAAGCAAAAGACGCCAACTTGTTCCCTCGAGGGTCGTATGAATCCCTGTTTGGGTCTCCGGGAGTGAATGCGCTTATGTTGACGGATTGTGATGTATCGACCAGCGGTGATGTATCAAGTGTTGCCCCTATAGACGTATTAGCTACGTTGATACACCTGACGATAATTGTTCTCAAACCTTGAAAGATCCCCCCTGAAAGCTCCGGATCAGCTGACGGGACATTCCCCGTCTCCTGTTCTCTCTCTCATCTAGCGATCTTCCTCCCTCTTCTTCAGCCAGAGATAAATCATCACAAACACCAACAACACCACAAACCCAGCTAGAGCACTGCCGACAATAATCTGCGTATGCGACTTCTCATAAACTTCTACTTCTACTTCTCCCTGACCCTCATTGCTATTAGTAGCTGTCGGACTGATACCTCTAGAACCCGCACTCTCCGTTCCCGTGAACAGCAAGAACTGACGAACCTAGGGAGTAAGGAGCCCTTTAGCCTCTTGAGTAGGAATCAGAACCCCCCCTGGCACCGGCATGGGCCATATCGATTCACAAGAGCCACAGTCTGACGCTCAACCGCGTCATTGTTGATCTCACTCAGGCCTGGGGGAGAAGGGCAGGTCTGCGTCGCGCTATCTAGAGCGAAGAGCTTGTCCGGCCTTAAGATCGAGGGAGATCCGAAGGGCCTACAGGTTAGTAAAGGCAGGAACTCTGAAGTGAGAGAAGCCCACAGGAATAAGTTTGGAACATGCTTCTAGAAAATAAATCAGGATCAATTAGAATAGCTTTTAGCAGAGGTCTCTAATTTTTTTACACGTCTGCGTAATATGCCCGTCTCGTACAAGAGAAGACATGGTAAGTCGGAGGGATAATCTCGATATAGTTCCCCCTGGCTTATTAACGTCAGCGTGGCCTAGAGGCGAGACCGCATAAGAATGAACTAGGTACGGAACCAAATCAAAATTCCTCACTACTTTGAATCCCCGTAGACTCGGCCTTGTCTTGTAACGCGTACACATTTCGGGGAGTTGCCTTCCTCTCGAAATCTTTTGACTTCTTCTGCATCAAAGCAAGCCAGCCAACCTTCCTACTCCAGGCCTTCTATGTAACTGGTGAGAATATAATGGATTTGTGGGACGAAGAGGCTTCTCAGATTACCATTCGAAACACGGTACACTTGAAAATAGCAATTAGATCATCTGATTTGGTTTCTTTCTTATTCGTATTAGATTATGAACAGGCTATAGACCTAGGTAACTATCATATCTACCCCTTAGTAGGGCGTCTTCTTAGTACTCAGACTAGGCGGCACATTGTCCTCCCCAGCTCCCCAAGTTGTACTCTCCTTCGGACCAAGCGTGAGCTCAAGCGTGCCACCATTCAAGAAGAAATCATGCGTTAGGTAATTCTTGGTATACTTCTTCCCATTCAGCTTCGCGCTCTGGACGTAGATGTTCTTATACGCGGCGTCAAAGTTGACGTTCTTGATCGTCGCCTTCTTGCCGGTCATGCTATTGGTGATAGACACCGAAGGGAAGAACGGCGGCGTAATGAAATAGACGTCCTGTCCGGGATTCGGGAATATGCCCAACATTGACAATGCCAAGAACGAGCCCATGGCGCCGGAGTCGTCGTTACCCGGGATACCGGCCAGTGAGGTGTTGAATTGGGACGGGATGTAGTAGTGCGCCCGCTCCGAAGACTTGCCCGGTCGCCCGGCGTAGTGGTACTGGAACACGGGCAAGAAACCCTGCTCGTCGCCGACGTATAGGAGACCGCTCTCGTGCAGGAAGTCTAGACGTTTGACGAATGTGTCGGGCCCGCCGAGCGTCTTGATCAGAGCGGCCATGTCGTGCGGCGCGAAGAAGGTGTATAACCACGAGCTGCCCTCGTACGTCTCGTGGCCGCCCGGGTTGAGGTAGCAGGAGTCGAAGTTGTTCAGCGGCGAGCAGAAGTTAGGGTCTTGGAAGCCGAAGGTGCCGTTCAGGAACCGGGGCTGCAAGAAGCCGGTGAAGCCGGTGTCGACGCCATTGATGGAGGAGGTTTGGCCTTCCTTGTAGAGGTTGATCCAGTTGCCTGATCGCTTGGCGTACTTCTCAAAGTCGTCCTGTTTGCCGAGCCTCTCTGCCATTTCTGCGATGCAGAAGTCGTCGTATGCGTATTCGACTGTTCTTGAAACACTCCTTGTGAAAAGACCGTTGCCGTAAGGGTCAAAGTCGTCGGCCGGGATGTACCCGAGCTTCTTCCAGCTATACAAACCACCACGGCCTTCAAAGTCCCAGACTTGGCTGTTGGAACCTAGGTTAATATATGTCACGGTTACATATGTAGTTGAATAGGATTACTTACGGTTCGACTTCTGCGTCTTTGACTATCGCCTCATACCCTGTCTTCCAATCGACGTCTTGCGTGATATTCTTGAGAAATGAATCAACCAACACAATATCGGCATTCGAACCGCCTTGAGTTAAGCCCTTGCATAGAGACATTCGACAATCCGGAAGGTAGCCCTCGTGCCGATAAATGTCGATCAAAGACCGGACCATGAGTGTCTGGGAGTACGGGTCCGTCAGGGTGATGAAAGGGTGAACACTCCTGAACGAATCCCACATGCAATAGTACGAGTCGTAGTATGGCTCGTCGCTGTCCCACAGCGGGTTCTCGCCTGTGTAATCTTGTGGGCTGATCATCGCTCTGTAGATGCCGCTCCAGAGGATGGTCTGCAGAGCGTCCATGTCCAGCGGGCCAGTCGAGTTGGAAGCAGTCTTCGTGTCGATTTCGATAACGCTGAACTTCTCCCTCCATGCCTTCTCCGCCTGAGCCAGAGTTTTGTCGAAGTCGAAGTCGGGAATCTCGTCCTCGGCATTCTTGCACGCCTTTTCGGCACTGATGAATGAGAGACCAACGCGCGCAGTCACCTTCTCGCCCTTTCCAACCTTGTTGAGCCATGTATAGGCACCCGCTGGGATGGGCGGGCTGTTATTGTCCTCTTGAACGGTAATATTTTTCGGCTCACTACCTCCCCGAGTGTTAATAAAAACACCAGTGTCCCGAATCGAGCCTCCCTTAAAATCGGCGCAAGAATGGAGAACGTATGTCCCATGGCCAAAGCTTGGGTTGAAAGTGCCTGTTGTGGTTATTCTCCCAGTATCAGGGTCTACCGAAGCGGAGCCATTCTTCCGCGTATCAGGCAAATCCGTCAGATCGACAAAGAGCAGAGGACTAAGCGGTGCGTCCCCCGTGTCATTGCCGGAAAACGTGAAACTATACAAGGCAGTGTGGTTCGACACGGTCATCTCGGCCGTGACACCGAACTGCAGCGCAATCGAGAAATACCCGGGGCGCGCGGACACGCTCCCGTCCACCACGCCGACAGCTCTCTGCGTCTTGGGGAAGACACAGCCGTTAATATCGTCGCCCTTGCAGCCCGGATGCACGAAGACGGGGAAGTTGCCCAGGGACAGGGCGCCGCCAGTTCCGGAGTCGTGCATATGCGAGAATCCCGACACTGGGCTCCCGTTGGACGCGTACCCGCCTTGGTTGTCTTCCGTCGTATCGGCTACGGCTTTGGCCATGCCTGATGAACCACAGACAAGCTTTGTTTTAGCAGGGAGTCGTCGTCCGCTTCGCAGATGTGAATAGTAAATCTTTTACTTACCAAACGGAAGTGTCGCGCCAGCAAACACATGGCCTTACATGATAGTTAGCTACCCGGGTAAATCTTACTTGAATGCGACAAGGACCTAACATACCGCCATTACGACTACCTATGAGAGGATTGACGTATTTATAACCATTTGTCGCGTCTGAGGCTGCCCGTGCACTTGACGCGGCTATGATAGCGCAAGCCAGTAAAGACCGGAAACCCATCTCAGAAAGCTTCAACTATATACTACGATACGCAGGACAGGAAGCCAAGTGCTTTCTAACCGTGGATCCGGTAAGAGAGGGAGAGGGGGGAAGAACGTGTTCCATCGTACAGGAGACTCCCGGGGTACGAGAACTTAAATTATACCTGCCTATACCAACCCCTCCAAAAGATGCGGACACACAGATGAAGAAGGAGAGCCTCCCTCGTGATCTGAACCGCAAAACTTCACCGTCCTGAACCCACATCGAGTGGGACCTACCTACCTACCCCCGGTTTACACTACCGTGTTGCCCAGTCGGCAGACAAGGGAGAGCTAGGTTACATGGCGTACCTATGGGGTAAAATGGGGTAAAAAATGGAGTAGATAGGATCGCAATCCACGGCTTTCGTCCCATCCTTCCAAACTGGGTCACCGTTACCCTACATAATGATTGTCTCTCTACGATTCCTACGTCAGCATCTGGATATATTAACCCAGAGACTTGGGACGCTGGAGAGCCCCTCGGACGGATAGAGACCGAATGGTGGTGCAATTAATGGGTGTTTTGGTCATGTTTAAAAACGGAGTATTTCTACACCCTATTCTTAACAGTATTGACTGTCCCTTTAATGTTGAGTTCGGTTAGGTAGTGGCTGATAAGAGTATTCATCATGGAATGCCCCCGACCATCCTAATATGAAATTACCAATCTACAGCAGAATGAGATCGAAACCTCGTGCGGAGAACAACAGGCGAATATGCGCGTTCCTGTTTCCCCGCAGATCCACCCACCAGGGGCAGATGGGTACCTTGTGCCGAAATGAAATTGACGGCGAAAAAACGTTACATCCATACATGCACATACATAGATAGTACCTATCTATCTGCTGTACGTATTGTAACACAACATCCTTAAGGCAACGGAAGCTTTACCTAAGAAGGAAGGAAAGACAGAACAGCACTTCAAGTGGTAACCGGGCACTTTTTGTCCAACAAGCCATGTTTTCTACAGCGGTATGCAAGCAGTATGTGCAATCGGACCGGGGAAGACCAATGCATTACGCCTACATATTTGGTCGTTATGTGTGGCATCCAATTGTTAAATGCCTACCTACCCTATAAGGAGGGCTAGAAAGGTACCTAGGTTAGGTAGGTTAGGTAGATTTAAAGGGGGCTGGAAAATTAGACATTAGGCTGGATGTTTTGCTCATACATCTATCTGTACTAAGACAATGTGTCAATAGACACGTGCGGTCCGGGATTTACATATTGTAGGTAGGATCTGTATATTATTGCCGGCTCTAACCGGAAGTGTTGAACTTTACTACCTTGCTGGTCACTATGAGCGGCAACGGCAAACGATTATGTAGTCAAACTATTAATCCTATTTCCTGTGACACGATATGGGCTATACACGGACAGCTGCGATGCATTAATCACATATTAAGTGATGACTGCTATATAGCACCAGCTAGGTTAGGCATGAGCCCACAGTTGAGCCATTGAGTCAAAACAGAGGGGTATCTTTCAATTGTCAATAATACTCATATAACTTCCCTCCATCTACTGTCCCTTTCTCACAGACTGATTAGAACTCCTTTCTTTCAGCCGAATTCCAGCTGCAGATATCCATCTCCCAGACATCATACTTGGAAGTTGTCTTGCGGTCCTTCCACTCTCGAAACATATCCCTAACGAGCGGCCCATGCCCGTCAGCCCAGTGATTCATGACCACACGCAGGCGCTCCACGAGTTCTCCACGCTCGACTATTTTGGGCGTGAGTTGATGTTTCGACCCCGGCTTGCGGAGGGCGAAATGCCCGGTCACGCTATCGATGAGTTTCAGCACCACGGAGACTTTAACAAGTTGTGCAGCTGTCGTTGGGTTGGAGCGGCGGTCTGCGTCTACATCCATATCATCATCTAGATTCAGATCGAGATCAAGATCACCGATATGCACCGCGAGCCGCAGTCGGTCGGCGGTGGCCTTGTATACCCGGTCGAGGGCCGCGTATGTCTCATCGGAGCGCGTGGTCCACATGAGCACTTCACCCTCGTCGCTCTCCAAGAGCGATGAGAGCGCCCGGGCAAGCTCTACGGCGAAACGACGAAAGTGCTCGTCTTCTCGTGTGACGTGCGGGACCGGGTACGAGAGACACCAGAGTTGCAGCGGGAACGTCGACGGTAATATGGCACCATCTCGGCCGGCCCTCTTTCCCTCGATAAGTGCGATTAGTCTCTTCGCTAGGGGAGGAATAGTCTCGGACCAATGGGGCAAATTCCATGGCTTTTCTGTATCCTGTTGCCCGTGGTCGCTGTTTCCTTCTTCTGATGAGCGTGAAGGTCGCGTCGCTACGGGTCCTAAGTTGCTCACGAAATTGTGCCACTCTCTCATTCGATTGTCTAGCACCACTGAAGCCTGGTTGATAACTGCATTTACGATATCGATCGTCGGCGCGGCATTTCTTCTTGGTTCTACAATCAACCTAAGGAAGGGACGAACTTGAAGCTCCCAGTTCATCCGGTTGTCGAAAGTGTGTAACCAATGTTCTACACTAGCATCGTTGGCTAAGACTAAATCGCGCCGAAGGGCCTGATTGAAGGCTTGGATGCATTTGGGAAGCCTCAGTTGGAAGAGCATATACTGGGTATATTCGTGAATCGTCTCGGACGGCAGAATATGGCCCAAATGTTCCAGCACATATTCCCAGATATAGGCCTTGATCGGTACACGTGGAAGGTTTCCTGCATTCAAGGCCGACTTATGTTTGGCTTGATGTTTGGCGAGGAATAGGGAAAACCACTTGTGGTGTTGTTCTTGGGAATATTGCAAAGTTGGGAGTGCCAGGCGTGATAATAGTTCAGTCTGAAGCTGACGGGTAATGGCGAATTGCTCCCCTGCAGTTACCTTGAGAAGCAGCTCAAAAAGCGGTGGCATATGCGAGTACCCAGACGTTGCTGGTACGCCGACAGTTTCTTCCGCTTCTGCCCAGTCTATGTCCGTAACTGGACGACGCTCGTTTATATTACCCGCGATAGGTATGACGCTTTCCGTGACCCGCAGGATTCTCTCGACTATAGGGTTAGACCGCCAACTCTCGCCGCTCTCCGTGACGACTGAGTTTAAGGTGGTGAGTAGGCTGCTGAGTACGGCTACACGAACATCTACATGCGTAGTTGACTTAAATAGTTCGATGAGAACTTCGACTGCAGAGTCAGGTGAGATAAAATCGGCATCGTTGAGAAGATTTGCTAGATACTTCACAGTCGATACTTTGATTGACGATTTCGGCGGGGCGCTTTTTGGGCTCTCCTTCTCACCCACCTTCACGTAAGACTGCTCCTCCAATTTCTCGCCAACGGCAGCAGCGAGTGACAAGAGCATAGCTTTAGCGTCTTCAGCCGGAAGACGTCTCATATACCCAATCGTAAGAAACTGCCTATGCCAACTGCTCGCCTCCGGATGCTCGATGATTGCTCGTTGTATGATATATTGGGCCAGTACGCATGTATTGCTACGAGCAAGCTTGGACACAACCCGGTGAGACAATGTCACCATGCTGTCAGCAATTTTGTCTTGACCCTCATTGCGGCTGTCTTTATCAACGTATCTGGCAGCGGAATCGAGCAACATCTTCGAGGCCGTAACAACGGAAGGACCGGAAAGCTGGTCTAGCAGCTCGAGAATCGGATGAGCGACTCGGTCCAGAAATTCAGAGCCAATGCTATGCACCAAAATCTCGGTTCCTTTCCATATAATACGGAACAGACCGATCTTCGGTTCGTGGGATGGAAGCGAGACTTCTTTGGCGCGGGAGACACGGTACTTATACACACTGGCGTAAACCTCCTCTAGCCCATCCCAATGTGACTTTACATATGAAGGTTCTTTCTGAGCTATACGCTTCGCTTCGCTAAGCCCTTTCAATGCCTGGTTAGCCACTTCGAGTTGTCGTTCGACAACACTCAGTGTCGTATCCCTTATGGGCGACATTGGGATTCCCGAGAGTAGATTCAAACCCTCTTCCGTGCGTATGCTCTTGATCGCAAGTAACTCCGGCACCGTGCGGGGGTCCCGAAGGAACCTCTGCTGCCAAAAAAGTGTCTCGGCGTAAACTTCTAGATCACCGGTTGCTATTGCGTAATGTGCCGCCGCCTTTGATAGATGCGCCCGGTCTTCTTGCTTTGGCGAAGTCGCTGCTCTTTTGCGTAACTGGTCGACCTCATCTCGGGCTCTCTGTTGGATCTCCGTGTCATCCTGCTGATATGAGACTAAGAGAAGCTCAACATTGAAGTTTGATCGTAGTATGTCGCCAGTGGAAAGAAATCCCTCCTCGCAGTCATAGATGGATGGATAGCCTTCGGGGCTTTGAAGAAAGTTAAAGCCGTTATTAGCTTTAGAGAGGCCGTTCAAGAACCGCACAGCTTTCTTTCTTTCGAGCTTGTCGATTAATCCAAAGGACCATTTCTGAAACTTGAGGCAGCTGAAGTCGGTGGTTACCTCAATATCGATTCCTCTCTCTGGAGCATGTTGGCAATACAGGCGGAGTAAACGCCATCGCAGTTCGGAATTTAGCGCTGGATCCGGAATGCCCTTGATTGTCTTTAAGTAGCCCTCGCTGATCTCCTTTCCCGATCCTCCAAGTCCGTGGCGAAGGCTCTGAACTAGCAAATGCTCATATAAATCTGGATCTTCCTTCCATCGGGTACAAATCACCGACAAGGCGTTTCCGGGCCCATCTGTAGGTATTGCTAAGCGTGTGCCTTGGGATAACAAGTCTTCGTACTTCTGAGGGTGCTTCTTCCACAGGTGAAGTACTTGTCTCCATAGCGTTTTTGCCTGCCTCGAAAGCTCCCAGCTTCGCTTGAGTCCGATTAACTGAAGGCCTAATTTGGTCAGAAAGGTTGTGTCCCTATTCGCGGGTCGGCTCTTTCTCGTATATCGCTTCTCAATAGACGCGAATACTTCTAGTTCAGAAATGTCACGTGGCCAACGCTCAGCGGTGGACTTGAGGGTGGTGCGGGCTTGCAGCATCTCAAGTGCGAATTCCATAGATGCTGTCATATATGGCTGACTGCCCGGGCTAGGGGGCTCTCGAGAAATGAAGGCTCTAAAGCATTGGTCAACCTCGGACTTGGAGAGCGGCGGTCCTTCGCGAACCATGTAGTTCGTCAAACGTCTCTTCAGCATGTCTCCGTGGGCAACAAGCAATCTCTTCATGTCAAGTAGCTGAAAAAGCGGGTTTGACTGGTCTTGTGTATCAAGGACGCCTTCAACGAAACTGGAGGAGCATCCGCATAACATACGGCTATAGAACTTCTGAAGCGGGCGTTCGTCGGAAGTACGCAGCACTGTTGAGGGATAGTGGTGTGGTAGAAGGGCCATGACAAGCTCCTCCACGGCCCGCTCTCTCTCGGCTGACTTCCCTCCTCGAACGTTACTCCCCCTGATCATGTTGCAAAACGCCTTGACTTCAATTACCGAGGCGGCTGATAGCAGGTATATGATACCAGACGTGTCTCCCCCATCCTCCCACGCTCGCTTCCACTTGGCTGGGCTACGCATAAGTCTGCCAAATCTATGAATCTCGTGCAGGCGCTTGTTCGTATCCAGATTCCCAATCCAATCCTGGGCCCAGTCCTTGAACTGGGGCGGCTTCATGCTGAGCTCTTGATGTAATGACATTTTGTTTGCTCCAGACGCGAAAGTCTGATGGGACTGAGGACCAAGGCGTGAACAAAAGAACTCAAAATTGTACAAGAAATTGCCTTTCCCTGGTCAATTAGATTTAGGCGCGATAAATATAGTGCATCGACGTCTCTAGATTTCTTACTGGTACTTAGCAACCAAATAGGTAGAAAAATAGGTTACGGCGTGAGTCACATACCGCATTGTGATAAGTGGTCGTGCCTGAGCACCTAACCAAGAATGACGCCGCGCAAGGAACTAGCAGGCCCAAGCGGCTGAGTGCATGTGAGTTGGAAGTAATAGCGATCTCCCGGATCACAGCCTTATCCATAGAAGACACATATACATCTAAGTAGGTATCCATTCCCGTACTGCATTCGTATGTTTCTAACCTAGCTCAGTTAAGTAGAGAAGTAGGCTTAAATCCCAGTCTCTCGCTGGCGGTCGCCCACAATCCAAAAGCCGGACTACGAATACGCTGTATATAAAGTAATTGGATGCACAGTTTAATTATACGCTGTGGGTTCTCGGGAGACGAGGAGTGGCGTGGCGTATCTAGCTAGTGGGTAGTACCTTCCCTTTCCAGCTTTCCTAGGGATTGCTACTATGTATCCCTACAACGAAGCACCGACGGCATATCCATACGTCCAACACAAACACACAAATGCCCGAAGCATCACGCATAGGAGCATTACTGGAAGTATTCTTAGGGAATCCCTGATTTACTAGTACCGGGTTGGCTCGCAGGCCGAGAGAAGGACGACTAAACTGCTCAAAAGCCTCTATTTACCTAGGTGGGTTTATTTAGACTGTTTTGAAGTATTGCAGCTTACTTCCACAGCAATTCCAAGACGTTTATAAAGCACGTTGTAAGCCGCTGAAAATGGTCTTCTGTGCCTTGTCGTGCAAGGACATGACAGCAGGCAGCATAGGCGGAAGGATCTGACAGACAACAACCCCGCAAACACCCGTCTCCTGGTCCATATACCACTGCACGCTAGGGACGCCAGCCCAGGATATAGTGCCACGGCCGAAGCGGCCTTCTTGGCCCTCCTTCACCACCAAACCAGCAAGACTCCACGTCTTTCTGACGGACTGCGGGATGCACAGAGCTAGATACGCAGCGTACAGCTCAGAGCGGTAGAAGTACTCGTTGAGAGCCTCCTCGCACCTCTCGTCCAGCTGCGGGCGGAAGAGCTCATCGTACGACGTCGGCTTCAAGATCCTCGGGTCGCGGCGGAATAGCGCAGAGAGAAACGCGTAATAACCCTTGGCCGAAGTGAACAGACCCCCGCCACCCAGACAGTCCGTCGCGCCAAGCGTGATGTCGAAACCGGGGAGATACACGGCGGGGGGCTCGCCCTTCTCATTCAGCGTGGCGAGGTCCGCCACCCTGTCCCTCATGCCCTCCTTGCTGTGCGGGAAGAAGCTTGTGTCGTTCTCGATGCCTAGCGGTATCCAGATGCGCGTCTTCATGAACCCCTCGAGTGTCGTCTTGGTGACGGCTTCGACCACCTTCCCCGCCCAGTCACAGCCTCCTCCGTATGCGAAAGCCGTACCGGGCGCGAATGTGAGGGGTATGGTACACTTATCTTGCACGGTCGCGCCGCCGAAGGGCTTTTCGCCTCGTGCCGCGCGCCATCTGCCGAGTACCGGGTCCATGAACTCGTATTCTTGCCCGGATGTATGACAGAGCAGCATTCTAGGCGTCACGGACGTCGTGTTAGGCTCAAGTTTGATGTTGTCGCCTTCAACGCCGGTGATGATTCCTAGTTGCCCCAAGCCCGGGATCAAGCCTCTCACGTCTTGGTCTAGGTCTAAGATCCCGTCTTCAACGCATTGCAGAACAGACACTGCTGTCATGAGCTTGGTCATCGAAGCGACCCCACATATCGTGTCAGATGTGAAGGGCGAATCGGTGCCTTCCTTTAACGACGATTTTCCGAATGACTTTGAGTAGAGAATATTTCCTTTGAGCAGGTCAGGGATAATTTTTGAAAGGGGAGTTCAACAGATTTTAAGATGTCTTGGTGAATTTTTTGCAGGAAACTTATTCCTGATGAGACCAACGTACCATCACGATCTCCGGCAATCACAGAGACGCCCGGAAGCAGTCCAGATGCAACAGCGTCGCTGTACACCTCATCTATCTTCTTCTCCATGGTCTGAACTATAACGTATGGCCCTTTCTTTTGCAATTACTTGTATATGAAGTTTTTATGCGTCGTCTTTCTTGCTTTGTATGGGCGACCCAACATATATAAAACAAAGGGATGCGGGGGGTAGAACTGTCGAGCGTCCTTCCCGGGTTCTTCTTCACTAATTGTTGGCATAGCCCCTCCGAAGCCATGCGTTTGACCTGGAAGCAAGGCGTTCAACTAGATAGGCGGTAAACAATAAAAGTTCCCGGGCTTGACCAATAGGAGCTGCTCACATCTCCCCTGGGAAGTACCATGCTTAGATGTTAGTTCTATTATTAAGAAACACGTAACTCCTGCTTTTTCAGCATGGTGACGGGATTCGAGTTATACCGCTTCACCGAACGTATTATTATACATCAATTAGTATGTATAGTTTTATGCGGTATTATCTCGAGCGCACTAGTAGCAGTGGTTGAGGCGGTTATCAGAGCGCAGAATGATGAGTCCACGTTGAGCATGCTACCCAGGCAGAGGCTTTCCCCTTAAGTGTTAAAATCTTACATACTTGTAAGAATGACTCGAAAACGCTGGGCACCTTGGCAGCAAGCCATACACACTCGGTTAGAATGGAAATGGAAATGGAGTCACCATCAACCTCTCTAGATGGCGAGGTAGACTATAAAAGCTTTGCAGCAGAGCAGAACTTCGCGAATGACAAGTTGTGAGAGATAATATCTACTTAGTACTAAAGTATTGGCATAAAGATCGCTAACTAACCTAACATTAGTCAAAAAGATAGAGAAGTATAAAAGCCCTACAGAACCCATGAGGATTGGGCTGTTCTCTCGTCGTGCTATCTCATGGACTGACATATCATAATTCAGCTTCCTTGCTTCCCGACAAGTACCTAGGTTGGAAGGACTAATATAAACAAACAATGTAAGGGTCGACCTATATATTGGACGCTTCATATAGTCCGGTTTCATCTCGAAACTCGCCAAAGTTGGACAGTCTCTCCGGTTTAAACTAGTCACTGAGGCTGGATGGTGCTCAAACTTAAGACTTACAGGACGGAAGATGTGGTACGAGTTTTATATTTAGAGAATTACTGCCCCTGCACCTATCCTTTTACTGGCCCTGCACCCCTTTACCCGATTTGGACGCCAAGACCTGGCAGACTCAGAAGTGGATCTGATACTTAACCTACCAAAATTACTAGCACTGTATATTAACGTAGGCAACCACTTACTTACCTCCAGCTTTACTTTATCCTACATTTATACCTTGCTGTATAACACTTTGAGGCCATTTACACTTATGCTGGCATTGCTCAAAGCTAGGAGAAGGTGCGCTATGACCTCCTCCGCAAGGAGTAGCTAGGGAATCTACCTACTAAGTATATTGCCTTAGTTTTTAAACTAAAAAAGGCTGCAAACGCATATAATTAGCTATTCTACTCAAGTAATATGACAACACTAAAAACGGCTTTTTACTGCAGTGCAAAAAGGGTGTTAGTAGGTAGAGAGAGGATATTAATACACAGTGCTAATAATTTTGGCAGGAAAAGTATCAGATCCACTTCTAAGTCTGCCAGGGCTTGGCGTCCAAATCGGGTAAAGGGGTGCAGGGCCAGTAAAAGGATAGGTGCAGGGCCAGTAATTCTCTATATTTAGTACGCTGGCGAGAACACATGCTGTCTCTACCCACGGAATACATAGTCCCACGGCAATGGAAACCTCTTACCAACACATAAATATCTTGTACATGAAATTCAACAAGTAACCTGAGAATATTAACCAATAATGCCTAACCATCATCTCAACCTCACACCCGTTGATCCCTCCCTAGGAGCCGCCCTGATAGTAACCATATCGAAAGCCGTTTTTTTCTGCCGCAGTCTTGAAATATCGTATATATCCCGCCTCGCCATAGCAGGGACGAGAAGCGCGAGGTACAACCCATTGTCACGGCTTGGGACTGCAACGCTAATCCAAAACACTACTGTACGAAAGTATAACGTAGTCAAGTCCGGCGACTTGAACTTGTGTGCAGTTTATATGCACGGGACGGCGACACCCATCAGCATGCACCTGCGCCGACGCGCCAGCGCCAGCACTCGCTTGATGACCGGCGACTGGCCGTAGTCGCCTTTCCAGCCAAAACTCCTAGGGGTCGGGACACACACTCTCATCGGTGTGGATTCGTTGAGCTGAGAAGGAGGGATTCAGGGCCTCGCGCCGTCGCCGATAGAGGTCGTGAGTCGTGGAACTACTGATGGGTAAGCTAACTCCCAAGGCCTCTAAGGTGGCTTATATCTTTAGCCCGTTTATGCTCAATACCTGGGGCAAATATCGGATCGAAGAGCTCGGTATCTGCTACTGATATGTAATCGAGTCCGATATGAACAACTCGACCTTGGCTCGTCAGGAGCATCGAGCGGGTCTGTAAGGGGGGTTGTCCCTCCCGCAGTGCTGAAAAGACTTTGTCAGATTGAATACATAACAGGATACATGGTCACTGTAGGCCTGGCTGAAATGAGTAAACTTATACTCTCATCTAGAAGGAATGGTGATGTTTTTATAACAGGAAAACATAGTAATATAGGTATATAACAAGGGCTGACATCGCCACCATGTTGAACTAATATCCATGGTACCAAGCCGATTGATACCTATTATGCCTAGGTACTTCATAGTATCGTATGGACGTATTAGTAAGAGATTCTATGACAAGCAGGGTAGAGTTAGTAAAGAAGTTAAGGTCGACAGGTCTTTAACAGAATGCGTGTTCCTGTGACAGTCTGCCGGAGAGGTTAGTATAAGTGCGGAGTTGGGTTCGATTCCTAACAGCGCTAATGGTTTTCTGCGCTTCTCTTTCTTATTTATTTTGATGTAAGTGAGATCGAATAAGCGATTAGTATTAGTTAATACTCCTAACAGCACAGCTACAGCATGTGATTGGCAAAGTTATATCCGTTAGAACCTACAGCTTAAGCTTCTGACAGCAAAGTTAAAATGCAGTTTGCACACTCATGTCTCGTGGACGGTTCTGACGACTAAACAGCTGAAACTGGTACAGTGAAGAAAAGGACAAAAATGTAAGGTAAGCAAGTTCTCTTAGGATATCCGCGTTAATTATAGACTCTCACTAGGGCCTAGTATGCGAGCAAGTCCCAACATGTTCAAATATGGTATCTTGAAGATTTGTTCCAGTTAACTTCGCATCTCTCTCACCTTATACCGATACAAAGAAGAAAGCGAAGCGCAGAAAACCATTAGCGCTGTTAGGAATCGAACCCAACTCCACACTTATAACTAACCTCTCTGGCAGACTGTCACAGATACTGCTGTACGCCGCACATATGCAGAGCGATACCCTGGAGGTTATCTGTGGGGCCTTCGAAAAGCCCAGCTAAAAATTCAGCACTTACCGCTTTGCGGAATTACCCCACTCCGACACGTTCACCCATTGGTTCAATTGGGCGCAGTCCCTCCCGTGGGGAGCTACAGCGCATATGGCACAGACTCCAGCAAAGAAAAATTTCGGGGGATCTTGAAAATCTGCCAAAGCTCGATTCAATCAATTCGAGGGTTTCCATTTTCCTTTTCTCAAAACCCAACCAACCAACCAATTCCCTTGAAATAGGGCCAGACAAAACAAGACGGTTTGGTATTCATTCGTTAATTCTTATTCGGATATAACGAATTTTTCTTTAGAAACAAACCAACAACACAAACCAAGCCAATCCCCGAGCGCCGAAATATATATTTTCAGTTTCGCTTGCCTGGACCTGGAATTGGAATAGAAAAGTTAAGCACCAAAAGTAAAAATGGGGGCCACGAAGCCAGAGAAGAAAGAGAAGAAGGAGAAGAAGCGCAGCGAGGCGGACGGCGTCGGCAAGGTGAAGAAGGACAAGAAAGAGAAGAAGGAAAAGAAGGAAAAGCTGAAGAGTGCCGTGACCGCGGCGCTTGACGAGGAGAAGGCCGACGTGCCCGTCTCCGTTGCCGAAAAGGAAGAAGCCAGCGAAACCGCTACGACGACAAAAGCCAAGCCCGTTCTCGTCGGCTCATTGGTGCCGTTCGCAAGACCATTGGCCGATGAGAAGGCTACCAAGAAGATCATGAAGAGCGTGCGGAAAGGTATGCCTGCTCGTCGACCCGTTCGCCCCAATTCCCAACACCTTCCCTCCTTCCCAATCTTCAGCTATAAATTCCCCAATCGTTACTTAACTAACACAATGTTTTCCCCACACAACAGCCGCAAAGAACAAGACCCTGAAGCGAGGCGTCAAAGAAGTCGTAAAATCCCTACGTAAATCCCCCGCCGCCGGTCCGGGCAACACCTCTTTCCCGGGCGTCGTGATCCTGGCGGGAGACATCAGCCCCATGGACGTGATCAGCCACATCCCCGTGCTATGCGAGGACGTCAACGTGCCCTATATCTTCGTCGCCTCGCGCGCCGAGCTCGGCACCGCGGGCAGCACCAAGCGGCCCACGAGCGTCGTCATGGTGACAGAGAAGCGCGGCGCTGCCAAGAAGTCCGAGAAGCCGGAGAAGATTGCAGAGGAAGAGGGCGAAGAGGATTTCGCAGAGGTCTACAAGGATCTCGTGAAGCTCGTCGAGAAGGAGACGAAAGCGCAGATGAAGTTCTTGCTATAAAGGAAATGACCCTGAAAAGGAAAATGAACGAAAGAAAGAGATCGGGTTGCCTTGTCATAGGGTTTACCCGGTGAAAGTGAAGAATTATGTGTGAGGAGTTCAATGTGGCTTCCATCTATCCGTTCATCCATGCATGCAAGCAAGCAGCGGAATCGCGCGGGCGTCCAAGTATACCCCTAGGAAACTTTGTCATGCCTCATGTGTGCTCGAGTTACATCAGCTGGCGATATCAAGAAAGAAAACGCTACAGGTTCTCTCGGTCGAAGTGGAAATGCTTCAACTCCGTCACTCTACATAAGGGGGAAGGGATATCATCAGTGTACCTATTAACTGCACTGCTTCGACATTGGCTGCTACCTAATGTGTGTGGTCATCGGCGTTCAGGGGGGATATTTATGTTAAAATTGTTTTTTAGGATGGGAAACAACGAATATATACCATTCACAAATCATGAACAGAAATCAATCTGAGAGACTTTGTGCGTATTGGGATTATATTTATAGCTAACTAATGAGCAGCCATCTCCGCAACTCCATCCCAACGGCCGATTGTTCGTTTTCAACGGCTCGAAGGAAGTTTTCCACAAAGTATACAGAGAACATAGGAAAAGCTAATAACACAAGTCCATCTCAACCCGGATTCGATCGATTCGGATTTCTCATTACTTGGTCATATCAGACCAGTTGCCCAACCAAATAGGCTTTCTTTCTCTACTCAAAAGGGTTGGTTCTAGTACCCCACCATGTGAGGAACATGGCCTGGCCGACTGTCTCTACGACCTTAGCCAAGGCGCCTACGGCGACGGTGTCGAGGGCGCGCTTCTCTGTGAAGAGCTGGTTGAGGTACTAATATCTTAATGTTAATATTATTTATTTACCTCTGGATGCTGGAAAGACAAAATACTTACGGTAGGAGCGGATGTGGCGAGGAAGATCAAGGAACCTAGGTAAGCTGCACCCTTGTAGCTTAGGGTGCCGGTGGCGTTGATGAGGGCGCCAACACCGTAGGCCTGCAGCGCAGAGCCGACCAGAGACGTGCCCCAGGCGACGGCGGCACCAGTAGCCTCCTTAGAGCGGATGAACTCCTCCTTTGTGTTTGCAATCTTGGCACGCTGGTAGGTCTGGCCGAGTAGGGGGGAGAGAACTATGCGCCTGGTTGTCAGTTTCGTGTGCAAGTGGTATACAGGAAGACTGCTTAGGATCTGGGGAGTAGTGGCTTACCAGCTAGCTCAACTCCGTGGTTGAAGAGTGTGCCGAGGGCAATGGCCGAAGGCTTAACAGGAGGGAGGTCTGTGAAATGATCATTAGTCACTCGAAATCAGACAACAGAGATTCCATCCAAAGCAATTGATTCGTCTTTCAATTCTCATTTCAAGGCTGGCATCCGCTACCGTGAAGCTTCCTCCCCCGGAACAATCAAAGACGATCAGTTGCTCAGGCAGTTGGCGGGTGGGAACGTACAGTGAAGAGACATGATTACGGATTTAGTTGATGTAGTAGTGGTGATAGGTAGGTGATGGAAAGGTTCGTTGTCTTCGAGGAAGATGGCGATATTATCGATGTATGATTTTGTATAGTACTACAGATTGAGTGATGTTGCTTAAGGTAGGAATCGCTGCAGATTTATAACACGCTGGGCGGGAGAGGAAAGGGAGAAGAAAGCTGGGAGCGATGACGACACTTCAACTGCAACGGGAACAATGGGATAATCCGGCGGGGAGGGGACCTTGCTTTGGAATGAAAGCTCTCCTACTTACAAGCTCTCTCCAGGGTGTTCCAAGGTTCTTTACCTGCACTAAGCTGGTTCATGGCTACACTAAGAGTGTACTGCACATAAAGTAAAACTGCTCATAATATTAGCTACGACTAAGGACAATAATTACTATAGATGGTTAGTATGGCATCATGTAACACCCATTGTGAATCGTGATTTGTCTCTCTTAAGCTCTATTCGGTAGGGAGAACGACGGAGCTTTCTTTGAAATGTCAGTGACGTAAGAGACTCTGAGCAAAGAGTGGGTATGTCAAGGGCCCCACTCTCCTACAATAAGGCCGATGCGGGCCATCACTGTCCAAAACCCATAACAAAGTGGAAACACCCGAGCCAAGGCACGTATGTAAGTAAGTATAGAAAAGGCGTTGGAAGTATACAAGTTGGTAACCCCAAATGGTTTCGGCCGATACTAGGGACGACTGCGGTATGACGATTCCTGTTGTGTGTCTGTATGTGCTTAGCGAATGTGGAGTTCCGTGGTAGAAACGCCAACTCAAGGCCCCTGGTAGGTCTGGTCTTGGACCTGGCGATTGTAGCATAGAATATAACATACCTAGTATACTTAGAACGCACTATGTAGAATGTCATTATGGGGAATTGTGGAGCCCCATACACACGCCAGTCCAGCTTACCGAATATCCCTACATACGTATTCTACTTTGACTGTTGGACGGAGTTGAACTCTACAATTCCCATTTCGTTTACTATGCCGAAAAAATATCTTGGGATTTTGGTACTACGTAGTGTGTATTGGGGACGCAATTAGGAACAGGAATCATTAGATGTCGATGGACCAAACGAAACGCGTTTGTCTTGAGACTGAATTTTACACTCGTGAAATTACAGAGGACAATATGTATGTGCGTCCAATTCAAATAATCTCCTGACTTGAAAATCTACAGAACCCTACTCTCAAATGGCATAATACTCGTACAATGAAGCAGGTTGGAAAGGCACGCCCCGGGAATCATATACTTGCGACTGTACCTGTCAGCACTTCAAGTCATTATTAATAATGCGATATCTAGTATTTGCCCTTTCACCCAACAGCCTCATGTCACATGCTGTCCGTCCTCGCCCCCTCTCAGCGCTAACAGAGCTCTCACATCAGAGACGTATTGGAGGCCTTCTAAAAATGGTACCAGGTGTAGCAAGTCATTATCTGTCGGATCACTTATCCAGCCTTGTATGGGAATGGCATTGTCTAAACGCATCATCAGTGAGCCGCGCGACACATACTCAGGGGGGAAGGGGCGGGAGATGTCAGCATACCTTGATGAAACATGTAACTTAGAGGACTGTTATCCAGAATCATGACCTTACTCAGGTCTGGCTCTATAGCGCTAAGGTCCTTGATGAAAGCCCCGTGCCTGAAAGTGCAATGCTGTCTATAGTATCGTCCTGAGAAGAACTTCCTTTCTGATTCGAGCCAATCAATGACCGGGTCGGCATACTCCTGCACAGATGCCGTGAAGACAACCAAGTTAAACCATTTGCAAACCTTGGGCGACACGGTTAGTTTCAACCCGATCATATCACATGAGGCCTACAGCCGTCTTGGAGCACCTTACCTTTCGCAGGAACTCATCGCAGTGTGGGCGCTTGTGAACATAGTACAAAATAGGATGTTGAGGTCCCAACATCTGCTGGCCTCCACTGCCGGTGTAAGCCGTATTCAGTCTAACTTCAACCATATGTCCAGACCCCATCCGCCCCCCTTTAGACATGCTGTGTATTAGCGTCTCGTCCAGGTCTAGTATTAACGTCTTTAACCTCTTGGAGTCTTGTGGCTCGAATGGAACGTACGACGGTTGCCGCCTCGGGATTAGGGGTCTCGGAGGACCAGGCGTCTTCGGATATTTTGTCAGGGCACCGACGGGAGAGGTAGGAGACTTGAGATGAGCTGACAGCTCCTCGTTCGCATCGGCATTTGTAGTATTAGTCGACTGGGCCTTTTTGTGTTTTCTGTGGCGCATAGCATCGTCGTTATTCAACTTAATCCGAATCGACCGCCTCGAGGGTGCGATCTCCTCAGCCGGTTGCAGAGACTTTGACCGAGCGTGGCGGCGGCCCCCTTCCGTTTTGCTGCTCACATCTGATTCCGATTCTGATGAAAGGCCTGATGACGATGTGTCAAGTCCTGATGGACTCCTTATTTTGCCACCGCGCACAGACCCAGTAGCAGTCTTTTCCTCGTTCCGAGCGACGTCCTCCTGATAATCGGTAGCAAGCTTGCGCACGTTCCCGCCATAACCACCGAAAAGAGCTTTAAGTTGGCGCAAAGGAGCAAAGTTCCCATTGGCATCATAAAAACAGGCAATTAGGTAGACCCCAGGAGCGGCGATGGTAGACAGGACCCAACGTATGGAATTGATGAATCCAGTTGCAACGCGCGCGGAATAGTAATGCCACGCATGACCGCGAACGTCTTTCTCTTTCGTCTCTCCCTTTTCTAGTAACGGTGATGTCTCACAGGTGCTCTCAGAAAGAGTAGTAGTATCGTCAAACTGTTCGAATGTATGACTGTCAGGTTCGTTTGCCGTTATATTCTTGTCCCTAGTTGCGGTGTCGTCGGGAGAACCCACGCTCTCCCCCGAAGACGCAACAGCCAGGCCGAGGTGACTTAAGGAATTGGACCGCGAGGGGGCGGGACTTGATGTAGGAGAGACTCGCGAGGATATGATGTTCAGGGAGTTCATCTTCCGGTTGTTCGGTAATCCATCAAGGCTCGTCTAGGTCCGTGGGCGGGAACAAAGCGAGCGGCGAGGACGGGAGGGAAGGATGATGGTGGATGCGATATCGCGTCGGACGGCAAAGAGAGAGGAAATCGGACAAAATACAGCAGTAGTATGGACAGAGACGGTAGATTGAAAGAGCCGTCCGTGATCCCACGGCGGAAAGTGAGGAGAGCTGAGGAGGATACAGCGATGTTGGAGATAGACTTCGGGGTCTTGGGATTTTTTAAGCAAACCTCGGTCGGGGTATGTGGTATGCCGTGCTTGAGGAGAAGATGGATAGGATGATCCTTGGCAATCAGCAACGGCAGGTGTTCTTAGTCTGGAACAAAATAGGTGCTATGCTTTTCTACCTACAAACGCCAGTTCTGCAGGTTATTAACGGACAAGTAAATTAATAGTTCACTCTTTCTTCATCTGGACTCTCTCCGCCGTAGAAAAAGCAAGCTCGGGACGTAGGCACCTTGTCAGGTTTGATTTGAGACGAGAGAAAAGCTGACAGCATTGCATGAAGTGTTAAGCACTACGGGTACCTGTAGTGTGGACAGTGAGCACCAATCCCCAGAGATCTAATACTGCTGTAATCTGTACTTATGTAGGTAGCTAGCTCGGGTAAGATAGGTACCTATAGGTACATGATTAGGGCACCAAACAATCCATCAGGTGCAATACGGATAGGCTATACCTCCCTCCGTCATAGCTTGCTGAACTGACCATCTGCACGAACCCCTCGGCGAAATCGCATTACTTCTTTCCGTACTTGTACCTGTGTACATACATAAATTTTAGCTCGGAATTGAGGTTCTCTAACATTCAAGTTGAGTCACACACGTAATCTGTCCGTCACAACAAATCGTGTCTCGATAAACGCACTCGAATTCTCGTATCGCTTAACGCTGTTATATGAACCGACTCTACCTGTTGCCAGATACTGTTCTTTCTGTGTAGACGGCTGACGCGACAGATATTGAACAGGCGACAGTCCACCACTTCCATTACGAGCCCCTCCACGATACCAGGATTCTTCTGCGACAACTGCTCGAGCGCCATTTGATCAGAACCCCCCGCGCGCTTCCGGGCACATAACTCTCGTAGGAGCGATGGCCGCTTCTAAAGGGGGCTACACCCCTAGTCTCGAAAGATTTCTCGATACATTGAAAGGTCGACCCGTTGAATCCTCAGTGGAATCTCTCATCTCGTAAGTGGGGTGGGCACGGTGACACACCGCTGGGGATGCCACCGCTGATGATGATGTTCACCCAGTCTCTTAAAGAGAAGACAGATCAGAGGCTCTGAAGCCTGCGCCACTGCGACCGCCCATATTCTGCTACAAGTTGTGGCCCGCGATAAATGGACCAACGTCGACCAACTCATCGGTCGCATCCAGTTAATTGGGAGGAAACTTGTCGCGGCGCAACCCTACGAGCTTGTCACCGGAAACATCATAAGAAGAGTGTTGGGCCTCATTCGCGACGAGGCATCTGAAGATCGGAACGATGCTACTACCGACTCCCCAAGACCAAGCTCTCCTCCAGCTGGAGCACGAAGCCAGGCAAGCTCTCCTGTAAAACCTGCGCGACCCCCGACTCTTGCTTCGCTTGGCGCATTCACTCGAACGCAGTCCATGTTCAACTTACTGTCTGATCCCAATGTCCTGCCCTCGGCGGGATCCAACGTATCAACACCAGGTCAGGGCTCTGGGGCCTCGACTCCGATCGGTAACGCCCAGGCCACCAACGTATCTGCGTTACGTTCCGAAGTGCTTGATGGAATCCAGGAAATAATGGACGAGATCAAGATGGTGGATGAACAGGTTCAGACCTACGCCGATATTTTCATCCACGCCGGGGACTATGTACTAGTTTATCAACCATCGAGGACGGTACAAAAATTTCTTTCGCGAGCCGCTACCAAGAGAAATTTTACGGTCTTCCTCGTAGTAGATCCGCCCTCCAGCACAAGCTCAGGTGAACGATATGCATCTTTACTGAAATCCTTGGTTTCCCACGGCTCCAACGTTATCACTCTCCAAAACGCTGGTCTGATGGCGTATATGTCAAGGGTCGACAAGGTTATCCTGAGTGCACATGCTATAACGGCGCATGGGGGCGTCATTGTCGACTCTGGCGCTGCGGCTATCGCACGTGCTGCACGAGAACGACGGCGAACCGTCATCGTTCTCGGTGGTGTGTATAAACTAAGTTCTGAGAGCAAGCTTTTACCCGAACGTCAAATTGAATGGGGCGAAGCGTCCAAGTATGCCGACTTCGCAGAGGGTCCTTTGGTATCCCATATCAGGATAAACAACGTTATTTCTGAGTTTCTGCCTGCTGATCATGTTGATAACTACATCTCGAACCTGTACGTTTTCCTTCCCCAAAAGAAAAGGAGCAGACAAGAAGTCTGGACTAAAAGTTTTACGACAGTGGCGCGCATGCACAAGACAACCTGCATACAATTATTTCTGATCATTACAAAGAAGAAGATATGGCTTTTGACCTTTACGGGACAGCGCAGAGGTGAGGCAAGGTATAGTAGCCCGGGTCGCTTTAGGGACTACCATATGCAGTGCAATGGCCGATCGTACGTATAGGCCGTTACGTAGGATCCCTCCTTGCTCTGGGCTTTTCTGGGCTTCGATTGGGGATTGCGGATGAGTCATGGGTTCCGAGCATAAGGTAGGGGTTCTGCTTACGAGTAGAGTCCTCGACGAGATACGTGCCAGGCCGTAAACTGCAGTGGCCGCGTCACCCTTGGGCTCCTATGGTTCGCTTTTTCAGCTACAGGGAATGGAGTATCGGGCGCCCCCCAATCAATGGGGGTCCTCCTCCAAGGGTTTGGCTGGGATCAGTTCATCTAACCTTGCAAGTCTTACCCTATAAGTACCTGAGCTTCTGCCTAGGCTGTCCGAGCAGCTCATGCTTTTCCAACGCTCATGTTATTGAGAATAGTATTCAGCCTCCCACCAAAAGTCCATAGCGTCCAAGAAACCTGCAAATCATCCCAACAGACTGACATCAGAAATCGTGTCATTATTCTCACATTTATGAAGAATCATCTAGTGTAGTCCGTGTTACCTAGTCAAACCGTACTATATATGATTTACCAGTCGACATATATCTATCACATAGGAGAAAATATATATCTTTTCCGAAAAAGCTGCCATGGAGCTTCCACATGACGGCACAGATGTGCCACCTCCGCCTTATTCGGAGACAGATATCTATTCCCACTCACATAGATCTTATAATGACCGAGCAGTCGAGCAAGACGACCAGAACTCGATTGCACCGTCGTCTTCCACCAGTAACATCGTCTACACACCACCGGAATCGCCTACCCCGCCAAATTCAGCCCAGGCCTATTTTGAATCCCGGCCCGTGAACTACGTGCCATATTCAAGTATCTCCGTCCCTCTTACAATTGCCGCAGATGCCGCACCGTCCGATTTCCCATATCCCGGCTGGGCTCGTGAGCATGAGACGTCGGAGCAGGACTGGCAAACGTTCGTGAACTACCTCATCCCGGGGCACGCGTCGAGGGCAAACTCGCATATTGTTGACCGAAAAATTCGGGCCGCAGAGAAAGAAGAGTCCTCTGCTGCTGAGCACAGCATTGCCGAGGCCCAGCTGGCCCGGCTCAAGGCATCGCCCACAGCATCTATTAGCCGACGCAACTTAGAAGCCGTGATCCTCGAGTGGAATGACGGGTTCTTTGTACCTCGCGGCGTCACTATACACCCGGTTTGGCCTAGAGAAGAGCGGGAGCAGGGACAGAATGACCGGGCCTCACCAATCGATTCAGCTAATGCGGACCAAGGCCAGGGTCAGCCCGGCCAATCGACCAATCGATGGTGGAACCCGTTCTGGTTCAGCGATGAGGGTACTTTGCGCTTCGGCAACTTCCGCATTAATAGGGACGGTGTATATAGCCCTTCGTTCGAGGTCGATCGTAATGGCGTGCGTTGGCGTGGACAGAATGATGCCAACCCAGTTTCCGGCTATGGCCTGCATCCACACACGTACAGTCCCTTTCCGGTGCCCGGACACCCCGGCCATCCTGGAGGCCCCCCGTTCGACCGCTCATTCGGCGGCGACAAAGAGCGTGGACGCGGCAGAGGACGGGGCGACGGACATGGGCACGGATTACGGGACCACTCATGCAGCTCGACAAGCTCCTCAAGTTCCAGCTCATCCTCGAAATCAGCCTCCTCGATCGGCAGCCTCCCAGACTGGGACGACCTGCGAGACACCCAGCTGGACGTGGCGAAACAGTCCGTGCAGGCATGGCTAGCGGACCCAAACCAGATCGTGACGAGAGACATGGTGAAACAAGCGAAGGCCCAGATTAAAGCAGCGAAGAAAGTCAAACCACCCCCATCCGGCCCAGAGGGGGCCGCATATCGAGCGAACCTCCAGCGCGAAGTCAAAGGTCTATTCCAGAAATTTGCGGAGCTCAAGAAGCGGCAGAGAGCCCTGAAGAGGGCGACGCGGGAACAGCGGCGGCAGCAGAAACGGGCGGCGAGGAGGGAGAGGCGCGAAAGGAAACGCGAAGATAAACGCGGGAGACGTGAACGCCGCCGCGAACTCCACAATCGGGAGCGCAGCTGGCGCCGTGCGGAAGCTGATAGAGATGGGCAAGCGCCTAAGCATAAGCATAAGCATAACCCTGGCCAGCCCCTCGCCAGTGTCTCTATGCCGATGCCGGCACCCTCTGCTATGCCGGTGCCCCCTGCTATGCCAGTGCCCCCAGCGGCACCCGCGAACTCCGTGCCTTCGCCCGCGCAATATGAACCTCCGGCCCCCCCGTCATTTCAACCCCCCTTCGGAGGACCATTCGGGCGAGGAGGACACTATTTTCCTGCACTAGGCGGACGCGGCGGACCCCCATTCGGCCGGGGACGCAATGGCTTCGGCCGCCCATCTCTTCCATTAGGAGACCACAATCAACGTGAACATCCTCCTACCGCTTTCCGTCCTTGGGTCCCGCATTCTCACCATGAGTTGCGCTCGGCGATGCGCTCGACGATGCAGGACAGTCTGCGCGAGGCAGAAACAGCCAAGCGGGACGCCGAAAAAACCAAACAGGATAAAGAAAGGATAATGGAGGCGCGCAAAGAAGCCGTACGCCGAACAACCGAGGGTCTTCGACGGACGCGTGGGGGTCATAGTAGCCAGGCCGAGGCCCTGCGTGTTTCCGCCGAGGCGAAGCGCGCTTCCATTGCCACGCTGCAGACACAGATCGACTCGACCGCGGCCCGGTTGAACGCCCTAGTGGAGGCTAAACTGACGCGGCTGAAGCTTCAAGCAGAACCTGAAGCCAGCAACAACAGCAACAATAACAACGGAGGCGGGAAAGGTAAAAGAGCTGAGGATGAAACGAGCGTTATCCAGGCGCTCGAGACGGAGATGGCGGAGCTTATGAAGGCGCGCGATCATCTCTGGATCGAGGCCGACGAGGAATATGCGAGGTTTGTCGATCAGGTGGAGCGGGAGAGGGAACATGAAAATGACCCTTGACTATGACCATGACGGGAAATACCAGAGGGGGTTAAGAATGGAAATTGGGAATGGAACGGGACGGACTGAAATGTAGAATATGAGCTGTGGGAATTGTCGGTCATTATATCTTGAGCTTCCCCCTTCGCTTACCGTTTTTTTTATGCGAGAAAGAGATATGTATATAATGTGTCACATGCTAGCTACGAATATTTAAGCTTTCAAAACGAGAATGAACCTAGACTCGCAATTCATGTATCATGCACTCAAGGTGTTTCCCAACAGTCAGTATATAAGAGGTAATAGGTATATATAGATCGTAATCGTCAATGACGCCGTTTTTGTCCTCGTCTTTTATTTATTTTTTGTCTACCGAGTTCTCGCCAGATAAAAGGTATCCGATATAAAATCACGACCCTGCTCTGCGTCCTCTACCAGATAACACGTGTCTAACCTGACTCGCCCACTCTTGCAACGAGTTCAAAGATCCTGCCTGATCTCGGAAGAAGACGTCGGAATATGTCATAATCCACTCCATTGGTGGTTCCGTACTTCCCCCTTCTTGCGACTTGAACCGGTCTCATAAAGCTTCATGCCTTCCGAATAATATAACTTTCCCTCTGATCTCATCTCGTCATCGTCTACCTACCCATCATGCCCGTTCTAAGGAAAATTATTCCAGAGGCGCCAAAGGACGACCAGCAGGCAGACCCGACCTTTTTACGAGTGCTTACTTTCGTCCTTCTCAACAAGCGCTTGTACACCTAGTGCGCGGCCCACCTTAACTTTCTTTAGATCCTTCCCTCGCACAGGTAAGTTCTTGCTGCCTGCCTCGCCTACGGGCTCGCCCTCATCCTCGTGTTCATCGGACTCGGCATCGGCCTTTTCGCGGACCTGCTCCCGGATGCTCGAGAGGTCCAGGCGCATGCTGTAGGCATCCTCACCGTCGGCGTAGTACGACGCCTCCGTCTTGTCCTGGTCGAAGCCGAGCGTCTTCGTGTAGAGGTGGATGGCGGCCTTGTTGGACACGCGCACGTGCAGGGAGACATATTGCGCGCCGAAGGTTTCGACCATTGCGAGTTCTGTAGTAGCGGCGGGGGCCAATAGTTAGCCAAATGTACCTCCCGACGTAGGGAAAATGAGAGCAAAATACGAGGGCCAGCGTACGACTCTGCCGCATCAGCTTCTCAGCAATGCCGAGACGGCGATGCGTGCGCATGACGGACAACGATGTGATGTGACCGTGCTGGATACCATCTGCCGGCTCCTCTTCCATCTTTGCCAGCACGTAGCCCACGATCTTGGGGTAGTCGTATGGCGTCTGCTTAGGCCGAGATACATCGACGGCTACGTAGCTGAGCTGTGGCCATGACAGCGCATGGTATAGGTAGTACTTCATGAAGTAGTTCTCGGGTAAGTTCTCCAGATTGGCGTGCTGGATTAGCGGGATGTCCCGCGGCTCGAGTCGCCGGATATCCATGGTATGTGTAGTATGTAATTAATCGTACGTTTGGACGTCGGAGTTTGCGGCTGTTGACAGACTCGAAAGGTCGATCGTAAAGATCCACGGTGCTTGAAGCTTCAGTTCCAGTTGCGCCGCAGACTCGACTTAGTTCAAATCTGGTCTAGTGCAGTTCCTGGTGGTTCTTGAAGTACAATGTACATCTGTACACCGTTCGTGTGGGCCTAGAAACGTGGAATAAATTGAACGATAACGTTGAAACGTAATTATTACCCAATTTGTCCAAGCGTAATTATCTTCCAGAATTATCACCTTTTTGCGTCTTAAAAGACTGCTGCGAGCAATTGAGAAATAGTTGAAGCTAGATACAGTACTACGTGTTGAACTTTCGCTGTCTGAGGCCCGTTCTCTGATGGGCCCTAAGTCAATTTGATGGAAGCGCACGATTGGGAGCCTTGGGTGAGATCGGAAAGCGGGTCAAATTCTGCCGAGCCCGGCGTGCCCAGCTCCTACGCCTCTCCATCATCAGAGCTAAACCCCACCATTTCGAATTTTAGCGCGGCGCAGTCCGGCTCACATGCGATTGAGTTGCGACCACCCAATAACTGGCTGCGGGAGAGAGGTCGTCCTGAAGCTTCCCTCTCCGTCGCATAAGTCGAGCGGAGACCAATTGCGAGAATCGGATGAGCTTAGAAGTGTTGGGGATTGGAGGGATTATTCGAACTAGTTAGAGCTATAGATATAAAATCTACAATATCAGGGTCCCGCGTCACATCGCATTTTCGTAGCTTCACTTATACTACTTCTGCTCTGCTGTATTCTCTTCTTGATCCTCTTATAGTCCTCGCGCCTCCTGCATAGGCACACGCCTTTACCCTTACCATAAGCCCACACAATTAATTAGATTCCTCAAGATGCCACGGGCGCTCGAGGGCAAGCTCGCTATAGTAACTGGTGCTTCAAGAGGTAAGCACGTTATTTAAAGTATGTCTGTAAAGTGTTCAACCAAATTCGAGGGGCTGACCTTTCGCCGTGTATTAAGGCATCGGAGAAGCCATCGCCACCAAGCTTGCTTCATACGGAGCCAATGTGGTTCTCGGTTATACCTCCGCATCCTCCAAGTCAAAGACAGAAGCCCTCGCCAAGGACCTAGAAACACAGCACAACGTCAAGACATTACCAGTGCAAGCAGACCTCGGGTCTGTCGAAGGACCCAAATTACTGATCGAAACGGTTAAGAATGGCGATGCTCTCAGGAAGCCCGATGGCTCCTTCCAGATCGACATCCTCGTCAACAACGCTGGCGTAGCACACAACAACTTGTTGCCCGCTGTGACAGTAGAGCAATTCGATATCAGTTACCGGGTCAATGTCCTCGGACCACTACTCCTCACACAGGCCGCGGAGCCCTACCTACCACGCGACCGGTCCGGGCGCATAGTCAACCTCTCGTCCGTTAGCTCTTCGACTGGGTTCATCGAGCAGTCTGTATACGGTGGCACAAAAGCAGCATTGGAGGCAATGACGCGCACGTGGGCACGTGAGTTGTCAGAACGCTGCACCGTCAACGCTATCAATCCGGGCCCAGTCTTGACTGAGATGGTAAGTCCTTGCGCATTCCACCCTCATCTAAATACAGTACCGACGCCGCTGAACAGCTGCTAATTCGTCATCGGGCAGTACGCCGGAAACACACCCGAGTTCAAGAGAGAAATCAAAGGATGGATCGAGCACACGCCCCTGATGCGGGCCCGCTCGGGTATCGATAGCCAGGAGTTAGTCGACGACGCTGTGAACAGCGGTGGCCGGCCAGCATACGTGGGTGAGATTGCCGGCATCGTAGCCATGCTAGTTGGCGAAGACGCCGCCTGGTGTACTGGCCAAGTCGTTTGCGCAAATGGTGGCATGTTGATGTTTCACTAGAGGGAAAAAATACCAATTTAGTGATAATGAAGATTCGTTCAACTTCGTTGAAATTCAGAGCTGTTCCCCACAACTTGTTGTTCCATGGACTTTCGTGTAGAAATGAGAGCTAGAGGCATTTTAAATAAAAGCTCCCACTTTACTTTACAATATGGTAAGAATTGAAAACGCACCATATAACATATAAGATGTTCAAGCTGGCTGCTCTTAGAGCCTGTTTACTTTTGGCTTATGGCTTATTCTGAAAGTGGATCGTAAAGGTTAGTACTTTGTAGTTTTTCCGACAATGTATTGCGCTAAGCAAAAGACGTTTGTAACCAATGTACCAATCAGAAAAACTTATAGGGTTATGGCTATGCACCCAATAAAAACAAGCGTTTTGTTTATTATTACGGGGATAATTCAAACTACCTCTCAAGACGTTTATCTTGCCAAGGCC
>Ga0247782_1000227_pt1 | contig 61990 bp, 43 predicted proteins | sample UWRJL019104C5_FD_179928 | JGI IMG/M metagenome (GOLD analysis project Ga0247782, IMG submission 179928) | Plant litter microbial communities from Arlington Agricultural Research Station in Wisconsin, United States - UWRJ-L019-104C-5 | ecosystem: Environmental > Terrestrial > Plant litter >... | reverse complement strand
AAAACTATTATCTAGATCGCAGGAACAAAAGTATCATTTTCCCGCTCCCTCCGATCCCTCGCTCTCCAGTAAACTCACATAGGGACACACACCTTTTGACTCTTACTTATTCTTAGCACACCTTTAGCCCAAAAAATCAGTAACCTGTCTTTCTCTTCTTAGCGAGAGAAGCAGCAGTCTGATTATTCGCCTGCCGATAAGAGCAGCTCTCCCAGTCCTTGATCTTGATCTGGCCCCAATTATCGTCGTCCGCGGGTTGCCACTCGCATTCTTCGTAGATGAGGCCGAAGTCTATGGCCCAGCCGGCTGTGTAAGGGGAGAGGTAATGATTAGCGTTTTATTTACTTTTTATTTACTTCATGGGAGTTCGAGACTGTTTCTGCTGAGCCATCTATCCCAGCCGCGCGTCTTGCGGAAGCGATTACAAGAGGGGCAGGAGAATGAGATGAGGAAGGCAGTTAGAAGGGACTTAGGGGGGGATATGGACATGGGGAGGTCGAAGTTAGAAAAATAAGGAAGGACGTACGACCACTGCTACCACCGACGTCGGTGTCAATGTCGAGTCGCACGTCAAAGTTCATGTGTGCGTAGTCTCTGCCTCTCATGCATGTGGTGAACTATTAGTGAGATATGGAATTAGCGATTGAACGGAGTAAGAGGTAGAATTAGAAGACGAGGGAAAGGGGGAGAAAAGAACTCACAACAGGCTTCTCGATGGCGGAAGTATATGAGTAGTTGCCGTGATACGCTTCGTTCACGGCGACTTTGGGGTTTACTTTGAGGTTCACCTGTGAGTGGATTCATGTTAGTCGTCTCGTTAGTCCTCTTTCCAGTTCTGTTACATCCACTCTCAGCCCAGCGCAGCCAAGCACAGCCCCGAGTCGCAGAATTCAATGAATCACAGAACCATCGTTCTTCTCCCCCCATCTCCCTCACTTCCTCCACTCTCCCCAGGCAAAAAAACTCACCAAACTACTAGAAAACCTATCCTTATGCACTGGATAATGCACAGGACTCGTCTCATCCGAAACGTCCACATCCAACCTGACACTCACACCCAAACTATTCCAATTGTCCCCTTTCTCAAGCCTCAACGCCTCCGCCCTGACAGTGACGTCCTTGATAGCGAACCGGAACTGCTGGTACCCACTCCCGAAGAAGGACTCCTTGTATTCGAAGTTGGCATAGCAGAGCGTCGAAGAGCCACGGGGTGGATTCCCGTGGTAAGACGGGTTAGGGGTGAGGGTCAGGGATGGGTAGGATGCGCTGATGGAGGACATGTCGGAGGCGAAGGTGAAGAGGAGACCGCCAGATGCGCTGCATGATTCAGGCGTCTGAGAGGTTATTGATATGGTGGGGATGGAGGCGTGGGCTAGGCCCGCGGATGTGAGGGTGGTTAACAGGATGGGGGCTTTCATTTTCGCTTTTTCTATTTTCTGATTTTTTTCTTTGGCGGTGCTGTTATTGCCGTGAGTGACGGGGCCGTGAATGCCAAGTAATGATTTGAGGCTATCGTGATGAAGCGATTACGAATTGATAGACCAACGAGCGTATGTATGTAGCTGCAAGTAATTAAACTGTCCCGCTACACAGAGACGGAAACACAAGAACGCAGACAGACAGTAAAACGAAAAAAACAAAAACGAGGGAATCTAGCAAGATGTACAGTCTGGTAGCGAGGATAGTAGCGAACACCTTGAATATATTACTTTATTTTCTACTTATTTATCCGAAGCTGTCTCCATCTCAATCTCTCCTGCCCATTGGCTCTAGTCTCTCGTATACGCTGCATCAGCATATCCCCGGTAGGTATAACCTAGGTAGATTAAGTATAGAAGGTAGGAAGGAGATCGTCAGCAAAGAGATTTCCTGAATATCGGGCCTATGGGATCTCTGCGATAGAAATGAACTAATTGGGAAGATGGTGGGATGGATGGAGACCTGTCATGGTATTACGAGGATGTAGGTACAGAATACCGGTCCGCTAGACCGGATATAAACCAGAATCCTACCTCGGACTCTGCTCCCTGCTCGATTTGTCTCCCTACATCTAGAATCTCCTATACGATGATTTTCTCTCTTCAGCAATTGCTTCGACTTTTTGCTCCTGACAGCAAGCGCTGGTGGCGAGATTAAATATGGTTGAAGCGACACTGCGCCTGCATGTCATGTGTCGCGGTTGTAATACTGGTGGGACAAGAGCAGCCAACCCAGCTACCTACTTACCTAATATATCTATTAACTATTGATTACTAAGACCCTTCCCGTCATCTCGCACTCAGTCGGCCCTTTATCGATGATCCAGGACGCACTGGTCGGTACTTTTCTTTCTTTTCGTATATCGAGAATGGGATCTTTAGAACGGACAGGGCATTTATAACTCGGTCAATGCAGTTCAGAGACAAAGTGAATTACTATTAATGGATGTTGGTCTGTAGGTAGGCAATGATTGAAGCAGTCTATTTGTCCTCCTCGCTCAATCTCCGTAATTACTCTCACTCCGTTCTCCGTCAGCGCCCACCAATTCGTCATGTAACGAACGCAAAGCCTTGAGCCATGTATCAAACGACGTCGCTAAAGACTTGTCCTCCCCGTGAGACTCGAGAACCCGATTGCGCAGTTTCTCGTACGCCTCGATCATCACCAGGACCTGTTGCGCCGATGTGTCGGCATTAGCCTGTCCTGGTAGAACGCCGACTGCAGCCGACAACTCCTTCGTCAGGAGATCTAAGGATGCTTTTAGATCTGGTGTTTCGTGGGGTGTCTCCAGTCTACTTCTACTCCTTAGTCCCGCCGATGCCGTTTCGTAACAACTCCAAGACGGAGACTTCGGACTCGGGGAGGCAGAAAAATGCCTTAAGTACGAGGAATCTTCGTCGGAGTTGACTAGTGTCCCCTCGTCAGAGCGTGGCGTTCCTCGTGGGATGGGTGGCTCGGGCATTTCAGACACGGGCTCTAAAGGAGAAGGCAAGGCGCTAGAGTCTTGGAGTATGAAAGACTCGTCGCTCTTCTCTGGGGATACGAGTTGTTCCTCGTTCATGAAAGAGCAGCGTGATTCCAGCAATGCTCTATACGACTCGGCTATACTCTCGATGCTGGGAACTTCCTGTGATGTCCCCTGGGTGTCTAACAAAGGGTGTGTCTCTAGTTGTCCAATGCGTAACACTGGTGTTTTTGCGTATCGTCTCAGCGTGCTATGTCGATGAGGGCCTGTACGAGCGGGAGTGCTCGCCAGCTCTGTCTCTACATGGGATGAAGTAGGTCTTTCCTCCTTAATGTTTAGGTGTGCAAACTCCGGCACGACAACACTGGCAGCTCTCTCGTTCTCTTTGCAGACAACGGATTGGCGCGAGCGACGAGCATCCCGATACAGATAGCCGCTCTTCCGGAAGTCCTCAAGCCATTTGCCATCTTCCGACTTTACTGATGGTGGCAACGAGGGCCGGTGGACAGGATTTGACTTGATACTGCTAAATATGTTGAAAGTGGACGACCTCTTCTGTGATTTTGTTTCTGAAGGCGATTTTATTTCGCTGAGATCGACTGAAAAAGGTCGCTGGCCGCCTAATTTTTGAAGTTTCCTTCTCAACTTCCCCCCCTCAGGCTTCGGTACAGGCTGTGAGGACCACATTGGTCCAAGGTACCGGTCCATTATGAAGTTGAATTTGTCAACTGTGGTGGCTTGGAGTTATCAGATGTTTTACGCCCTAAGTAATGTGCAAGGGAGGACCAAACACGAGTGCAATGTCGATTACTATACACAACCGGCCGCAATTTATGGAAGTGAGAAATGGAGGACGGGGGGTAGGGCTGGGATTATTTGCTGGCATAGGTCTTAGTATATAGTTTGTGTCCGGCTGAATAAATCTTTCCTATGTAGAGCCCATTCTCTGAAACCAACATATAATAGCTGCAACCTCGGACGAGAAAAGATGACGTTTGGCGGGATGGTGGGATGGTGGGATGCAATAGCAACATGGGGGTCTAGACAACACCATGTTTTCGTGTAAGTGGGCTTGGGCAGTCCAATACGAAAACAGGATTTGTGTGCATTTGGTCCATCACAGCCCACGATGCTCAGCTCAGCAGCGCCAGACGCTGCTCTGCATGCGCTTGTCATCGTATTACCCTTGTAATGGCATGCAGAACCAACTGGCGGGCCCCGGTTGCTTACTGGATGATCCCTGCAAGCACACTGCAAGCAGAAGGGGTCAATCTTCCAATACTGGGCCTAGAAATCCCAGAGCCTACCGTAGGCGGCACAGTGCTATAGGCCCCAGTGTACGTAGTATGTATGTCTGACGAAGAAGAAGAAAATTCGATACCACCCGACCAGCACATCGACCCATTCAACTCCGAAGGTTTTTTATATCCCCCTTGGATAGATGGTAGTAGTCGAGTGAGGCTTCACTTGCAGCCAGTCACCGTCCATCTCACTACCGAATTCGCTGCACGACGCAGGGATGATGCGACGACCAAGATGGAGTAGGTACACAAGTGATCTGTTGTCTTTTGTTTCATTTTCGTAGCCTGCTGCCGGCATGCTCGGATTAGCCAGAAAGACCTCCACCGAATGTAGGTCCAAGATGAAGAATGGTCGCAACTGCTACTCTCGAATAAAAATAGTATACACTCTACAGGCAGAGACTTTGGTTGAATTTTTGGAATCTTCAACATGCTGAGGTACACTATACAGTATTCGCTTTTTGCATATTCCAATGGTAATGAGTAGTCAGTAGCCAACAGAGCGCGGCAAACTGATGATAAACTGATGTCATACTATAACTCTGTCGCTCCGAAAATGAGGGGATAGCAGGATAGGGGGGTATCGGGGTTCTGCACAACCAGGTATCACCTGGTCATACTAAGTAAGCATACCGAGTCAAATAGTACGGTCGCAGGAATCGAAAGCAATATGCATGACGAGTATGTTGAGTTATACTGTAACTGTGGTCTTAGTCTTGGATTATGTCTGTGCTAGAGACAGAACTGTACGCTTGTCATGGATGCCGTGGCGGGGCGGTCCTGGGCTGAAAGAAAATCAATCTAAAAGAGAATGGATCCAATTAAGGATCTTGAGCCCATCTAGGTATTGGAGCTTAGCTGTATCTGATGGTGGGTGAGATTGGACAAAAGATATGTACATTTGGTGTGTTCTTATCGATAACATATTCTGGGCCAGCTTCTACTCAACGCGTCTTGATTTCTACATTGAACGCGCGTCGTAGGAAGGTAGGTGTGCTTCACGCCAGCACCTTACTTTACTACCAAACCTTGATACCAAATTCGCAGCCAAGTCCTCAATCAATACTGCAGAGAACAGTCGCGGAGGCACGCTCATATTACCTGATCCATAAGGAAGAAGCGATGCCTCTCATTTCCGGCGCCCAGCGCAATCGTGGCCGGGCACGAGCCTCATCCTCGTCACATTCAACCCCGAACCCACAACGCCGCCGTCCAGTCGAATTACCAGAGTACGAGCCTTTGTCATGTCCTATGGATAATGCTTCACGAAGTGCCCTATCCGCACTTTCTACCAATAATGCGGATATGCGGAAATACGAGGAACAGCTGAAGACATCCATCCAAATGCTGACCGACAGCGTACGAGACATTAATGATCGGCAAAGGGAAAGGAAAGAAGAATTGAAAGGGAAAAGAGGTGGACGCTCTCAAACCGAGGATGAAGAGGATGAGGATGAGATAAGAAACGAACTTGAACGCATCAACGAAGACGCCTTCCTCCGACTGCGCGATACTGTGCCCCCGTTAACTGCCGAGTGCGAAAAGGCTGTGCGCGATGTAATCGATTTACGGGTAGAGATCGAGGATGGTAGAAAAGCCCTACAAGACACCTTACGTAAAGTCGAATTTGAGAGTGCAAATGCCGCGAACCGAAGCAGAGAGGCCGACGCGGGAGAGGGTGGTGATCATGCCATGGAGGACGCCCATCCTGATGTCATGGGCCCTTTGCGAATCTTGAAGAACGAGAAAGAAAAGGCAGCTGCCGATTATGCTACAAGGTCGCTTGAGGAACGCTATGCTGTCGACAATGACTATATTGGGTTTAAGCGCTTATGGTGGGACGCCATTCATGGTTTAGCGGCCAAACCGTTGCCAGATGCATCACGGTGGTTTAAGGACAGCAAAGACGAGGAAGAGGAAGAGGAGGATCTAGTGATTGCTGAGGAACACGTTAGCATCTACTGTCCACTTTCCATGGTTGTCATGGACGAACCCTGTACAAGCAAAGTGTGCAACCACACTTTCAACAAGCCGGCTATTGTACAATTCCTTCGTTCACAACCGAACCGCACAGCGAAATGTCCCCAAACCGGCTGTAGCAAGGTATGCATCCCAATTTATTCGCACATAAACCTTATGCGTCTGTCATGCACCCCGCTGTCCCTGCGCCCCTACCTCTACATGAGAATAAGTAGCTGCTGACTGCTTCGCTACAGGAGGTTGATATTGGGGACTTCTACGATGACCAAGTCATGCTTCGGCAAATTCAACGCGCGCAAGCTGAGAAAGAGAGACAAGACGAGGACGATGAGAACGATGTTGATGCCGATGGCGATTCATCTACGATGCAAGCACACAACGTCAAGTCTGAAGGTGGTAGAGACAGAGGAAATCGGTTGCTGGCAGATTTGGGGCTCAGCCAAGTGGGCGAAGATGAGGATGAAGACGAGGTATGAAGGGTTGTCATACAAATGGTAAGTACAGCTAAGAGGCTTTTGACTCGCTCAATACACGGCATATTGTCATGCTTGCTATAACATGGCCAAATATCTATAGTCTATACAAGTCTATAGTGAGATGTGGAGACAGGGATGTCCCGGCATCATCACCTCTATCTCTACGAGAGCCCGTGAGAGCATTCCGAAAATCTACATCCAGACCTAGGCGCCTGCGTTTTATAACTTGGCTCCCTGTTTCCTCTTCCGATATTTCTCGTTCTGCTCCTTCAGCCCGCCTGCCTCATGGTCGATCTGGCCCTTGTTCTGATCACCCGGCGCCTGAGGCTCGTCGTTTTTCTTGGGTGCGCTGCGGTATTCGGCCTCTTCGTTGGCATCGTTGATAACGCTACCTTCAGCGTCTCTCCGGATACCTAGCTCCATAAGCTTGGCAAACACTGCCGCGAAGTCGGCAAAGAACCGGTCCTTGTCAGCAGCATATTTCTCAACCCACGGCCGAAACTTAGGGTCCGAGAGCAGGCACATATCTGTAGGCAACATCATGAGCCCCTCTTCGTCCTCTCCCTCGTCCTCTCCCTCGTCCTCTCCGAGGTCTTCCACGTACACAAATTGCTCGACACCAGCCGCCGTCTTCTTTTTCTTCCACTCCTTCTCGTTGGCGAGCAGTACCTTATAGTATTGGTTCGAGAACCGAGTCGGGTTGTTCACCCACTTGCCCTCGAAACCCGATCTGTCGCCGTGGCAGCGGCCAAGGTTATGGGCGCCGCTCAGGGCAACGATTTGCTGGTCGTTGAATCCCATGCGGCCGAAGATGGCACGCAGGTGATCCGCGCCCTGGGCAGCATCGGGGAGTCTACCACGAGGCGGGATCCTGGCCTGGTCCGCCTCGTGCTCACCGAAATCGGTGCGTCCACCCTTCCAGGGGATCTCGGGTCCGCCCATTTCTTCGATGGCAACGATGCCGGCTAACGTCCACAGGTCGGCATATGTTATCCACGGGTGGGCGGATTTGATTGGCTCGAGAAAGGCGCGGGCGTGTTGCAGTCCGGCATTGGCTGGGTCACCACCTTCGGCTTCGTATCGCATTCCGGCGCCGCTGGAGCCTCCCGTTCCGGTCGCTGCATCGTAGGTGCCAGCATTGTGCCAAGCTAGGCGCACAAGTACGGGGCCTGCGGATCCGTCATCGTAATCTGGTTGATGTACTGTAGTGTTTGAGGTTAGTGTCTGCCTTGACTGACAGGAGCCGTGGATTGGGAAGCACTCGTAGCTGTAGCAGACTGGAAGTTGTCTTGGGTTACGGAACCACTTACGAAGCTGGCGGATCGCGGCGCGCACAGCGCCCAGTTGTGCAGCTGTTGGTTGAGGTGGATTCGAAGAGGGAGCCATTTTCGCGGGTTCTTTCTCGCCTTTGGCGCTACAACAGTGAATACTCTCAAAGGTCTCTTTGATATCTCGATGTATCTGTTATTATTCCCGGCGACGTAAGACTTGCGAATGTCGGTCAACCACTCAGTTTCTGCTTACAACACCTTGATTATTAGTCCGTAAACGGTTCGGTTGTTAACGATTGATAATGCAGCATCTCACAGCCTACGGATAGTCTCTGAAGATAAACTTATGAAAATAGCCCCCGGCAACCTCGGCTTACAAGAGCCGTTGAGAAGATTTCGTGACAAGAGGACCCGAATCCACAGCGCTAACGACAACCGGTACTTGGTCTAAAATTGCTACCAACTCAGCCTTATCTACTGTAGTTACTTAGTCAATGACGCCGACCAGTTGCTTTTCATGTGATGACAAGTCGTGTCCACTGTTATTAAAGTACACTGTGTTCGAGAACTCTATAGTCGTTGCTGTGAGACCAGGCTTGGCGGGAAAAGCAAACCAATTTGATGTCAGGCCGTATAACGCGCAACTTGATCGCTGAAATAGTAGCAATCTTGTCAACTTTTGGAACAAGCATATACTAGAAGAGATATAATAATCTTTGGAATCCTATGTTCTTCCAATGTACAGCTACTGTCGTGATTCTAGTCTTACGCACTCTCAAAGTGCTCAATCATCACAGAGCCCCCAAGAGACTTGGTAGCATAGTTGAAGATGCCAAACCGATAGCCCATGAAATACGCCCAATTCGTCCACATCTTATACGGCTTCACGTCTTGTCCCCCAAGCTTCAAAAAGGTTTTCCCGTCAGTACTATACGAGAAAGCAGCCCCGAAAGTCCCGCTCGCGCGCGCATCTAGCTCTGCCCTCAACCACAACGTTGTTTTTCCCGGATTAAGTCTTGTAGAAGCCACAACGGTCCCGTTACCGGTAGTCGCCCACGTGCTCTCGTCTTGCGTGATGTTATACACCAGCGCAAGAACGTTTCGAGTTCCCTCGCGATGAACGCCGATATATGCCGTCCTGTCCCTAAACGCTGCTAACCCGAACCGGTCACCGTCGGCCATGTTCGATATGTCGACTTTGATGATCCCGACGGGATACTCGCCGTGGATGCGGTGGGTCAGTGTATTCCTGGCGGAGTAGAAGTCTTCTGTTACCGTTGCCGTGAACAAGGTTAGGCCCTTGCCCCTATCTTTGAGGCCATATTTCGCTGGGTCGGGATTGTGGTTCCACTCCCAGTCTGGACCTAGCGAGGGTCCTAGGAAAGTGTCTATGCCTGTCCATTTTGATGCTGCTTTACTCGAGGGGAGAGGCAATGGATACTTGGCTCCCCATCCGCCCTCAGCATCAGCGACGAGAGATGGGAATCCGTCGTCGCCCCATACAACGGGCGCCAGAACAGGCATGCGACCAGCTGGGTATGCCCACGTGAAGGACATGTAGTACCAATCATCATCAGACCCGGCAACTTTTATAAGACTCCCCTGATGCGGCGCACCGCCCCCCGGAACGGGCGACCGGGCATTCTGCACCAGGATCTTGCTCTCGAACGGGCCCCAGGGCGAGTCCGATTTCCAGATATACGTCGTGTCGCCCGGGTGATCGTTCAGGATGTAATATTTGCCCTTCCGCTTGTACATGCGATTCCCCTCGATGCCGTCCTGGTGCACGTCCGTGGCGTTCAGCACGCTCCGCGATTTCACCTCGCTCAGCCCGTCGGCAGATAGTTGCGCCACGTGCACTTCTGTTGCGCCGTAGACTACGTACATTGTGTCGTTTCCGTTTCCACTTTCTTTCTCGTTGGTGTCGATGAGTAAACCACAGTCGTAATAACACGTCCCGCCCGGCAGAACAGCCGATTTCTTCCAGGGACCAGTGATCTCCGGCGCGGTGTAGATGTACGTGTACCAGAAGTCCACACAGCCCACCCAGTACCACAGACCATTGCTCTCGCGGTGCCGCAGCGTGGACGCCCAGGTGCCGCCCCTGTATCGTCGGCCGTTAGTCAAATTGTACTCGGGCCCGAAATCGAGGGTGGGCACAGAGTGGCCGATGAAGTCCCAGTTGACCAGATCTTCTGAGCGCAGGATCGGCGCCCCGGGACTGTAGTGCATATTCGAGGCCGAGAAGTAGTAGGCCCCGTCAGGACCGATGGAGATGTCGTTGTCGGCGAAGTCTTCGTAGATTACGGGATTTTGGAACGTTTCTGCCTCCGCTAGAAATGATGTTATACGGCCGGCGCAGGCTGAGCTGGCGCTCAGTAGAGCCCAGATTAATGCGCTTATTACGTGCATCTTGACTCTACTCTTAGCCCGATCCGACTGCAACGCTCGAATACTGAGGGGATAGAACGGTTCGGACGGGTCACTTCGTTTCAATTCACCCTCAGTCGTCGGTGCCCTCGGTTCAAGTATATGAGGAACACATCTTATAGAGAAACAGCTCCCGACACCGGGATAAACTTGGCGTGGTAGATCATCTTCAACCCGATGCGACACAGCTACATGCGCCGAACGATATAGTCCACCGCGGATCGTTGAGCCGACGATATGTCATCTGTTTTGGGCAGTATGCGGAGGCTGCCGAATGGGTGATATCCCGCCCCTTGTCGATAATATTTCTGCGTCTATAAGAAAGGTAAGCAGGTTAGAACCAAACTCGCTTGGATTTTTATGAAATAGCAACTTTTCCACCAATTAACGAGCCAGTTTTGAGAAGAGTCAAGCAACTGACAATTAAATTCAGCTTCGGATTAAAGAATATGAGAATGGACCGATGTTGCTCTATTGCAGCAGTTTCTGACTTGGGTGCGGTAATCATGTGAGCCTGCGCCAGGTATATTGTATTAATTGGGTTTCCCCAACTCAAAATGAACCAACCTACACGTCGACTTAACCAACCTAACCTAGATCCTCAGTAATGGATCAAAAAGCAGCGGAGTACATATAATATAACATACAACGAGGAAGCCTCTTGGCACCGGACGGACCCTTGCATAGGAGTGCGTATACAGCATAGCTACCTAGATTTGGTCACAGAACATGCTCAGCCTCAGCCCAATTTGAGATGTAGGTGTATTTATATCTTTATGTTATGAAAATAATAAAAATAACAATAATAAACAGATGTATGAATATTAGAGGCCGCTCCCTAGTATATGGCCAGACTTCATCACGACTTCTCACCGCGCTCCATAATGCCCGCCCGGATGCTGGCCGCAAGGTAGCAAGGCAGACCCGAGCGGCTCAAAGCCTCTAAGCGCCTTGTCATGAGCTAATCCATATCACAGCAAAACAAATAGACTTTAAGAACTAGGCTAACAGCAATTTTTCAACCCGGAAGGGGCTGCGAACCACGAATGTGACGAGGATGTTTTTGTGTTGGTTAGACACCATTCATTCCACGGCCCAACGGTATGTGCGATACGCAACCGTAGGAAGTCTGGGCACCTCATAACCACTTGTTTTGGTATTTTCTTAGCAGTTTCGATCCGAACCAGGTACTCGGGACTTGAGGGATGCTATTATTGACAAATGTATACTAACGAGTTGTGTCGCGTAACCGCCTGTCATATCCCTTGCTTCGCGTCACAGCGATAAATAAATAATACAGACCTCTTTGTGCCGTTATAAAAAAGATAGATATATTTAGTGTTTTCTCATTTTAGTCGAGATATTCGCCCTCGCAAATCTGCTATGTGTCTACCCTCCTTCCTCGTCAACACCATCTTTAATCTCCTTCCCCTTCCTCCGGCCGTACTCATCAACCAACCGCCTACAATGACATCCTCATCCTCATCCTCATCCTCTAACTCACCCGAAACCCTCGACTACGACATCATAATAATCGGCGCGGGCATAGCAGGCATCAACACATCGTACCGCATCCAGAGCTCCCTTCCGGGCGTCAAGTATGCCATCCTCGAGGCTCGCGACAACATAGGAGGGACATGGGACCTGTTCCGGTACCCGGGCGTGCGATCGGATGCGTCCATGTACGCGTACGGGTTTGAATGGCACCCCTGGACGTCCGAGAACCCAATAGGTACCGGAGAGCAGATTAGGAAGTACCTCGCTGATGCGGTGTTAAGGTATGGGATTGGTAAGAATATCAGGTTTGGACATCGGGTTGTAACAGCGGACTGGAGTACGACAGATGGTATGAGATGGACTATGTCTGTCGATGTGGATGGTGATGGCATGGGTAAGGAGAAGAAAGGAGAGAAAGTGAAGGAAAATAAGACTTTTACTGCGCGTTGGATCGTTTTTGGGACGGGATATTATGATTATGAAAACCCTCGCGATGTGCAAATACCTGGTTTGGAAAAGTTCAGGGGTAAGCCGAGTTTGCAACGCGCTCCCTATTCCCTACCACTCGGTTCTGATCTATCGAAAAATAGCCTTTGAATATTTTCTTATAACATCACAGCTGACACGTTCATAGGAGAAGTGATACACCCTCAATTCTGGCCCTCCGACTTCTCGTCCGAGAACCGCGACCGCAAAATCGCTATTATCGGCAGCGGCGCAACAGCAACCAGTCTCTTACCCGCACTAGCACAATACAACTCAGCACAAGTAACGCAAATTCAGCGAAGTCCTACATATATCGCACCATTTCCTAGCGACACCACCTTATCCCTGCCCTTCCTCCCATCCCCCATCGTGAACTACTGTAGACGCATATACCAGATTCTGCGCCTCTATTTTGTAGTGCTGATATGCACGTACTTTCCCAGCAGAGTCAAGAACGACATCCGCAGGGCGGGGAAGAGGCTTCTTCACCCCACCCAGATCTCGTTCGATGAACACTTCACCCCGAGTTATAAGCCCTGGGACCAGCGTATCTGTGTCGACTGGGACGGGAAATTCTACGGGGCCTTCCGCAAGGATAACGTGGACATCGCGACAGGGCATATCAACCACGTGTCCGAGGGCGCCATCCACTTCAAACGGAAGCAGAATCAGAAACAACAGCAGGATGACGATGATAACAACAATGATGGTCGTGATAGCTTGGAGGGCGAGCAGGAACGCATCATCGAAGTCGACGTCATCATAACAGCGACGGGTCTACGCATGATGCTCGGCGGCAAGATTATAATACGAGTGGACGGAGAACTTTACACTTGGGGGAAAAGGAGTATTTGGAACGGAGCGATGCTTAGGGACATCCCAAATATGATGTTCCTGTACGGCTACACCAACAATGTCTGGACATTGGGCGTCGACATCACTGCGCGGAAGTTGATTAGGGTGTGGAAATACATGGAGAAGCGAGGGCTAAGGATGGCGACCCCTCGCATTAGCAATAATACAATGGGAGGAGGGAGTGAGACGGACGGTGACGGCCCTTGGCGGAAGATGTGGCCGTTGAGTTCTACCTATGTCCGCGAGGTGGAAGACAAGTTGCCCCGGCATAGGGCGACGGGGAAGAATTGGACGCCGAGGGACTGCCCGCCCGTTGATTATTTGCATGCGCGCTGGGGGAATTGCACTACTGGGCTCGAGTTCTCCGAGGGGAAGACCCCAGTACTTCGACCCAGTTCGCGCATGTGAGGATTTAGTACGGTAGTCTCCCCGATGAGCTTCTTTCTATTTCTCAAAGTACATGCTTGTGCGCAATTCTTTCGCTACGATGATCGCCTCCTTATAGCCCTCCCTAGCCTTAACCCTCTCGTGCCAACTTGCAAGTTTCGCGTATCTCGGCTTGGACGAATCGCCTTTCTTATGCAGTCGGTCAAAGGCCGTTCGTCAGAGCTGTAGTCGGCCTTCTGGATTGCCCTTTCCAGCGAGTGGGATCACCTTGTATTTAATATTCTTTGCCCGTCTGAGCTATTCAAGCGTCCAGAGACATCGAAGGAAGCGATATAACGAAGTACTGAGGTATATTCCTTTTTGCCTATCCTGATAAGTGAAGCGGAGGAGAAGCTTGGTGTCAAATGATGCAAACACGGAGTTAGTACAACTTGTTCAGAGGGGAAAGCCAGGAAGATAAATTGAGGGTGATATATAGTTAGATGCCGCAATAAAACAACAACAGGTTACCCATGAGAGGGTTTTGCTAGGTGCTTGTCGTGTTTACATTTCCGCACAATAAGTCATTCACATATGATACATTCTATACGAATACCTAAGGAATCCAGGGCTTCATGCTCCATGGTGCTGAAAGAACGGATGTCCGTCACGGCAGGTTCACTCATCGAAGAGAACACGCGTTTAATAGGCGGATCAGTCGTATTTTCCAACGTCAGAGTCAAGATTGGGTAATCCCAGTCCACTGCATCTACGCGTCATCACTGGACGAGTTAATATCATAAGTTCGTCGCAGCTTCCAGCCAAAAAAAAAAAAAAAAAACAGTAGCCTTTAATCGCCCTCATCCTTACTTTCCCATCTGCTACCTGTTGTAGACACGGGTAACCAACCACTTGCATCTATCCACAAGCCAGCTTGCACTCCTGCAGCGTAGGCTGGAACAAGACAGGCGCACTACCTTCCTTGAGATCGAAAATGCACCTCCCATCAGCACCGCAACCGCCCTGCAAATTATTGCTCAAGGTGAAAAAGGTGCCCCCCGTCATGCGCTTATACGCCTGGGAGCCGTAGATGGTGGAATTGTGCACGAGCTCAAACGAAAGGCTAAGGTAGTGGTCGCCGGGCCCGCTCAGGTCCTCGTGGACCTCGTTCAGGGTCATGGTCCAATGCGGGTATGAGTAGTCGTCTGGGGACGTGTTCTCGGGGACGCAGGCGACGGAGCTATGGCCGTAAGGGGTCTGATCATCCGTCTTCCAGTGAAGCTCGCACCGCGCCGTGCTGTTCAGGAACACCACGTACCCGCCGCCCGAGGCGTGGGGTGCCGGGGCTGCGGCTATGCGCTTGGGGTTCGAGATGGTGACGACGAGACTGCTCGCGTTGACTCCGTACGGGCTCTTGTACGGGTTCGTCTCGTGCAGGGCGCTGATCTGCCATGGCTCTAGCGGATACCACGGTGGTAGAGGCGGGTCGGCTAATGCCGATGTCACAGCGCTTTGCGACCCGATAGCCGCAAGCGCAGCGAAGAGTGGATGGGTGAATCTCATTTTATGTCGGCAATAATGATCTGATGTGAAGGCTGATCGGGGTAGACACAGACTATAAGATAGGTTGATATGTAATGTGGCGGCAGAGGCAATTAGACTCTTATTAAATAAGATTCTACTCCCGACGTTCGGTTATCTGGATGTATGATTCCGTCCCGGCTTTTGCCCTACCTTAAATACTTTGTGAAATTGTTGGTCGGACGCTGTGGAAGGTCCATGATGTGCGTCCACAAGAGTCCACAAAACGCCCTTTCTTCCCATTACGAGATACCTTACCTACACACCGGCTAATAAGAGCAAACTTGCCAGCAAATAAGTATACCCGGACGCACAAACCCCGGTGCGCGACCCGATGTTTGCATGCTGTATGCTGTAAGGGTCCCGGCTACGTAGTAGTCTAGTAGGAAATATTGTCAATATTTTGGTCTGGGAAGAAGGGGAGCTTGAGGCGTCTAGAACTCAGGATTCTGGGATCCCCCGTTCGTATACGGGCAATGGACGAATCGATGGGGCACCTGTGGAGTACGTGACATGCGTTATGTAGGTCCTGCTGAACGAAATACGACCCAACCGTACGACCTTACTCTACTACCTACCTTACCAACCATATTAAATCGATGTTGTGGTCGGCCATGTGGTGGCTGCCCGCTGTTGGATGGCTGGCATGGTTAAGGTAAGGTAGGTAACTTACACAATAGCGGTCAGCCCACAACGACGGGACGCCGGGACAAGACTATTTTCCTAGCTACGTATGTCGCAGTGATACGCGACTGGCTGGTCCCGTTAGTGGTCTATACTAGCGACTCATGCGCGCAATTTATCATGTTTTATGTAGGTACGTGTACGTGGTGGGATGCAACCCTTTTTTGGTGCCTTACAGTTGCTACCCCCCCTAAATAGGTGTAGGATCAACATTTCACATCGGGTACATGGCACGACAGATATGAATCTGGTATTGTCGGCACATTCTGACGTGCCGAGGGCCTCCCTCTCTACATTGGCGATTTTTTTTTAGGAGATGAAGAGGCAACGTTAAATCACGCCTTACCAGCTATTGGCTGCGGGATGGCGATGAGGTTACGTGGCTTTAAATTGTGATGTATACTATTAGTAGCAGTGGCCTAACCCAGGTTGGTTTCCATGCGGACGCAGATCTTGTACAACCATCTCAGCTCAGATACGATGAGAGCGGACTACATACATACTATTGATACCGAGGAGATGGTAACTTCCGATTGCGAAAGTCCTCTCCCAGGATATCAGGTTGAGCATTTGGTCGGCACGAACTCAGTATTCACCGCTCATGACGGCGCAAACTCGTGTTCGGTAGGGTAATAGAGATGTTTACGCATTTCATAGCCGACGATAGGTTTTTGGATATGGTGCAAACTGTTATCAGCCCCACCAGCTCCGGTCATCCTTAGTTGTACGAAGGTAAAGTGCGCTGAAGTGGAATGCAGTGCGATTGACAGCGAAGCGAAACGAAAGGTTGCAAAGGGCAAGACGGCGACATGCTTGGTAGTAGACATTGAGGTTGGTATGATTGCGTATTACCGCTTGGACGTACTGATACTTGTGTCGGATATGATGAGGGCTAGTTCACCAAGTACATACGGTGGAAAGGAAATGCTAGGTAAAGTGAAACTTCTGATAGCTTCATTACCTCAAAGCCGTAATAAATACATTTCTGGGTATCCAGTAGTAATACAACACATCTTCCCGACATACATACAGTGACATGATGAGTTTGAGTAGAGCATTTCATTGATAGAACACGAAGAGACACCTGCACGCCACTAACCCGAACGACTATCCGGTACCTCTCCCGGCGGTAGAGGCCTGTGATGATGGGTAGAGTAGGTAGTAGAAGCTCACCAAGCGCCATATCCACTCATCTCCCAAGCCATACTTCCCCAGAGGCTACCAAATGGACTCAAGGCGGGCGCGTTGGCATTGGCATGCACATTACCGACGCCGCCAGCAGACCACGGGTTCGTTATCAGCAGTTCTTGAGCAGCACCAAGGCCAGGATGACCAGAACCATAGCCAAACCCCGGCTGTGTTTGCATCATGAACATGTCGTTCATGGGCATGTTAACCATAGTACTAGGCACTGGCCCAGGAGCAGTAGCAGCAGTAGCACTAGTACCCTGTTTAGCAACGCCTGATATAGCATTACCGCTCTGAGTAGTCGTCGCCGCCGTGATCGCATCTAGCGCCCCCTTCAACTCGGTGACAATCCCCGGCACCGGTAATGGGGCACCTCCCATCCGTTCCACGGCATCTTCCCTCGCCCCCCAAGCATCTATAACCGTACTGGCGAAAAAGCTGACAACAATACTCCATTTCGTGCCCTCATCGCTATCCCCGTTTCCACCCGCGTTGTTTGCATTATCATCATCGTCGCCGTTATTATTCATGGTGGTGGTCCTTCCAAACCTAGCAGCATGATTGACGCTCATGAACTCCCAAGCTCTATCAGCCATATCCTGGATGGGACACCTCTTTAACTCTTGGGCGAGGTACAGATACGTGGGGAGCGGGAAATAGAATCTTTGAAACCATTTGAAACCCCTCGTAAGATGTTTAGGGTTGGCATTCATGATCATGTTATCGCATTCCAAGATCCTCAGCGCATAAGCAGTGGCAGTAGCGCGTTGAGACTCGGTTTGCGAGCGCGGCGAGTCGGCATGAGTCATGAAGTACTCGATTTGGCGGTATTTGGCGATGAAGGCTCGCGCGGTCCAGATTGTGGTGTATTGTAAAGGATTACCTGCGTCGCACAGCTGAAGGTATTTTTCTTCGATTTGCTTTTCTAGGATTGTCAGTTCGCTCTCGTTCTCGCTTTTCCCTCCCTGATTTTGACTCTGGCTCCGAGCCTGACTCTGCGTTGACGGGGAGGGGGAAGGGCGCGAAGAACGAGTCCTGTCCTTGACCAAAGGCTTCAAAGCGGGACAAGTCATATCTAGAAAAAAATTGGTGTGCCGTATATGGTCGGCAATAGCACTTCTAACCACTGGGAAGATAGCCTCAGTTGCGTAGGACCGTTCTTCTCTGGGTGCCTCTTGTAGATCCGATCTTAACTCGGAGCCAGCAACGTTGAGAGGGATCTTGCAATCCCATGTCGGTGCTAGAGACGAGATTTTTACGTCCGCCATCTCGGATATCCGCGCCTCAAAGAGCACGAGAGACCACCACAGGCGTCGACGCATCTCAGCTTCGTGAGGTGGGTATTTTGCGTTCACAGCTTCGCTGTAAAGACGCATGCGTTGGCCCACGCGAATTGCAGCACCAAGCATTGAACACAGGGCTCTGGGGTCGACGTTCTGGCCGGCTGAAAGCTAAATGCGAGATCAATCAGCCTCTGTCCCCATAACCGAGCTTCAGATAGTACAATACAGATCGGATCAGGACATACAAGATAGAAGAAGAAGGCAGTCAAGCAATCACGATCACCTGTCCGCATATATCCAGCATTCAACAGCGCTTCCTGACAGGCAAGGTGATACTTCCTAAGGAGCTCCTTTCTCGGCTTGTCGAACAACTCCCGACAATCCTCATCCTCGAGACTCGAGACAGCCGTGCAGTAAATACTAAACATGAGCGCCTCTAGGGGGGGCTCGATCACGTTCCCGAGGTCGGTCAACTTGCTGACTGCTTCTATGATGCGGGCTTGTAAAGCAGAATTATGCGTGACTTTGAGTAAAGGGTCGACGTTATCAAGATAGATCTGCCATAATCTCAGAACATGAATCGGACCCGGATGTAGATGCGCTAAATTGACGACAGATTCTCTCAGTCCGAGAATGAGGTGGTCGTTGTTATTAAACAGCGTGTGCCAGGCTTGTTTTACAATGTTTTCAATTTGCTGTTGTTCGGTGGTGGTGATGGAAGAATCACTTTCATCGTAGCGAAATTCGTCACTGGTCTGTTTGGCTTTAGTCAGCTCGGTCAGAAAAGTAAACAACCACAAGGAACTCCCTTCGCGCGGCTGAGGCTGAGGTCGTACCTTGCCATAGACGGCCTTCCACATATCCCTATGCAACACCACACACACATCAGTCAGTCAAACCACACAACTGCGTCATACCTGCTAGGTGAATGATAGCGATTCGGCAGAGTACCTACTTAGGCCAAAACTCCCCAGCGGATGAAGTCGATCGTTCGACATCCTCGTCGGAGGTATCTCCGCCATCTGTCCTGTCAAGCAATCCACCGCCATCAACCATCGTCTGGGTAGAGTGCAGCGGGTCGAATCTGATGCCGTTTTCCTGTAGCAAGCTCTCATATTGCCGGAGCCGATCGAGAAGCGCCCTCTCAGGAAATCTTCGTTTCCGAGGCGCCGTCGATGCTGGGATGCATGGCTGCCCAAACTTGATACAATTTCCGCACGGTGAGTTGCGGTCACATCTCACCTTACGCTGCTGACACGATGTGCATGCGAGTACTCGTGGTTTCTTGGCTTGAGTAGTTGCTTTGGGACGCGCTGAAATTGTTGTTGCTTGATCAGATATTTCAGGTGGCATAGCGTGCAAGCAATCAATCAATTAATCGGGATCCGAAACTCGCATGTGAGCATGCCAATTGCTGTTAAATATACCTCTGTAATCTGTAATCATGTAATCATGTAATCATTGGTGAAGCGTAGAAGTTCGACCAGGCTTCGCAGGGGTTCTTGGCGGTTTCTGCCTGTTGTTCGCTTGTGGTTTAGTTCCGTGCAGGGATAGTTGTTGTTTCCCTGTCCTAACCACTTTCTCGTTCCGCTCTTTTCAGACAAGAGCAATGACGCCGTCGACACATTCAATGGGCATGGAACCCAGGTCGCCAGCTCGCTGTGACGATACATGTTACGATGGTAATAACACAATAGCGCGGATAGCTCTCCACAAAAACAGCCAAGAAATGTACAATCACGGCTTTTCTATTTAGGGTTTCATACGGAGTTATTTATCTTCAACTACATTTACAACTTTCCAGCAGCGTCGAAGTCCTTAAGTGCCTCGACCACTCTGGCCTTCATGGTCTGCTCGCCGGCACGAACCCAGACACGGGGATCGTACTTCTTCTTGTTGGGCTTGCCAGGGCCCTCAGGGTTGCCAACCTGTGTCTTCAGGTAGTCAATGTTGTTTAGGATGTAGTCGCGGTGGCCGACCAGGTAGGCCCACTGCAGATCGGTGTCGAGGTTAACCTTGACAACACCGTACGAGATGGCCTTCTTGAACTCGTCCTTGCTCGAGCCAGAGCCACCGTGGAACACGAAGAAGACGGGCTTGGAGTCCTTGGGCTTGCCAAGCTTCTCGGCAACGTATTCCTGGTGCTTGCCCAAGATATCAGGTCGGAGCTTGACGTTACCGGGCTGGTAAACGCCATGGACATTGCCGAAGCCAGCAGCAATGCTGAACATCTCGGAGATAGAGCTCAGGGTTTTGTAGATGGCCCAGATGTCCTCGGGTTGGGTGTAGAGCGAGTTGTTGTCAACGTCCTCGTTGTTGACCCCATCCTCCTCACCGCCAGTGATACCGACCTCCATCTCTAGCCATAAGTTGACGGCAGCGGATCTCTTGAGGTACTTGGCAGTAGTGTCAATGTTGGACTGGAGGTCCTCCTCCGACCTAAAACCGGCTCAATTAGCTTGCGCTCATCAGGAAATTTGTCACATGACATGGTGTCTCCAAAATCCCCCCAAACCAAGGTTTCTACTCGGGCTGTTGTTTGAACGCAAATTGGGTTTATACTCACAGATCAATCATGTGACTGCTGAAGAGGGGTGTGCCGTGCTCTTTGAAGAAAGCCTCTGTACCAGAGCGTTAATTGCCTGCTTGCGAAGAGATTGACACGACATTGGAAGCGGGGTGAGGAGAAAATACGAACCATCGGCATCGAGCATGCCATCTAACCAAGGAAGCAGCTTCTTAGCGCAGTGGTCGGAGTGTAGAATTACAGGGACACCGTAGAGGGGTGCAACGGAGCGGACGAAGTGGGCAGCAGCTGGATCAATCATTTCATGTTAGCTGCTAGAACGATGAAAGGGAAGAAGCCCGGCGAGTTCGAGTTAAGCTTACCGATGGCACCAGCAATGGAAGCCTCCTGGTTGGTGTTAGGGATGGCCTTGCCGGCGAAGAAAGCGGCACCGCCATTGGAGGTCTGGATTATAATAGGAGACTTGGTCTCGCGGGCAGCCTCGAGGGTAGCGATAACTGTGGATGAGGAGGTGACGTTAACGGCGGGGAGAGCGAAGCTGTTCTCCTTGGCGTAGTTGAGGAGCTACAACAAAAGAAAAGTCCTGTTAGCAGCGCTCCATGTCTCCCAAGATGCCGACTCTTCTGGATTTATGAAGTGCCAATATGACTCAAAGAAAGAGTATGGCATACTTTGTAAACATCCTTGCCGTAGATGACGCCGGGCTTCAGTCCAAGCTTGTCCATGGCGATAGTATTGAGTATTATTCAGGGAGGTAATGTGCGGAAGCTAGAAGGAGGTCAGGTAACTAATTCTCAGCGAGGATATTATTGAGGGGGATGAGAGAGGAGGTAGAAAAGACTGACGGTTATGAGGTATTAAGTCTGGATCGGAGGGGTTGCGAAGACGGGCGAAGACAGGCAAAGACAAATACTAATAAATAATCTCGAGGATCAGCTCAGCTGGGTGGGCTTTACGGCTTATGATGTTTTTAACTGGATCCTATGTAAGTAAAGCAGCTACGATTATGTATCTAAGCGTAGAGTAGCCTTCGATGAGGAAGTAAAATTTGTTTAATAAGGCAAAGTATGTCAGTCACGTATGAGAATAAGGGTGTCGCAAGACGGCGTTTTCCCATACAGGTGATAACTGGTGCTGCTTTCACAGGAGGGGGAGGGGCAATTGGCTATGACTGCATATGACCACATAGATACGCCGTGATGGAGACACTGGGTGGGTGCTGATGGGCGCTGATGAACACCGGCTCGGTGGTTCGATGCCGCCATTATTAGCTTGGCAGCAAGCTTAACAGAAGCCCCTCTTTCCGTTGCATGCCCTAGATACTTTAGTCTCCTGATAAGTTGCGTGAAGGCCAATGTACTGCGGGGTTGTTCTCAGAGCAAGAAATTATTACAATACAAGCTAACGCCTATTGGTGCCACAGTCACAGGCTGCCCCGCTTAAGCTGCTAAGAGTTTTTCGTAGGGCAGTGCTAGCTTGTAGAGAAGCTATAGAATTACGTCTTGTCGTTGGCATCACGAAGAAAAGAAATCTTCCAAATCAGCAAACGATCCCGAGATCTCCCCATAACCTTCAATCCACGACTGACTCCAATTCGCATCTGCCGAGAACACATGGTTGCAAACGATGAATTATCGGACTGCCCGCTTGAATGGATATATGTGACCCGGGATGAAACACTCGTTCTCTTCTATATTTAAGCGCCTACCCAATACTAATTCTAGGTCTGCTGCTGGTCACGGAATTGTCTTTCAACACGCTAATATGGCCATTGTTGAAGCTAGACAATCCAATAAGACTTTACTGGTTTTTTTTTTTTTTTTCTTTATAAATGCTCGTCTATATTTGAACAAACAGGTATTGGAAATCAATTTGTTTGATGTTTGTTCCGCGCTTCCACATTGCGGCTATCGTGGCCGTTGTCGTCGCTCCCGCCGGCACAGGTACCCAGCCAATCAACGGACAATGCCAACTGACACAGCCGAGTCTGCTTCATTTCCCCCAATAAACCCCCGGCTTCGATTGAGGACTACCGAGGATCCATCCCGACTTCCAACCCGAACTCTCCCGGGTATTCATGACCCGGCTTAATTGATCCACGAAGCTGGCTCTGTGGTGTCTGACAGTATTCTTCGAGTTCAGGGTACTCAAATCGTCTGTTAGATATGGTGTATGGCTGGCCACTGGCCGGGTTTCAAGCTGCCCAGACGGATGAGGAGTGCAATGATGAGTTACATCGTCGCAGTTAACCGGGCAAACAGGACAATCTTCCTAAAGAGATTTACGGCGCTTCTCCAAGGTGAGTTTACCATCAAAACCGCATCCCAATTTTTAGTACCAATACTTTAACCTGTAAAAACCAGTGTGTCAACAAAGTTAATATATAGACTGTCACAGTGTTAAAGATGGCGTAATGTCCTGACGATTATTGAAAGATGAAGTATTGTTTCGTAAGCCAGCCCAGTCGGTAACGGGATAGCCTAGAAGAAAACATCCAAAAGTGGGAATATGATGATGCCCATTAGTAAGGGAAACAGGCAACAAGCGCGCCGGAGAGGCCCCGTCAGCCCTCTTTTTCGCAGCGGATCACTCCGTCACCAGTTTGCCCCATTTCCATTTCCCCGTTTTATTTGCCTCCAATCACGACCAGAAGCGATAGATGCTACTACAAGTATGCAATACCTTCTGCCGTGCTCTGCATCCTTCTTATGCATAGATCGCTTTAGCGTCCTTGATGATCCAGGGGAGCTTGAAAATGCGGACGGTCGAGTGCCGTTTTGGCCTGTGTTTACAGCCCTGCTCCGGTCCCCAGTCAAAAGTCCTCGCCAGCTGGTCGAACTTCTGGATACCATTGCCGTCACCCTTCGTGGCACTTCGGAGTCGGCTGGGGACTACCAACTATTGTTGTCGGTCATCAGGGATTCGAGGCCGGATTTCTTTGACACGGAATGGCCATTCATTGTCGAGTTGGCGTTGGAGCTTCCATCCCTCTTTCCCGGCGGTAGCCTCCGGGTTCTCGGCGCAACTCCGACTTTAGATCTAACCAAACGCCAAACAGCGTGTCTTGTTGCTCACCAGTTCCTTTGTACCCTGCGTGCGCCGATCTGGAGAAAAGACTTCTTAGACTTCAGTATCTGGTATGGCTCGGTCCAGCGCCACGAGCAGGCATGTGGAATCTACCTGACATGTTTATTCACCTACCTGGATATTCGTCACGCAATCAAACAGTCCAACAGTGAGCTATGCGTCGGTTATAGATTAGCGACCGTAGAAGCAGGTTATGAAGCCATGGCGATGCCTCCGACACCTCTTGGTGTCATCGAGGTGGTGCTCATAGATACCTTCCAGACATGTCCCGAGCAACTTGGCTTGCCCTCCGGCGCGGCCGTGGTCACCGCGAATCGGTATATAGGATTTGGCCAGTCAGCGACGCAGGAAGAAGTTCATGTGGGAAGCTCGCCAGAGGTATGTCCTGCAGTCCTCATCACGCCACCGCTGGCGAGCAATCAGGTCCTCGTAGTGAAGGGCGCAGAAGCCGTTCTCAATATCACAGGACAGCGCCGAGATATAAAGGTCATTCCTCAGAGTAACACGGTGTCGGTTGATTGGTCTCGACGAACAATGCTGTTCATGGACGCTTTGGAGCTCGATGTTGAGTCTGATGACAAAGGCCTGCCTGATCTCGCACCGGGCAATCTTTCGAGAGAGGTCAATAAGGCCGCCATTGCGTTCTCGTCGGGCGTATATGACGCAGTGTACAGTCCGCTCTGGGGATGCGGTGCTTTTGGTGGCGACCCGTTTGTGAAGGTAATGTTGCTGTGGTGTGCAGCGTCAGTTGCAAGCGTCCCGTTGAGAATCCTCTGCGATGGTGAATCACAGGGTGTCGCGAAACATCTGGATCAACTAATAGAGGCGGTAAGGAGCCGGCTCCAGACAGCACAAGATGTCATGTCTCTGCTAGAATCTGTGCCTCGAGACACAAAGAAGCTTGCAACGTTTCACTATATGATGGATCAGTTAGGTGATAGGCTAAGGTTATGAAGGTATCGAGCATCGGTCCTCCTGAGACAATAGCCGTAGTTGCTGTGAATCTACGTAGCTATCTAGTAGATACCGTTTCTCATTTGGAGATCACGTGCCGCCAAATGGTTATATTTCATCGCGGAATGCTGTATAGACGCGGACCTGAATGCCATTGATCTCAAACGGCCCCAAGACCTCAAGTTAGGACAATCTCGTATGGTAGTTAACGAAGCGACATTTTAATTCTCAGCTCGGCTGCCCACACTGCCCATCAATGGCCCAACGTGCATCAATGTCACTAGACTCTCTCTTCAGTGGATAATGACATGATGCCAATACGACGCTAGAGCAATGAGTCTGTCTTCGAGGTCCGGCTCTCGGAGACCCGACTGAGACATGCCTACTAACGCACCTTTCTTCTCAACTCTCGCCGCGACATGACCAGCGGTGTATCCAAAGTACTGTACATCTGTACTACCGTAGTCTGTTAGCGAAATTAATAATTTAGAGTGATGAGATACTTCTCCTCGATGACTTTGGGCCGTGATGCAAGCCAAATTCAATGTTACAGTGATTCTATGTGACATGTACCATATCGAGTCAAAGGGATAGAAATATGACGTGTCGTATTCTGTGCATAAGCCGAAGAAGCTAGACGTTTTCAAGTTCTTTTCCCTCTATATGCAACCTCATTCAAATGTAATCCAATATGTAAGAATTTGGAAACACTCAAAAAGACAAACATAAAACGTAAAAACATAAACCGCTATACCTCTTTCCTCTTTACGGTATCCAGAAGTGAAGTCGCAACACTGCTATATCCGATTCCATTTTCATCATCCCAGGTGTTGGTGCACCTTGTCTTTCTTTTCGTTTTACGTTAAATTTGTTTTTACGCTTTCATGTCTCTAAAAATTGAGTCAACAATCTCTTGAGACCGGACGGCGAGGATAGATAATAGTGTATCACTCAACTATAATCATTGTTAGTATAGATGGAAAGGCATGTACTGAGTTGGTGAGATAGACTTACCCCGTGAGTACCCTCGCAGCATCCCTGAAGCCAGATTCCTGAACCGGCCGACACCTTTCCAGGTGCAAACTGCACGCCATAATCCCGCTGAACCCGTACGGGACGTCCCTTAACCCTAGAATCGTAATTCTTGCGCGGAGGCAAGCCGTCAACCGTCTGCACCTCAGGCGCCTCAGGGCTTTCGGGAAGAAGCTCAGCAACATCCTCCATAATAGTCAAGTGGGCCTGACGCTGGTATCCCGTAGCGGCAATAACGAGATCTACATCGAGAATCTCATCATGCTCGCCGCTCGGCTTGTTGAGGGGCCGCACGGCTAATCGTATCCTACCACCGTCGCTGTTGTTGTCGTCCCCAATGGCCTCGAACCCGGCAATGCCGCTGCAGCCCAGGATGCGGTGCGGCCACTTCTTGCTGTCGCTGCCCAGGTCCCGCTGCTGATCGTACATGCGCTCGTATAGGTGCTCGATCAGCTCCAGGCGCACCACGCCGTAGTTAGTGCTGCGCGCGTCGCCGAGGAGCGAGTGTCGGTGCTCGGACGACCGGGAGAAGAGCTCGTCTACGTATGACGGGTTGAATATTGAGTTTACGCTGTCAACAAATATCAGTATTAACCACATGTCGACCATGTGCAGTTAAAGTCAAGTTATATGGTTCTGACTGACAGTCACAGGGGTAAGAAGAGTAGGGTCGCACTCACAAAGGAGAGTCATCGCTGGGCTTAAGAAACTCGGAGCGCATGATTAGGGCTGTATGAGAGTTTGGATACAAGGTTTGAATATTGTTGAAGATTTCTGCTGCGCTCTGTCCGGCGCCGACAACGGCGACCCGGTATGGCGCTTCCCGCTGAGTTAATATATTGGGTATTAAGTGCGCATACTGAGACGAGTGGATGACTCTGGGGTGGTTTGAAGGCAGACACTTGGGAATAGAAGGTTGGCCGCCAATAGCAAAGAGTACGTTCTTGGCCTGATATGTGGTCACAGTGCCAGACTTCACATTCCTGGAGGTGACGGTGAAAATAGAGACAGGATTGGAAGATGCGGTCTGCTCGGGTGAGACAGAGACGACCTCGCTGCCGTACGACACGACGTCATCGAAGAAGCTGGAGCACCAGCGCAGGTAATCATCATATTCAACCCGCGCTGGGAGGAAGGTGCCTAGGTTGGTGAACTCGACTAGCCGACCGTTCTGGTGCAGATAGTTTAGGAAGGTGAACTTGGACGTCGGGTCTCTCAGAGACGCCATGTCCTTGATGAAAGATATCTGCATCTTGGCGCCTGGTAGCAGCATGCCGGCGTGCCATGCGAACTGAGGTTGCTTCTCCAGGAAGAGAACCTTGGGCGCCGTCGGAGCGTCACCACCGGGGAGCTTGCCCGCCTCGACGGCATCATGAAGCGCAACAGCGATGGCGAGACTGGCGGGGCCGAAGCCGACGCATATGAGATCATGGGTTTCATTTGACGGAGTCGGCTTCAAATGAGACATGTTGCTTCGCCTTGTGCCGTTAGTGCTGTTAATGCTGTTGGTGACATGGCCGTTCACAGCATCCCGAACTAGATAATAGCTCTGCCCATTACTTGTGACCGCGGATGTGGGAGGGTGGTCGTCGGTCAGACTATGAGGAGCCATGATGACAAAGACCAGCTATATTCGTGCTTCGCTCGCAAGATCCCTTGGCCCCAGAAATGGTTTGTGTTACCTATATGTATTGCCGGGTACCAGGTTAAACCAGCAGCCGGTAGTGGGAATATACCTAGGTAGGTGAGTAATTATTGTAACTGTATATTGTAACTGTAGTGACGTCGAGGTGATACCGGCACTGCCCAGTCAAGGGACCGAGTTATGTGACCAGGTTATGAGATGTTACTCCTGTATAGGAAGTAATCATCAAAGACACAAGGAGCGAAGGACACACGCACACTTTGGCTCGATATTTGAAACCGGCGAAACAGAGGATCGAGAGAAGCGAAAGATTGCCGGAAGCTCAAATTTTTTGCTTGTCGGTGAAGGCCGGGTCCGGGGTCAATCTTATACCCAGACGCAGGCATCGAAAAGACCCATATTCCTGTTACTACCTGCTCCTCCAGCCCGGGACGCAACCTAACTAGTACAGGCCGGGAAGCCTCAGGGGACCCGACATAGGTACGATGGACATAGCGGGTGGGGGAGTTTAACGTGCCCTTGTTCTATCTACCTACTTTGTCTACCTATGTATTAGGCATTATGCATCGTGGACCTCGTTTCTGGCGCCAACAGAGGCCCCTCTCTCGCGCGACCGAGGGCGTCAGTGAGGATCCAGCAGACAGCCAGAAAATTGCGGTTACCCGAAAGGATGTACAACTAGGTTTTGCGAGCCATATCTAAAGTAGCGGAATCCACGTCTGGAAGTCGTGTGAGTCTATCCCTCATGGTCACTGCTTCCCCTTCATTGACACGCTTGAATATCCATAGTCTATCCACTTTAGTGACAAGATGTATACAGTATCCAAGGCTGGGCGCGGGAGTCACCTTATGTGCGAGGTATAAGGTTTCCCTAGAGACAATATAAAGTGTGGGTGAGGGCGGACTGTGATGGGTAAGGTGGGTAGGTGATCAACCTTCCTTTTTGCCAATACAAAGGCACATTTGTCTCCGGTGTACAAGAGTCTCGACAGAAATTAAGCATATTGTTTTCATTATCGTTACCTTCAATTTAATACTAGCCTAGTCGATAGATACACACCACAGAAACGAGCAGGTAGAGAAAGTAACGTGAGTAAAAGAATACAGGCCTGATCGCGCAAAGTTGCTGCTGCATACTTTACTTGGCAGTTACTTTTGCTGCACGCCAAGAGGGGCGTGGGCAAGGATTCATGGCGACATCGGCATTATCATCGGATCAGATAAGATGAATCTACATCAAGCTAACCCATATTGCCGTAGCCTAACGAGGATTAACGAGGGACAACCTCGTTCTGCTGTGGTTGTTTGGCTATTGTCGATTTCCATCATCCGATCCAAAACCATCTGTAGCAAATCGTCGTCCTCCTCCTCGTGGGCCTCGCAACGCATGGATTTTCGCCAAAAAGCTAGAAAGAAAAAAAAAAAAAAATTTCAGACTGGGGAGCTAGAGTAGTGAAAAACTCTACACTGAGATATCACATGTGAGATGGAGAAATGCCATAGTCTTCACTTTGAGATTCAGCCTAATGATAAAGAAATACCCCTAAAGGGGGATTATTAGTTCCACGGAAGTAGTATTAGTTGGTAGGAAGATAGGTAGGTACTAATATCTGTAGCCAGGCATGTGTATTTTTAGGCCAAGGAAAAGCTACATTCTTAGGGTTCACCTTGCACATTTCAAATTCGTAACCGAAATTACCTACTCTATGTAGGCATATTCATACAGAAATGGAGTTTCAAGAAATGCTGCTCTTTAGCATCACAAACATCAACCAGTCTAGGTACCTAGGTTAGTTTGTATATCGGTAGGTTTGTTATTCAGTAGAACATGGAGCACAGTACACACGCTTCTCCAATTCACGACTCGAACGACATCACAAAAAGGGACGGGGAGGGAAAAGGGAAAAAAAGGTTCAAACTCTTGTACTGTACCGATACGGGGGGCCCGTTTAAAAGAGGAGAGGATGAGAGGGGAAAAGGGGAAAGTGAGCTTCCTTTTAGGCTTGGTCTCCTTCACGAGCAGGATTTTTGTACGTCGTTCTTTCGGGGCAGTTAACCTTTATCAGATCTAACCCCTGCTCGGGCAAGTCCCCACACTGTTTAAAGCAAGCCAAAAGAAGCCACAACCCGAAGAGTGAAAATTTTATCTGATGATCAGATAAGATCATGTCTAACAACCGAGACGTGAGATCATTTCTTGGCGTTACCGGGTTCTGTCCTACATACCCGCATCGGAGCTTGCTCCTGTCAAGGAGGAAGATCGATGATTTATTTGCTGCATATTACCAAGTAGGAATGGGCATCGAGTCGGTTGGTTTCTAACAGTTATATTAAAAAAAAAATTAAAAAAAAACTGAAAACAGAGATTGTCAGAGATTGTCAACAGATTTGAGGCAATGAGAGCTATCTTTGAAGTGTTACTTATACAGCATAATTAGGCCTAACTCTGTGGCTACAACACTTCGACAATATCGTCTCGAGTGGTGATACAAGAAATGAAGACGATGAGGAGGAGGAAGGACGGAAGACAAGAGTAATATTCATTACCAGCCAAAGATCGAGAGCAATAACTGTAAGTATGCAAGATATTAGCATCTTGTGAGTAATAGCTACCACCTTGCCATGTACTACTACAGCTCCATGCATGCACACAGAGTATAGGTAGAAATTAGAGGTACCCTCTCTGACTGTTCACTCCTCATCGTGGATTCAGGGTTATTCATACCTGTCCGCATCAACGCGTCTTGCATCATTAGACACAATTAATCTCACCCTGTATACTTCTAGCTGCTTTAAGACATGCGTGAGCGTTTTGAAAGCACATATTTTTTGTTACTATTAACTGTACTGTGCTACTAATATTCCTGGATACTGCTGGAATATAAGAAGCTTAGCTACTAAGTACCTAGTATACTAGTAAGTAAGCACTGATTAATCCCTTGCTCTGGGCACTATCCTATTAACGCGCCATTTCCGGTTTCTTAGCAACATAACTACTAGGTATTACTTATAAGTATATTCATACATGTACGTAGGTACATGATATACCCTCTTCGTTAGCACGTATACCTAGGCAAGGAAAGAAGTACGTACCTTGAGGGAATATCTTCTCCGCTTTAATATATGGAGATACTTGTAGCTACTACCAACACTTGTATTCTGAAGGCGTTAATGCAAACACGTACAAACCATTGCACCGAACCGAATTACACCGGTGACTTACGGCACTGGCAAGCTTGCGGGAAATTCACCCAGCACTGGCTTTCCGCTTTCTTACTTGCTAAGTCAACAAGATTCGGGATGCAGTTTGGCCCAGGTACACTCCCTCGTTCCTGCCTAAGGTTCTGACCCAGACCTACAGGCTACACGTCAATGACTCCTCTGTTTCCCCTCCATACTGTACTTAAGGTACCTAAGGTAATACTAAGGGATCTATACATTTGGTTTTTCCATCTGTGTCTCGCCCGTTACCCGTCTCCAACTCTTGGAAAGCCTATCAGTAGCGTTACGGCTTGGTTCTGAACCGTTCTATACCAGTCGCATTCCCATTCTTTAATGCTGATATTGATATTATTACTATCATTTATCGGAGGACCGACCTATAGCTTCGGCCTTCGGGTACATTGCGACGGGCCGACCTGCGCCACTGTTGTGCTCCCGTCTGCATAGGTAGGCATCTCACTTCCAAACCAGTATACCCGATCTCCTACTTGTCCACAGACATACCTACATAGCAGGTTAGGTACTTGGCCATGTCTCCAAATCACCCGCCATCCCTGTATCCTGAGGGTCTTTCCATCCTCAATCTAAAGCCTTCTAGGCTTCCGGGTCCCTGTCTGCTTCACGAGCTTGTCTCACTAACTAGTCGTGATGGCGCGTCCTCCGCTGTGGAATTCTTGTCCCCAAATGGACATCGTACCACCCTATCCTATCAGGAGCTCCATGCGGCATCGACGGCATTGGCTTCCCACATATACAGTATCTTGGTATCCGCATCGGTACTGTCTATCTCTAAGCCACGTGATTCGATTATTATTCCCATCCTGTGCTCTCAGTCCCCTCAGCTCTATGTTGCTATACTGGCTGTGCTTAAGGTCGGGGGTGCGTTTTGTCCCTTAAACGCCGATGCGCCGCCCGACAGGTTGAGTTTTATACTGCAAGATGTCAAGGCAAAGGTGGTCTTGGCAAACCAAAGTCTCGTTTCCAAACTTCCCAGAGACGACCAAACGTGCAAAATCATACCCATTGATCATGTTCTGGAGCCCTCAAATCTTATCAACTATGGCTTTGCCAGTCCCGTTCTGGCAGAGCCCGAAGACCCTGCCTATGTTATGTACACATCTGGGTCGACGGGGACACCGAAAGGTGTTCTTATCTCCCACCTAGCCGCATCACAGTCCATTCTTGCCCATGGCCGGCATATACCGCACTTCTCTAGGTTTCTCCAGTTTGCGGCCCCTACATTCGATGTTTCCGTCTTTGAGATGTTCTTTCCGCTCTTTCGAGGGGCGACACTTGTGGGTTGTCATCGAGCAGAGATGCTGACCGACCTCCCTGGCGTATTGAGAGCTATGGATGTTGATGCATGCGAGCTAACGCCATCCGTGGCTGGCAGTTTGCTAAAACAACGCTCCAGAGCACCGAACTTACGGCTGCTCTTAACGATTGGCGAAATGCTAACAGAGCCCGTCATTAAAGAATTCGGTGGGCATGAACATAAACCCAGCATGCTATGGGGGATGTATGGGCCTACCGAAGCCACAATCCACTGGTAAGTAGCCATCCTAAGAAGATATCCCTACCATTCAACTCACAGTCCTCGTAGCATCCTCCAACCAGCGTTCTCCTCTACTTCTGGCAGACGTATCATAGGCAAACCACTTGAGACAGTTTCAGCATTTATTATTCGTATAGCGGATGATGATAGTGTCACAGCACAATTCGAGGTCCTTCCAGTGGGAGAGGTCGGAGAGCTCGCCGTAGGCGGATTTCAACTGGCCACCGGTTATCTTAACAGGCCGCAGCAGACGGCAGCTTCGTTCATAAGCACACAATGGGGTCGAGTGTACAGGACAGGTGACAAGGCCCTGTTTCGCTCGGATGGGACTATTGAGTGTCTAGGACGGATCGGCGATAGCCAGGTTAAGCTCAACGGGCAAAGACTTGAGCTAGGGGAAGTCGAGAATGCATTGCTTCGGACTCCAGGTTGTCACAGCGCTTTCGCTACTATAATATCGAATGTGTTGGTTGCCTTTGCCGCCGTAGAGCATGTTTCTAAATACAACTCGGCTCTTTGGGACCAGTGTCGATCCTGGCTACCGACGTTTATGGTGCCTACTGATATTGTAACGATGTCTGGACTCCCTCAACTACCTTCAGGCAAAATCGACCGGAAACAGCTGATCCAGGATTACATGGCTCGGACTACAAGTACCACCGGTGGTTCTGAAGAGGCCCTCGATGATCAGGAACGTCTCCTTTGTGAGGTTGCTACCACTATTCTCGGGTACAAGATAGACCCGTCGACAGAATTCTCTCCGGCGAGGCTTGATTCGTTGGCGGCTATTGTATACGCCTCGACATTAAGAGAGAAAGGAACAAATGTCGGCGTCCTTGATATCCTAAGTGTCAGAACGCCCCGAGAACTTCGAAAAAGGATTCAACTTAGCGGTAAATCATCGACGGCTCTGGAGTCCCACCAGCAATTATTATCACGCCTCCCTTCGAACCACCCGGACTTGGATATGTCAGAATTGAAGGGCACGTTGGGGGAACAAGTCCATCAAATTGAGCGCTTGGAGTTATCTACACCTCTGCAACAATCGATGATCGCCGAAACACTCAAAGACGTTGATTCATACATAAACCACATCGAACTTGAACTACCATCAAATGCCCCTCTAGATCTACTATATTCGAGCCTTAGAATTCTGGCTGAGAGTAATGAAATTCTTCGAACTGGCTTTGTGTTTGTAGGTAATCAACTGCGTCAAGTGATCTGGAAACAACTGGATGACCTTCAAATACGTGGACATTCAGATACAGACGGCCATGTTGACTGGATCGAGAATATCGAGCGCTTCCTCTTACGCCCGCTTAGGATGGAACTCCGGCATTCGGCTTCAAACACAGCAGCATGCACGTTGGATTTGACCTTGCACCATGCAATCTACGACGGATGGACCATTGACCTCGTGATCGAAGACCTGTCGCTTCTCCTACACGGCAAGCTGCCAACCAAAAGACCTCAATTCTCACAAATCTCGAGATATGTGCACAACATCCCGGAGGCCATGTATCTTGACTCTATGGAGTTTTGGACCGATCATTTGCACGGGGTCGGTGCTGCGTTCTTACCTAACCTCAGTACAGTTGTTGCGTCTGAGGAGCGACGATGCGTTAAACTCACAAAGATACCCTTAAAACCACAAACTCTAGCGGAGTTTACACTAGAGGCTTCCGTGGGACCCCAGGTGCTCTTTCAAGCCTGCCTCGCGTGGTTGTGGGCGGCTGTTCATGGTAGCGACGATATTGTAATAGGGAGCGTCTCATCTGGCCGGAGTCTTCCGTTGGCCGGTATTGACAAGATCATGGGCCCTTGTATGACGACACTACCGCTCCGCATCAATGTCTCGAGGCACAGAACCATTCTCGAGTTGCTTCAAAGCATCCATTTAACCAATCGGAAAACCTTGAGGCACGGCCATCTCCCACTCTCTCAGATAAACAAAGCTGCTGGCCTTTCTACCAACTCGAAACTGTTCGATATTATTTTCGCATACCAAGAGTCACCCGCCAGTCGTAAACAGGGCCCCAACGCCGTTCGTGAGCTATGGCATCGCGATGCAACAGAGGCCAAGCTCGCTGTTGAAATACAACCGTGTGAAGATCATTTCGTCTGTCAAACGACTTTTCGGACAGAATTCCTTCCGGAGACCATAATAGAAACATTTACAAGCCACCTCAGCGATCTCATCGAGCATTTCACTAACCATACCGATGCTTCCATCGCAAATATCCATCACTGTTTTCCGTCCAGAGGGCTCTCACATTATAATGATAATCCTACTAGCGTAGAGACTGCTCGTAGCCTGTCGGAAACGGTAGAGAGCTCCGCATCGCTGTATTCATCGGACGCCGCACTTTCCTTTGCGACCTCAATAAGCTCCAATGGTATAACTCTAGAGACATTGACCTATGGCGAGCTCAACGTCAAGGCGAATCGGATAGCTCGCTGGCTCCAACAATGTGGCGTCGTCTCCGGTGAAGTCATTGCTATCATCATGGAAAAGTCGCCCCTGCTATACTGTAGTATACTAGCTATACTCAAGACCGGGTGTGCATATCTTCCCATCCTTCCAAGTACTCCAGGTGAGCGAGTGAAGGTTATTCTTGAACAGGCCGAGCCTTGTGTCTGCCTTGTTGACGCAACGCCGTCGCTGCTCAAACTCCGCAAACTGCCTATGGAAGTCATCAACATAGAAGAAGAGGACTTCTCGTCATACTCGGATGCTAACCTTGGCATGTCCGGTGAACCATCTAATTTGGCTTATGTTATATATACTAGGTGCGAATCGACGTGTTCTAGCATTTCAGTCCTCATCTTTGTGCTTACTGCTGACATTTCCTAGTGGCACTACCGGCACTCCGAAGGGTGTCGCGGTTACGAATAAAAACATTCTGAGCAATATCAGTGTATTATCCAGGATCTATCCGCACAAGGTGTCGGACAAGATGCTACAAGCTTGCTCACAAGCGTTTGATGTCTCTATATTTGAAATCTTCTTTGCGTGGGCGAACGGTATGTGCTTATGCGCGGCGACAAACGATATTCTTTTCGGAGATTTTGAGCGATCGGTCCGGGCATTTGAAATTACACATCTCAGTGTAACAGTTACAGTAGCATCCCTATTGAATCCAGACAACGTTCCTGGCGTCAACTTCCTGGTTACCTCTGGTGAACCGATGACTGATGAAGTCCTCAACAAGTGGGCTCAACACCTCTATCAAGGTATTGTTGTCGTTCATCGCCACCCCGATTCTTCGCAGGCTAACAGTAAAAAGGCTATGGCCCTTCAGAGACTACAAATATCTGTACAGTACGAAAAGTGTGTAAAGGCGACTCGCCACGCTTCCTAGGACGGTCTTTCAACAACACCTCTACGTTCGTTTTATATCCCAAGTCCCTCGATCTCGTACCGCTGGCGTGCGTTGGCGAACTATGCTTCGGTGGTGATCAAGTGGCAGCAGGATACTTGAAACTCCGAGAGGCAACGGCTAAAAGCTTCATCGACCACCCTACTTATGGCCGGCTCTACCGATCTGGAGATCTTGGACGCATGCTTCCTGATGGATCTTTAATTATACATGGCCGAATCGACACCCAAGTGAAACTTCGTGGCTTACGAATTGATATCCGGGAGATCGAGTCAACAGCCTTGGCCACTGGCATTGCACGACTATTCAGGATTGTCCTTGTCGCCCCCGAGAGCACCAAAAGCCAACAACTCGCCTTGTTCTATGTTTCATGCGATCATGAATCAAATAATTTTGCGTTGTTGTGTCTAAATAACGAGATAAAAGGGCAGATAACGTCTCTTCAACACGGACTCGAGACCTATTTGCCAACCTACATGGTGCCCGCCTTCATATTTCCTGTATCGTCTTTACCTATGACTTCGTCCAGCAAGGTGGACGAGCGCACTCTTAGGGACAGTGTTAGGCAGCTATCGATCGACGATTTGAGTGCTTATAGCTCTGCGACTTATCTAGGCGATGCCCATTCGGACTGGTCCGACACAGAGACACTAATTGCAAATGTGATCACAGAAATACTTAAGAAAGACAGGAGCGCCATCAACCGCTGGACCACATTTTCCGCGCTGGGAATAGACTCGATTTCCGCCATGCCTGTTGCTCGTAAGCTCCGACAACACTTGCGAAAGCAAGTGAATTTGTCGCTGCTCCTGCAAAATCCAAGTATTAGTCGGCTGGCATGTGCCATTGATGCAATTGAAGGGATTCAAGAGCCAGAAGTCCAAGAAGGTAGCCTGCTGCCGGTAGAACTTGTCGAAGTAATTCAAAAGCGTTTTGAAGCGCAGGGGAAGCCTGTCGCGAAAGTGCTTCCTTGCACCCCGTTGCAGGAAGCAATGGTGATGGCCTCTTACAGTTTACAGTCCACGACAACCGAGGACGGAATGGCATATTATAATCAAATGGTCCTTCATTTATGTGGGCCATACGAGGCCATGATACGTCACTGGAATGATGTGATTCAGCGCCATGAGATTCTACGAGCCTGCTTCGTGACAACCAACAATATTCATTACCCAACGGTCCAGGTAATCCTGGACAATCATGTCCCTCAGTGGGAAATCCTCGAAACTGGCGATACTTCGATACGGGAACGCGCTTCTCAGCACCTGCTTTCTGTTCCGGCCCTTGCGGATCGTCTAGGGCCCCCGATCTCCCTGGCTATAATCCGGACCCAAGAGTCTGGGGACTATCTCTCATTTGTCTGTCATCACGCCATGTACGATGGTATCGCCATGCAAATAATCTTATCTGAGGTCGAGTCTCTCTGTCAGGGGGCCAAACTCCCACATCCACCCCCCTTAGGGCCATTCCTGTACGAAATCGAGTCCTCTCCGCCTGGTCGGGATGAGTTCTGGAAGCAGCTTTTCCTTGGTTTCGAACCTAATCCCTTAGGACATGCACACTTGACCAAGGATTCACTTCCCCGGAGTATCTCTTCAAGGGCGTCTACAATACCTCTAAGTCAGATCGAAGCCCGGTTACGCGATCTGGGCGTGTCGATGCTGGCCACGTGCCAAGCGGCCTGGGCAGTCACTTTGTCGATGTTCACGCAAACAAGAGACGTTTCGTTTGGAAATGTCGTTGCCGGCCGTTCTGTATCACTGAATACAATTGATGATCTCGTGGCTCCCTGCTTCAATACTTTGCCAATGCGTCTTGACCTGTCTGGATCTACGTTCATGATCGACGCCGTGAAGAACTTCCAAGCCCAGAATGCAAAAATGATACAGTATCAGTTCACGAGTTTGCGTGACATCCAACAACTCGTCAACGCTGGAGGACGACTATTTGACACTTTGCTCATCCTCCAACCGCGCCCGCTGGCTCTTGACGAGAGGTTCTGGTCGTTAGTTTACGAGGAGGGCCCCATGGACGTGAGTTGAGGACATTACCACCAGTGGCCAGGATGGTCGCTCACCTATATCACAGATTCCGATTGTTTGCGAACTTATTCCTGACCAGTTGTCGAATACTCTCGCGCTACAACTTCATAGAGAGCAGTGAGTGATCAATCCTTATTTCAAAATTTCTAGAATCTCAGAATCAACTCTAACACCTACAGATCTAAAATTTCCCACCAAGCTTTGCAGATTGTGGGGAATATATTCAGTTATGTCTTTGGTATGGCCTTGACGTTCCCCTCTTCGCATATTCTTACCATTGAGATTCTACCGTCCGAGTGGCAGCAAGATATTCAAGGATTATCTCCTCGCTCAGACGACTCAGACGCGTCGAATAGATATCATGATCTAGTAATTACTGAAGAAGGCAGCTGGACTGAGCTGGAGTTGGTGGTCCGCAAAATTCTATCCCAGCTGGTAGAGCGACCCGAGGAACAGATTGAACGCCTCACGCCAATTTATCATTACGGCCTTGACAGTATAAGCGCGATTCAGCTGGCAACACTACTTCGTCGCGAGAGCGTCAATGTGTCTGCGATTGATGTTATTCAGAATCCGACATGTGCCGGTATAGCAGCTGCTACGAAAGGCGTTATTAAGGAGGAGCTGCTCAGTGCCTACGATTTCGGCAGCTTTCAAACTCAAGTCGAAGGAGACATCCATGATTCTAAAATTGACATGAAGAATATTGAAGCAGTCTTACCCTGCACTGCTACCCAACAAGGTCTATTGTTCCGGTTCCAAGAGTCCAATGGACGCTACTATCTCAACTTTTCATCTTGGTCGTTGGGGGGAGGCGTCGAGCCAGATGATATACTTCGGGCATGGTCTCAACTTGCAACACACCACCAAATCCTTCGTACAGGATTCATTCCAGTCAACCATCCCGATAGCACTTTCGCGATGTTAGTATACAAGACAGAACACTTTAATGCCCGAGCGTCAGTTCACGATGCAACCAACTTCGATCTTGAACAATGGCGATCAAATGCTACCAAAGACGCCATACGGTCACTGGCACAACCACCTTGGCGGGTAGCCGTTGTGACATCTGAGGGTGATCTCAACCCCGTACTAATCCACCTCACGATACACCATGCGCTTTACGACGCTTTCACTTTGCGACAACTTCTAACAAATGTAGATGACATGATACGGCATGCCAGACAACCAAAAGTGACGAAATTGGAGCACGTATTGTCTCACTACTTCCATCTCTCTCGATCAAGTGAACCGGCAGGAGACGCATACTGGCGCAGGAGAGCGGGAGACTTCGTAGCTCATAAGTTTCCCGTCATGACACCCCACCACGTCAAGGAGTCGCGTGTTTCAAGATTCTCTCGTACTTGCAGCGCTCCTTCATCAACTCTCCGTCAGGCAGCTGCTAAACTTGGTGTTACACTCCAAGCAGCACTACAGGCTACCTTAACACGCATCCTTGGGTCTTATCTGGGAGAGTCACGGGTCACATTTGGTGTTGTCTTCGACGGGAGGGCTACAAGCCTGGCGCAGGAAGCAACCTTTCCGATGATCACCACTGTGCCGGTGATCGCCGACAATGTGCCTTCGAATGTCGAATTGGTGCAGCAAATGATGCAATACAATGCCGACGTACGACCTTTTCAATTCATGCCACTTACTCGAGTTCAGCGCTGTCTTGGAACTACGGCTACACCATTCGATACCATTTTGATCTATCAACCTGCGAATAGCGGCCTAAACCAGTCTTCTCTTCGCCTTGTCAGCGACATTGGGTCCGTTGAGTATCCAATTTCGCTAGAAGTCGAAGAATTACCACTCGACATAACCCAGCTAAACTTGACGTTCGATGTCAGTATTCTCCCGTTAGAACAAGCAGCGTGTTTCTTGAACCAGTTTGAAGCCATATTGGCGGATTTCCTTTTCCCTACTGAGCAAACCGTCCCCCATCTTTCCCTTAACAGGCACGACCTTGTTTCAGCCCTCTCTCCAAAACGTCCGGAGCTTCCGGTTGATACGGACCTCCTACATGAGCTAGTGGAACATTCAGCACAGTTGATACCGTCTTCAATAGCTCTCGAGTTTGTAGAAAAGATAAGCGAGATCCACGAGGCCCGAAAATGGACGTATAGAGAGTTGGACGAGTTGGGCAATCAAGCAGCACACTTCATCATTGGCCAAGGAGTTAAAGTCGGTAGTATCGTCGCGACATGCTTCGAAAAATGTCCTATAGCCTATTTTACACTTCTCGGGATACTTAAAGCGGGCTGCACCTTTCTTTGCCTCGACCCTTCGGCTCCGTCTACACGTCAGAGGTTCATTCTTGACGACTCGAAAGCATCCTTGCTGCTTCTCGGTGATCATTATGATTGGGCAGACCAAGCTCCATTACCTGTTTACAGGATAGATGAGACAATGCTCGCATCTCTACCTGTCCAGCATCCATTCTTGCAACGTCCGGTGCTACCCTCCGATTCATGCTATTGCTTGTACACAAGCGGTACCACAGGCACGCCAAAGGGATGCCTGATGACACATGAAAATGCCGTCCAAGCAATGGCGGCATTCAAATACCTTTTTACCGGGCGGTGGGACCCCGATTCGCGATGGCTACAGTTCGCTGCCTTCCATTTCGACGTGTCTGTCTTAGAACAGTATTGGTCGTGGTACGTTGGCATCACCGTAGTCACAGCCCCGAAAGACGCCATCCTCAGTGATATAACCATGACAATTTCCACACTTGCCATCACGCATATCGATTTGACCCCGAGCCTAGCTAGGCTCACCAGTCCCGACGAGTGCCCAACTCTTTGCCGGGGCGTTTTTATTACCGGCGGGGAGAAACTGCGATCGGATATTCTGGACACTTGGGGATCTAAGCGGGTTATACACAATGCCTACGGCCCGACTGAAGCCACCATTGGAGTAACAATGAACTGTGGCATGCCTGAGAACGGACGGCCGTCCAATATAGGGAACCTCTTCCCTAACGTTGGAGCTTACGTATTTGAACGCGGCACTGAGACACCTGTGCTTCGTGGAGGTGTCGGAGAGCTCTGTTTAACTGGTAAACTTGTCGGCAAAGGATACTTGAATCGAGACGACCTAACCAGAGAACGTTTCCCCGTTCTGAAATCGACGGGAGAACGATATTACCGTACAGGTGACCTTGTTAGAGTCCTTCACGATGAGTCCATGGATTTTCTCGGCCGGGCAGACGATCAAGTTAAGCTCAGAGGACAGAGGTTGGAAATGGGCGAAATCAATCATGCTATACGAGAGGGTCTGCCGGACAAGGCGAGTGACGTTACGACAGTGGTGACAAGACGGAACAACCAGAATATAGATCTGCTGGTATCTTTTATTGCCTTGTCGTCCGATGCTACTTCTGCGCGCGAGCTACTAATGTTCTACGATGAACCTCACCTAGAGCTTGCCTCTCGTGCTCGAGAGGCTTGCAGGTCTCGTCTGTCGACATACATGGTCCCGTCGTTCATTATATGTGTGTCGCGTATTCCACTTTCTACCAATAACAAAGCAGATATCAATCAGTTGAAGAAACTGTTCTCGGATTTATCGCAACGAGACCTCCAGACACTTGCATCACCATCGAAAACTGCTACCCGAGAACTCACCAAGCTCGAGACCAAGATTTTGGAGGCTTTCCATCTCATAACTCGTGTCCAAGAAATGCAGATATGTCCTTCGACTACGATATACCAGCTCGGCATCGATTCCATTATCGTCCCAAGACTCGCGAAGCAACTACGGACAATGGGTTTCGTCGCCGCGACCCCTTCGTTGATACTACGAAACCCGCGGATATGCCAGCTATCTCAGGCGCTAGGAAGTTCTGACTGTGATTCTGCCGCGCCGCGAAATAATTCGTTGCAGTTCAGTCAGTGGACGAAGTCTCTTTGGCACCGATATCTCGGCGTGTGTTGCACTGCGCTTGATGTAAAGGCGACCGGTGTGGAATATATCGCGCCCTGCACACCGTTACAGCAGGGCATCATAGCGAGATCCAAAACCCGTGAGGCTCAGTTAGCTTACTTCAATCAGTTCAAGCTTCGTTTAGCCCCTAAGGTGCTACCGGATCTGTTAAAAGCCGCGTTCGCCAGGGTAGTGTCGTCTTACTCAATCCTGAGAACAGCTTTTGTCGATGCGCCAGACGGGCATCTTCAAGTGGCCCTGAAAAATCCCCAACTGCGATGGTTTGAGGTAGAAGCAGACAAAGAGTCATTTGACAAGCTCGTCTGTGAACGACGATACCGCTGGATTGAAGACAATCATTACGTTCTCAAATCACCAGTAGAGGTTGACCACGTCGTTGTTAGCGGCCAACACTATCTGCTTCTGCGACTATTCCATGCCGTGTACGATGCGCGCAGCCTCCGTATAATTCTCGAGAGCTTCGAATCCGAGTTTTCGGGTATTTCATTACCCACTAGCCCGACATTTCTGTCGGTGCTCGCCGAGGGGCCGTTCCTCAACCACCAGGCCTCGCATCCATTTTGGAAGGCCGTTCTTAAAGACCATCGTTTTCAACCCATGCCGAGCCTGATAGACACGCCTGGAGCTTCGGACGTCATCATAACTCGAGAAAATACCTTCCCAGGCCTTGAGGATAGACGCAAGTCGCTAGAGGTCACGCATCAAACGTTGTTGCAAGCGGCTTGGTTGCAGACTTTGCACAAATATTTTGTCGAGCCTCCCACCATCGGTGTTATTCTTTCAGGCAGGTCCTTGGCCGTCGACAACGTAGATCGCGTTGTTGGACCGCTATTCAACACGCTTCCTCTCCGAGCAGACTTCACCGAGACCAGATCCTGGGCGGAGTTGACGTGCAAGATCCAAGAACAGAACAATGATCTGCTTGCTTTTGTACACACGCCGCTCCGTGACATACAGAAGCTGTATACGAACGGACAACCTCTTTTCGACACATTGTTCACTTTTGATCAGGATTACAGTGCTGCGAAGACCAATGAGAAGGCACTGTGGTCGATTGAAGATTCTGACGGACATCCAGATTATCCGTTAGCTATCGAGGCCATTCTGGCCGAAGATAACAAGCTCCAGATCACCCTCGCCGCTCAAAAGAGTATTGCCAATGCTGGAGCACTGAACGCTCTCCTCGATCAGTTCATCGGGGCGATTAATTCGATCATCTCTTCACCAGACGACGTACTAGATCTACCTAGTCCCCAACTGAGCATTCAAAGTGTAGAGACGACCGATCCTACGCCTTTCGCAATCACAGAGTCGTCAATAGAGAGCCTTACGACGCCGAACTCTACCTTCGAATGGAGTGACAGAGCCTGCAAGATTCGCCACGAACTCGCTGCTCTCACCAAGACCGACGAGGAAGAGATAACAGAAGCAGCCAACCTTTTTGCACTCGGGCTTGACAGCATCGACATGATCAGGTTCGCTGGGAAATTAACAAAACTCGGGCACGACGTGTCTTTCAGTACCCTAATGAAGCAGCCAACATTACAAGCGATCATCAGTGTCTTAGAAAAGCCACAGCCAACTACTACAGACTTGAACAGCAACTCGGAATTGGACAACATGATTTCGATCCTCGAAGATTTTCATCTCCGGGCAGGCCCCCGTTTTCCTGACGTTGAAGCTATACTACCGCCTACGCCACTCCAGGATTCCATGGTGGCGGAGATGATACATTCTAGATTTAGGACATATTTCAACCACGACGTACTCGAGCTTCCGCCAAATATTCACATTGGCCGTTTGAAGTCAGCTTTGGCGACCGTATACTCGGCCTCCCCCATCTTCCGAACAGTATTCGTCGAAGTTGATGATCCTCAAATAAGCTCTGCTTATTACCAAGTTGTTCGAAATCACGAACTTGAAATCCCATCTCGTCTGAAAATCCCTGATATAGATCAGATGTGCACAATCACAGATCTAGCAAGGATTAACGCCTTACAAAACAATGGCGCTTCGAATTTATTCCAAGTACATTTTGTAGAATGCAATAACAGTAAATTCATGGTCCTGTCAATTGCCCACGCTCTATACGACGGATGGTCCCTCCAAATGCTTCACGGGGACATCCACGCCGCGTATGAAGGAACTTTCTCGCCTCGACAAACCTACAAGCCTTATCTTTCTCGCATGCTCTCACTGTCTGATTCTTCGCCTCAGGATTTCTGGGTGAACTCTCTGAACGGTGCAGATGCGACTTTGATCTCGCAGACACTCAATACGCCTGCGCAGGACACCATCCATCGCTTCGAGGGACGCTCAAAACGAAGCGCAGCGGGTATTAAAAACCTATGCAAGCAGCTGCGCATAACACCACAAGTTCTCGGTCTGGGCTGCTGGGCTGCCGTACTGTCGTCTCTGACAGGGCGGCTGGAAGTCGTGTTCGGCGTAGTCTTATCGGGCAGAGATACCGAGCAGGCGCAGGGATTGATGTTTCCTACTATGAACACAGTGCCTCTACGGCTCGCCCTTCACGGGAGCGTTAGCGAGTTCTTGGCATATCTCCAAGAAATCATGTCCAGGGTAGTGGAATACCAACATACTCCGTTGCGCGAGATCCAAAAATTGTCTGGGATCCAGGGCAAGCTTTTCAACACTGTTTTCCTCCTGCAGGACGTTCGGAATGATTCTCCGCTAAGCACAAGAAGCAGCGAAAATATTTTCAAGTCCGTTTATTCTGTGTCTGCGGTAGATTACCCTCTCTGCGCCGAGTTGGAGCTCAGAGAAGATGATGTCTTTTGGAACATCGCGGGAGATAGCAACTACGTAGCCGCCGAACAAGTGGCAGATATAGGGACGTGTCTTGAGAGTGTTCTGGACTATCTCGCTCGAGATTTTAATGCCCAAGTTTTGACGTTCGACGCTCAAAGGTCAAGCAGGGTGTCCGTATGCGGGCTGGTACCTGTGGTGTTTCAAACGGACGTAAAAAGCCAAGAAGCCAGTGGTGCTGCATTAATAGAGAGTCCTGAACTACGAGTAAGAGAGAACTTGCCTCTGTCGGAGGAAGGGCGAGAATATGACACCCTCCTTGACGTTCTATCTGAGCTGTCCAGGGTCGACCGCAAAGAGATCGATCTCTATCTGTCTATCTTCCACGTAGGTCTTGACTCTATCAGTGCCATAAAAGCAAGCTCGATGCTTCGGAAACGCGGTTACGAGATTACGACTCGAGATTTGGTGACCTCGTCCTCGATCCGCAGTATTCTGGAGCGGATGCGAAATACTCGTCCCATGGGGCCAGACACACAGCCCAGGACAGAAGCGAAAGAAGTCACTGCGAAGGCGCTAACCCTCGACTCTGATTGCGATGGAAAGAATATAGCAACGCAAATCCAACGAGTGGGAATAGATGTGTACTCGGTCGAAGCTCTCCTGCCCGCATTGCCGATGCAAGTACACATGCTAAGCGTATGGCAGGACACTCACGGCCAGACGTATTTCCCGCGCTTCTCATATCGGATCTCCTTCCCAGTCTCTCGCACAGATATCACACGGGCATGGGAAATACTCGCAGATGAGATGCCGATGTTGCGGACATATTTCATCAGCACTAATACCTCTTCTGAGCCTCCTTTCTTGCAAGTAATCGTGAATTCAGCGCATGCGAGGGAGAGGGCCATATCTATCTCCAGGGAGAGTGAAGGTGATAGCAAATGGGAATTCCTCCACTCCGCCACGCCCTTCGCCATCGTCAGATTCTTAGGCGGGACAGAGAGGGAGACGGAAATGCACCTTCGGATTCATCATTCCTTGTATGATGGCGTTAGCTTACCTATGCTGCTAAACCGCTTCGTCGAGCTTTGCGGCAACCCAGCCAGTCCGGCTCAGATAGCGACATCATCTTGGTACGAGTTTGTCATGAGACACTTGTCCTCGCCTGTGCATGCGCAGAAAGAGGAGTTCTGGAAGTCGTATCTTAGCGGAGATATATGTTCTCAGCTATCTCTGGTGCGCGGAGAGGGAGTACGACAACGAGAGCGAGTAAATGAGTTCCGCAGTAGCAAGCTCGATCACATCGCCAAGATCAAACGAAGGGCTTCTGCGCAGGGGATCACTATGCAGGCGCTTTTGCTCACTGCTTATGCGAAGGTTTTTGCGAGATGGGCTCGACACTCAAGCGACAATCCCAACACCGACACCGATCGCGATTGCGTATTTGGGATCTACCTGGGGAACCGCTCCCTCCCCAACCTCGAAACAACACCCTTCCCAACTCTCGCTATCCTCCCCTTGCGCGTTAACTTGCCTCTGTCTCGAGATATTGTCATGACAGCATCACAGATTCAGAAAGATATCGCCGAAATCAGCAAATTCGAACACACTACTGCGAGCTTGTGGGGGATACAGAAATGGACTGGTGTGAGGGTTAGGACGTGCGTTAATATTCTTCCCCCTTCGGATCCTAACTCGCTTCCGGATGCCGTGTTAGACTCAGACGCGGAAAGTAGTTTGGGCGATGCTAATTCTGGGTTTGAGGGCGGGCATGAGAATCCTGCAGATGGGAAGGGGCAAGGGGTTATTCTCGAGAAGATTCTGTACCACGAGGGAGTTGACAGGGACATTGGTGACATGTCGACGCATATTATTCACCCTGAGAGCGAGAGTCTCTGTCCTAATGCCGTTAGGGATTCCTATGGAGTAAGTATCCCTCATCCCCCTCCCCTGCTTGCTCGTAGTAATAGAGCTGGAAACAACAAGCTAACACCTATATCTTCTGCGTCACAGGGAATCGTCGACATCGAAATGGCTCTCCGCGACGACGTGCTTAATGTCGGTGTCTTTGGCTTCTCAGATACCTTAGCGGGCGCCCAGGCGAGGGATATGATTAGAGAGATTGTGGACGAGGTTAGGACATATTTTTAGCTTAGATTTACTTGAGTTTCTGTAATTCTTCTCGTTTGAACCGGTTATTGGTCTAGTTGGAACTCCTGAGGTCTTAATTTAATTTCACATGCATGTTTTTGTCCCATCCAGATTAGCCGTGTGTCCAGATGAATCTATGCATCTACCCCTTACCGTCTGTATAACCTTTATGCGGATGATAAAATTTAAGTTCATATTAGCAATCTGGTAAACCTAAAAATTTCCTGTACCGAGCGATGTGTACTTACAGTTCCTAGATAGGAGAACTGTTACAGATGTACAAACTCGGTCACTCAGAAATCAGTGATAGAAATGACAGCACGAAACCACGACGTATCAATCCGCAATCCGAGTCTAAACCGACGCAGCGGCCGGCGATCGAGCTCACCCTCGTGCTCCTCCTTAGGATCAGTATGCCTACCTGCTTAGATATCTAAAGATCGCAGACTGAAGCCGGAGTACCGACATAACTGCCTAGAGTCGTGTTAATGCGTGGCACCTATCTATCTTGGGAGGCAGGTTATAGGTGGTATCTAACCTACAGATGTAGATGCCGTAGGTAGGGGCATTGCCAAGACAGTTGACAGGAATTGGAAATTCATTGATAAGCTTAAGCAAACCACCAGGGTCGAATCGGTCTTACGCTTCCCATTGGTTCCCATCTAATCATCTCTGGGACCTCATGACTTGCACACCCGCGTTTTAACTCTCTCTTTTTCGAAAGCACTTTCCCTTTTCTACCACGAGTGCCTGCGAACCCGTCTACTCTATCTGTCTGGTTTCTTATGAAGAACTTGACAGAGGCGGGGACGCGCGCGGGTGATTCTGATGACATATTATTGCGTGCTTTGCTTGAATACGGGACTGATCCCAGCGCGACGCTACTAAACGCAGGGTTCGAGCGTTCGAATTACACACAAATATTGCATCTACTTGGACTGAACTGCTTGTACGGCGTATAGGGCATGGCACTTATCTGGCCTAGGCTTGGCAGCGTAGCGGTGCAAAGACACGGGATAGGATTGAATTCCGTCATACGAACAGCGTATGATTTTCATCCCTGCGCGTTGCAATGGGAGCTACTACGGTGGGTTCCGCGATGATCCGGGAAGCGGAGGATTTTACGATTTGCTCGTTAGCTTGCTTCACTTAGCTACCTAACCTAGCTTTGTGACAGTCTGCCGCCTAAGTAATGAGATAAGTAGGTGCAACAGACTAGAGACGAAAGCTTCTTTCGACCGTTCTGCTCACCAGATAGTACGCGAGATAGACGTACATGAGTCCAAACGTCTGAACTAGCTCTGTATTGGACAATACGAATGACCGCTGCTCATTCATAATGTATGTGACAAGGGACTTGGACCAATACTACCGTACCTAACCTAATCTTGGGTAGACGTTCAACCACGCTACCAGGTATTTGTGTAGACTGGACTGGCCTGCAGACTCGTAAAACGTCCTTCTCTTCTAGGAAGGTCTGGTGAAGATCGCTGTCGGGCCAGAAAACCGCAAAACGCTGTAAACGAGCCCAAAGCAGCAAATGACAACAGAATAACTGGGTGAATATTGCTCGGTTCTAATATATTATACAACCCACTTGGACAAACTCAACTAATCGTGTGTGTTATTTGGGTACTTTTCTCTCAGGGTCGCATCGAATGCTGCGTCTCCAAAGACAAGAGAAAGCTTGTTTGTCTGTCCGAACTGAAATGGCCCGAATCATACCACGTCCAGCTTGCCCAGCTTGGCCTTTACTCTCTGATCCCATCTAGGGTAGGTGGGATAGCTCGTGAAAGTCGACAGGGTTGGTGTTTGTGCTGCTTATACAGAATAATATCTGTCTTTCTACATCTACAGATCTATAAGCCACAGTATGTAAAGCGTAGATCATGTGCCCGGGGTATCTACCACTCGGTTCCTCGGTACTTACCTAAGGTTAGGTATTCTAGAGTAATTCCACCTATCTGGGTACAGTGTGTATGTGTAGTACCAACTACCTAGGTTAGGTACTCTCATCCACCCAATCATCACTACCGTCCACAGAGTATAAGCACAAGCAGAGCGAAGTATAAAGCAAGCGCTCACTGGATGTCCACAGAAGGCACCGTCCCAGGATGGCGATTAGCGGGTGAGATCGCGTCTTCGCCAAGAGCTTACGACTCGCCTTATCCAACGGCAACTCTGGCACCCCCCCAAAGTAGCGAAGCTAGACTAGGCCGTGAATAGAATGTGCCCTAGGCGAAATAGACCGCATGTACATCTGTAGAACCGTTGTTGTATGTATTAAACTACTTCTACTCCTCCCTCGGTTGTGTGTACTGTAATGTCTTGCAGAAAGACCACCCACGAATTACGGAGAATTGGGTTATGCGGGATGCAAAATGCAATGCACGCCACGCCTAACCATCCCATCTTTGCGCATCAAGGGTACAGACAATGTTCCGTCGGCCTGCATGCCAGGCTTCCTGCTCCCATGCTGTGCGCAGTCCGAAGCAGCCGCCGCCTATCGCGTGCCTATCGCATTCGCGAGCGAGGCCCAATATCTGTCACCTCTGACCGTTAATATCTATAGGATCTCGGTGTCTTAGGAAATGTAACTATCAGTATCTACTAGAACACACATCGAATAACCTTGTATACCACCTGCCTGGGACTTGGGAGTCTAGACTAAATTGCCTTCAAGCCAAATATCACATGAATAAATTGTATATCACACTCAGCCAACATGAACACACGCACCCTTATTCAAAAACAGAAAGACGTCCAAGGTTGCAGGATGCCTACGAGCCGTGCCTTTGGGTCTAGTCCAGGGTGAGCAGCTGCTGACCAAGACTGACGCAGAAGCAGAGCCATTTGTCCAGCATTTTGCGTAGCGCAACATCGTTATCACGAGAATCTGGATGTCATAGTCACTTTCCCTTTTCGAATCCCGTACCCGCGCCGGCGCGGCGCAAGGCAGAAAGTAAGTGCCAGACTTGCTGCCCTTGCCCAGCAACCCAACAAACCTACCTTACTTATTTACTCACCTTGTTCGCCAAGACCTCGATGGTATCCTCTCTCTCTTGTTCTCCTCTCTCTATCGTTTTCAATAGGCGCTTTAAGGAAGAAGCCCTACCCCGTAACACTGCCCTCCCGCCCGTTTGCCAAGAGACCGGCCCTTTGGATACACGAGCGAACCAATGGTACAGGAGATAAGAGTCGCTTTCAACAATGTCGCGCGGCTTCTCCAAAGAGGAAGCTCGCTGTCTTCTGCTGCTGATGATCATAGGAATATGCCGATAGCAAGCGAAACGAGAGGCACGAAATCTCTACATAAAAGGGGCTCGCTGATCACCATGGCAATCAAGAGAAGCTATCAAGAGATCAGGCGCGCCTGTGCTTGTTCCCAAGGACAGTCAAATTTGCCCCCACCCCCTTAAAAGAAGTTAGGACGTCCATTTTGCTCGTTGAACTTTCACGATGAAGTCATTGGTATTGCTTGGCCTTCTTGGGGCTACCCTGCCCGCTACAGCCCACCCTGCCCAAGGTGCTACCCGGCCAGGTGTCCGCCGACGGACTGTTGACCTAAACAACTACCGTATCACGCAGAACCCGGAATACCACAACACAGAGAAGACGGCCACTGACCCCAAGCTCTTGATCGTCAAGCGTGACACCTATCTCGAGACTGCCACCGAGCTCGTCAAGAGCGTCGTTCCCGGCGCCACTTTCCGCGTCGTAGATGACCACTATGTTGGAAACAACGGCATTGCCCACGTCAACTTGAAGCAAACAGCTCACGGTATAGATATTGACAATGCCGACTTCAATGTCAACGTAAGTCCATGACTCACCTGCACATATCCACGTGATGTGACGCTTCGCCCCGAGAACCGGGTTGGACTAAGATTAGATTTAGATTGCGGCTGATGGAACGGTCTTCTCGTACGGTAACTCCTTCTACACGGGCCAGATCCCCAAGGAGAACCCATTGCACAAGCGTGCGTTCGGCGCAGCTACGGATGCTCTGGAGAAGGCAACCTCGGAGCTCCTCCTTCCGGTCACAGGAAAGGCTACCGCTGAGCCCGCCAAGGATGCGCACACCTTCACCCTCAAGGGTACCAAGGGTGCCGAGAAGGACCCTGAGGCTCGTCTGGTCTACTTTGTCAAGTCCAATGGCGAGCTAGTCCTGACCTGGCGAGTCGAGACCGACGTCCTCGACAACTGGCTGCTGTCCTATGTCGATGCGAATACCAATGAGGAGATTCACGGTGTCGTCGACTGGGTCCAAGATGCCACTTTCAAAGTGTAGTAAGTCTTCTCCAACATTTGGATAGGAGAGCGAAATAACTGACAGACACAGCCCATGGGGCCAGAACGACCCTGATGAAGGGACCCGCGTTGTGTTACAGGACCCTTGGGACACCAAGGACTCTGAGTTCACCTGGTTCGGTGATGGAACCACCAAATATACCGATACCCGCGGTAGTAAGTGTACATATCTATCTAGTCGGCGATGGAAGGACAGACGTTGACGATGCGACTTTTCAGACAATGCCGTTGCCCAGACCAACCCCAGCGGCGGCACAGCATGGCAGAGCAACTACCGACCCTCGAGCTCTACTCTCGACTTCGAGTATGACTGGAGCACGAGCTGGTCTCCTCCCTCAGTATACGGAAACGCGTCCGTCACCCAACTCTTCTACACTGCCAACGTGTACCACGACGTTCTTTACGACCTCGGATTCACCGAGGTCGCCGGTAACTTCGAGAACAACAACAACGGCCAGGGCGGCAAGGGCGGCGACTTCGTCATCCTGAACGCCCAGGACGGCTCCGGCACCAACAATGCCAACTTCGCCACGCCTCCGGATGGACAGTCCGGTCGCATGCGCATGTACCGATGGACATACTCGACCCCACAGAGGGACTGCGCCTTCGAGGCCGGCGTCATTATCCACGAACACACGCACGGCGGTAAGTTTAACCACACCATACCGTATGTCGTGGCACAGCCGGCTAACCTGATGAACACAGTTTCGAACCGTCTAACTGGCGGTCCGGCCAACACCAACTGCCTCCAGACGACCGAGGCAGGCGGCATGGGCGAGGGCTGGGGAGACTTCTTCGCCACCGCCATCCGCCTAAAGAAGACGGACACGCGCAACACCGACTACAGCCTGGGCGCGTGGGTGTACAACAACAAGGCCGGCATCCGCAACTACCTGTACTCGACTAAGCTGAGCGTGAACCCGTACATGTACACGACAGCCAACACGTACAACGAGGTCCACGACATTGGCGAGATCTGGGCCACCATGCTGTACGAGGTCATGTGGAATCTGATCGACAAGCACGGCCTCAGCGTCGCGCAGAAGCCTACCTTTGACTCCCAGGGTGTCCCGACTGATGGCAAGTTCTTGACTATGAAGCTCGTTGTTGACGGCATGGCTCTGTAAGTTTTATTTTCCCCCTTTCGAATTAATTGTTCCATACTTGAACGCTAACGTCAAATAGTCAACCCTGCAACCCTAACTTCATCCAAGCTCGTGACGCCATCCTCGATGCCGACGAGGCCCTCACTGGCGGTGCTAACGCCTGCGAGATCTGGACCGCGTTTGCCAAGCGTGGTCTTGGCCAGGGCGCTGCTTACGGAAGCCCGCGCAAGGGCAGCACTACCATTCCTACTGGTGTCTGCTAGATGACTAAGTAGGTGGGTGAGAACGAAGGTGTGGTCGCTTGGAAAAATCGGGACTGGATCTTCTTGATCGTGATCCACGATTCATCGTGTCCAATCTTCACCGTCGATAGTCATGATAACAACCTAATTTAACAAGTGAAAGTAACTCTTGCTGTGTTTATGATGAGAGATAAAATCAATTCACGTACAGTTTGTACTGTTATCGGGAGTGATAATGAGGAATGGGTGACGGGTCCCTTGGCAGAAACAAGTAAATACAGTGTATTTCGCACTCACAACCCAGCACCTACAGTACTAGCTATAAGTGCTAAACGGCTTACAAATACAGTGTATAATTTGTACCCCGCAAGTTGAGATGCACTGAAGCTTGTATTGAGTAAGACTGTCAATAAAGTTTTACCCGTGGTAACACTTTATCATGTGGCATGGCACCACGATTCGTCGCTGTTTGCTGCGACCAACATACCTTCGCTATGTTCGCCAGATAGGAGCACCGTGTGCCATGGCGTGTTCCACAAAAGCAGCACCGGCGATGAACATTATCACGAAGAGAGCCGTAGCCGGATCGTTTCTTTTCAAAATCTCAAATGGGGATGACAGGCAGGCCAAAGTCGCTCTCTTCCGACGCAGCGGCAAAGTGCGCACGTACCAGCACAAGCTAGCCCCGTGCTCGGGCAGCGTCGAAAAGGACGATCCCAGTCCCTTAGATGCGGCACTTCGTGAAATTAATGAAGAGACGACGCTGACGCCCTCATCGCTGGACTTGCTACGCGTCGGAAAGCCGTACTCATTCATCGACAACTCGCTGCGTCGGGAGTGGACTGTGAACCCCTTCGCCTTTCGCCTCAAGGATGTGAGTGATGGCGGGAAGGGGGAAGAAGGCATTACCCTTGATTGGGAGCACGATGGCGTCGAGTGGTTTGACCCGCGCCAAGTCAATGGGTCGGAGGAATTTGGCGGCGTCCCGAACTTGATCACAAGTCTCCGTCGTGTGTGGCCAGAGTACGATCTCGGCTTCGAAGCAGGCAAGGCGTTATCCGAGGGCCTGCAGAGACTGCGCGATGATCATGAGCATGGTGCCAGAGAACTTGCTGGTATGGCGATGATGACGCTGCGCGATGTTGTTCGTCTCATGGGACTTGCTCAACCTGCCGATGAGAGGTGGTGGATCAACGTTCGTATGATCGCGTGGCACATCTGCCAGTCTCGTCCGAGTATGAGCGCTGCCATTACTACTGCTATCGTGAAGGCGCTTGATGCGATAAAAGTGGTTCATACTACCGAGACGACTACGGAGGAGAAGACACAACGTACAGTCAAAGCGCTTGATAAACGACTGGCCCAGAGGGCATCTACAACGGACCAAATCAAGCAGACTTTCATCGAATACATATGTTCGAACGTCCTACAAGGCAATACATCCAAAGAGCGCATCTCCATCCTCACACTGTCATCAAGTTCCACCATTGCTGCCTGCCTACAGGGTATCTCAACTGTTGGAGTTCCGCTTGATCTACGAGTGCTTGAATCACGCCCACTGTACGAAGGCGTCAGCTTAGCTTCTAAAGTCCTCGAGAAAGCTGGAGGGGGTTCGAAACTGAAGGCCACGCTCTACTCCGATGCCTCGGCCGCCTTGGCAGCCCAAGATATTGACCTCTTACTTATCGGTGCGGACCGCATGAGTTCGGCTGGCGATGTGTCCAATGTAATCATTCTCCCAGTATTGCGCATTTATACCCCGTGTCAACTCTCATTTTCCTCTTCTTGTTTCTCTCCTTTTCCCGCGTATTTCTTATCAGGTCGTACCTAAGTAGCTAACCGGGTCAGAAAATAGGATCTCTCCCGGCGCTCCTGAGCGCCAAACACGTATCACCAAACGCGAAAGTCCTCGTCTTAACAGACACGGAGAAGGTAGCAGGTCCCGGCCCAGTGGAGGAGCATCCTTCAGAAGAAAACGACCCTGCGGAACTCACCCGGGCATGGAAAGGGAACGTAACAGGGGCGGAGACACTCGAAAATGCTCTGAAGAATGGTGATTCTAGGGTTGCGGTCAAGAATGCCTACTTTGAGTGGATCCCTGCTAATCTTATAGATGTGTATGTCACTGAGGAAGGTCTATGGGACAGAGAAAAGATACAACGCCGGTCTGATTGGATTGGTGCAGAGGTGAAGGAATATTTTGAGCAGCTATAAAAAGAAAAGAGGTCGGGTGAGAAGTTCAAATCGTAGCATTAGATGGGAGGAGCTTGTATGACCATGATTAGTAGTATATATATGTAATGCTTGTGATTAGGAACTCTTGGCCTTTTCACTTCGCTTTGTGAACGGCGAAGGTAAAAACGGCGAAGGTAAAAAGAAAGGTGGGAAGGTGGTTTTGAGTTTAGTAATGGGCAGGACTCCAGTAAGTGATGGAGTTCGTTCAACCATCTTCATCAAGGAAGCCGGTGTATAAGCAAATAAGAAACAAACCTCTAGAGTTACTGTATAAACACATGTTCTATATGAATGTATTATGGATCATATGCTATAAAGCCGAGCGTATTGATAGGCCATATTAAAAGTGTGCAGACAATCTGATTGAATATACCTAGATACCAAGACTCGATCTAAGACAAACAAGCCATAGAAATGGATGTCTCCAGGCTGCCGGGACAACAATTCCACGACCATAACTTGTTCACATCTGCCAAGAACCTCAAGTGTTTTTGTCTCATCTTTCACCAACGTTCTTCATCAAAAGAGGGGCAACCCAAAATGAGGGGCTTATCTTATCGCCAATTGGGGCTATCGCAATTTTAGGTAGCAACTAATGGGCCCTGAATAGCAGGAGGGACGCGCTAAGGCTAGTAAGAGAGTAGTACTCGAGATACCCCACCAATACCCAGGCTGAAATTAAATGATAAATATTTTTTTTTTTCTTCCTGTGAAAAGTTCTCCCTTTTTCCCTCCCTACTGTTGTAGCCCGTGCTTCAGGTATTTGCTCGAGCAGCCTAATAAAAGCCCATATTCCCTTCTGGTCACTCTTTCCTTTTTTCTTCATCCTCTAGATATCCTTCAGCTTGTCCCTGGTAGTTGAAACCTCAAGACGCGTTCTGTTGGGCCACGGTGCCCAGTCGTCCGCTCATCATGGATCAACAGAAACTCGTCGCGCTGCTTCAGGCATGCCAGATCCGTGAGTATTATCACACTCTCTGTTTGCTATGTCCCCGGTCTTCATCACCATCGGCGCTGACCCTCACTCCCTTTTTCAATAGCTGATACCCAGAAGGTCAAGGCTGCCACCGCCGAGCTCCGGAAGGACTTCTTTCCCCATCCTGATTCGCTCGTGGGACTGCTCCATGTCATTGTCTCCCATTCCGAGGCGACCGTGCGCATGTTGGCTGCTGTCCAGGCCCTACGCCTTGTCCCAAAGCACTGGAAGAAGATCGACGCGTCTCAGAAGCCCACCATCCGCAGCCAGCTCCTCCAGACCATCATCAAAGAGCAGGATGGAAAATGCCGTCACGGACAGTCGCGCGTAATTGCCGCGATTGCCACCATCGACTTCGAGAATAATGAGTGGTCCGACATGGTCCCTAGCGTCATGCAATTGGCAACCTCGGACGACGTTACCCATCGCGAGGTCGGCTCCTATATCATCTTCAGTCTTCTGGAGGCCAACCCTACCTATTTCGAGAGCCACTTGATTCAGCTCTTTGAACTTTTCACCAAGACCATTCGGGATCCCCAGAGCCGGGACGTCCGCGTCAACACCATGATGTCCATCAGTGCTGCCCTCATGCTGATCGATGTGGATGAGGACGAGCAGGCCCTGAATGCCGTCCAGGAGTTCATCCCCGCTATGGTCGACGTCCTCAAGGACGCTGTCCAGAACGAGGATGACGAGCGCATTCAGCAGGCGTTTGAGGTTTTCCAGTCCTTCCTCGCTTACGAGTCCGCTCTCATCTCTCGCTACTTCAAGGATCTCGTCCAGTTCATGCTGGAATTGGCTGCCAACTCGGCTGTAGACGAGGATGTGCGCTGTCAAGCACTGGCCTTCCTCGCCCAATGCGTTCGATACCGCCGCATGAAGATTCAGGCTGTGCCTGAAATGGGCGCCCAGCTGATAAGGAAGGGTCTTATGATCCTATCCGAGCTCGAAGACGACGATGAAGAGGACGACAACACACCACCACGGGCAGCTTTGACTCTGATTGATCAGCTGGCCAGCGATCTCCCACCCCGCCAGGTCATTGTCCCTCTTTTGGACGATTTCCCCAAGTATGCCAGCTCCGAAAATGCTGGTCATCGTAGAGCTTGTATCTTGGCGCTTGGCACCTGTGCCGAAGGTGCCCCCGAGTTCGTCTCGACGCAGATTGGTGGTTTGATGCCTGCGGTGCTTCGGTTGTTGCAGGATCAACAGCGAAGCGTTCGCTACTCCGCCCTGGTCGGTCTCATCCGCATTGGTGAAGATCTTTCCGACAGCATGGCTGCTCATCACGAGGACATTATCAAGGCCCTTTTGTTGAATCTCGATGCTGCCAGCAACGATCAGAATGACAAGCGGAACGTCGACATCATCCGATCTGTGTGTGGTGTCATCGATTCGCTCGCCGAAGGACTCGGTTCCGACGTCATGGGCAAGTATGGCGAGAACTTGATCCAAAGGGTCGGTTCCTTCCTGTCCCACCCTGACTTCACCGTCAAGGCAGCAGCCGCCGGTGCCCTCGGCGCTATTGCTGCTTCCGTCGAGAGTGGATTCGTGCCTTACTTGAAGGAAACGATGGAGGCCATGTCTACTTACATCATGGCCGAGAGTGGCGAGGACGAGCTAGCTCTGCGAAGCGCTGTCTGTGATTCTATGGGCCGCATCGCTATCGGAGTCGGTGCCCAGGAATTTAGTCCCTACGTCCTGCCGCTTCTACAAGCTAGCGAAAAAGCCTTGCACTTGGGTAACGCTCGTCTCCGCGAAACGACTTTCATCTTATGGAGTCAACTTGCCACAGTCTACAAGGGTGACCTTGGCGGCTCCCTGGCTGGTATCTTCAAGGGTCTCTTCGAGAGTCTTGAAATGGAGGAGGAAGATGTTGACTTCGACTTGTCGGATGACCAGCTCGGCCTAGTTGACGACAAGAAGACAAAGGGAGCTCAGGACGAGAATGACGAGGATGATATGGATGACGATGACGATGATGATTGGGATGATCTCGTCGGTGTCTCTGCCCAGGCTCTGGAGAAGGAGATTGCCTTAGAGGTGTTGGGCGACGTTGTGTACGCTTCTAAAGCAAAGAGCGCCCCGTACATCGAGAAGGCCGTCGAGCTTGTCGCTCCTTTCGCCGAGCACTCGTATGAAGGATGCCGTAAGACAGCGATCGGCACGCTGTGGCGGACGTATTCTTGCGTATGGGAAGTAATGGAGGAACAGACCGGCCAGAAGTGGCAGCCTGGTCTGCCCTTGAACTTCGAGCCCATCCCTAATATTGTGAAGCTCGGTGAGATCGTCACGACAGCAACGATGCAGATCTGGCAAGACGAGTCTGATCGGTATGTCCCTCGTTTGCTACAGCACCCTGAATTTTCTCTGCCAAATTTTTTTTTTTTTTTTTTTTTTTTTTTCGCCGAGGCTACTATGATGAGTACGATTACGTTATACCCAGCTCACTCAGACGCTATTGCGGTTGCTGAGAACGCGTTTTATCACGTCTGACCTAGCTCTCTCGTTGTATTTCTGTATCACTTGAGGCCCTGTGCGCTTGCGGAATGCTAACATGAATCAGGGATGTCGTCACCGAGATCAATCGAAGCGTTGCCGCCTCTCTGAAGGCTACTGGCCCATCTATCCTGGGCCAGAAGGCTATGATGGAGCAGATCATCACAGTTCTTGGCACAATCACCACTCGGTGTCATCCTTGCCAGCAGGATCTCGGTGATGAGGATGAGAACCAGGATGATGTTCAGGGCAGCTCGGAGTGGGATTGGCTGATTGTTGATACTGCCTTGGATGTCCTCATCGGCCTTGCGGCTGCCCTGGGATCCCAGTTCGCAGAGATCTGGAAGGTCTTCCAGAAGCCTGTTCTTAAGTTCATCAGCTCCACCGAGCATATCGAGCGGTCGACTGCCGTTGGTGTTGTGGCCGAGTGTGTCGCTTACATGGGCTCGGCTGTCACCCCCTACACATCTACTCTCCTGCCCCCACTGCTCCACCGTCTATCCGACGAGGATCAAGAGACCAAGTCCAACACGGCATATGCTATTGGCCAGCTTGTGCAGCACTCTGAGGATGAGGCTACCTATTTGCCCGCTTTCTCTGAAGTCCTGCAAAAGCTAGAGCCTCTTTTGCAGATCCAGGCTGCTCGTCTGCAGGACAACGCTGCTGGCTGTCTGTGCCGCATGATACTCTCAAACCCAGACCGAGTTCCCATCCCAGAGGTGCTGCCTGCCCTTGTCGGCCTGCTGCCACTAAAGGAGGACTACGAAGAGAACAAGCCTGTCTACCAATGCTTGCACAAGCTTTGTAAGTCGAACCCGCTTCTCCATCGTATCGTATGAAGCATACTAACCTGCTGCCTCTAGACGTGATGAACAACGCTACCATTCAGGAGTTGACGCCCCGCCTTCTCCCCGTCTTCCAGCATGTTCTCGGACCTCCTCAGGAACAACTAGAGGATGAGACTAGACAGTTGGTAGAGGACATGGTTCGTATTCTCAACAAATAAGGTTATGCCGGCATTTCGTAGGGGCCACTGATGATTTTTCTTTCACCTTTGGGACGGATTAGGAGGACGGGTCACGACAAGAAGAACAAAACAGCAATGAGCGCATGAACTGTATGAATGAACGAGTGGTTGGTTTGGGCTGTAGGGGGTGGTAAAATTTGGCTTTTTCTGCTTAGATGATTCCCCCTGTTCATAGAGCTGATGTTGACCCGAGTGCGAAATATAAGTAGTCTTGAAGTCTGCTTTCCTGGAACTACAAGAATTGACCCCATTACCCATTACCCATTATCGTGGCGTCCTGTGAGCCTTTCCTGTTGTTTTCCACTTAGTGAGCATGCCCTCACAGTCGCGAACACAACAATTCATAAATTTGCGAGCTGGACTCGGGCTTATGGGAAAGTGAGTTCGTAGGTCGGCGAGTGGGGCTGGTAAAGTGCATGTGTGGACATGGTGGGTGGGATGGAGGTGCTTCTTCGAGGGTTACATCACGACTCCAATTGGTAATTCTGGACCGCTCTGCCTGCATGCTGTAGGAACGAACGAAGACGGCTGTCTGGGTGGGTGGGTGAGTGTAAGCCGGACTGCCGAAGTCGATAATAGATGCTGATAAGACGCGTTATTTCTCCCTCCACCCCCCTCATCCCTGTCCTTACCCCGTGCCTTGAATCGATAGTATAGACGTAGTCCCATACATAGAATCGTGAATATTTCAGTATGGCAGAGTTCTTTATTTTTCATGTTGGCTGTACAGATGTAGGTACGGCTTTACGTGGTGTAAGTAGGTCCCGACCTATGCTGTACCTGGTGATAGTGCGCAGTAGAAGGCATCACGTTACCTAACACGCCTGTCTCCACCTCTCTTGGCCTTTTTGTTTTCCACCACGTCTTCCTTTACTCTACTAGTTAGTTTAGTATACACAGCAAATACAAAACATCCAGAAACCATTCAAGACGAGGCTACGGCAACGAATGGGGTTGATCGTGGGCTGGATACGTACTCGTCATCCTCTCAACCCCATCCAGGTTTATGCCAAGGATCAACGGACCAGGGGTGCTCACCATCACCGATCTAAACGCTAAGCTAGTGGTTCGATTACCGCCTTGCCCTTGTACATGCATATATGTACAGGATGTAGTAAAACCAAACAAGGGGAGTGATCTGCTTCCTTGATGATAAGCACTCTACTTTGCTAGCTACGATTGCCAATGACATATAATGAGCTCAGCTGTGTTTTTGCGTACTACATAATATACGTAGCTCTGATGGTAGCAGTAACACTGTAGCAGTGACGGACGGTTGTGGGATACCTACATAGTACCTAGCTCCCTTAGAGGGATGGTTAGGTTAGATGGATGATCGGGGAAACGACTATTCGGCGACCTTTTGCTACCTAAGGTTACCTGGCATTCATTCAGAGGGGCCGCCGTTGCCTATGATGCCGGTTTATCCCCGGACATGGTGAATAGCCGGCCGGCAGCTCTATTCCTCACTGTCATTTATCTAGGGTAGGTACTGTCACTTGTTCCCGTTATCAAGAGGTAGGTATGTCGTACAGCTGAATCAGTTACAAGCAAAAGCAAAGCAAAAGCCAACGCTCGTAAGCAAGGCTCATCATTTGTACATAGCAGCAAACTACAATACGTAACCTACGTATCTACAAGGATGCGGTGAGGGGGGATGGAAGGTATGTACCTCCAGCCTACCCAATCAATCCGTTACCCATGTCCCGAAATTTGGTGTCACCAACCTCTCTTGTTCAAGATGGACTGTTGCCTCTTCCTGTTGCTATCTACGTGAGACAACTAGGTTAGGTAGTTTGACAGACAATGCAAGATACAGTTGGTAGGCGAAGGACAGCTGCATACATACATACATACATACATCTGTTCCACCAAGGCATGAGATCCTTCTAATAAGCAGTATCAGGCTATCTTGAGATTTGCTTCGTAGTCGAGATGAATCAGAAGGAGGCGAAAATAAACAGACACCACACCTAAACATTGTAGGTCTATAATTGTTTTCATCCGCCCATATATACTCATTTGGGGAAATGGGCATGCAGGGTGCGTAGGGGCAGAGCTGGGCGTGCTGTAGCCAAGGAGAGATGCAACCCACAGTAATGGGAGCGGACCGATGCGACAAAGGCTTATCTTTCCAACCCTGTCCATCTACCTACTGCACATCCAATCTCTCCAACATTTCGCCCCGCCCTCTGTTTCTTCCTACATAGCGAAATAAGTTAATAATGCGATGAATTTGCAGTTTTGGAGACGTGAAACAAGAACAGGGCTCGAGAAGCTGCAGTTAGCCGTCTACAACCGCAACCATCCATCCCACCAGCACAAACTATCTCCATGCCTTCACATACATTTAATAGTCGTGTAAGTAAGCTATGCATGTCTAGGTTAACCAAGCTGTACTAGAGAAGAAGTCGAAAAATAGAAGGACGCAAACAAACTACGGAAGTGGGTATGTATCTCAGACAAGACATGGGACAGGTAGTGATCGATCGATCCGTGTGGAGTTTCTCTTGATTCTTGATTCCAAAAACTAAGACTATTCTTTCTCCGTCTAAGTCTGATCTGATCCTTGATCTACCGCATACTACGGACAACCGGTTGCTATTACTGTCTTTAACAGTTAGACCACCTGGATAGGTGTTGTGATGGACAATGTATCCGGCAGTAGGTAGATTATGTAGGTATGCTGAAATGAAATACCGTCATAGAACAAAACAACCGGGAACATGCCTGGCATGTTCATCTATGGTCAATGACATACCCCTTCCACACAACAACAGTCATCAGCAAGACCAGGTATGTTGTAGACTCAGGGTGTCACATTTAGTATACTAAATTAGTATTTACTAATACTAATACTAAATTAGTATTTAAATTTTTGTACTAAAATATACTAATACTAAATTAGTATTAAAATTTTTATACTAAAATATACTA
>Ga0247782_1000226_pt1 | contig 62077 bp, 58 predicted proteins | sample UWRJL019104C5_FD_179928 | JGI IMG/M metagenome (GOLD analysis project Ga0247782, IMG submission 179928) | Plant litter microbial communities from Arlington Agricultural Research Station in Wisconsin, United States - UWRJ-L019-104C-5 | ecosystem: Environmental > Terrestrial > Plant litter >... | reverse complement strand
AAAAAATTATAATAGACACAAAAAAAAAAAACAAAAAAAAAAAAAAAAAAAAAAAAAAAAAAAAAAAGATAAGAGTAAAACTCACCAGTGCATGCACCGGGAACAGTAGTGTAGAGAACTTCGAGGTTCACCGAGACGACTTGCGGATCGGCCTCGAGAAGGTTGCAATTGTCCACGTCCGAGGTATCGACCAAATAGAAGCCATCGTTAATGTCATGGCACCCTTCGGCCCCGAAGATTCGGAACTGAGCTAGGCGTGCGCCGGAGCGGGCGATGGCTACCGCGTTGGCACCGAGAGCGAGGGTGATGGCGGTAGCGATGAAGGTGGTGAACTGCATATTGAGGTTTTGCCAAAGTCTTGGACGAAATCAAGATGAATGATACAATAACAGGACAGGATATTCTGTAGAGAGTGTGATTAAATATTAATATTTGCTATGGCTGTCGTTCTATTCTTTTTTGCCGCTGCGGGTGGTTTCTCTTGCCGGCTTATATAGGTACTCAAGTGTTTGCTGGGTGCAACGATATCTGTTGGTCAGCTGTTTGCCCTCCTCACAGCCCGGAGCGGAGTCCGTGCTTTCTCGTATCGACGAAGATCTTTCCAGAGTTTTTGGTCACTGGAAGGAGCTAGATGGGGATCTCCAACTACAACTTTCCTTTTGCCGCTATTTTGCTTACCCACTGGCGGAATGCAAAGTAACCAAAACAACAGGAATGGCCCAAGGTGACCAAAGTGAACCAACCATAGTCCGGTGGGCGGGTCTACTAACGACCGCGGCGGCGGCAACAGCATTCTCCCCCGGGCAGCCGCATAGACACTTTCTTCCATACGGAGGCCATGGATTCTCAGTACCAGACCCTGTCATGAGCTGGACACGAAATGGTCCATAGCATACCTGTTCACATACGAGTACTAAGCCCCAACTAGCGGGATACTCCAACTTAGACAAGTCGGACAGAATGACATGTTTTACTATGCGTGCTGTTTTGCTACCTAGACGTGCTGTTGGATGCATGTATGCACAGCTGTAGGTTGATGTCTTTTTTACGAGAAGATCTGCATCCTGCATGCATGCGTGCATAGATATGTCGGTAACATTATCACACGGTACTTGAACCAACCACTAAACCTACCTAACCTTAGTAGTCTTATGCAAGACGAGAAGAGTGGTCGTCGCTTGTTCTACATAGTCCGCAACGTAGATAGCGGGGATTCTAATTTTAACGCAATGGACGAGGCCGGACCTCATGTACAGTTTCGTCAAGGCACATGGACAACTCGCCCGATATTTATTTCGCGGGTATAATAGGTGATACCAATTTCCGGATCCTATGTACTGGGCTAAATCCTCGGACACTGCTTCGGAGATAAGAGACAGTCCCTTCATGCCATGACGCCGTTAGACCCCTCCCCCTCCCCTTGCCACAGCCTGCAAGCCCACCTAATAAGCTACCCGGGCCAAGTGCGTTCTTGCGAACCGTCGCGAGCAATAAGCCGCCCCCAACCCTGCTTATTGCTTGCTAGATATTATACTCCACATGGCACCCTCGTAGTTTGCTCATGGAAAGAGGAAAAAGAAAACGGCAATACAGATGCTCACAATAGGGCTACCCCAGCCTCTTCATTCGACCTGCTTTTCACAGCCGATACGGCCAAGAAGTTCCTTCCGGTCGCTGTGTCCAGGGAGGCTGACTGCTGTCGAAGACGCGGCTCTCTTCAACCCCGTCCTGCGCTCCCACCCCTTTAAATCGATAGACTCCACGCCTACCTCTTCCTCCAGCGGCTGGGCTTCTTCATACTCGTACTCGGCTTCTTCGCTGTCCGCCTCGCCGTCGCTACGCGGATCGTCGGCCGAGCCGCCTCTCAGGATCCTCGTCGCCACCCTGACGATCATGAAGAACCAGACTATCATGATAGCCTGCAGACCGAGCAAGGTGTACAGGAAACCTTGCATCACCGGCGAGGCAAAGCAGAGTGCGCCCTCCGAGTTTCTGAATGGCTCTACCCAGTGGCGCCAGCCCTCGGGCACAGGCAATGGCCCCTTCAAGTTGGTGCCATTGCCGTAAAAGCAGCCTACAGGGACTACCCGTTCCATGTCGGTGTAAATAGTCCAGCACACCATGAGATATAATACATGCCGGGCAACGAACCAGGACACCATGAACATGCCGAACATAACGTCGCATAGTGTGGAATAGCCTAGGTACTTGAGACACTTGGCAAGCTGCATTTTTGTCAGTCATGGTGAAGCCGGATGGAGGGCACAGGGCCTGTGACTGACCGGAAAGAATATGTCCACGATGTCCATCAACACGAGAATCACGACGCCAACGCGGGTGAGGTGGTAGCAATATGAGGCGGCCATTAAAGTGATGGTGATGAAATGATGGGTGAGCATCTGCCAGTGATCCTTCCGACGCTCTTCTATGTGGATCACCAGGATTTGCTGCAACCAAAAGGCCCACTGGCCTAGAAAGTACCCCTTGACAAGCCCGCCCATCTCCCTGGTCGTCCAACCGGTAAAAAGTCCGCCTAGATTCATAAATGACGGAGATTTATAGTATATATACTGGTTTCAGACGCTGTTAGCCACGACAAACTCGACAAAGACTGCTATTGACTTACTAAGCCAACGGGATAGAAGCAAGCATAGTAGACCAAGAGCCAGGCCTGTTCGGAGAACCTGGTGATATCCTTCCTTTTTTTCAAGCCCCAGCTCTTGCCCAGGGGAGCTAAGACATGTTCCATTAGGCCGGCCCGGAGCCCGGTCAAGAGAACGATGCAAAAAGCGATGAAGTAATAGTCGTCACCACCGATACCATAGGCGCCCGATGTCGGGTTATAGTAAGACAGAGTGAAAAACTTGAGGGTGTGAGGTCGAGCCTTTGGAATGAACATGTGAGCGAGGAAAATGAGGACTACAAGATTGAAGGATAATCCTGCCACCACTTGTCAGCTCACAAGACCATAGAGGGCAGACATAGCAACTGAAACGTGACAGCACACACGCACCTATCTGATTATCTAGAAGCCACCGGGTCAAGCTCTTGATGGTGCCATCGCCCTTCCTCTTGACTCGTCGGATTAAGACCTTTTGGTTGCTCGTTTGCATGTAGAGCGGTCCGTTCATAGAATTGCGGGATTGGATGGACGGCCTCTTCATGTTGGGCGTAGTAGGTGTCCTTAACCTCTCGACTTTAGGATCCTTCGCAATGGAATCGACGTCTAGAGTGAGATGAGCATCACTACGGGGGGGCGAGGCGACAAGATCGACCTCGGGTGCATCGTGAATATCGATCGGTGGCGTATCGGCCATATTCAGCACAGAGGGCACAGAGGATGATATTTTTCTCCGTGGTAACGCTAGGCTGAGGGAAGTAACAGAAACGTTGGTTGACGCGCGCGGCCTCAATAGAGGGGCCCGAGCAGGAGCTACCTTAACGTGCTACTACTGCTGCTGTTGATGCTAGAGGAAATCGATTGTACCTCCAAGCGGTTCGTTACACCGGCGGAGCTTCGGGCCACAAGCGAACACAAGGTACTATTGTATCGCGCGAAGACGAAAAAACTGCATCCAAGTCGAACGGGAGCGGATTGATGAATAGATTGGCAATGGTTGACGGGCAATGGCGGGCGTGAAAGGATATCGTCTTCCGAACACCTTCGCAGGGCAGAAAGCTCGAGGACCAAATGTTGGGCAAATAGCCAAACCAAGTATAGGTCTATGTCTATATCCGAAGCTGAGGCTGGTACCGGCGCTGTTCAAGTAGGACGACGGGATAGATGGGACAGGGTCAATTGGCGTGTCTGCAGAGCAAACCCCTCAGACGGCAGACATGGGGGAGAAGCTGGTTTGATCGCGCAGCTGCAAGTGCTGGTAGGAATATGAAAATAATGGGAATTTTGAAGACATGTTGAGCTTCAAGGTGGAGCCGGTCCAAACAAGTGTAGTCTGTCTCTGGTTTTTGATAGGCCCGCAGCTGTTTCCAGTGGTCCCCTTGGCGTGTTTATGCCCAATGGAATCGGATGTTGTGAGGGCGGTGAAAAGAACAGGAACCCCGTTCAGCTTTATTTCGCGTCCAGTCCGAAGTAAGTAGAAGCCCACGGGGAGGGGAACTGCACCTTGCCGTGGTCCCAGCACCCTGCCTAGAACAGCCTACCGCTGCTGCCACAACCTGAGCGGAAGTCTGAGCTCCTGCTCGAGTAAGTTAGTCCATCGATTTCGGCACTTGCATGCTGGCGTAGTACCTACTGTAGGTAGTAGCAGATGGGTATTTTCACGGTCATGGTATAGCTTGGGATGTCGAGGTAAGCTAGTAGTTGCTTTTTCACACTTACCTGGCTAGGTAGTAGAGTGCAGAGGTATAAGATGGGAGCATCATCATTTGCTTTAGATTGGGTTGTACAGCCTTCTACTATCTACAATATATAGCATCCACATACTTACCTATTGTTTTGCTTCAACTTGCTTTTCTAGGTACGTGGTAAGCAAGGACGTGTGAATATGCATAAGAATATACAGCATGCATATATGTAAGGAGGCATACTTAGTAGTAGCGGTAATAACATTAATGGAAAACGAGCATATGTACAGGCGTTTAATCTCCTTGCAGAGTCTGGATACATGCTACTGCAGATACATCTCCAATGGTGCGCTTTACGGTGTGAACTCAAAAAGAAAAGACTGTAACACAGTGAAGGATATTGTTGAGAATGTAACTATACCTAGTATGTCTACATCGGAGGCACTATCAGTTGCACAGTAAATACAGTTAATGACACTAATAAATCACTGTCCGACTCATTCAAGTGTGACGCCACCATTACAGTATTGCTTACTGACCTGGGTAGTGCTATGAGTGGCTAGACAGGCCCCTACCTCAAGCTACATACTTACCTAAGTTGTTACCACGGACCATCAGGTGAGCACACCTCGATTGTCTCGAACGTCTCTCCGCTTCCACCTGTGTCGACCTATATACAACCTTCCTCAGGCTACCACCTACCCTCGCAAAATATCTTTGCCATCAAATTGCAAATCACACCCATCGAAATCGCTACTTCGGCGCAACGCTAATCAAACCAGCATTGAAGAACACGCACCAGAAACATCAGTGTCGCCAAGTTCTGAGTACGGTCAAAATTATCGAGGCCCATCACCATGGCTGCCCATACGAAGTACACCCCCGCGCCGACTCAGGACCCCGACGAAGGCACCTGGTCCCAGGCGCCTCCGTCTTATCAAGCCGATGAGTCTTCGTCGTCTGCCGCCGGCATTTATGGAGGTGCGCCGCGCAGCAGTGAGGACAATATTCCTGACGACTTCAAGTTCGGTGGTTCCGTCGCCGAGGCTACTATTGATATTCGCAACCAGTTTATTCGCAAAGGTACGGTGTTCAGTCAATGACCTGGCGCTACCCCTATGTCCGTTAGTTATAATGCGCCATCATGTCGCTAACCCTGCACGTCGCGCAGTCTATACTATCTTGACCGCGCAACTCGTAGTGACTGGTGTCGTCAGCGGGCTGAGCTTCTGGAGCAATGGTTACAAGGACTGGATCCAGTCCCACCCGGAACTTGTCTGGGTTTCGGTAAGAAGCGAGCTCCCTACCCCCTTCTGTCTGTCAAATCACTCCAAATTATGGCTAAGCGGCTAACTCGATGTGCGCTCTTCTTGGTAGCTCATCGGTGCTATCGTCTTCATGTGCTTGACATACTGGAAACGCAAGTCGTACCCGACAAACCTTCTATTTCTTTCCGGCTTTACCTTGCTTGAGGCTTACACCATCTCCGTAATCGTCTCTTTCTATCGAACATCGATAGTGCTGAACGCCGTACTCTTGACCGGCGGTATCTTCGTCTTCCTTACCTTATTCGCATGCCAGACCAAGTATGACTTCACATCGTGGATGCCTTATCTCTTTGGCGCGCTCTGGGGCCTCTTGCTCTTCGGCTTCATGGCCGCCTTCTTGCCCTACAGCAGCACTGGCGAGCTGGTATACGGTGGCCTTGCCGCGCTCATATTCTCGGGCTATATTCTCGTGGACACCCAGCTGGTCCTTCGCAAGCACCATGTCGAAGAGGAGATTGCCGCTGCCATCAGTCTCTATCTGGACATCATCAATTTGTTCCTCGCGATCCTGCGGATCCTCAACAGCCAGAGCAATAATTAATACTGTATAAGCTTCTTGCGTTTTGGTCGACCCGAACGCCAATGGTTTTGCATTTGATTTGTCAGAGATAATAAAATTGTTCTACTTGTCTGCCATTCTGTTTTGACGGATTAACCACTTTCGTTCTGATGGCTGGAAGTCACTTGGTTTCTTAGCATTTGTAGGGCTTTGATTCGATCGAAGCCAAATATAAACGTATCTTGATAAAACACGGGTGCGATGTCAGTTGGTTTATCCAGTTCCCCTGGCGGATTGGCTGGGAGATCTGCGGTACACTGTGGCTTCTGTTTGAAGTGGGCTGCTAGATAGTTATGCTCCAGCCTTGCGTCTCTTACTCTGTTGTATAGATCGATTCTACTCAGACACTTCGCATCAGGTTTGCGTTTCATGTGGTCTTGTCTTCTGCTTTTCTTAGGAATCAAATAATCTTGCTATTTGATATCTGCATTAGAAACACACTACTACTAGGAGACAAGAGATAAGTTATGGAAAAGGCTACAGATAGTAGGCTGAGGTAAAAGACAGCTTTTGTTGCAAAGATACACTGAATAGCAGATGTTTTGCTCCATTCATGCCCCCAACGGGATCTCTCAAATTATGTTTGCCTAGAGTCCGGAACGGGTCGGGCCTCGTCGCCGATATGTTGTCCGAACTCACGGGCTCTTTGCCCTATCATACTTGTCTCTGGACATCTCAAATATTATTTCCGTTTCGTATTCCTGACCATTCCACTAAATCTTCGGCTATGCACGCGTAGAAGAAGCCCATTAAACGGTATAAAGTTCTCGAATGATGCTGACATGTCGAGCATACGTACGCCGGGGACATGGGAATATCGAACACCCGACGCCACCGAATTGTACTCTTAGATTAGTCCGGAAGTACAAATCAGTTAACAAGCACAGACGATAGAATCTAATTGCCGTCTTGTTCGCCGTTGGCCTCGCGAGACGCGGTGGATGCAGCAGCATGGGCAGCCTGCTCCCGTTGCATTCTGGCCTCGATCTCGCGAAGCTGGGATTCGCGGGCCAGAAGCTCCTGTCGCTTCTCGTTGATTTCGCGTTGCACTTTGAGTTCGATCTCGCGCAGCTTCTCCTCTTCGCGGCGCAATTGGTCTTCCTTTAGACGGACGGACTGGGAAGCAAGATCTTCGGGGTTCATGGACGAATCACTTTAAGGATTATACGTTAACATAGAGAAAAAGAAAAAGCGAATTAGGAGGATCACATACACTCCAGCGCCACCCTCGACGCTCTTGCTAAGCTTCTCCGTACGATAATTCTCATAGAGGAAGTCATGGGTGATCTCTTTGAGATCTGCCAGATGGCTGTGAAGAAGTGCCGATCGAATAGCAAGGAAATCGGAGTGACGGGGGTTGTCAACCTCAACAACACCCCATGGATATTGGCGGGCACGGACTTTACGACCACCGATCTCGATGATATCCTCTGAGCCGACAATAGCGAAAGGCATTAGACCTCTGAGCTCGGCATTCTCTTCGACTGTGTCTTCATCGTCCTCCTCGATGTCGTAGGGGAAATTGTAGACGGGAATACGGTAGTGCTCGATATCCTCCATAACCAGCTTCTTAGATTCAGCAAGCTCGGCGGGTGTCAGAGAATCAGCACGGCCGATAACGGGGATAACGTTGACACGAGGGGCAAGACGTTTCATGAGCTCGATGTCGAGTTCTCGGAGACTAACATCATTGTGAGTGTGATTTCAATTGATATGATCTGGGTTGGCCGAGGGCAGACATACCCATGACCTGTGGGGGCAATGAAGTACAGCATAGCGTGCACACGGTTGTCCCTGAATCTGGGGTTACGCTTGATACGCGATTCCTCGGCCAAGATATCGTCATATTGCCTCTCGAGGTATCCAACAATCTCCGAAAAGCTTCGAGCATCAAGTGTTAGCAATGTCTGGACAGTAGTAGAGTGGAGACAGTTGGTATTGCTTCCTCTCCTTACCTTGCCTCATTGTCGATCTGGTCTCCAAATCCGGGGGTGTCGACGATGGTTAGAGAGATACGGGTACCTTCTTCATCCAGCTCCAACTCTAGGTAGGGCATGGTTAGCACCAGCCAGAGTGAGCAGAGATACGATACATACCGACAGTGATGGGCTTGATCTTGACGCCATCCTCGACATGGGCGGCGCCAGGGTCATCTGAGTCCTTGTGGGCCAGAACACTCTTGCTACAGAGCGTGTTGACAAAGGTAGTTCTGCCTAAACGATACGGTCAATGCCTGCAATGTTACAGTAGGACGTGTTTAAGTCGAGTGGTTCGGAATAGTGATGGGGGTTGGCTGATCTGGGCGAGGATTGCGAGGGGAAATCGTACCTGTGCCCGAGGCGCCGCATACCATCAAGCAGAACTGGATTCCCTTCTTGACATTCTTCTTCCGGCGTATCATCTTCTGAGAGCGCATTACGGCGACTAGTCAGTAATAGAAGTGGCAATGAAGGGCAGATGATGGGTGGGATAGGATAATCAGGGCTTAACGAGTTCGGTTGGCCCCTTTTCAATTTTTCGACAAATATTTTTTGATTTTTGTAAGGCGGTTGAAGAGATCGTGACGAAATTAGGTGTTCCGTTGGATAGGGGATATACTCACGGCTGGGGACGACATATTAGGCTAGTGTTGGGGGGTTTCGTAAAAAAAGGGATTTCGGCTTAGGAACGGACGAGGCAGGACAGATTGGAAAGAATTGATCGACAGGCAGGACTCGAAGAAGAGGCTGAAAGAGACGAAGGGATGACGCGAAATGGGTATCTCGAAAGTGGTTCAGCAGTTGATGAAAGGCCGAGTGAAGGGACTTTGGGAAGTGGACGGGAATTGGGTTTTTTTTTGGTTTTTGGCCTGATATGGAAGAGAGGGTGGTTGTTGATGCTTGCCGTACCTAATTTCAAGCAACACAAAACCAGTGGTAGGACAGGGGGACCTGCTCGAGATTGGCTACTAAGAGCTATCTAGGTAGGTAGGTACTATGGAGGTAGTTGTCCACTACAACGACGTTGGATGTACCTGGGTAGTATCCGATGGCCCCAGGGACTGGGGGGCTGGGAGCATCAAATCCGCTAGTCTATAACAGGTACTAACCATCCCCTTCAAATAATAAGATATGTGGGCAAGTAACAGTAGACGGGGCCCAATGGGCAACGACCTGTGTTGTGGTGCGCCAAGTACCCAAGTATGAACTTGAGTAGATGCATGTACAGGTAGTGTTTAAATTGTGAGTCAGGTATCTTATCACATGGAGTTCTACGCACCTTCCACAGAATCAAAGCACACCTACATAAGTACTTAATGGCATTCTTACGCCCTATACTATGTAAAGATACTTATACTGACTAGCGGAATAGTAGTGCAGCGACTCCCCCAGATATCCAGTTGTGCTTTGGAAGGTCGTTTCAGGGGTAATGGGAAGCTTCTACTACCCAGTTAGTCATAGCATGATCCTAATAAACTCTAGCCATTCACAAGCCAAGTCTTGAAGCGCTTGCCTTTGCTTTCTCCTCTTTTCCTGTATACGCAGTACCTACCAAACACAGGTATCTACGGGAGCTTTAGGTAGGTATGTACAGCGTAAGTAGGTACATAGGTATTTACCTTAAATAAACGTTTGAATCAAAACGAGGAGAAAACAGCACCTACTTCATAGCTCTGCAAGATCGCAAGTGAATTGATGCGCTCGGGTTGGTTATATTGAGCATATTGCGGGTCGCCAATCCCCCCCCCCTAAATTTCCTTGGTTGGGGTTTCCTCTGGCGTTCTTTAATACCTACAGCTACGTGTATTCTATATCTAATAGTTAAGGTGCAGCAAGATCGCAGCAACGACCTTAAAGCTGTGTGGATCTACAGAGTCCAGACTGCCATTGTCCAGACTGCCGCTGGGAGTCTCCAGTAGCCTCACCTTGAATTCTAAGCAGCATATTGTCATTACTTGAGCTGGCCGTGCCATCATCGCTTTTCTGTCTTGCTTACTTTACCTCAATGCATACCTAGGTAGCTTAAGCAGATACCTACCTAGTATTGTCGTTGGTGCCTGGTAGTTTAAGATATGTATATGCTGTTATACTAGGCAGCTTCAAGTTACTGTCACCTACCTCCCCGAAGTCTAGGAATTGGAGTGGACAATTTCTTTCCCATTTTATCCTATAGCGATAGTAACAGACGTCGGAATACGTGAGATTGTGAGAAAGCTATTCCCTCCAATCTTCCAATGTTATTTGTTCGCTCCATATTATTTGTGTCTCCCGGCTACTAGGCTCAGCTCCCGTTTCCATTTCCGTTGCTGTCCCCGTATAGATAGGACTTGCATCACATGCTCCTATCTAGCTCTCAGCCGTCACCACGACATCTATTTGACCATACAAACTCTGCTGAGGAGTCATCTCCTCTGTTTCTCGATATTATCATCCCTATGCCCTGACCCCACTCAGCTACGAGCCTCAGTCCATACGTACCCATCTATAGGCCACCTAGAGAGCTCAGCGTGTTCGCACCTCGTCGGACTTATTGAGACCACTGGCCAAGACTTGTCACCAAGTTGTAGCACTTCGACAACTTGGCCATCTGTCTGAAAACGCTGTGCTTGCCTGGGTTACGATACGTGGATTTCAATGACCATTCAGTCGTTGACTTTCTCTGATGCCCTGGATCCGCATTCGTTACGTCACTCCCGCCTTCTCTCCCCTCACTTGCCTCGTACGACTATCTATACAGCTGTCCCTACGGCGGGTCGCAAATAGCAGCTATGAACACTCGCCCGCCCATCGAATCACCCAGCGACCAAGCCGCACTCTCTGTGACTTTCAATCATGATTCCAGCCGCTTTGCTGTCGGCCTGGACTCGGGTTTCCGCAGTAAGCTAACCCCTCCTCGGGCTTTGGGGTCGTGATGGCCTCGGGCATATACAAATGACATCCACTTACGCCGCAACAGTATTCCTGGCAAGCACATGTCAAGTACAGACCGCAAGGGGTAAGCCACAATTTGTAGTGAGTACCGAGTTGAGGCTCACACGTTATCTACAGTGTTCAACACCGGGCTTGGTCTCGTTCAGATGATGGGCAATGCCAACTACCTTGCACTGGTAGGCGGTGGTCGCTGCCCCAAATTCCCTCAGAACAAAGTCATCATCTGGGACGATAGTAAAGGCAAGGTTGCCTTCGAGATTGCCGCCCTTACCGCCGTTCGCGGCGTGCAAATTACCAAAACACGTGTTGTCGTGGTTCTACAAAACAGTGTGCGCCTCTATGCCTTTGAGAAACCACCCAAACCACTAGCTATGTATGAGACCACAGACAACCTGTTGGGCTTATGCTGCCTGACCGAAAAATACCTTGTGTTTCCCGGGAGGACGCCAGGTCATGTTCAAGTAGTACAATTAGCCACAGACAGCGTGAGCATTTTACCTGCACACTCATCAAGCCTCAGAGCTCTTCAGCTTAGCGCAGATGGCGAGCTACTCGCAACAGCTAGTGAGAAAGTAAGCATCACGTTTCCGACTCCTCGGTCTGTCAGCCACCCTACTTATCGGCTTCACTAGGGAACGATTGTGCGTATATTCGCAACAGCCAGCTGTGCAAGGTTAGCTGAGAGGAGACGAGGCAGTGAAAATGCTACTATATTTTCCCTGCGTTTTAGCCCAGCGGGCAACATGCTGGCATGCACGTCAGACAAGGGCAACCTGCACATTTTTGACGTGCCGAATCCCCGGAGGCCTTCGTCTTCTACAAACCGGCCAACGCCTCCTATCTCACCCTCTGTTGCGCCTTCCAACCTCTCCACGGGTGCAAATCCGAATGCTGATGCGACTAATAAGTGGGGGTTCCTGAGAAGCATTCCTTTTGGCCCGTTCTCCGATGTTTATTCGTTCACGTCTGCTCCGTTTGAGACGGGCAACGAACCTCTGCAAAACCATCACAACATGCGACGCCTAAGCGATAACGCTGTCTTAGGGACCACAAGCCCGGTTAAGGGAGTTATTGGCTGGCTAAATGAGAGCAGCCTCCTGGTGGTCGGAGCGGGACAAGATGCCAGGTGGGAGAAGTTTGTTTTGAGAGAGGGCGAGGATGGCCGCTACATGTTGGTTCGCGAAGGTTGGAAAGGGTACCTGGCACAATAACGATTTCAAACAGTTTCTATGGTATAGCTATGAAACAAAATCACCATTTCCAAGATACATAAGGCGGCTTGTTTGGGGCTCGTTTTGGGACTGGTATTGGCGAGGAGTATGGGAATTATGGGGGTGAGGCTGGGGCGTTCAGGGGCAGCACATGGAAGTAGCATGCGGTTGCGTAGTTTGCCTTCCCGATCACGCTCAAGCAAGTGATACAGCAAATCTGTCTATATCGGACTCAGGGTATAACTACTCAATTTATGTTAGGCTTTAGAAGCAGTCCCATCCCGCCCTTCACCGTGGAGACCTCGTCCGGCTACGTCGCCGGCTTCTGTGACATCTTTTTTCGTCTCTGTCTCTGCGTCGGTTGTCGTCTTCGTAATGCCTCCTTCGTCGCTCAGTTGCGCCTTGATCCCCATAATCGCGCTCATGGTCTTCGCGAACTCGATGGCGCTCTCTATCACGTTTTTCGTAGTAATCATCTCGTCTCGTCCCTTCTCGATCCCGCTCCTTCGAGCGATCCCTTTTCCCCTCAGGCGTCTTATCCCGGCCGGCGTCTTCCCTGGTATCCATCACGGGCGGTTTATCACGTCTCGATCTTCTACTCTGGCCGTCTCTATGTCGCCCATCTCCCATTTCATCCCTTCGTGAGTAGTGGTGGCTTCTGTAGCGATGATGATGTTTCTTATCCTTCTTGTCGTTGCGGCTCTTTGCCTTGCGGAGAGCCTCTTCGATTTCTCGTTTTTTCTCCTCAATTAGGAAACCCTTCATAGGATCGTCATCATCATGATCTTCGATCAATTTCTGTAATTCAATTTCCTCCTTTATTCTAGGCCGCCGCGCCTCCTCTTCCTCTTCCTCTTCTTCTTCGTCTTCCTCACCGGTGTCTAGCGCGCCGTCTCTGGATGCTTTCTCCTTGCGCATAATATCAGCCCAGCCCACGGCAAATTCGTCCGGGTCCTCGTCATCCCAGGGTTTATAGCGCGCGTGGTCTACACGCACTAGTCGTCCAGCTATCTCGGCGCCGGTGAAATTGTCTACGGCGAGGTCGCAGCTGCGCTGATCTTCGTACTTTAGCCATCCGAAACCTTTGCTTTTCCCTGTTTCTTTATCCCTTGCAAGTTTGAGGAAGACGGGCTCCCCGTACTGTGAGAAGATGGTGATGATGTCGCCTTCGGTAAGCTCGTACGGTAAGCCGCCGAAATTTATGAATGCGGTATCGCGATAGTCCGTGTGCCAGGATGCCTCCGGAGACCTGTTATTATGCGGGGAGGGCAAAGCTTCAGTACACTGCGGACAAGTGCTAGAATGGAGGCCGGGCTTCAGGTTCCGAGATAATACTTACACACCATTCTCGATTTCGCGCTTGTTGAGCGACTGTATAGCGCGGATTTGATTCATATTAGTGACTCACGATAACAGCCGTATTATCCTCTCTATCCCCGAGTTCAGTCTGGGGTGCAACACCTATGGTGCGCCAGAGTAAAATATGTTCAATCCTACTAAGTAGGGTAAAGCAACAATTTGTGACGTTAACTTGAAGGTTCGAACCAAGGTTGACTGCCGCCACACCTATGTACCGTGGTACTTTATCAGTGTGCCTAGACGCCGAGGTATATGTGCCCACTACTAGCATATGCTAAAGTTCAGTTAAGTCCTAGGCACATACGTTCCTAACTGCCTAGGTACCAGGTACCTACACATTTACCTAATACCTTGCCGGAGTACTAATCCCTGTTTCACTTACATATACATACATCTGCAGTCCCTGTACGCCGTACCTGTCATGTATGTATGCTGTAGGTCCACATTGAGTGTAAAGTGTCTTGCCCAAGTAGGTACAATATTTCCCTATTCAGGCTAACCCAGCAAGCTTTCATCAAGGGAATGTGTCCGTGTTTTCTTAACTTCCGACTCAAACACAACTTCATGGTTGTTCGGCAGTCAACCTATACACTTAGTAATGATCTAATTCTATGCTTGACCTTCTCAGATTATTTCTGTGTCTATCTTGCGTCAGGCGTATAGGCTAGTATTCGTCGAAAGCAGAAGCACAACCTCCTTTCCTCCTTCCTTGGGGCTTTTAGCACCACCAATTACATACGCGCTTCCGCTATAAGCCGTCGTTTGTTGGATCGCGCGTCTCTTTGTACACCGTCCATCCAACTCGGTCCCCCCCCCCTCGGGCCGCTGTAATAAAGCAATCATCTGATCCCCAAATGCCATCATTTGGCATACCTCGACGACCATGACCGCAAATTCCAACAGGTTTTGTACATACACGAGTATTTCCGTCGGCACTGCTTCCGAGGAGAAGAAAGATGAACAGAAGAAAGACATGTGGAGCTCTATGCTCGACTCTGTCGCGAGCGGCAAGAGGTTACCTGAAAAGAACATGCTCGTGTTAGGTGCGCAGCCTTCCTCCCTTGACCTTTCGGGTGGTGCTGACAAGGGGTGACAGGCGGCTCGGTTGATTCTCAACGTGAATTCCTCGAGGCCCTCTCCAACAATGGATCGAGCAATGGCCAGGGAAGGAACCTGGAACGCTCAACCAACCTACCGCCGATAGCCAACCGGTTCGCACTCGGATATACATACTACGATGTATTAGATGCCGACCAAGAAGGTCAGTCAACGGCAGCCTGTTGCCCACACTCTCGCACTGACCGCATATAAGACATTCTGGCTCGCGTCTCGCTTTACCTCCTCAGCAGCCCTGCTCCGTCATTCGCCTCCCTCATCAAACCGCTTTTAACGCCCGAGACGATACCCAACACCCTAATAGTAATACTCCTAGACTGGGCACAACCATGGTCGTGGATGCGCCAACTGCGCGAGTGGTTGTTATTACTACGTACTGTTCTTCTATCCCTTGGCCCCAAATGCGAGGATGTTATGAAGGATGTTATGTCTAGCTGGAGCGAGCGGGGGCGAACAGGAGGGTCTGTCAACTTAGACGGAACTGGTGCAGTCGCCGCTGACGGGGATGTGGCGTTACCGCTCGGACCTGGAGAATGGAGTGATGCCCTCGGCCTGCCCCTTTGTGTCGTTTGTCAGAACGTGAGCACACCGTCACCCTTCTCTCGCGCCGTCTTATGACCATACTAACAGGACAACATAGTCCGAGCGGATAGATTACCTCGAAAAAACGCAGGGTTGGAAAGAAGAAAAATTCGATCTGGTTCTCCAATACCTGAGAACTGTTCTCTTACGGCGTAAGCATGTAGCCATTCTATTGGAGGCCAGATACCCCCCTACTAACACAGGCAGATGGCGCTTCTCTTATTTATACGGCGCCGACGATGATAACACCGCTCCAAAGTCTTGTCCATGCAAGTTTAGGAATACGCTCACTGCTAAAGCGTGCTCCTTTAAAGCATAATGTCATCGACCGGGACAAGATAGTAGTGCCGCCAAACTGGGATTCATGGGGTAAAATCCGCGTTTTGCGGGATGGGTTCGATGTTGAAAGGATTAGTGAAGGTTGGTCCATTGATTTGAATCAGCCATCTGGTACAGAGAGGTCCCTAGTCGCCAAGGGAGAAGCAGGTGAGACGTACGAGATCAACGGGCCTCCTGAGCCTGAAGGGTCTGCGGTCGTCATGTATGAGGAGCAAGTGCAAGACTCAAGCCTTGATGCATTACAGCTTGCGCAGGGAAACCAAGACACGAATAAACTGGAAGTTCCATCCGTGGATACACAAGCATTTCTCAGCAACCAGCTCGGTCGGTTGGAGCAGCAGAAGAAAGAAGACGAGAAGGCCATTCGGGAGAATTCTTTTGCGCAGGTGGCTACGGACGACATAATTAGCGACCACATCGGGCCGGTACAGTTCAATATGGGGGGCATTCAGGTTGACGCCGACGACATGGTGCAGCGACTTAAGGCATGCATCCCCCCTGGAAACTGATGCACTATGAGGTATGAGTGTACTAACATGCGAACAGGACCGGCAAGCGTATGGACAATCACCGGAGCCCCTCGGATTAGACGATGAAACGTCGCTCGAACCGGCGCCTCAGGTAGATACGGATACACTAGCAAAGTTCTTCGGCAACCTCATGAACAGAAAGCCGGCGTCCGGCGGAAGCATTGGCAAGACATGAAGGGGCTCGCGGCTCCAGGGACGGCTATCGAGGCCACACTGCTCCCTAAGGATAGCGTCACTTGTGTCTTTCAGTACAAATATTTTTCTTCCACCCGAAGCCAAGATGATGCGAAGAGCCAGAAGACGCGGAGATCTTGTGCTACGAGTAAAACCCCTTGGGCACTCCAAGTTTAGACGGATTGAGATGGGTCTTGCCGGGCCTGAATCTTACATGTCCTGACCATTGACGGCAAATCATCACGGTTACAAAAAGGTGAAGGAATAGTGGAAGTCACAGCGACACAAACAAGACGCAGGCATCAGGCATGCATCAGTCGGCGTTTCAGAGATGGTTGTCTAAAAAGCTTCGTATTAGGACTGGAGCCGCGAAATAGATACCCCAAATGGTTTATGGAAGCGAACGAACTGTAGGTCAGTACACCCAGAAGCCCTGCTTTCGTTTTGTTGCAGGCCTTGGTTGGAAGAGAGCAAAATACTACCAAGTCCCAGCCTGCGGCTCTACTTACTCATTTTCAAAACATTGCCCGCCATCTTGATTACTGTTACTGGGTACAAACAACCCACATGCATCATAAAATAGCTGCCTGTTACCATACCCATTGGGCTTCCATCACTTCTACATCTTCGACACGACAACACGATGACCTGATAATACATGTATGCCTGGTAGCACAGCCCATGCACGCATGTATTTCATACAAATCCCTATTAACTAGGTAGATACCTATCTGCCTGGAGTGCATAATGACAAAAAAAATGATAAATCACATGTGCGGTTCTTTGCTCACATCCTACCTACATATTTAATACCGTGGCCGGGTGAATCTTTCAAGGAGGGTAGAGTATCATTATGACAATATATCGAACTAACTTCATGTAGTCTTTTTAGGGCATGTAAGCCAAGTAGGTACCCGCCCTTGTACCCGATACCTTGGGTATGTCCCATCCTTACCTCTGTCCGATATGCACCTAACTACAGCAGTGCTTCCACCTTTACCCCTCCACTCGAACAGAACCGCGATTCATTATACACAGACCTCTGCCTTACATCTGTGCATCTTTCTCCCATTAGCATTTATACTTATCCTCCTCTATTCTGCCTTCTAGAGTTTTACAGTCCCAATCTTTCCTGCCTCGTCCCATCCCTCTTTCGTCTTACCGCCGCTAGCTCGGTGCCTCGGTATTCTGAGTTGGACAAACCTACGGTCCTATCTCCCTGGATATGAGTTCCGCGTTCGCCTACACCGATCTTCTGTCCTTGTCATGATCCGACATCATTTGCATAGTATAACAAGCCAGGCGAGATGATGTCCGCACAGCTACAGCAGTCGTCCGATCCGGCGACTTCGGCAACGTCTACTCAGAGGCCCCAGCTCTCAGGGTCATATGGCTCCGCGAATGGCGCATATCCTACGCCTCTAGTTAACCGCGCTGCGCAAAGCAAAAGTCCCTATGTACGGTCCCAGTCAAACAGTCCAGTAGCTTGGCAGCTGTTAGACGACGAAGCCGTGACCCGTGCTCGATCCGAAAACAAGCTCGTCTTTTTAAGTATAGGCTTCCTTGCCTCTCACCGTAAGCTCTTTGCTCCTCAATCATAATCCCCCAGGCCTGTGTCGGTGCCTGATATTCACACGTATCTAGACTGCCATCTAGCGCACCTCGAGTCATTTTCCGATTCGAATCTCGCCTCACTTCTCAATCAAGAGTTTATTCCCGTTCTCGTCGACCGCGAAGAGCATCCTAATTATGACTACATTTACATGAACTACAACGAGTCTCTCAACAGCGTCGGCGGCTGGCCCTTGAATGTTTTTCTCACGCCCGATCTTGAACCCGTCTTCAGTGGGACATACTGGGCTCCACCTGGAGTCACAAGTGGCAGCTCTGTTGCAGACGAGGCCGAGACAGCCGATAAACCGCTGGACTGGCTCACTGTCGTGAAAAGGGTACATTCTGCCTGGAAGGACGAAGAGCCGCGTGTTAGGGAAGAGGCTCGACAAAACTTTATCGACTTGGAACAGGTCGTAAGCGAGGGCATGGTCGATCATCCGTCAGATAGCCAACATACACGACAGAGTGTCCCTGCTATCGACCACAACCAGGACATCGACGGTGAAGTTGACCTGGATCAGATCGAAGAAGCCTTTGCACGGATTACTCGCACCTTTGACTATCCCTTCGGCGGATTTGGCCACCAGGATAAGTTCCTCACCCCCTCCAAACTTTCACTGATGCTCCGGGCTACCAACTTCCCGCCCGAGGTCCAGGACGTGGCCGGGCCCAAGGACTGTGCCTTTATAACTGACTCTGCTCTGCACACGCTGCGTCGTATCGTCCACGGCGCCGTGCGCGATCACATTGGCGGGGGCTTCCACCGCCACTCGATAACGAGAGACTGGTCTTTACCATCATTCGAGAAGATGCTCATCGATAATGCTCTCCTCCTTGGCCTATTCCTCGACGCATGGCTACTCTCGGGCGGGGATCCCGAGGAGGAATTAGCAGAGATAGTAAAAGAGGTGGGCGACTACATCACCAGCGAGATAATCATGTCTGATTGTGGTGGCTTCTTCGCCAGCGAAGCCGCAGATTCGTACAGTAAAAGGGGTGACCCAGCCATGCGTAATGGCGCGTTTTACTTATGGACTAGGAAGGAGTTCGACACGGCTGTCGGCGATCAGAATGAAGCCGAGGTAGCGGCAGCCTACTGGGATGTACAAACACATGGCAACGTTGACTCGATGCACGATCCGCTGGATGAGTTCCTCAACCAGAACGTTCTGCGTATTGCGAAGACATATGCCAGCCTCAGCAAACAACTCGGCATCTCGCCTGACGAAGTCAGACAACGTATCACGTCGGCCCGTATGAAGCTCCGCGCCTACCGCGAAAGAGAACGTGTGCGGCCGGTTGTTGATACTAAGATTGTGGCAGCTTACAACGGCATGGCTATTGGTGCTCTGGCGCGGGCTAGTGCTGTCCTCCAGGATCAGGACGCCAACAGAGCTGCCCGGTATCTGATGGCTGCCACTAATACGGCGCGGTTTATCAAGACAGAGTTATGGGATGGTAGTGAGAAAACACTCTACCGTGCCTACTGCAATGGGCGTTTCGACACCAAGGGCTTTGCGGAGGATTATGCTTATATGATTGAAGGGCTATTGGAGCTGTACGAAGTCACGGCCGACGAGTCGTGGCTGGAATGGGCGGACGAGTTGCAGTCAGTTCAGATAACACTGTTCTATGATGACACTCCATCGACATCAGCACACGCTAAGTGCGGAGCCTTCTACTCGACTGCGCAGGATGCGGCCTATACCATCTTCAGGGTGAAGGAAGGGATAGACGGCTCGCAGCCTTCTGTGAACTCGGTCTCTGTTTCGAATCTGTTTAGGCTTGGTGCGCTCCTAAATGAACAGCAGTATACGTATCTAGCAAAAGCCAGCGTCAACGCATTCGGTGTTGAGATATTGGAACACCCCAACCTCTTTCCGGGCTTACTGTGCGGCATCGTGCCATGGAGATTAGGAGGCCGGCATTGGGTTGCGGTAGGAGAAAATGCCACGGCGAGCTCTCTCTTCCATAAGGCCCCCCGAGCTGCCCTGTCGACCCTTCGCTACCACGATCCTCAGAACACCAGCTCGTGGCTCAGAAGGCGGGATCCGGCCTTAAGCCTAAACGAGACAGGTGTTTATATCCAAGATAAAAAGGACCCTAGGGTGTACCGAAAGACAGATGCCGGTGATATGCCATGGATTCGAAACCCGACGATGGTCATAAAATCAACCGAGTCTACATCAGAGCAGAGGTCGCAAACATCTAGGGAACCGAGTTCGTAGTATTCGACGTCATATGCCGCTACAGTCCAACCACACTAGTCCCATTTTTCAAGTTATATCGAGATCGGTCGTCTGAAAAAAAAGGTACACAGTTTTGCCTGGACGATATCCTGTATATACCGCGGGCTCTAATACCGGCCGTACGCATACATTTGGCATGTCGTATCTTAGCCTCATCACTTGCCGTGGACGACGTTACGCAGTTGGTATTTGTGGGTTTGGGCCCTTATAAGTAGACTTTCCAATCAAGAAGTCTTGGTAGAAAATCCCCCCACCCCGGTTCTACCTCAGGGGCCAGGGAATGTCAAATTCTAGACGATGTCATTACCCTCTATAGGTAGCTTTATGTCTGACGATGCACCGACTTCGGACTCAATCGATGACTTCACCCAACTGGAGATGAACAACTTAATTTCCGAAACTAGTAGAATACATTGCTCAAGTTCCTAACGCAATCTCATTCTTAAATTACGGGACATGATTAAATACTGATACAGGTTGCGACCCTCCGCAATTGACGTTATAGCACTTTAGGAGAGAGCACTTTCCCTATTTTCCATGCCGCCAACTTGTCGCATCAAGAGGTGCGGAGAAGAAACGGGGAAGGAATGATAAATAGGCCTCAACAGACAAATTGACCGACTGAAGAAGTTCGGGGCAGAATGTAGAAGCAAGCAGAAAGCTTCTAGCATACACACGCGTGATACAGATACAGGAACGAAAACAAAAGAAAATGAAACCTACAAAGGCAGTGCATGTAGTTATATCTTACTTCAACGCCCCTGGGCCTGGCCCCGTGCCGTTAGGAAAGTCGTTACCGGTGGCGATGACGGAGGCAGCGGCGGTTGGGGCGGGTAGGAGATGCCGGACGGAAAAATCCCTACCTCATCGAGCCATAACGTGTTTCCCGGCACTGAGTCCAGCTCGTAGCTGAAGGAGAGTTGCAGAAGGCGGTCTCGAGTTGTGTAGTCGATGACAATGTGCGTCCAGACCCCTTCTCCCACCCCACTAATACCGCTACCATTGCTGATAGTCCGCGTCCCCATCCCCATTCCCGACCCGTTCTCGTCCCCGCCCGGCCCGTAGTCGAAGGCGCTCAGGACACGCAACTTCTCATCGTTGGCTGAGAGCACGAGACGCGCCGCGTTCCTCTGGGCGAAGCGGACGAAGAAGGAGATGCGCAGGACGTCTCCCGGCAGGCTGAAGACCAGGTCGGACCGCAGACGCAGGTTCTCGCGCAGGTCCTGCGTCTGCGGGTTCGCGAGCATAGTGGTCACGAAGGCGGTACAGCTACCGTTGGCTCCGCTCTCGCCCCCGCCCGGGCTCGTTAACGTCGCCAGCGCGTACTCGGTGCTGAAGAGGTCCACCAGGTCCACGCTCCAGGGCGACAGGCCGTTCTCGAAGCCCCCGTTGTCGAGGATACTGGTGCCGAAGGGTGAGGGAGAGGCTATGCATGGGGGAGGCGTCGTCGTGCTGGTGCTTGTGCTGGTACTGCTACTGCTTGTGTTTGTCGTAGTCCCGCTGATAGCTGACTGCGAGCCGGACGGTGTGTTAGATGGGACGGGTGCGGTCATTGTTGACGGCGACATAGTGCTGGATGGTATCAAGCTAGCGGTAAAACTTTGTGTTGTCGTAGTATTGGAAAAAAGGGCTGACGTGAAACCTGAGTTAGCTAGGACAGATGACACCGATGCCAAACTCGATGTTGGGCTGGTCGGGGTGTGTGTGTCCGAGGGTATTGTAGATAGTGGGGCTGTCGATGTTATTGGTAGGGTATCAAAGGCCGAACCAGAACCAGAACTCGATGAGCCAACATCCATACCACCTGGTGACGAAGTTAAAGCCGATGCTGTCTTAGATGCAGCCATGGACGGTCCCGGGCCGGTCATGGTGGTGTCCCCGGAAGGGTGTGATACCGAATCCCCGGTAGTGGCCGTAATCCGCGAGCTTGGGAGAACCATCGAGCTTGTCTGACCGGGCTGGCCGGGCCGAGACGTAGTAGACGGTATGTCCGTTATGCCCGAGTTAGAGCCGCCGGTTGGGATGCTAGCACCACCATCAGAAGTCAATGGCTCTGATCTGGAAGAGGACGCGTCGGTGCTATCCGAAACCGATGACGAAGCCGCACTTTCAGCCGGTGCGGACATGGTCGTGTTCGGAGACGTGGGCAACGTGAATGTCATATCCGTTACCGAAGTGGACAGTGGCGAACCAGGACTGGCGGACTCTCCCCCTGTCAAGCTGGACATAGCAGTGGTAGTACTTACCGTCGGGTAGCCCGAGTTAGATGGGAGGTCAACGGAACAGGAAGAAGCGATACAGTTCAAGGTGTCAGTGGGAGACGAGAAGGCAAGCGTGGTCGACGAGTTTGTGCCCGAGAGAGTGGACACGATGCTGACAATGATGGGATCGGGTATGGACGGTGTCGCGTGGGAGGGGCAATCGACAGCGCACCGGCAAGCCGCGAAGTAGGGTGACTTGTCGCCGTTGCCGCATACCACCGTGGCCTGAGGCGGGTAGTTTGTGGCCCCGTATGCTCCAACCGTCAAGCAGTAGTCGACGGCTTCCTTCAAAGCAGTTGAATTGTCGCAGGGAAATAAAGCGTTATAGCAGCTTGAAGACCAAGACTTGTCAGTGCTTTGGCTTTTCTTGCCCGACAGATTACCCACGCAGTCTTACCTGTTTCCAGCCCTGTCGCATTGGGTCCTCACTCCAGTAGTGAATACGAAGAGCGAAAGCGGGCCCCAGATCGTGAGCCGGGCTACTAGCTGGAAAGGCATGGTTAGAAAGATTGCGCAGACGAGGCGAAGTGATGAAGTGCAAGAACCATACGATGATGCAATGCAGACGGCCACGGCGCTGGTTATTGGCCCACTACTTATAATGACGACCGGTCTGTCGTCGAAAGAGAGACTTTGAATGCCTGGCCTGATACCCATCCCTCGTGATGTCGCACCGACGAGGCAAACTCGCGTATGACCAAACAATATCAGTCAATATCAGTCAATATCAATCAATATCAATCAATCTAAAGCATGAGAGGCGGAGCTCGCGCTGACGACCAGCTGCTGTCGAGGGACTTGAGTCTCAGATGCCAATGTTAGAACACTTCAGCCCTCGGTTGTATTCGTCTTGAATGCCTGCCTGTTATAGGTCGGCCCATTGAGACCTCGACGCATGCTGCACGACCGTTTTGTGTTAGATTCATGCCCAATGTACATCAGAACATACTTGCTGCCTACATCCCTTCCAGCTCTGGCTCAGATATTTGTCTCCGGCTTACGCTTGTATACAATACATCGATGACACGACAGCCAAGCTGTGCGAGCGCAGCTGGAGGGGGGGGAACATCATGGAGGTTGGGAACTTTCACGAGGTCCGACGATGGTCTGAGTCTATACCGAGACATCACCGCCGTGCCACCCACCAACCCGCTTATGGATTACAATCGCCCGCGTGCGTTAAATATTCAGGTGTCTCCTTCCGTATCTAGTTGATCCGCCGGCAAGGAGTCCTCGGGCTATGTCTGTAGTTAGAAAGCTGGCGTGGGCCGCCTAAGGAAAATACACAAGTCGACTTAGTCTTTTATACAATATCACCGACGTCTATGTGCCCTATGCCCTTGCTACAATGCAACATTTATTCTCCTTAGAGTACATTAGAATCGCCCGCGCTCCAAATCCCCGCTCCAGCCCCTAGGCCGCGGACCAGACCCGGCGAGGCCAGCTATGCCCGTGACTCCCTCAAAACTCGGGCGGGCCGCCCAAGTTACGGTGTTGCCGTGGCCGCTTCCCAGGCTGGTCTTTCTCCTACGCTCAGCCGCGGAGACAGGAGATAGACGCCTACGGGCAGCGTCTTCATCGCTACGCTCGCGGCTGTGATAGCTAGGCCTCATGCCGTTTTTGTTGGGCGGGTACAGGTTACCGTCCCAGTCTCCCGGTTGGCCGTGGGGCCGTTGGTAATAATCATCGCGGCGTGAAGACAAGGACGGCTTGGGCATGTCGCCTTTCTCGTATGTTATAGCCGGCTTCATTCCCAGTAGATCTGTTTCGATGCCGTTGTAGTGCGTTGTGGGTCCTTTCTTGATGCGGGCTGGGCTCGGGCCGTCCTCTTGCGGCGCCCGCCGCCCAAACGCGCTTTTGACTTGAGAGAAGAGATTCATAACCCCAGTAGTGATATCTTGGACGGTAAACGCGAGGGCCACTAGTGGGATGCTGATGGCTAGGCCGATGCCAAATAAATACCTACTAACATAGCCGATCGTGAGCGGTGTCGTCTCGGACCACTCTTGGAAATTGATCGCGAAGAAGGACGCGATGAACGAGAGTGGCAGAAACACAATGGTCACGATGGTGAAGACCATGATGGTTTGGCCTTGCTTGGCGGCAATGACGGCTTGATCACCGGCAAACCTAGCCTCTAGAGCGTTGCTATGCTTCTGCTTAAGATCGAGTAGATCCGTAAGGCTGTGATACAAGGATAGAGCCTGGTTGTCCATACGGCTAATATCTTTTTGCCTGGCGTCAAGGTTACGCTTCTGCTCGCCCGCACGACGCCGGATCTCTGACACGACAGCGTCCGTCGTGCGGCGGGGCCCCTCACCACGCAGTTCTTCTGTCACGTAGCCCTCGAGGTAGGTGACCGTCTGCAGTTGTGCGTCGAAGATTCCCATAATGATGTTTAGCTCGTCTCGAATGTCCTTAATCTCGGCAAGGAGAGAGGTTTCGACGCCGATGTCGAGGAGCGCGTCGGGAAACTGGTCCGCGTTATGCTCGCTCCCGTGCTCGTAGTCCGAGCTGGGCGGGCCGATAAGCGCCGATCGACTCATGCGCCGGCGCTGGTGGCGCTGTAACCACTGTGCCGACTGCGCCGAGGCGCGGTTGAAGCGGCTGAACAGTCGGCTTTCGCGGTCCGTGACCACGCCTATAGAGTGGTCAAACATGTCAAGGAATTGGTAGTTCTGGTCGTCGAGTCGATGACGGTCGAATACGCCTGAGCAGCGGCTCGTGATGAGCATGGCTAGATCATATACCGACTGGATCGGCGGTCTAGTTTTCGCGTTTGTTTCTTCAATAATGCCGTCGAGAACATTGAGCGGGTCGTTCTTTGGCTGGTCCCAGCGCTGGGGGAAACACGTAATAACGAGATCTGCATGCACATAGTGAGCCCAGCACCGTGACAACAACCATGACAAGTACGGCAATTGTTAAAAGGAAGTTCGGCCGTACCTTTTCCGATTACCCAAAGCCACAATTGGTCGACCATGAATACCTTCGCCTCGATACCGTATCTCTTACAATGGCGGTACACGGCCCTGTTTCGAGAACCGGCGTCAGTAATCTACCGAGGCATAGAGGGGCCTGTGAAAATGGGGATACAGAAGTCCAAATTCGTACTGGTCTATGTCTCGATCCGAAGTATCGATGCCATGATAGAAGAATTGGTCGAGTGTCCTACGTGGATGCAGTGGCGGAGTGCTCTTCAGATACGCGCGAACAAGAAGAGAGTCTCTGCTGGGATTCTCGGTCAGCTCCCTTCCCTCCTGCACACATCTAATGGCATCGCTCATCTTCCGCCGTTTCTCGTCCCTCTCGTAGTGTAGGAAGGGCATCTAGAACCGATCAGTCACGACTCAACTCCGGCCCAGGTAGTCAGGATATATGGCATTGGCATCTCTTACAAACACTACGATCTTGCCATTGGACGCCGCATGGCGTGGTGTATCCCACGGAAGAGATATGGAGAGTTTTCCGCTCCCACCGCTCGCCACGCTGTCTTGCCTCTGAGGTGGGTTTCCAGGCGGCCCTTTGGCTCGCTTGTGCTTCTTCGGGTGACGTTCAGCAATCTGCTCTGACTTGCTCTTCCTTTTCGACTCGACCTTTGGCGTGTTGCTATCCTGAACGTCTGACGGCTTCCGAGGTGTCGAGCTGTCACCACTCTGGGACGACTTCGTGCTAAGCTCGGACGGTTCTTCCGACAGCGTAGTCAGCGGCTTTTCTTCCTTTTTGTCCAGCCCATGGCTCCGCGGGGGGGGTATAAGATGGCAGAAAGTTCGCATGAAATGTGCATGGGCGAAATGCCCTCTGTGTTCCTGATCAAAACACTTCTCTAGAGCCTTGAAGGATTCGATGTCCCGATGCCCAGCTTCTATGAAAGACTTGGCCAATAATGTCTAGCGATGCATAAGTACTGTACGTTGTGTTTCACGGTAAGAATCAAGGGCTCAAAATACCTCCACCCAGGCAATCTGTAATTGGCGGTTAGCCCGTGTTCGATTCAGCAGGGGAAAGGGCAGCAATGGATACATTATTGGCAGGGAGATGGATCCATCTGAAATCAGGTCTATAGTGGATGTTTTTGGTCAATGTCGACACCCGGGGCCTGTTCTGTTCGTCGTCCCAGCCATATAAGAGATCATAAACTGAGTACTTGGACACGAGTTGCTTTTTCTCGAACTGCCCGAAGTCTACTACTGTGGCCTCAAATGCTTTGCAGGCCCTTTCCTCGAGCGGGGACAGTCTGTGTGCTGTACGCGCAGGAGAGAGAAGTTGCACAATGTTGGCATGGTACTTTTCAGCAGCGCAGAGCATGGGCGTCCGGTCAAAGCCGTCCTTCTTAGCCAGGTTCACATCGGGCCTCGTCAGGAGAAGCTGGACCATGTCTTCGAAGCCGTTGAAAGCAGCCCAGCTATAGTACAAGAAGAGGGTCGGCTGTTAGCTCTGAAACGCTTAGCAGTATTCGGGGGGCGGTATTCGGTTGCTGGGGTAGAACGTACTGCAAGGGTGTCATTCCGTTGGATAATTCAGCATTCACGTTTGCATTCGCTGCAAGTAATAAGGCGGCAACTGCAAGATGGCCGCTCTGGGCGGCGTTGTGGAGAGGCGTCCAGCCACCATCACTCGCGGCCCCGGGATCGGCACCATGGGCAAGAAGGAGTCGTACCATATCCTCGCGGTGCTCTTTATCGTTACTCTCAGCGGCTAGGTGGAGGGCAGTACGCCCGCGGTTGTTCGTAGCCGCTACATTGGCGTGGTTATCGAGCAGAAACGTGGCTAGTTCGACATTGCTATTGGTGGCAGCCCATAGCAAGGGCGTTCGACCGATCTGATCGCGCACCTCAAGGTCGGCGTCATATTGGCGTAGCAGATGCAACGTGTTGGTGGACCACTTCGCCTTGGCCTGTTTTTCGGAGGCGAGAAACAGCAGCGCAGACCGGTCCTCTTTATCCCTAGCCTCAACATCGGCACCACCGTTGAGCAATATCTCTATAGCCCGATCGTAGCCCCTGATGGAAGCGCTGAATAGGGCCGTCTGGCCTAGTCGGTTGCGAGCGTTCGGATTGGCCTTTTGAGCGAGCAACTCCTCGATGACGGCGACATTGCCGGCCTCGGCAGCCTTCACTAGAGCGGGGATTTCGTGGTCTCGCTTGGGATTCACGTCGGCGCCGTGTTGAATCAGGAGACGGACGAGGGAGAGCTTGCCACGAGCTGCGACTTTCTGCAGGGCATGACGGAGCGCATCGAGGTCGGAAGTGGATGTCCAGGGGGGATCTTCGGCAAGTATGTCTCGAACACGGGCTTCGTTGGCTTGCGCAGAGGCAGCGATGATTCGCAAGTGGCGCTGGTCGGGCTGACTGCTCGCGACACTGGCCTGCGAGACCATTGTTGCCGTTCGCGAGTGAATTGGCTTTGGACTGCGCGCAGGTCCAGGCGTACCTCGTGGGTATCTTCTGTAAGTAGGTATGTATCCTAAATCCAGATAAAGGGTTCACGTCCCGCCCAGTCCTCCGAGCCGGTACTATGTACACCCGTACTATGTACATATATGCACTTACTAACCTAACCTAACCTACCCACATAGATAGATAGGTACAGATCTGTAGGTAGGTAATTTAAGCTTCCTACCTACGCAAGGTTACCCTTGTGCGAGAGAGATACTTCTGGTCTCATGCCATCGAGCTAAAGTGGTAGGTAACATAGGTAGTTGGTTAAGATTCGGTTAGCGAACGGCTTACTTGGCAAAAAGTTGGCAAAATCGTCAAAAGCTTTCGATGAAGTATGCTGTATACGGCTGCAGCTATCTATCTACAGCAGTATCGGCATACTTATTTAAGTGTATATACTACACCGTGACATAGGTACCTCCGTAACCTAGGTATGTATTGAAGAAAGGAAGCCAATCTGTAGCTAATCAGGTTCTGTTATGTCACCTACCTCTCGATTAAACATCGTTTTCATCGAATGTTTTGCTGCACCTACCTTACCTGGTATGCTGTGGTGTGGAGTACCTACTGTAGGTATGTAGTATCCGGGTAGTTTCGTTAGTGGGCATTGGGCCATTTTGCGCAGTACATCCTGCCCTACCATGCAACTGTCGGACAAGAAAAGCCAACCATCGCAACACCACGTGCTCATAACCTAATAGGTACTCAGTCCGTCAAGGTAACCAGTAAAGGAACGAGGAGCCCGACCGTACTTTTGTGAGGCGTTAAGTTATTTATCGTCGTGGTATATTTATGTATGTGTCCTTTCCCAAATCCGAAACCGTAGCCGAGGTACCTGATTGCCCAATATTATAATACGTTTATGTAGGTAATAAGTACATCGTGTGGGCATACAAAGCAGATGAAGCCGTGACATCGTAGACAAGTCTTGCCCTACCATCTTATACACACGCACGCACACATGCACAAGCGCCGAACGCTCTGCTTGTCGTCTCTTCTTCGCTCTTTACAAATCGCAATGCAGTTCATACGTGATATGCCCCATAGGACCTGATCTATACAACGTGCATCTGAGGGAACCTCTGCTCCCTCCTGTGGCGCGAGTGCTTGGTGGCCTCCTTGGTGGCCTCCTTCTTCTTCTCTTCCTCATGCATCGCTGCGAGCTCCGTCTTCATCCTGTCTATCTCGGCTTGCTCGGCCGCGAGGTGCTCGTTCTCCATTGCCTCTAGCTGCTCCTGCTTCGCGTAGTATTCGTCATCCTTGCGCTCGTCATCGCCGTCGTCGAGGATCCCCATGATTGTCTCGGGCGATTGCAAAAACCCTTTGGCGTCTGCCTCGATAATGGCCTCGAACATCTTGGTTGCCATCATTTCGTAGCCCGCCGTGCCGGGGTGCATGCCATCCTCGGCCAGGTTCTCGTCCTGCACGCCGTCGGGGCCCTGGAGTTCAGCCAGCACCACGGGTTTTCCCTCTTCCTGGTAGATCTTAGCGAGCCGCCGGATCTGAGGGTTGACGCGCCAGACATCCTCACGGCCGTTGAAACGCTTGTCCCACGTAGGGAGGATGGTGGACATGATGATGGTGGCCCGGGGAGACGCCTTCAAGCAGTATTGGACGAGAGCGTCGTAACGCTTGTAGAAGTTGTCAATGTCGATGTGCTGGAAACAGTCGTTGGAGCCGGCATTGATGAGGAAGAGGTTCGGTTTCCGGGCTGGTACTGCTTTCTGGGCGTGGAAGTGGATCCTGTGCGTGGGCACGCCTGGATACGCTTCGATGTCGTTATCCGTCATGTTACCGAGGCGCTGGGTGCCGACGAAGTTAACGGGATTGCCAATCTTAGTGAGCTTCTCTCGGAGGGGGCGTCGGAAGCCATTGTTGTCGATGCCCTTCTCAGGGCTGTCGCCACGTGTAGTCGAGGCACCTAGAGCCATGATGCGGAGGGGTATACCGTCGGCCAGAGGCAGTTCGTAGCCGGGGCGCTTGTATGCTTTGCTCTTCCAGTACTTAGTCGTGCCATGTCCAAGGGAGCTGTTGCCTCCCACGTACGTGACGCCGCCGCCGCTGAACTTGCCGGGCGCATTGCCGTCGCCGGTGACGTAGCTTACACCGTTCCTAATGCCGTCACCTAGCGACTGCGGCCATTCGCTTTCGACATTTACGGTGCCCGAGAACAGCAACGCTGGAGGGACTGGTTAGCGACTCGAGTCATGCCGCGACAGCGCCCGAGAGAGAAAGAGAACTTGCCGATGAGAACTAATGGTACAAATAGAAAAACAAGCAGCCGCTTCCTTGCCATGACCACGGATAGAAAATTCGTGGTCGTCGCTTGTAGGTGCTTGGGAAAGGCTGGGAAAGCCGGTAACTTGTCCATGTTGGTCGGTGTCGCTCAGCTCGGTCGGGTTATTTTGCACTGAACTTGGTGATGGAGAAGGGAACAAAGGTTACGTCGACACCCCCGACGTATAATGGGCTGGTCTCGAGTTTCAAATGAATGACTGTAGGTGAATTAGAATAAGAGAAAGCGAAAGTTTAACTCGCCGCAAAGACAAGGCAAGATGCAGAAAATCAAGGAACGACTGACTGTGGAGTGTACTCAAGAAGAGGAATCCATAAAAAGAAGAAATAAAAAGAACTGCGTTGATCCTTGAAGGGCACGAGGGCCGCTAGACTTCCCCTCAAGCAGGACGCAAGTACGCTAGGATTCCCCCTTTCGCTCCTGTGGCCCTCGGGCTGGGTGAGGCCGGAGCAGCCAAGAACTGCCAAGACGACGGAGGCGAGAAGGTTGGTGTAACTATTGGGTGTTGGGACAGTTTCTGTGGGGTGGCGGTGGGCTTCGCTGAAGCAGATCGGCGCACGCTATATTATGAATAAGATAAGCATCTGGAGGCTGGGCTGACTCTCAGAGAAAGGTCAAAGAGAGAGAAGAGAAGGAAGAGAGCATGCGGATCTACGTAGGAAAATCAATGTCAGCTCCAAGATCGGGTAACAGTCGACATCGTTCGTCGCAGAATCACGGGGGAGTGTCTGTTCTTTCTGTTTGAAAGGTTGGAAGGGTGTTGGTTTTGCGGGTCGGACGGAATAGTGGAGATGCGGCACACATTTGTAGGTACGGGTATCGAGGCAGTAGGCGTAAAAGTAGGTGTGCACTCCGTGCTGAATGTCTCTCCTAGGTACCTTTTAGTACGCCTGGAGACGCTAGACAAACCTAGTACATAGTACATGTAACTAAGGTAGATAATAGGTATACTTTAGATGCATGTGCTTGCTATCATAAGGACTTACACAACCATCAGCATACGTACACCGACCGGTCTCTCGATATTCGTAATACTCTAGAGAGGCACCCATCTTGATTGAAGCATACATGACATTTGTAGGCTTCTCATGTACATGCATACGGACTTACATACAGCATGCTCAGATGAGGCCTAAAGGATCGTTGGGAGTGCGGTGTCCTGGTAGGACTTACAGATGTAGAGCGTTTATAATTGGAGAGACTGCCTGTATATCCACTAAAAGTGACGCAAACAGGCCAGAGCCAAGAATCGTATCAACAGGTCCTTGCTCCCTTCATTCGTTTCTGCGTAGGAATTTGCCATTCGTAAAAGATGCCGAATTCCGTCCATATCTTGACCTTTCTCCCTTCCCAGCCTTTGAACCTTGATTATCTGTGATGTACTTGTAATCTACCAGCTACGTACTTACCTACATGCATATATAAAAACATTGGAAGAAAACGCCACACCGGCCTACCGGAACATTCTTTCTCTTATCTGTTCTAGCAACAGACAAGTTGTGAGCACCTGGCCGTGAAGGCAGAATTAAGATACACGCAGGACACCTAGTAGGTTAGTAGGCACGGCAGCCTCAAGAGGTGCCCCGGTGTCCGATTTTACAGCCAGGGCAAACTAAATTTATTCACAAGTACAGCATACGTTTCGAGGATCGAGAAGCTTGTCATAGCGTCAGCCACTTCCCTCTCGTCTAGATAGGCATGTCCACTGGAGGGGTACACTCTTGTAATTACACCCAGCTTCAGCGGGAATATGTGCCAAAATCGTTCAGTTGCTTGAATAACCGCGCTCCTGTCGAGCATCAGGTGTGATGCGTAGAGCCCCAACACACATATTGCCTACTAAAAGCCTTGGAACCTTCCACTACTACTACTACTACTACCATAAGGATACTGAACAACCTGCATAAATGATGTTAAATATATACTTTAGGTACAGACAGGATGTGTTGGGGAAGGATGTGACGACTGAACACTCAAGGTGGCTAGAGAATGTATAGCCCCACGAGTCTGTCAAGTCTGCGCTCTGTGCCGTGGTATAAAGGCCAATAGCTTACCTACGAAAAGCTGAAAAGAGGTAGGTGAGACTTTCCACCTACACACTAGTACTAAGGGTAACCTAGGTTAGAAGGATCCAGCCAATGGAGTGTACAATTAATGTACATAAGTATGTGCATAACGTTGGTAACTTTAAGCCCGGTCGAAAAGACAGAGCTTGCCTCCCAACTGCTACCTATACAGTCTTGTATTCCTCTACAGCGCGAGTCTTCATCATACTAGATACAGCGTCCTAGGTTAGCACTTGGGACAAGTAGTAGGTATACAGCCTCTCTATCAGCTTCCAGTGTTAGGTTTATAATTTCATTGCAAACCATATCCGATACAAGCAGCACACCATTGAGTCTTGCGCACCCTATATATATTCCCATAAATCAGAACATCATTTCCCATACTTCCCTCTTGAACGAACGCTCTCATCCTGCCTGCCTAAGCCTAATAGTACACTGTCAGAGCTACAGTTATTTTCCAGTGATCGGAGGTAGGTTAGGTAGGTAGGTAGGTAGGTAGGTAGGTAGGGAGTCACGAATAGTCACCAGTCGGAAATTCAACACCGAAGAGAGTACAGATCATTACTCATTGTCAGATCTTTATCCAGTGAGCGATGTGGCCGGCTTTTAATCGTAAGTACATCAAAAGGGGCAATGTCTACCTTTTCAAGACGATGCCAACACTGCCGCAAACGTTATGAATCTCCTCACCTATCAGGCTATCACGATACCCGACAACCCGGGGCCGCGATCACCTCACATCATCAGCGTGTCAGGCAAACCGACCGCGTTTGCACGATACACTACTTTTTTGCAGGGTATAAACTGACGGTTAAAAGATCTGAAGTGAAAAAACTTATCGTCAGAAAAGAACAAATCTAAGTACATGAAGTGAAAGTCCAAAATTGTCTCTTAACCCCAAAGCAGGGACCAGACATAGTAATTTCATCGCCAACCTCCACGAAGGCTGTACTTCCAGAAGCCTGAACCAAGATCAGAGAAGTGGCGCAGATGACATTCCTAGGTCTGGCAACGAAGCGAAAATAGAACGGTGACATGATGTTGGTCCAGGCCATTCCATGCTGTATCTTTGGTTCGTCGCAAGCATCGAATTGTCATCAACAGCTGTCGTGTTCCACATCCAAGCGCTGGCTACACCGTACAGCGCGACTGTTGTTATCGTTGCTTACAATGAACTCCTCGCTGAGGATACTTGTCGTATGAGAATGTCATATGGCAAACAGATCCAGGTTTGCCACCAAGATGGCCAGTTCATGGACATTCGCGTGATCTTGCGCATCGCTTAAGCAACGATAGACTGAGCGCCCTTAGGCTGGTGGATGTTCTGGGCATAGGCACCTCCCAAGTTACCTTCGCATATTGTTAGCATTTATATTGCTCGACGGTTAGCCAGGAGGAGGGAACTAACCTGGGGGCGAGTAGTTGCAGACAGTGTACCAAGAATCCATATTGTCATAGGCGGTACCACGGGGGCAGAACACGGACGAGCAGCCTACTTTCGTGGAGGCGGCCCAGACCAACTGGCTCATATGACCCCAAGCCTCGAAGTTGCCCATGTCAGGAGTAGCTTGGCCGTAATAAGATGGCAGGAATTGGTTGAACTCGCCGTTGTACCACATGTCAGTGGCGGCCATCTTGACGGCACCAGCGAAACCAAGATCCTGGGCGCCAGAACTACCACCCCACAGGGCAATGTTCTGACCATAACCGCCAGCACCTTGTGTCCTATTTGGGTGTCAGCAAGCACGAGCACGAATGGGAATGCATGGTCATGACGTACATATCATGAGCGAAGTGGCACGAATTAGCAGTGTTCTCGGCGTATTGAGCCAGAGTCTGATCCCAGGTGATCTCGGGGGAAGAGTGGTTGGATCGGTGGACGTTGTGATGATAGAGAGTCACGTCCTGGAAATCCTGATCCTCGATCGCTCGCGAGGAGCTGCTACCCTTAGAAGGAGTGTCGTGAGAAGGTGCAGGGGACGAGGTTGCGGGAGACGAGGTGGGCTTGGGCTGCTCATGCTCGGGAGTAACTGTGACAATAATAACGGGTGCTGTGGGCTTAGGCTCTTGAGCAGGAGGGTCCTGGTGAGGGGTATGAGGACGAGCCTTCACGTTGCTGGGTGTGGGCGCAGGGGGGTTTCCGGTGACGGTGACGGTGTAGTATTCTACCACGACCTCAGTCTCCATGGCCCGCTTCTCAACAGGGCCAGCCATCGCCAGTACAGCGCTAGTGGCCGCGACAAAGATTGACGACTTCATTTTTCCGTTTACCTAAGTTCCCTAAAAGTAAACTACAAATAATGTATGTTAGGCTCAAAAAGCTGTGAAAAGTATTTTGATAGTGCTCGAAGGATGGAAAAGAACGTAAGATGCACAACTTAGTAAGAAGAATATAAAAATTATAACATGGTGTTGGCGTTGTACCACATAGAATAGAGACGAGAAAAATAGCTGAGGAACCACGATTATGTAACAAGTGCAAGGGAAAATGACGAGGGTCTTGTATTTCTGGTGTTCATTGTTCTCTACACCATCAGGGGCAGAGTCGAGAAACAGATCCAGGTGTAAATAGAGACACCATGTGACTCTTTGTCCAGCCGACTTCGTCTTTGTTGGTAGAGATATAAAGTGGCTTTGTCCGTCCGAACAGGGAACAAATGGACCAGATACTTGTCATGATAATGCACAGAGAAGTGACAAGGGGTTGTCGCGTTCACTAACCTTTGCTTGAACGGACTCTAAATCGAGTCAATGGGAGCGAGCGAGTGAATGAGTATGTGTGTTTGTGTGGTTGCCAAGTTGTAGTAACCTGTTGTTTTTTCCCTTTCGCAGATATTGAATGGCTGATCTGAACACTGACTGGAGTGCAGGAGATAAGACGGCTGAAAGATCAAGAAGGAACGACTGGCGCCCAGTGGAAAAGAAGGTAAAAGGAGTGAAGAAATTGATTCAATCAATTGTGTTGGTCTGGTCGAAGCTGTCGAGTTGTTGCGAGAGACCTCAGGTTTTTAAAGGAGTGTGAGTGCCAGAGATGGACACGAAAGAGTGAAAGTGGTTGGTCGTAAAAGACGGACGGTCTCACGAACAGGCGCGCTGATATAATAATATCGGGGAGGCTGAAGCAAGGGAAGGAAAAGAAGGAGCAGGAAGGAGAATTGGGCAAGAGAGGGTACCTAGGTGCCTATATGGACGAGAGTCAGGCACTGTGGGAATGAATTGTGGGAATTATGGGAACCATGGGAATTGTGGGAATACGACGCATCCCAGGCTCCCTGTTGCAAGTGAAAGAGCGACAAGTTGATGAGTTCAAAGCAGCGTAGAATGAATCGCCAGGGTCCATCCCTTCTATGGGCGACAATGGGCGACAATGGGCAGGACAAACACAAATGTTTGGTTTGGAGGTTGAGGGCTTGTAATTCGCCAAGGTATGTACGTACCTTACCTGCCTCTGCTGCCCAAATGTAATTTGCAAAATACGGAGTTAAACGTACAGTCGGTCCCCCTTTGCGGCACAAGGCGCCTACATACATACGTACGTCCATACGTAGAAACATACTCAACAAGACTCATGACGATCTCATCGGTGTCGAGGCAAATTTTCCATTGGTATTCCATCTTATAGGTCATGTCCAGGTCAAATCTGGTACCTAAAAAACTTCCTACTGCAGGTCCACGTAATAGATGAGCCTCACATTGTTATTTTTTCGCCGAGATCAAGCGGCCGAAGATTATTTTAGTAACATCCACGGAATATGCTTTGATTATCTTGTTACAGCCTGCCTTACAACATATAGTGGTAGTCTCTAGATGACTACGATACCTACTATCTGCGGCTGCGATCGAGCATTTGCCTCGTCGCATAAATCTAATATTATCCGAAATCATATAAAGGAGGCGGCCGGCCGGGGGGATGAGAACATAAGGTACTTTGTAGTGAGAAGGAGCAAGGAAAGAGAATCAAGTCAGAGTCCATGATCGTCACGATGTGCAACAAGTGCTGTTCATCTGATCTTTCCAGGAATAGGGCATAGGCGCCCCTTTTCACTGTTGTCTGACTGTCGGTTTAGGGGTCTAATGGCCGTTATGCTGGTACGTGTTGTGGTGTGTTGTAGTATCGGCCGACCCTGGAGGGTTAGCATGTTTCCAACCCCTGCTAGCAATCTGGTACCTGCAGATGATGTTGCCTGGGTTTCCGCCCGTTCAACCACTCAAATGCGGGGACAAGGGTTCATTGCGTGACCAAGCACAAAGGACCGCCCTAATATGAGGCCCCAGAATAGGAAAGTAGCCAAACGGGCAGCGAGGCGGTGACATGGCATTGATGTGGCATTTCAACATCCCTGCACATACAATGTGGGCTCTTTCTCGCTCAGAAATACCTACCTTAATAGGTAGGACGATGACTACCTAGGTATGATTCTAGGATCGCTCTTTCTTACATAGTACTACTAGTCTAGTCACTCACTCAAGATACACGTGGGAGCAACAACCTTTGGAGATTACCTACATTGTATAAGTAGGTACCTAGGTAAGCAGGACAGGACGGGAAGTGCAACAAGGTGGCATGTGTACAGGCCCTTTCCGATTGATAGTGGTGTATTTAGATTGAAGAGAAGATTGGTTGACATCATCACTTGGGAGCATCTGCTGTTGTACAGCAGTGCGTGTGCTGTAAAAGAGTGGTTGGATACCTAATAACCTGTTTGACTGGGTAGGTGAGTAAGTAGGGAGGTACTTCTGCTCTCATGGCCCGCATCCTTTCCAAATCCAGGAATATGGTAGAGTTTGTACTGCTGTGTGTGGGTTCTATGTGGGGCATGATATAAAACAAGTGGCCGTGGGTGGCTGTTTCTTGAAACAACCATAATCTCGGCCGCGGTTATCGCTAACCTGTAAGAACATAGATATGTACTTACATGGCACAGTAATCCAGTTGATGATAATTGCAACTCTCCTAAGTACATCTGTACAGCAGTACTGCTGTCCTGTTCTACGTCATTTTAAACTTTACCCAATAAGTTTTATTCCATGGCTTGCTTGTTACATTCAAGTATGTACCTACCTTCACTGTTCAACATAACAAATCTTGCTGTCTAGGTAGTCGTTCCTTTACAGTTGACATTAATCTTACATACAGTACGGTAAGCGGGTGCGTATACATGTATGTAGATCACTTTGGGTATGTGCCTATTATACTGTGCATGCAAACCCGCCATGATTCATCCCGGCCGGATGGTTCCAGTTGAAAGTTCACGCACATACAGTAGAATTGAGTGCCGTACTGTCTTATCGATATTTGTGTAGGTATGCCTACTACCTACTACTAGTACAGTATGTATATACATGTATTACAGTATTGTGCATCATCAAGATCGATCGGATCCAGATGGGTTCCAGATGCTTGGTTGGTTCCACTACATCTAGATAGCTTCCCGTTAATAATCTTGAAACGTCGAGGCTTGTTAGTAGACGATTGATATAATTGATCAAGGTACCTATTTATTTCTACCGTGCGCCCAAAGAAAAACCTCATCTTTTGCCATCTACTTACCTACGCACCCAAGTACTACACGTGCTTTGCGACAGCTTCTTCCACATACACTGGGTGCGTATACATACTAAGTACATAGGGATGTAAATACCTCAAGCGGCCAAGATGTCTGTCCGTCTAAGCTCAATATATATGTCAAACACAGGAAAAGACAACATCGTATCGCCCTGGGATACTTCCCACCCGGCTCACGCAGCGCAGTTATTCACTCTCTTCTAAGTAAACCCCGATCAAGCCGCTTTCTAAGATACTGTATGGCCGTAACCTATCAATCAGTCCCCAGGTAACTTACAACGCTTTATGCATCGTGCAGTTGCATACACTGACTCGCCCGTATCTGATCAACACTACGAGGTCATAGTAACCAGTTCTTCCCTTCAAGAATACCTAGGTATATAGAGTGCTGCCATGTAGTTATAGTATTACCTCTTTATCCATGCTTAGGCCAAGTTGACATCTTGAGTAGTTCTGTAGCACGATTAGGCCCAGGGTAGTCAACATGAGAGAATCACTTCATCAGTCGCTAAGGCACATTGGTTGTTACGTAACCCCGTCGAACGTGCCGAAACGACGGTGTACGTGCCTAACAGCCCAACCCCCAGGCGATGCAATGGTCATGCTCGAGTCACTTTCTTGACTGCGTAGCATATGATGTTCTCGACCGCCTCAGGCTGGCTAAGCGGATGAACCATCCATGCACCCAACTCGCCCTCAGTGGTAGCAAATCCCAAAAGCATCATGTTAAAGAGACACATCATCTGCCCAAAGCCGTGGCTGTAAGACATTTGCCCGCTTGTGCCACCTTTTTTGCGCCCACCTCAGACAGAAATGGAACCGGGGGGGGGGGGGGGCCGATAGCAACCTGGGTTTTTAATTTATGAGAGCCTAGGTAGGCAGATGCTGTGGGACCCGTGTCACCCTTCATCAAGAGCATACTCTCTACCCAGTGTAAGTATCTGTTGCTCCTGAATTATGTATGGTACACGTTCATAACATCGGGGCAACCAGAATCTGCCCTCGCCCGCTTACGAAAATGATACCTAGTAGACAGGCTCGGCCAACAAAGTCGCCGTTTTAGTCTGCACGGCACGGGTGGCCACTTATCATCGGATGCCGTTCCAGGCTTCTCGCGTTCGAGCCTTCACTTACAAGCATGTCCCTGCTTTGCCTTGCCTTTCTCAGATAGTCGCAATCCGCGAGGTGACAATACAGCCATTACACGAGACAGGTTCTATCCACAAACAAACAGCGACCAGAGCAGCCGACCAGAGGAAGGATGTTGGCCAGGACCCAGAGCTCCGGATCGCTATCAGAGGGTTTTACCCAGCAACACCATCCTAAGCCTCGCCCGTACTCTAGAAGGACGATGGAAAAGGTCCTGGTGTTCCAAACCTGCCTTGTACTTTATTAGGCCGTAACAATCTCCCTATCCCGTGTGCACTTTTCAATTAGTACCACCTACCTGATTAGCCCCCGTCATTAACTATAGTTCACCACTCAACTTTTGTCCTTCCCTGATATCCTTGAAACTGGATATTGAATCTGTGACCCTTTGGTCTTGCTGAACCGTTATTGGACATGCTATCTGTTTCAAACGCATTAGCCGAATCGCCCTTTCGTTCCATGATAACTTGCGACTGTTGGCTGATAACTATCAACGGATGCTACGGTATAGCAGACCAGATATCTGTCCCTTTTCCTCCGCAGCCATGACGAAACATGGTCTTGAGGATCACGCACATAGATGAGCAACCATTTGGCCTCTCACCCACGGCCACTGGGCTGTCTGAGGAACTCTCCCTCTGCACCAGGTGGCCGCCTTTTTCCTGTGGATAGCTAAGCCCAGGAGAGGGTAACTTATTCCTAATATGCGAGTAATACGGTCGAGATTCCTGTGGTACAGGAAGCGGAACTCTGTTAGCCGTTGAGGTGGTATGGACACATACTCACAGGGTGAGAAGTTTGTGACGACTCTCTAGGGTTATTGCCTCGCTCTTTATGGTGAAGGGGGTCTTGATAGGGACATGTTGCGAAAACATTCTTGTCCTAAAAGCTTGTGTGTGGCTTGTCATGAGGCACAGTTAAGACAGATCATGCTCGACATAGTACTGTACCAAAACGAGCAAAGTGACGAATGACATCCGAAGAGACCACAGGGTATGAATGACCAATGCGGGTAGACATTCCGTATATTGCTCGTGCAACTAGAATTAGAACTGATGGCTAGTGCTGCCAACATGTAGGCGGATGCCCTGGTGACCGCATTATGGTGTCTAGATGAACGAGCCTAGCGTGCAAATATGATGCATGGAGACCAAATGCAGACAGCCGGCCAATGACTCGGTATGAGTTGGCAGGCGACGCGGAAGTGAGCGAATTCATTCTCATCTATCAGGGGAGGATTGAGCGGAAACGAGTCAAGGGCAATCCAATGACTTAGGAGGTGAAGAGCTGAACAGGGTCGGAACCAGAGGAGAAGAGAACCTTTGGAAGGTAATACGAGTTTCCTACGCCTCGGCTTAGCAGAGCAGTACAGTATTTCCGTGTGCTAGGTAAAACCTCAAGTAATCTATCTCCCCCAAAGAGCAGTCAGTGAATGTAACCGTGGTAAGATATCGTAGACAGGAGCATTATATGTGAAATAGGAACTACATAGTAACTTGGAGGATATAGGAACCAGTGTGTCCACATGACCAATCATATTAGCTCATAACCAGTAGTTGTCTCCGATGTATAAAAACGGACACTTCTGGCGTTCGGGACGCGTGGGGCACTTCGACAACATGCCATATGATAACCATGAGGCTATGCGCAATTAACAGAAACTGTGCCAAGTAACACTAGTGTTCATAAAGCAAAATGCATTAAGTTAATTGATTGCATTGACCATTGACAGGATCACGAGTCCATATTCACGCGATCGAGCGAACCTGGGAAGCATAGAATTACAGAAGGGAAAATTCAAGTTTTGACGTCTGTTTTCCGGTACCCTTGCAGTGTCTTATGTACACATATTTACTACACCTCGAAGACTGGCTGATTCTAATACGCCGTAGAGAAAGGTTGTGTACACAGTTTCAAGAGGCGGAGCTTTGTGCCTGAGCCTGAACCGAAGGAGGATCGATAGACTTCCCGAGGGGCGGCTCGCCGGGATCTCTCAGAATAGGGTAGTGGGCATATATCTGTTTTGTTCGCAGGTGGACCGGTATTTGGCCCTTGGGGGTATCGGGGATGGTCTTCTCCAGTTTCTAGAACCATGGCAAGATTAGCACACGTTGGGGCAAAAAGTTCTTCAGAAACATTCAACGCACCAGGTTGTTGTAGACACATTTGTTAAGCTTCCACTCAGCCTTCCGGCACTGCCAGAGCTGATGGTTATTATTATCGAGACACTGCCAGTGCTTGCGGAATTCATCCAAACAGTGCTTGTTGATATCTTCGATGCTAAGCTCAGGAGGCCACACAGTCAGCATCCAGTGACATGAGGGCCATTCGCAGATAGGTTATGGGCGGCAACATACACACTAGCAGCACATCTTGTCACACGACGACCTTCCTTCAGACACTCGAATTCACCCTTGCCTGGATTCTCTGTCTTGCATTGCATATAGTCATCGTTGTAAGGACGGCACCGCGCGCCGATGAAGTAAGAGGCGGAGAGAAGTGGCGCAGAGGTGGCACCGATCTCCTTGACCGCTGGGATCGAATCCGGAAGAGGAGTGGTGTCGTAGAGTACCTGCTGGTTAAAGCTATAACCAATACCTACGAGTTAGTATTGTTGTCTGGCCAGCGATTGAACTCGAACCATGCATGAGTGACTAAGCCCGTAGATGGTCATATGCGGTTCCTAGCTGGATTTTCGTTGGGAATAGCACTTACACAGGCTTCCGGGCCGCCATGGTTGCGTCGTCCAGGGAAGAAGATGTGATGTTGTTCTTTCAATGGGGAAAGCTATCCATAGAAATGGGCCAGACGAATAGGCAAGTTGAGTGAGTTTCGTAAATTGAAGCTGCTGATTGGCTTCAGCCGCACGAGGCTCTCCACACCAGCCACAGATATCTACCTTAGTACCTACATCTGTACAGCAGGTGCTTAGTACTACATATGTACCTAGGAAGACATGTAGTACAGTTATATTTACCTAAACTGCAGTAAACACATGTACCTACATCTGTACATACTTGCTAGCTCCAGCAGGCGGTAAAGTACCTAGGTACCTATGCCTTCCCATTCTTGGCTGACCTACATAAGTACCTCTTATAGGTATCTGATTTGTTTTGGCGATAGTACATTACAGTGGTCTAAATCATCAATGTCAGAAACCAAGGACTCCCTTTTCGCAGATACCTGAATCCCCGGCCCAGCAGTAGTAGCCAGTACAAGTCAACGAACATATCCCAAACAAAGGACCGCAGACATTTACTTTGCGAGGTCTCTCTTGCTGATCGACTCTCTCAGGCTCTCAATCCACCGTCTACCCAATACACAACGGCTTCAGTATTTACTATTTCATAACTGTTACCAGGCATCTTTGAGTCGCTGCGAGGCCGTCTCTCGCATCGCTGCGTTCGCAAAAGTCGCCCTCGTCATAAAGCCGCGCCGCTGTCGTCTAATTCTCGGAATCCCAAACTTCCTTCTTCCTTGCCGCTTGTAACATGTCTCTTTTCGCCCGGCCTGCGACGGCCTTCGGGGCAAGCACGGGCGCTACATCTCAGCCTACAAGTAACAGCCTCTTCGGCCAATCCTCGACCCAGCCGCAGCCTTCAACTTTTGCGCAAAGCTTAACACAATCCACGGCCCAGCAACAACAGCAACCTACTGCCTCGTCCTTCCTTGGTGCTAGTCAAACCACGCTACAGAACAAGAGTTCGATATGGGAGCCGGGTCGTGAATCACTTAGTATGTGTAGTTCGGTTATCGTTTGCCTTGCTATGCCGTATCCTATTCCGTCTTGCTAACTTGTCCTTCTCTTTCCTTCCTCAAGGCCATAAACCGGTTACAGAACAAATGGAAACCATCATAGCGAAATGGGCACCCAATAATCCAAACACTGTCTTCAAATACTACTTCTACAATCATGTTGGCCAATCACGCGTTCCCTTCTATCAGCCCACGCCCGGCGAGGACCCTCGAGAATGGGAGCAAGCCGTGCACGATAAACCAGGTCCAGGTTACGTGCCTGCCCTGGCTACCGGCTTTGCCGCCGTTAGTGAGAGGCTGAAGATGCAAGACCAGGTATTTAAGAATTATCGACATGCCTTGCATTCGATAAACTGCTCTCTAGAAGCAATCTTGTCACAGCAGGACTTACAGACAAGCGTACGAGCCGTGAACGCGCGTAGGAAGCACGCGATACTGAGGCAACGGTGCCTTGCCTTGGCGACCAAAGTTCAAGTCTTGCGGAACAGGGGGTACTCCTTGGACAAGGAGGAGGACGAATTGAAGACGAAACTAGAGTCTCTAGATCAGGCCATGACGGACCCCGCTCTCAGCGCACGCACTGAAGAGCTATGGAGCCGGCTGTTACTTCTCAGGGGCTATGCTGATACTCTACGGAACGAGATCGAAAGACGGGGCTCTGAAGCTCAAGATGGTTTGGGCCAGGAAGCCGAGCTAAAAGCAAAAAAGGTAGGCCAGTCTCCATGAACCCTCTTTACAGCGCACCCGATATCTAACAACTGCGGCGTCAGATTGTGGAAGATTACGACAAGCAGCTGCAGACTTTGAAGGCTCAGGTGGAGAGCATCAAGAAAGATTTTGACGAATGGCAGGCCGAGACGAATCCGTCGTCGAAGTCTTAACCGTGGGAGGAATAGAAGTATACCCTGTAGCATCACGCAGCCATTCCGCCTCCATCCCGCCTCCATCCCGCCACAGACGTGCGGAACGTTGGGTCAAGAAGAGAGAATATCTGTCTCTGGGAACATCGGTGCTTGTAGCTTCTATGTAGAGCGGCCGTAGGAAAATGCATGAGCTCTGGCGTTTAGGTGTTCACAGGCACAATAAAAAAAAATTAAGGTTCGGGTTGTGCCAATTACTACAAATAGAAATTACCGTCCATCTGGAGATGACGAGCCCAAACAAAAACCTGAGCTGTCCACAAGATGCTTGCCAACGATTCACTAGTCTTGCGCGCCACAACGGAACTGCAGACTAGTATCAGATATTTTGATCTAGGTACGTTAAAGAAGCAGAGTGACGATATCTTTCATACCCCAACGCAGCCTGTAGCCGTCTGTAGCTACGGAGCGAGTATTATGTACAAGGATATATTCTTACAACGGAGAAGCAGGCTGGTCTATTCCAGCCAGTACACTAAGGCTTCCTCCTGCGGTGTACAACTGTTGTTCTATAGAGCATGGCAGTAGCTCAGCAGAGGCTTGATTGTATCCAATCAACCATTAGATGGACGCGGTTCGGCAGCGACGAGTTGCCTAGAAAACGTTGGAGACGACCTCGACGACGAAGGGGGCTGAAAGTGGAGCGATCAGTACAAAACACTTTACTACAACCATGACGACCCCTGGAATCTCGACAACATACATATGTACAGGACAACGGCAGTGGCAAAGAACTGCTTAATGGTGAAAGAAGCTTCGCCTTCGAGTTGGCGGATCTCCTCTTGAGAGAGCTGAGGGGGTTGAACTGTCATTGGATTAAGTTAGATTCGTGATATTCAGTTGGGCAGCCAAGGCAAACCGCAAAAGCGCCAACATAATCAAGGCAAGTTAAAGAAGGACGCAGGGCACTCACATCCACCGAACATATTGGGAACTTGGGGGGGCGGATTGATATCAATAGAGTATCCGTCTTCAAGGCGCACTAATATCGGTCGTGATCGCGTAAGGGCAGGTAGATTTTATACGACGAAACGAACAGTTCCCTTTGGAGTCGACAAATTTACGATGTTCTAGCAATCAAGGATTTACTAGGTTAGGACGACATGCAGGAAGGTTACAGATGACGATGTTACCGAACCCTTTTTTTTTTCTCTACTAGGTAAAGTCCGTTGTCGAGGCAGGAGCTAGTACCTAGCACTAGGTGCTCCAGTAGCTACACATGTGCATATGAGAATTACAACAGGGTATCTATACAGGTGTCAACAGCTGGAGGGCACGGGTCCAACTGTTACCTCACCTAGGTACGGCCTGTTGGGATCCTGCCGGTTCGTAAAAACCCCACAAAGTGTGAGTCAACTCGCCACCATTACTTACCTTTAACACTTACCTTCACCTTTAGGTACCTCTACATAGTACAACAACCTACAGGCACTACATAGACGCAGTTGCAGCCTTACTACGCCACCAACAACAAATAGGTGGCCGTAGAAGCAACGGCCCAATCAGGAAAGTGTGCAGCCCTATTGGCCTTGCGAAAAAGGGCTGCAAACGGCTATAATTAGGCAGACCACTAAATAACATAAAAACACCAAAAAAAAAAGCTTTTTACTGCAGTGTGTGTGTATGTGTATGACTTCTAGTAGGCTGTCAGTAAAGTAAATGGCAGGGGGAGGATTCCGATGCACAGTGCTAGTAATTTTGGTGAACTAAAACATTGGATCCACTTTTTAGTTTGCTAGGTCTGGCGGTCTGTTTATGTCTACCCGTTCCGGACGTGATATACCTAGGTAGCCACCTACTTTTACCCCAGGGAGCCTTGTACTACCTACTTGGTAATTCTCCTTCTGTCTCGGTATATCGATATACTTGTACAGCAGTTGTAGTCAGTCAGTCTATTGGTCGGGGATAATACCAAAATCTAGGTAAACTTGACAGATACTGCTGTATGTGTGTAAATATTTGTATTAAATGGCACCTCTAATTGGTGCAGATTACTCAGCCATACGCGTAAGTAGGAGTGTCTCCTCACGGCAATTGTTATCGCTATCGGAACCGTTATTACGTCAAGTGCCAATTGGAAAGCACCATAGGGTAATGCTTTGTCTATGAAAAGGAAGAAGGCAGGGGAAAATGAAAGGTAGATCACATTATGAATGTACTACAGTATGTATGTATGATAAAGGCCGATCCGAAACTACCCGTCACCGAGAGAGTATCCACAAAGTCAGATAGAGCATGTCTCTAAATATGTAGTAATCTACCTAGGTTATGTAGGTACAAGGATGCAAATTCTATGTTGAGTAGACGCATTGACATGGTTCCTGGAGCTTATCTCGCCTATCTATCATCCGATGACGGCAACTGCTATACCACTAGGCCAATACCGAGACCACTGATTTCAGAACTGCCGTCCCCGTCCATTCCTTCACTCACCGTGTTTCTTGTATTTCTTCAAGCTGCTTTGTATCTTCCTGCTTGCCGTGTCTACAGCATACTTACCAAGCATACTTATCGATCCTTTAAAGCCCTCCGGAGGCTGGATACGTGGGGTTAGCACGACAGGCACAACTCTTCCAGGAGCTCCGTGGGCCGGCGAGTATGAATACTTGATCTTATATAATATAACCAACTACCTCGCCTCGCTTTTGTTGAGCCACTCTCTATATATCAACCTTAGCTAAGCTGCCCTTCTTTTCGGGGAGCAAACCAAAGCAGACGGAAGGGAAGAAAGCGAAGGGCTCGACGACCACCTCCACTGTTGGAGGCCATCTCGGGGCTATCGGCAGTTAGTTATACAACCCGGGCATTTTGCTTTCAAAAGGCTTCTTTCTCTCGAGGATGGCATCTCTGATACGCTCTGGTCCCCGGTCTCTGGGCCAACTCTCGGCCCAGTCGCGAGTCCCTTCCTCTCTTGCGGCTCGATTTGCTACCTCGGGCGTCCCAGTAGGGCTCCGATATAAGCACAAGGGCAATGCTGCCACAGTAGGGCAAAGAGCCTTCTCTGACATATCTGTCCCCCCCACGAGCGGCCAGGTTAATCCCGCCACACCGAGCCCTCTTCGATCGTCCTTTGCGCCCTTGGACGCTTTCCCCCGCCGCCATATTGGGCCCGATGATTCTGACACAGTTGAGATGCTCAAGGCTCTGTCGCCTCCTGCCCCTGATCTAGACAGTTTTGTGTCCCAAGTTTTGCCTCCCGATATCAGGGCAAAAGGGAAGCTCATAGTGAGAGATACGGTCGATTCGGAGTCTGGGCTCTTCAGACGTCTGGAAAGGTATAAGTCTACCATAAGATGCCACAAGAGCCTCATTGGTCAGGGTTACTACGAGTCTCTTACGCCCTCGGTCATTCAACGAAACGTACTGGAGAATCCGGCCTGGTATACAAGCTACACCCCCTACCAACCCGAGATCAGCCAAGGACGTCTGGAGTCCCTGCTCAATTTCCAGACCATGGTCTCGGATCTGACCGCGCTTCCCATCGCCAACGCCAGCCTGCTTGATGAGGGAACCGCCGCTGCCGAAGCCATGACCCTTTCGATGAATGCCCTGCCCACCGCGAGGGCCAAGAGGCCGGGCAGGAAATTCATTGTCTCTACAACCATGCATCCCCAAACTATCTCCGTCTTGCGTGGTCGTGCCGATGGGTTCGGCATCGCCATTGTCCAGATGGATCTCTCCAAGGAGGATAGTCTCACTAAGATAAAGGCGCTTGGGGAGGACCTCGTAGGCGTCATGGTCCAATATCCCGACACTTTTGGCAATGTAGATGACCATCGAGCTCTAGCCGAGGCCATCCACGAACAAGGCGCTCTCCTCAGCGTAGCCACCGATCTACTCGCCTTGACCGTACTACAGCCACCGGGAGAATGGGGCGCGGATATAGCGTTCGGCAGCGCCCAGCGGTTTGGCATCCCCCTTGGCTTCGGTGGGCCCCATGCTGCCTTCTTCTCCGTGACGGAGAAGCATAAGCGAAAGATTCCGGGCAGACTGGTCGGTCTATCTCGGGACCGCCTAGGCCGCAACGCGTACAGACTGGCACTGCAAACGCGAGAACAACATATTCGTCGAGAAAAGGCCACCAGTAACGTTTGCACCTCACAGGCCTTGTTAGCCAACATGAGCGCTCTCTATGCCATATATCACGGGCCGGGAGGGCTGAAGGCCATTGCGGAGAGATGCATTCGGGGCGCCAGAGCTATCCAGGCTGCAGCCGAGTCGCAGGGATTCACCGTTTCAAAGAGCAAGTGGGACAAGGGCGGCCGTGTTCTGTTCGACACGGCAGTGATCGACTTTGGATCCAGTTTGGCCCTCGAGACATTCGTCGACTGGACTCAGCGCCGGAAGGTTCTGGTCCGCCGCTTGAGTGGGACAAAGGCCGCAATATCTGTGGATGAGGCAACTGTATTCAACGATCTACGCATCGTCGTTCGGGGCCTTGCTCGAGCCAGAAACGGTATAGATGCCGACGTTGACGGTACTGCCTCCGCTGAGGAAGCAACAAAGGTCCTCCTGGAACAGCTACTGTCCAGCACCGGCAGGCCTTTAGACATTCCCGAGGCTTTTCGGCGATCATCTCCCTACTTAACACACCCCGTTTTTAATACACACCACTCAGAGACTGAAATGTTACGGTACATCCACCATCTCCAGTCGAAGGACCTTTCTCTGGTGCACTCTATGATTCCCCTCGGTTCATGCACTATGAAGTTGAACGGCACAACCGAGATGTCCCTAATTACTCTGCCTCAGGTCTCTAATATACACCCATACTCTCCAGCCCATTTGGTGCAGGGCTACACGGAGCTCCTGCACACACTCTTGAGACAGTTAACAGCAATCACGGGCATGGACGCGGCGTCCATCCAGCCGAATTCCGGGGCCCAGGGTGAGTTTGCCGGACTCCGTGCCATCAGGGCATATCATAGGTCGAAAGGTCCCGGGGGGGAAGCCCGTGACATTTGTCTCATCCCAGTCTCGGCCCACGGTACCAACCCTGCTTCTGCTGCCATGGCGGGCATGCGAGTGGTGCCGCTCAAATGTGATGCCGAGACGGGGAATCTTGACCTAGCAGATCTCGAGGCAAAGTGCAAGCAATATCAGGACCAACTCGGTGCTATTATGATCACCTACCCCAGCACATTCGGCGTCTTCGAGCCTGAGATAAAGAAGGTATGCCAGGTTGTACACGAATACGGCGGGCAGGTGTATATGGACGGGGCCAACATGAATGCTCAAATCGGATTGTGCTCACCTGGGGAGATCGGGGCCGATGTGTGTCACCTAAACCTCCACAAGACATTTTGCATCCCTCATGGCGGCGGTGGACCCGGCGTAGGGCCAATCTGTGTCAAGAAACATCTTCGGACATTCCTGCCAGGAAACCCGATGCAAGAGGGCAACGAGCCCATCGAGGCGGACAAAGCACAAGAAGGCACCCCGGTGAGCAGCGCCAACTTCGGCAGCGCAAGTATCAATCTCATCAGCTGGGCTTACAACGCCATGATGGGTAAGTTATACGATAATAATATTAGATGCCCTAGCTAACTTTGCCACCAGGCGCCGACGGATTAACGCACGCAACGAAAATCACGCTGCTCAATGCCAACTATATGCTTTCACGCCTCAAGCCTCATTTCCCCATTCTCTACGTCAACGAAAATGGCAGGTGTGCGCACGAGTTCATCCTGGACGCTCGGCCATTCAGCAAGAGTGCGGGGGTTGAGGCCATCGATATCGCCAAGCGCCTCCAGGACTACGGATTCCACGCGCCCACCATGAGCTGGCCAGTGCCGAATACGCTGATGATCGAGCCGACAGAGAGCGAGAGCAAGGAGGAGCTGGATAGGTTCATCGATGCCCTCATCAGCATCCGCGGGGAGATCCGTGAAATAGAGGAGGGCAAGGCACCGCGGGTTAGAAACGTGCTCAAGAATGCACCTCATCCGATGCAGGATCTCATCATGGGAGATGGAGAAGGCAAGTGGGAGCGGAGCTACTCGAGAGAAAAGGCCGCATACCCGCTCCTGTGGCTGAAGGAGAAGAAATTCTGGCCCAGCGTGGCCCGAATTGACGATGGTAAGTGCCCGTCCGTCGCCGACAACAGCGCTAAGGACTGACCGACATGTTACAGCTTACGGAGATCTCAACTTGTTCTGCACATGCCCCCCCGTCGAGGATACAACTGGGGACCAGTAAATGGAAGGGCACTGTGCCGACATTTTTTTCATACTTATTTCGCGTGCCCAACTTCGCGACTGTACATTTCAACGATATCCAAAGGTTCAACATCATGGAATAACGGCGTATTTTCTTCCTCTTTTTTATATATATATATTTTTTATTTACATCTTCGCCTCCCGGGAAAGGCTTGCTTCGGGCGTCCAGTGATGTTCAACATGGCTTAGAGTCCTTCCTACGGCATTCAACTACGTGGTTTCTGCTCCCTTAACTGAGCAAAAAAAGATACGGGGACCAGGGTGTTTTGGTTGATTTGTTAGGTTTTTTTTGGTGCGGCGTTGCTTCAACACGTGGATAGAGAGAATTAAGACTGGTATAGAAGCATCGGGATCCTACAGTAAATAGACCATGGTTATGTAATAGTCAGCCGTTCGGGCTAGGGCCTTTGCTGTGCTAGATATCTCCGGCATATTAAAGCCGTCTCACCGCCGCACGTATGCCGCATTGTTGTTACATGGCACAGTAGGTACGCAGTCCACAGCCCACGCTCTCCAATTCACCAACACTCTGGTCTTGTGGTGCCTAGATTTGTTGACGATGGCATCAATGGATTCGTCCTTGGTGAGGGTAAAAACCACTCTGCCAACAAAACCCCTTCCTGCCAATTCCACCCGCCAAGTGTTGAAGACAAAACGGCTCATAATCCGCCCCCTTACGCCAGACGACCTTGAAGCAATGCACTCCCTCCGCACGCAAACCAAGGTTATGGCCTGCACGGCCCTTGGACGCGTCGACCGTGACTTGGCCGAGACGCAGACGAAGCTGGAACCCTTTCTCCCGCCACGGGACGCCGATACGTATAACCCAGCCATCTGTCTGGCAACGACGGGCGAGCTAATAGGCCTTGGCGGCGTGTACGGCACGCAGTCCCCGCTCGGTTGGCCAGAGGTCGGATATATGATCAGGTCAGAATACTGGGGACGCGGCTACGCCACCGAGTTTTTACGAGCCTTTCTCCAGATGTGGTGGGCGCTGCCCAGATCGGAGACAGAGGCATGGGCAGACGGCCTTTCTCTCGTCGGTGTTGATGCCGGAGAAGGGGCCGGTGGCGAGGTGCCAGAGATGCTGTGTGCCATCGTGCAGGCTACCAACATAGGCAGCACGAGGGTTTTGGAGAAAGCAGGCTTCCGGAAGTTTAAGACTTGGAAGGAGAGGTCACACCGGGTCGAGTCTGGAGGTTCGGGAGGTGATGAAGTTACCTTGGTTGGATTCGTGGCTTTCGGGCCGGAACCACAACCCGGACAGCATCTCGGTTGAGTTACCGGTTCACTGACTGGCCCTGCATATCTGAATCCCGGTTATCAACCACTTACACTCAGCAGAATAACAGCGCTTAGTTCTCATAGGACTTGGCTCATAGAAGCAAGAACATTTAACATAGTCAATTACCTCACTTACGAGCTTAATTATGTACTTTGAGTATCGCACGTTGGTTACTATTTGAGACTATGTGGCGTGGGCGACCTGTTGTGACTGATACTTACTATGTAGTATATCTAACCTTACTTGCAAACCTACCTGCATACCTACTATCCCCCTGTCTACAGCATACCTACCCTACTTTTACTTTTACAAGGACTGAGAAGCTACACGATTCGGAGACTACTACTAGGCACACTAGGTAGCGACCTGTTAGCCGTCGCTAAATAGGGCCTCCTACAGCTGTATGCTGTAGACAGAAGCGAAACCACCTTCGTTTCAGACCGGGATCTCCTGCCAGGGCCTACCCAAACTGCATAGGTATCCCACCAGACTTCCGACTCAGTCTGTTTGGCGCCCAGCAACCATACTACCCCTTAGTTGTACTAGGTTAGGTAACAGCATCTGGCATGAACAGACAACTCACTCGCTCAGCCTTGAGAGCGTGATGACCGGCGAATGGTGACACAGACCTAAGCGCCAGCTAATCCCCATCTTCAGCTACATAGAATCCACAAACAGCAGCAGATTCGTCCTAATAGGGAAGTGAGCTGCGAGACACAAAGCTGATTGAAGATGAATCAATTAGTCGCGACGGTGTGGGCAGAGCGGCCAGGAATCGAGGACTCAGCACAAGGTGTCCCTTGTCAAGGGCTCAGGACGGACAGCGAAGAAAGAAATGTTAGGCATTTGATACAGAACAAGTTGCTCAGTAAGTACCTAGCCTAGGTGGCAAGGTTAAATTGGATAGTGGACACATTAGCTAAGGGGACTTTCGAATCGAGTAAAGGCGTCTCCGCAAAACCCACGGCGGAGCACCACGAGAGGGCATCTACGTAGTAAAGGGAGAGCGACAGCAACGCCTGTCCCGAACGAGTCTAGTCAGGAACAATATAGCATATGCGACGGGGCTCAAGCTCAAAGCGACGTACTATGTATGTATGTATACAAAGTTTATTAATCTCCTTGGCAGGCTAACACTGTTGAGTCCTAATAGCCCGCCCGCCCCCAACCCCCGGGGGGGGACTAATTCCATCATCTCAATTACCCCCGTTGCTATGCATCGTCTCCCACACCATCTCCCACACCATCTCCCAACGTGCTTGTCTTATTAGCCAATCACCAAGTACAGCGGTATATGAGCTGAGATTGAATTTGAGTTCGGTCATACCTGCATGTTACCTTAGGTAGTAGTAATGTTCGCAGTCCAGACGTGACAAAATATGCAGGTAGCCATCCTGTGTGTGCTGTATGAGAGTTCTGGTAATGTTCTATTCTTGTGCCCACGCGAGGCGTATTACATACAATCATGATGATCGCGGTGATCGTGATTATCGTGATAGACGGCGGCGCTGATCTCTTTATGTATTATTATGTAGGCATCGCGGTTAGAGAGAAAAAGCCCGCACCAATTCAGCCGAGCAACCAGCGCCGAGACTATTCCTATTCCTATTCCCATTCCCATTCCCATACCCATCTACTTATATACATACATATATACATACATATATACATAATGACGATATTGAGGATGGGAAGCGTGGGGAATCTTTTACTTTACACCTATTATATACATGAGTTTGCCAAGGAAAAACTAGAAACGTGTCGGAGGGACGACGTTGTAATCTCCGTGGCCCATATGCTGTACAGCGTGCTATTCAACTTAGAAGTTTGCCATGCTCCACATAGCATGCACATAACCATCTGTGCCCTGCGGTTAGATACCCGGTATGCATGTAGGTAGTAAGTATAGTGTATAGAGCAGTAACCCCCAGCGGTGTGACACGTAAAGTGTGAGAGCACCCAAGACAACCTAAACCAGAGAGCTCTCTCACTCGCTCTCGCTCTCTGTGGCATATAGTACTGGATTACCTACCCAGGGGAACACACAAAGACGAGCGTGATTTGTCCCGAGTTTCTGATCGGGCATACAGCCAGGAACAACTCGAGACCAGGTAGGGAACCTCGGGCCAAAGCAAATCCCACGCGGCAAGAACAAAGTTGGCCAAGCAGGACCAAAAAATATCCCGTCTCAAAGGGCAACAGTGAATAAAGAATAGGAATAAGTATGTACTTGGTCAAAATGAAGATGGGCAAATGAAAATACTACCCAGGCCTGCCTAGGCACTATGTAGTAAGAGGTGTACTAAGGAGAGATTAGTCGCAGAATAAAGGTGGCCTTCGGAGCCTATCAAATCCCTTGTTTCATTTCTTTGGTGGAGATCGGACACTTAATTTCGCAATGCGTCAAAAAAAAAAAAAAACGATATTCCCCCAGACGATCGCGCGTAAAAGAAGTGCCCTATGTACAGATGTACATACATGGTGGCTTTCAGGTACCCGTGCTGACAACCCCCCTCGTCCCGCCTAAGCGACCCACTCTCTTTGGTCCAATTCCCCCATTCCTGTGCGCTCGCGCTCTTTCTTTCTCTGCCCACCCACCCTAACCCAGGCGGTCGACGATACTACCCCAGACAGAACCCATATACCACCTCCATTTCCTCCCTTCCTTCTTCTCCCCCTTCCCTTAGTTTCTCGTCCTTCCCACCCACATACATTCGTTTACCCAAAAAGACTACAGACGGACTTCGTTGGCAGAGTCCTATTTACGACATCTACGAACAGCACAGCGCTTACGACAACAAATACAAATCTAGTCCTAGAATACCGAGTATTCGATCGCACTCACATTCTCTGCATATACTGCCATATCGCACCACGAGATCAAAAATAACAAAGTGCCGCGCCCGAGTCGCAACAGCGCGCTTCATTGATCACATCAAATCCCACTTTGAATCTAAGACGCGCGCAAGTCGCAACCAAGCAACCCCGCAACTGCACCTGACCATAAAGACATAAAGAAGGAAACGAAGGGAAAATACGAGTCGCGATGCAGCTCACCACCATTGTCGCAATGGCGCTCCTGCCTCTCCTAGCCATGGCCGATGAAGCTTCTACTCTAACCTCGACCATGACCATGACCAAGTATGTCACCATCTCCAAGGTCTCGACGTCGAGCGTCTTTGCTGCGAACACTACCTCGGCCTACTACCTGCCCACCGGCTCGGCCTACCACACCTCCTCCTTTACCCTCCCCACCACCACCTCTGCTGGCGACTCAGGATCTCCCACCGCCTCGTCCCCCGCCGTCAGCCCTACTATCGACAATGGCGCTGGTTCCTTGAGCGCCTTCGCCTTCGCAGGCGTTGCCGGCATGGCTATCGCCGCCATCATGTAAAGAGACAGCCTTATGGGCCGCCTGGAGGGTGACTATCCGCTGTGGGAAACTGATACCAGTCACAAAGACAGCCTACAACGTATTTGGAGAACTATTGTGATACCCGAACTCGTCGATGCGAACATCACTCCCTTCATTTCTTTTGTCAAAAACCAACCCTTATCGTTCTCGGCGCTGTCGGGCCGCAATCACCTGTGCCGAGACGAACGACCCCACAATGACCTCGAACGACGACAACGAATTAGCGATGCGAGTATACCCAGCTTTTTCCACCACTTCCTCTCACCTGTCCGAAGGGACCTCCTCCATTTCCCCGGCTGTGGCATATGCCCATAGCCCAACATAACCTACCTTATTCAGTCTCAACAACCTTCGTTTCTACTCGCTTCTTAGATGGTGTTGAGCGTTTGGTGTCATTCCAGATTCACCGTTAATGTTTCAATGAACCAGCAACACACATGTTCCGCCTCTAGGCGGCCAAACGTCCTGGGACAGACTCGCCAAATGCCTGGCCACGGCCCTCAAATTCTCCTGTCCCATACATTTCAACTTTTGCCACACTATTCCGAGTACCCGCCGTGGCCAAATGGCTGGCCCCGCCTTCGCAATTTCTGTCTACTGTCACCAAATGGAGTGATGCTGGACTCGGGATGTCCGCTGTCTATTGATGTGGGCGAGCATGTTGCTGGCTGGTCTTTGCCCTTTCTTATGATTTATACACTTAACTTCTAAGCTTTACTGTTCATCGGTCCCTCGTCGCCATGGCCAGCGTTGGACTGCGCGGCGGGGACCAACGGAGGCACTTTTACTTTCTGATGCGTTTCTTATGCTACACCTTACAAGGTGCCTTCGCGTTGTTGAGATACCCTGTTGTTGAGATACTCGCCGGCCGAGGATGGTCAGAGGTCACCTTGAGAGTGAAGGGAGGGCGGTTAAAAGGGAAAGGCGAAAAGAATAACAAACCTACCGCGCCGGAAGATGAAGAAGTCGAACACTCACGCACGTTGCGTGAGGGATCCTAGTTGGTTTTTGGCCACTCTTTTCTCGTATCAAACTCTTGTTGGCCTTCGCCATGCCTTTTTATTATTATTATTATTCCACGTTTACGAGTCTGGATCTTGCGGCGGGGTTTTCTTGCATGCCAGCGTTATTGAAGGGTGATAGCATTCGTAGTAGCGATTCAGAATACTGGATTCTAGCAAATTATTGAAGAGCCTTGACTGGGAACATGCCCATATGACAATCAAATTTTGAAGTAGGTGCACATGTAATGCCAAGCTGATATGCATATCCCATCTGGGCCCCTCTCAAGGTTTTAATTGTCCTACAAGCACCTAACCTAGGTAAGTCCTTTTCGTGCACTTATCCGCCACGCAGGGATGATGTGCTACTTGCGTAGTATTTAAGTCCTGAGCATAACGGCGGATTCTCATGTTTTAGAGTTTCCTTTTCTACTGCTTCTATACCTTATTCTAAGTTTAACCCGGCATCCACTGCCGAAAAATCCACATTCCTAGTTGCAGTAGGCATGAGCTCCAGCACAAGGGCTTAAAGCTAAATAGTCACCATATGAAGAAAGAGACAATACTATACCACAGTGTTGATTGAGACAGGGATTTATGGGTAAGAAAGGTGTGCCAAATGCTCGACTCGATATTACACATATGGGAACGTCGGGCCGTCCCCTCGATCTTCTTGTGTGATGGCCGGAACTCAGTGGCGATGATTGAAGCCTATGGTACGGGGGAAGAGAGGGTGAGATAAATCCGGGTGGCACAGGGGACAGGACTTGGAAGGAAAACAGAGGAAAACAGAAAGGAACTAGACATCAGAAGCCCGACTCGCGCCTTCAAAAATACCGAGCGTTAAATCCGTATAAAGAAGATAGGACGATATGAAAACAACAATAAAGTAAAAGTGAGAGAGGGATGAATTAAAGTGAAGAGGGAAACGAACTCGGGGAAGTGAAGAAGGCGCGATACAACACGAATGAATGGCTAATAAGAAACTTCCAGTACTCTAGTAGATGAATCAGGGTTCCATGAATTGTGGATATTCTTAAGAGATGTTGCCTGCATGCCCGTTTTTCACTCGTGGCGTATCGCTATGCTGCGTCCTGTCGCTAGTAGTTCAGTAGCCGTTAGAGCCAGAAGGAGTATGGAGTGCTTCGCAGACGGAGACTGGGAGGTAGTTGGGTCGCGCAGCCTCTCTGCCAGCGCCGCGGTTGGCAAGCAGGCCCGTTCAACCATGATACGATCACCGGGTGTCTCCCAAGTCTGAGGGAGAGGAAGGGACTTAGTTGATGCCGCTGCTGTGCTGGCACCGGTTGTGGTTGTGGTTGTGGCGGGTGTGCCTAGAGAGAGTGTTGGCAGATGTTCTCCCGCATTCTGGTATCCACCACTTAGGATGAAGTGTGCCGGTGGAGTGTCAGTTGAAGCTAGAGAAAGTGCTGGCTTTCTGGGTGTTCGAGCATCGTTTAAGCTGTCGTTGGAGCGAATATTACCGTGTATCGCAGTGTCATAGAAAATAGGATAATTTATGTAGGCGCTCAGGCGTAGGTAATACAAGCCAGTTCCGGACAAGGAACCACACCATCTAAGTGCAACTAGCTGAGGGGAGAGTAGAGGAGCCCTAACGATGGTAACACTATCTGATACATCAATGTAGTCTGACTTCTACGACCGCCAGTTAGCCGGAGCCATAATAGGGGGAATTAATATGTCAACAAAAGTCACCGTTGGCTCAGCCCACAGAGGTTGTATTGACAGTCTTCAGTGCTCCAGTACGAAATTAATACGTCACTGGTAAGCCAAGCTGGTATCGTGACCTGTGGATGCCTGGTGGCCGTAATATACCAGTACCATACCACTATCATGTTTCGGCGATATTATCACAGACGTTTGCTTTTGTTGAGAACTACGCATATAGTTCCATCCTCGGCGGTGGGACGAGCATATCGGATGGATATGCCGGAGTAGAGGCCGGTGGGATGATAGTAGCAATGCAAGGGGTGGTATAACTACTCGAATGCCATGTTCACACGAAGTCTCTACGAAACTTCCCAGCAAATCAAGTCTACCTACAGCTCTGTAGAACTATGCATAATGAATTGGTTGTCTCAGGAGCTGGTGACAGCAGGATGAAGTAGGGAAACCCGTGTTGCTCTTTCTCAGAAAACGTACGAATAAAACGGAGGTCAGCTAGCGCCGAAACGAACGAGATCATTCCTAAGGGAAGCGTTTGTGGGGCGAATTCCGATCCGGCACTTTTAACGATAGATATACTATGAGTATTGTAGTACTTGGCCGTGCGAGGGAGGGACGGTGGCACGTAAGACGGGTCAAAACATAGCAGTGCTTCTTTTTGTCATTCCTGAACGCCATTTACGAGGCCGTTGGAGGAGGAGCCCTTATTAGTAATGAGCACAGCATATAAATGCACTGTATTATGTACCTGGTATATGTGCATGAACTCACCAAGGTAAGTACTAAGTCCTCCGGTTTCTACCGAGTCAACAGAGTCCGGCACTAGCCGAGCCGCCAATGTTTGAATAAGCCTTCGAACTCCCAGACTTTCCGCCAACCTACCTAAGAATCAGTCTAAACTTCTTATTATCTAGTCTATCAATTAAGCAGATAAGAAACCTCTGCCAACACCAGGTCCAGTCAATCCATCATCTGGTCTGGTCAGGTCAGTCACACGTCCTCCCAGAGAAGGTACGCAAAAACAGAGGACAATGGCTTCGTCGCTCGCAACCGTACAGACCATACGTGCGCCGTTGCAGCGAGCCATTGCTGTAGCTGCAAAAGGTGCCATCGTTCGCTCCTATGCCACTATCCCCACCGGCACGTCGGAGCCATCAACACCATCGTCATCATCAACTACTCCTACATCTCGCCGACCAACATACTTCAAAGACACATCCTTGGGAGCGTTCGAGGACTTCCTGCCCGCCTCTTCCGCCTCATCCCCCCTTGCGCCCAGCGATGCTTATTCTCTTCGCACGGCCGAAGTCGGGCCCGCCTCGAATCGTCGGACCATCACACGCTTACCCGAGTGGCTCAAGACACCTATACCAGCAGGCAATGATCAGTACAAGAAGATCAAGAAGGACCTGCGGGGCCTGAATCTGCACACCGTCTGCGAGGAAGCCAGATGTCCGAACATATCCGAGTGCTGGGGTGGCAGCAATAAGAACGCCGCTACGGCTACCATCATGTTGATGGGTGATACATGCACCCGTGGCTGCCGCTTCTGCAGCGTCAAGACGAACCGCAAGCCCGGGCCACTAGACCCCCACGAACCCGAGAACACCGCCGAAGCTCTCGCGAGGTGGGGCCTGGGCTATGTCGTTCTGACCAGTGTCGATCGGGATGATTTGCCAGACGGTGGTGCCAACCACTTCACCGAGACCATCAAGCGCATCAAGGCCAAGAAGCCGAGCATTCTCGTTGAGGCGCTTACTGGTGATTTCATGGGTGACATGGACATGGTCAAACTTGTCGCCGAAAGTGGGCTCGACGTCTACGCCCACAACGTCGAAACCGTCGAGGCCTTGACTCCTTATGTCCGAGACCGGAGAGCCACATTCAGGCGAAGCCTCCAGGTGCTGGAGCATGTCAAGAAGGTGAAGGGGCCGGAAGGCATCATCACCAAGACGAGTTTGATGCTAGGCCTGGGTGAACAGGAGGAGGAGGTAATGGACGCACTGAGAGAACTGCGCAAGGTAGGCGTCGACGTCGTCACATTCGGCCAGTACATGCGCCCAACCAAGCGTCATCTCAAGGTTGAAAAGTATGTCACGCCGGCCGAGTTTGACATGTGGCGGGAGAGGGCCACCGCCATGGGGTTTCTCTACGTCGCCAGCGGTCCCCTCGTCAGGAGCAGCTACAAGGCAGGCGAGGCTTTTATTGAAAATGTGCTGAAAAAGCGCGCTGGTGAGAAGGCACCGCCTAGTCTGAGCGGGAAATTAGAAAACGCTGCTGTTGTCGACGACATTATGAGGAATACATGAAGAGTTGATCAAAACTGCACTAGCTGAAAATGCTTCTCGCGCCGACGAGGGATCTTCAACTTGTATATATTCATAAGCTGTACTTTATACCTTCAACCCGTTTCGCGTGTTTCGGGATTGACTAGACTAGGGGAACCATTGTGAGATGGATTGGATATTGGACATGGTATTTCAGGGACCTAGGATTTGCAGGAGGATCCTTTCAACTAGGATGCTAATTCGGTCCCATCAGCAACTCAGTTAATCTTCTATTGCCGTCTCCTGCTCGGTGGCAGGGTAAGGTCACTCTGTATTTTATAAGGCTCAGAGGGCTATCATGATCCTGCTAAGACAGACGACACAGCCCCGACATAATAAGGCTGGCTTCTGCTACCACTCAATGCAGTAGTGGATACAGGAATATGTTCCATGCCGTCACGCTTTTGTAAGACGGAATCTTCGTAAGGCAGATGAAGCTAGGTCCAGCTCATTTCGTCTTTAGTTGAACGAAAAAGAGGTTGCACATGCGGTCATAATGCGCGGTACATTTCCATGCAAAGTCTAAGGCGGCCAGGCTCTTCACAGATCCCTTTTCAGTTAGATAGGTCATTTCGTGAATTACCCGACCGGCTGTCCCGTAGCTCCGGGATGGAAGTGGAATAAACATTTTACTCGTCTTGTCCCCGTGCTTACCTCTGGCGTACCCATCTTACCATTTACGAGGGAGAAGGCGACCAGTCCACTATCCGAATATGCAAAGCTACGACGTGAGGCTCCAGTATCCAAACTCACACTCCACGACGGTAGCAATGTGTGGTTACCGCATGATACATCGCTGAGCCTAAAATCCCCGCGCGACGCGGCTGAGGATGGCAACGACAAGTTGATACACTACGTGGGGCAGCTGGTGGATCGCCGGATTCGAGAGGGTCATATACGCGGCGCACAGTAATGAGCAGATGAGTAGAGACACCATGTTGGCTGTGTGTGTGGGCAATCTGTTTTCCAATTGCCTTCTATTTTGCACTAGTAGTTGATTATCTGCTGGGGATATATTGCTATTTTATCTAGGCCCTCTGTATGGCCTTGTCCAGCTCCTCTAATCGCGTGGTTTGGAGACTCTATTCTGCGTGGCGTGCTTGGTCAATTGACATCCGACGTTGCATCCAATGCTCCAGAAATCAATTATCACTAGACTCACTAGACGGGCTGACTTGCCGCGGTATCCACGGGACGATGGTGATCTAGATGGTCCATAGTCTGGCGGCCTCGAGGCCTTCGGCAAACGCACCGAGCTTGCCATCGATAGCGAAGCCTTGGGTTTCCCATCGTCTACAGGCCTCATATAGGTCTTTGAATGGGACCCAGAAGCATTCGATGAATTCTCCATCCTCCAGTTGGGGCTTCGGGCTCTTGTTTTCCTCTCTATTGGCGTCGACCTTGATTTCGATCATGAATGTAGTGGAGCTATATGGCTAAGATCAGTTGTGGCCCAAATTGGGTCTCGAGGGAGGAACTACCTCGAAGAAGCAGGGGCTAGAGCACCGGCCGTCAGCATGGGGTTGGTTTATCTATACCTAGGTGAGGACTCGTCTGCGCTTACAGCTAAAGAACATGGGGCGCTGGCCGGCTCGTTGACGCACAACCTCGCCTACATAGCCGGTTTCTTCCCGGAGTTCGCGCAGGGCCGCCTCCTCAACCGTCTCACCCTCGTCGACAAGACCTGCCGGGAATTCGACGACAATCTTGCCCGCAGGCGCTCGGAACTGCTTTTCCAGCAGTAACTCGGCGCCGGTAGGCATCTCGCGCACGGTGAGCATCTGCACGGCGTCAACGGCGCTGGTCTTGGGGCGCGTGGGACGTCTTGTGCCCTCCCATGTGCGAACATGCCCGTTCTGGTCCTCGTACGTAATCCTGACCGCACAGGATCATTAGATTAAGCGAAGACTCTATGGAATCGTGTCTCTTGCCGTAGGCCTCGATATGCGGTACTCACTTTACTAGGTTGATCCACCTCGCATCCTTGTTTTCCTACGGCTCCGCCTCTGTCAGCTTAGAAGCAACTCGTGATACTGGCGATATCGTAATACATACGAGGAGCTCTGTAGAGATGACCTTCGCTGTCCCAGACATTATGGGCAGCGATGGCCTTCGTGCAGCTGGAACTTTGCGTGCTCAGAAAATTACACCGGGGTTGACGTAATTTTGTAAAAATGATTCTAACGAAAAGCCCGTACTTTAAACCTTCTTGCTAGCTACCTAACCTCCTAACTAATGGGTGCTGTATAGCCTGTATGCTGTACTACGTGTAGGTATGTACATTGGAGATTGTAGGTATGTACATTGGAGATTGTAGGTATGTACATTGGAGATTGTAGGTATGTACATTGGAGATTGTAGGTATGTACATTGGAGATTGTAGGTATGTACATTGGAGATTGTAGGTATGTACATTG
>Ga0247782_1000225_pt1 | contig 62235 bp, 58 predicted proteins | sample UWRJL019104C5_FD_179928 | JGI IMG/M metagenome (GOLD analysis project Ga0247782, IMG submission 179928) | Plant litter microbial communities from Arlington Agricultural Research Station in Wisconsin, United States - UWRJ-L019-104C-5 | ecosystem: Environmental > Terrestrial > Plant litter >... | reverse complement strand
GGGGGGGGGGGGGGGGGGGGGGGAGTATCCCGTCGGCTGCTAATGATGCAAAGAAGATGCCTCGTAAATCTTGGTTTGTCAGGTGCCGCTCTACTAGTCGCGCAAGTTACAAACGAAAGTTCGTTGAATGCGATCTCAGATCAGCCAAGCGGGCAAGCCAACGGCCGATCCGGCCAATGACACCACGGCTCACTCTATGCGCCAGCTTGTCAGAGCAGGGGTATGGTGCTCACCGTGTGCCTGGTAGGTTATAAAGTTGGTGTGGAGGAATGGTACTATGTAGGTAGGATGGATGTATGTACGTACATACATACATAAAGTTACGTAGGTAGAAGGCCGGTACTCCCAGCTGTCGGCCGTTAACCGTCGCATTTGGATTTTTCTAGGGCATTTCACAGGAAATGCGATAGAGCCATTGTGCGGTCGCAAATTCCGAGAAGGGCCTGGTAGGTATCTGCTAGAAGGAATCACGCTACTCTTATTTAAAGGATAACTAGACTACTAGATAGTAAAGTGTGGGCGACGGACGACAAAACAGATAGATAGCAGTATGTAGGTAGGTACGTAAGGAGGTAGCTATATGTAGGTAGGTACAATATGTATTTCGTGTTTCATTGTAGTATTCTTAGAACCACACCACCCCCGGCAATAACGGATTGGCAAAGAATTGGAAAAGGCCAGAAACCGTACCTACTTCGCTACATGCAGCCCAAGTTCTGGGCTAGAGGAAGAGATGGGGTTTCGCAGGTGGCGCTTCTTTTTCCTTCATCTTCTCTTGACCCTAGCTGTTGATTTCTATCTTTTTTTTTTGTGTAGAATTAGAACGTAGAACCCAAGGAAGAACGATGCGCTTTGTGGAATATGGGAAATGCGGAGTAAGGAATAGACTAACTACTATCTATCTAACCTGGGGACCTGGACGGAAAGTCTCTCTGTAGGTGAAAGTGCCTGGCCAAGGTACCTCCTTCAAGGATGAATGTAAGATGCGCTGGCCGAGTTTCACTTTGCATCGAATCAACCGAATCAACCCCCGAATAGGCCCTGTTTTCCACTGACAGGAAGCCCCATCCAGCGACCACGCTGTCAGTAGAGCTGGCAAGCTGGCGACTCGCGAGCGCATAGCTTCTGTTTCGTGCAGTCAGAGTGGAGGACATCCTGTCTTGCGCTCTGCGAATCACCTTCTCGTATGCATTATCTGTCTTCGCATGCGCTACTCTAGATTGGCGAGGGGAACTACCCAAGGTGGGTAGGCAAGGTAGTAAGGTAGTAATTTAGTCAACCGTCTGTTGTTTTTTGTTTTTGTCCGCCGTAAACATGTCGCCAGATCGGGCTTTTACGCACGCGCTCGCAGAGTCGATAAACAAACAAAGAGATAAACAGACCCGATGGAGGGTCGCGGCCAAGCTGTATCGTTTCAGAACAATGTCTCTGACCGATTTGGTAGGTCGCGCAGGATTTGCTTGTGGATGACCGACTGTCTTGCAGTTACTAGTGAAAGTGACCGCCCACGAGGCCGGATCCCCCTCTCTATGTCGCTGCCTCTTGACCGCTTGCAATCAGGTCGGGATGCTTCCATCCAATAGTACATGGTTTAGTCTTGGTTTGATGTTCTTTGACCTCGATTCAACTACCTATACCTACCTTGACACATTTGTTATCCAACATGGCTAACATATGTGGTTTTGCGTAGGTGTGCATTTACATGACAGTCAACTGGACACTTACAAGTTTTCCAAGTGATCGGCGTAGGGGTGTTCGTCATCCCAGTTAGCGGTTCTGGAGCCCATTTGACATCGAGGGACCTGGGTACAGCATACATACAGTAGTAATACTGTATGATGATGACTCTACCTGTTACCAGCCTCCCTTGTCGCTACAACAATACTACTTGCCAACATGCTTTGGATGCAGGCAAGTTCTGGAGCTGCCTTTTCCTTGAAGATTGTGCGGCCAATCGTGAAGATAAAACGCAGCACGGTGATGAGCAGCTCGCTGACTACAGTACCTAACTTAGGTAGATAGGTACCGTACCTGGTCTACCACAGTAGCTCCCCGAGATATGTTGCACCACACACGGATTAAATCTAAAACTATGAGAATTGGCAAAAGTATTATGATCAAGAGTACCGTGCTTCTAGTCCACAAACCCCCCCGGTTGCCAATGCTCGCAACGTACCGACTCACACATGTACAATGCGGGCTTGTTGCGCGAAGACCCTCTCGGCGCTGATTCCAGGCGGATGATGCCGACATGTCCTGTTGCTGCCAAATAGCTCGTTGCCAGAATCGTCTCATCCATTGATTTTGTCGCGTGGCACGCGTTGTCCCTAGTGGCCGGCGACTCGAGTCCTATCTTCGCCAAATGGTCGCATCGGTTGAAATGTGTGCTCCTTTGCGATGCGGATTATGCCGGTTTCTAAAACTTGTGTCGCAACATCTTGATACAAGTCGCGAGGTCGCATCTCTGTTACTGGCTAAAATGGTAGAAGTAGGGAGCATACATTCCATACATACCCTGTTCTGTTATTAAGGCTACTTTAACTAGGACAGGGAAGCCTTGAAATCAAATATCCATCTCACTTGCTCTGCAAATGACTAATTATATCTCACCTTAGGTTGCTTCGTACATTACTGAGCCGAACCATAAAAACGGAGTTGTTTGATTGGCAATATCAACCCTGGACAATCTCTAGCCTCTAGGCAAGGTTTTTATGAAGAATTCGTTTTGCGAATGTTGTCGCAAAGCAATTCTGGATAGACTCACCTTTATTTGTTAGCGTTGCGCACAATTTGGCGTCATCAGCGAAACAGATAATCAAAGATGCTTTGCCAATTGATCCCCTGATCTGGGCAAGTTGCGATCACGTGCTTTCGAGTTTAGTTCGTGAATGTCTATCTCGACTTGACGTGTTTTGAATACTATTTCGAAATTGAGTCATACTCAGCGCAAAACTGAGACTGCTGTCCCTTAAAAGGTAAATAATTGGTAGGCACGGCCAGTGAAGTCAGCTTTGAGATAAGTTGCATGAACTGAGCAATCCAGACACCTGTGAGCTTGGAATGATTGAAATTGCTTGAATTTATTGCTCCAACAGAAGACGCGATGTGGATTCTTGAACTACGTCATTTAAAGCGCAGTGGGTAAGTAAGACATCATCTAATCAATTTGTGGATGGTGAACAATCGATGCTGTGGGTCTGTGGCTGATACTTGAGGCTGGTTGACCTTTAGGAATCTTAGCACAATATATTACATAGTACAGTACAGTACAGTACAGTAAGTACAGTAGATAGACATCTTTAGTTGAATGCAATATGTCCGAGTGAACCTTGCTACCAACATCTACGTTTGTGTACCTAGGTACATCTGTACTGTAATTAACTCTGTTTTCCTGATGAACAGAGCCATCACTTGATACAAGAACAGCAAGTTCCAGAGCGGACCTATATCATCATGTTAATCTACCTACATTCTAGGTTGTATCTACGCAGCTATAGAAATTTTGATTTTCACGTTATGTTTATGGATCATGTATATGATAATTTATAGTGCATGTAGTGTTGGCCTGTGGTAACAAAGATATTTGCACCTCTCTAACGAAGAAGCTAAAAGCTTCTAAAGTGCCTATGCGGTGCGCTAGGCAACCATGCGCATTTAGAAGCATGTAGGGTCAGGCTGAATTACCATTGGCCGATTAGCTCCTTTGTTTACTTTTTCCCTAATCTGATATGCTTCCCTTTGTCAGGAGCGCCTTTAGGACCCCTGTCTGGTTAGAGTAGGTATCTGCCTACTAAAATATATGTTAGGAGATACAAATCATTAAATGCGCAAGCCATATTTAGGCTCCACTGCTGGGTGTTCTTCCAGGTACCATAGTGGAGACCATGATGTCTTAAATAGGCAAGGCGGGAGCTTGGGGTACCTGACAACCAGCATCAACAGCATTTCTGGGGTCCTGGGCCTGGAATCAAAACAATAGTAGGTTCCCTAGGTAGCTTGGCCCGTCTTCCACCTCTACTACTAGAAGACACCACATATCCAAGGTCTAGGACATCGCAACAACAACATATTCTTCTTCTTTCTCCTTTTTGTTGTCATCCTCCAATACCCCAATTGTACTTTTCAATGCCCTGAATCTCTCTTTTGAGGTGATTCTCTGTATTCCTGTACGCTGAGCAAAGCATATGTCCAACAATTGGTACGTACCTTGAGACCGTCCCTTTCCGCGCTTGAGGCTTGTCCGTTCCTCCATCATTTCCCAAAATGGTACCCTCATTTTAGATGTCCCGACCTTCGACCGTTCGAACAAGCGCGCAACCTGGAGCGAATTTGCAGAACTGACTTCAATCTTTATCTATTGTAGTGCGCAGCCCATTACCATTCATCCTCAATTGTCAATGAATATTTAGATGGCGATATCGCACGGTTGGTGCTGAATATCACCATTAGAACTCGGACCATATTGTTCACTACCTGTTAATTTGTCTTCTTCCTTCCTCCCGATTCCTCAACTCACCTCGAAAATTCTTCCACCTCAAGCCCTGCCGACTGGTCGCGTCTCGGCATTCTACTTTTGGACTGCTGCTGCTCCCGCTACTACTGCTTCGGCACGTAGAACATGGACGCTAGAGTAAGTGCATAACTCATCTTCTGCCACTAGGTTGCTGCCTTTGGGTGTTGCGACGCGAGGAGCATTCCTCCAAGTCCTCGTGGCTCGGCATAAACAATCTACAGCAAACGTATCTACACGCCGACACCTAACAGTTTTGACACGTATCCTACCTATCTGATCACTTGAACAACTCCGCACCGCGGAATACCTGCTAATTGGGTCTTTTGCGCAACAGCCCTACAGACCTAATTGTCATCCCGCCCCGGGAGTCGAGAATCTCGTCCTCCCCGGCAGCAAGACAATCCACCATCGTCACAAGTCCACCGGAAGCCTCCTCAACATGCCGACTGCAGGTAACTTCAGCGTCGCGGCGAAGCGCACCGCTCTAGCGGATCGTAATGTAGCTATGAAGGACAAGAGAGATACGCTGTATGATAGCAAATCAGGAACTACTCGCAACCATAATACCACATCGACCATGGTCGCCACTACGGCACAGGAAAACCGCACGCAGGGAAACCCCAAGAATGTGCTGAAGACAGGATTATCCCAGCCAGCGCAGCGCCCAAAGACAGTTGTTCCTTCTGCCTCAATGAGCCAGCTCAAATCCGGGTCCAATGATACCCACTCTCGACCCAAACTTCCTGCCAGAGCAAGCATTGCCAACTTTGTCAACTTTGTTTACAGCGATCTGCAGCAGGGGAAACCCAAGCCTGCGCCTGCAGAGTATTCGAAAACTGCGCATGAGGACTTGCCCCAAGCGAAGCCTTCCTACACAAGTACGAGCATCAAGCAGGAGCCTCTGATTGATCTCACTTGCATAGAACCTGAGGTTTCACAGGCAGCCCAATACCAACCCCGAGACCAGCAATCATCTCGCTCCTCCAAGTATGGGGAGGCTCATAACCAAAAGCCCAGCTACTCCTTCACACAATCTTCATTACTCCCTGTTGGTGAAGCACCGTCCCCCGATCCTAGTCATCCCGAGGGCGACGTTACCGAATCCCTGTATGTAGATGCAGTTGAGGACCTCACGCAGGAGCAGATTCAGTTCTTGACAAACGCACCGGGACAGTTTCTCGTGCCACCTACTTGGTCGGAGACGCTACCTAATCATCCCGCAGAGCCGCATGATCCGCGTGTTGCGGACCGTACAAACTCAACTAGTGTGGTACCTGAAGATCATCACGCCGAATGCCGCCCCGAAACCCAGCCTCCAGGCTTAGTTGATGACCATCCCTGCTCGTCAGACTACGACGAGGAAGAAGACTATCGCTACGACGAACCGGCCTCCAATACTGTTCATTCGAATCCATCCCGTGGCGACAATACAACTGGTGGCGTCACAACCGTCATGTTGCCCCCAAAGCTCACCGAGAAGGGTTTAGCGGAGCTCGAGGCCGCCAAGCGGATTGTTGAAAGCAGACGAACCCCAGACGAGATCCAGGAGGACGCTTGGGATGTTAGCATGGTTGCCGAATACGGCGACGAAATATTCCACTACATGAAGCACCAGGAGGTAAGATACAGTAGTGTAATGGCACGCCGTGTCTCTTGCTAACACACCTTATCTAGGCGACGCTTTTGCCTAATCCCCACTACATGGATATTCAAACTGAAATCCAGTGGTCGATGCGATCTGTCCTGATGGATTGGGTTGTTCAAGTCCACACCCGCTTTGGGCTTCTTCCGGAGACCTTGTTCCTGACTGTGAACTACATCGATCGCTTCCTCTCCTTCAAGGTCGTGTCCCTAGGAAAACTGCAGCTGGTTGGTGCCACGGCTATCTTCATCGCGGCCAAGTACGAAGAGATCAACTGTCCCTCAGTGCAGGAGATTGTCTATATGGTAGATGGAGGTTATACCGCCGAAGAAATCTTGAAAGCTGAGCGCTTCATGCTGAGCATGCTCGATTTCGAGCTTGGATGGCCCGGCCCCATGAGCTTCTTGCGCCGTATCAGCAAGGCAGATGACTACGATCTCGAGACTCGCACTATGGCCAAATATTTCCTCGAGGTTGCGATCATGGACGAGCGCTTCGTGGCGAGTCCGCCCAGCTACATTGGTGCTGGTTCTCATTGCCTTTCACGCCTCTTGCTGCGTAAAGGTTCATGGGTAAGTTTCGGTTTGTTGAGTTGCATGCTTATGATTCTGACTGGATGCTCTAGACTCCTGCCCACGTTCATTATTCTGGTTACACATATCGCCAGTTGAAGCCTCTCGTATCGTTGCTTTTAGATTGCTGCCGTACCGCCCGCCGGCATCATCCCGCCGTTTTCGAGAAGTATTCCGACAAGCGCTATAAGTGTGCATCCTCCTACGTAGAGGAGGAGATTCTGAAAGGCTATACCCTTCCATTTGAACCTCGCATGGCTATGCCGCTCTCTGTCGACTTCTTCTGTGACGAAGGTCCTCCTCATACCTCCTATACCGGGTCCCACTCACTGAAGATGCCTATTCCAACCCGAGGCTAAACCATCGTTCGCGGTTGTACCTGGTAGTGTGACGCCCGGTTTACCTCCTCATCTGCACACATATTTACGGGTATGCACAATGGGACCCGGGCCGGTAACCCAACTATCTGGCCACTATCGGTGTGCTCTCCACGACAGCTGGAGATTATGGTAGCCCCAGATTCAACCAAGGCTACTTATTGACTTGCGTTTCGCTTACCTGCTCCACTAAACACACACACATAGCATCCCCTAATATGGCATTCACCATGCCGATCAACGAGATGTAACGAAAATTACGAACTGCACGAACCTAATTCCCCCTTCTTGCGATATCCTTGCCTTGAAGGTATAGCATTCATTTCCCTTGGCGTTCCGGAAAAAAATCTCGTCGGATAGAGCAAAGCACTGGCATTACAGAAACTTCAGGCAACTAAGGAGGCGTTTGGTCATGGACAGGGCGGTACGGATGTCTGGGCAGCAATGGGTATTTGCATCATTTCGAACATGCTAGGTGGGAGAAAGATTCCCGGGATCTGCCAAGCTGCCACATGGCCACACAAAGGACATAAATTACTTATGTTGTTGTCTGAGTATAATATTTCGCATGGGACGGATGCTTTTTGCGCTCTTCCTGTTTTGTTTGTACAAGCATTTGAAGCCAGACAAATGCGGCTTGTAGATAAAGCTATGACATGAGCTTTCTTCATCAAGTACTGCTCTTTGGCATCTCTTTGTTGCTTGCACTGTAGTCATGTGACTGACGATGCTTGTAGCATAGCTTCGCTATAACGCTGGTAAACTCTGAATGATAAGGGTCACCCAGGTCAGCATAATAGCTCTTGTTCAAGTTGTAGTTCAATACTGCCTGTTGTAGGATTTTCCTTCATTCAATTGTCAGGTGCTTATTGTTCTTGAACGCACCCATCCTTTGTAGCAGCGCATCGACCTAGTTTTACTTAAGAGGTACAGGCCCTCTGAGATACACTCTGAGACAAGGCGTATATTGCGCAATAATAAGACCTGTGCTTAAATAACTACTTTAAATTACATACGCTACCTCGTGTCTTGTAAGTGCACATATTGAATGAACTATTATGCACCCTCCAACCTTGTCGCCATTAACGGTATGTACAACAAAACCTAACATGGTGAGCGCTCCAGATGTTTGCAACGCGGCCCAACCACCTCAACCCAAAGCTACAAGGAAACCAAGAAACGGCATTTCGCGGAATCTTGTTATGGGTAACGCCCTGCATGCATGCATGCATGCATTCACTCTACAGTAGTCGAGGTTTATCGTATGATCGAACGATGTGAGACATATTTCAGCAGTATGTAGGTCTCTAACGTCGCGGTTATTATCCTCTCGACACAACGTGGGTTGGGGTATGCAACATTTGCCGGAAACAACCGGACCCCACTACGAGTCTTTATATTCAAACACTTTCGACGCGGTTTTCTATTTACTTGCATTCTTCTTACTCCATGGCATCTCCTAGAAATAATGTTTGATCAAAGGACAAAAGTCTGAGTCAGGCACATCATGATCCAACCCGCGACAGCTGTTCTCTCTAGAAGCGCCATGTGCGTTTCCTCACCTGCCATGCATTTCTTGAAGACATATTCATCAACACAAGAGCCCCAGTGTTCTTACCTTGTCTGGTCACTTGACACAGAAGAAGAAGAGCGGCTATATCTATGAGCAAGGGGGGAAATGACTCGGAGTCATGTCCGAGACCTACCTTTACCGTCGCTGCATAGCGGTGATAATGTCGGACCCAAGTCCGAAATGCAAGAGTACTTCTTGTTGTAGATAGTAAGTACTCATAGCTGTTCCAGTTAATGCGCGGACCATCTCAATCACCAAATACGTACATAGTATGTACCTAAACAACAGTCAAATATCACACTGAGTTCGTCCCTGGCAAGGCTTTTGCTCTAGTGGCTAATTCAAGCTTATGAAGTGAGTTTGGTACCTAGTGAGACAAAGGTGTCCATAATCAACGGGGTTCCCTTACGCTCGATCCGCCCTTTCCCCCAGGTTTGCGCTGTTTTGACCCAGCAATACCCCTTCTCCCAGGTACTCCGGGGACTATCAAGGGCTCAATAAAGCTTAGCGTCCGTTAAACCTCGTTTGCCGATAAGGCGATAAAGCCCGATAACGGGCTGGCCGGATTAACGAATTTTCCCCCTGAGCTGTGCGCCAATGAGCGGCGGGCGATAGACCCAGCTGATGGGTCTCTGTTGCGCGGGTTTCCTGATTGGACGTACCACATCTAGACTTTCTTTCAGCTAACAATACATTAGCGCCTCTTGGAAAATTCGGGTGACGGGAGCCGTAAAGAATTTGGAAATCTGACCTTCCCTCTATTTTAACACCGCTCAATTTACTCAGTGGCCTCAGAGCTTCTGACATATCCCTCATTAGCACGCTTGTGCCCCGTCGGCGTTGTTTTTCCTCCTCTCGGTCATCCTTTGTCTTCTTTTCTCTTTTCCCAATCTCTGTTGTGTCTCGATTCCAAAGCTCACTGAGTTGGTGTTGACACATCAAAACTGTCGATATCCCATAGTAGCACCCACTCCTTGAATCGGAGATCCACAGTCTCCGGTCTACCCCGTTAGCGCAGTATCGCGAGAAGACCACGCTCGTTGTTGTGTTCTCCGATCCGTCACTGCAGCTGTTCATTCACTCATTCACGTGCTAACCGAGCGGCTGTACGCCTAATCAACGCGTCCACCTGTCCTCCCCCTTGCCCAGCCTCCACTCCCATTCTCCAGTGTCGTCGCGCCGCCTAAAATCCCTCTCTGCACGTCTGCGCGAATATGTCAACTACAGCAAAGGTGAAGGAGGCCGTGAAAGGCAGTCTTCTAGGACTAGAAGAGCCAGTTAACCTGTCGGCAACCTACCGCGCCACGTTCTTCAGCAACGCAAAGAAGGATGAAGCCACCGGCGAGCCCGCAATGGGCCCAGAGGAATTCGTCAATGCTATCGCGCCCGCCAATGAGGATTATGTGAGTATTGCTTTCTTTCCCAGCTGTCAATTGATGCCAATGGTCTGACCACGGACAATGTTTGCTGACAATACCACAGTCCAAGATCACTCGCAATCAGTATGGCATTCTCTTCCGTGTTGCCGACCGTTCCGGCAAGGGCCAAGTCAACTTGGGTGACTGGGCTGCCTTTCTTAACCTCCTAAACAAATCGGATGCTGAGTACGAGATCGCGTTCCGACTGTTCGACATCGACCGGACCGGGGCAGTAAAATACGAAGACTTTCGGCAGTTGTACAACCTGAATAAGGGTGAAGGTAGCATCCCATTCGATTGGGATTGTGAATGGGCTAGGCTGTACATTGGCGATAAGACCAAACGGCATAATCTCACCTATCCCGAATTCTCGCAGATGCTGCGTGGTCTGCAGGGCGAGCGCATTCGACAGGCATTCCAGCGCTTCGATAAGAATAAGGATGGTTATATTGAACCTGAACAATTTGCTAAGATCATCATGGAGACGGCCAAGCATAAACTGTCCGACCATGTGCTCGAGAACCTGTCGAGTCTGTGCAATATCTCGACGAGCAGCAAGATCTCCTATGCCAATGTCCGCGCCTTCCAGAATATGATCAAGGAGATGGATCTGGTTGAGCTCATCATACGAAAGGCCATCAGTCAAAGCAGCGATGGAAAAATCACACGTAACGAGTTCCTCAATGAGGCTGCCAAAATAACTCGATTCTCCCTGTTCACGCCCATGGAAGCTGATATCCTGTTCCACTTCGCCAGTCTTGATGAACCCTCCGGAAGACTTGGTCTACAGGATTTTGCCAAAGTACTCGATCCCCAGTGGGTCAGTCGTGGCGTCTCAGAGGCCTCGCAGGGCGCCCATAAGACCATGGCTCATGCCACTTCGGCGACAACTACTGCTCTCGCTCAAGTCGCCGAATCTGCATATAGTTTCCTTCTAGGAAGTATCGCCGGCGCATTCGGTGCATTCATGGTGTATCCCATCGATTTGGTCAAGACACGCATGCAGAATCAGCGTGGAGCCAATCCAGGCCAGCGATTGTATAAGAACTCAATTGACTGCTTCAGAAAGGTGATAGCCAATGAAGGTTTCCGGGGTCTCTACTCCGGTGTGCTACCTCAGCTCGTTGGTGTGGCCCCAGAGAAAGCCATCAAGCTTACTGTGAACGATATCGCCCGCGGCCTCTTATCCGACAAGAAGAGCGGCGAGATCCAGCTCCCATATGAGCTTATTGCTGGTGGAACAGCCGGCGCTTGCCAGGTGGTACGTCAGCCCATGATACACACTAAACATCATATTCTCTTCTTCCTTTTCCCATATAATTCGCTTGCTAACGAGACATATAGGTCTTTACCAATCCGTTAGAGATCGTCAAGATTCGCCTCCAAGTCCAAGGCGAGATGGTGAAGGCCACCGAGGGTGCACAGAAGCGTTCCGCTATGTGGATTGTCAGAAACCTTGGTCTCAAGGGCCTCTATAAGGGCGCTTCAGCCTGTCTTTTACGTGACGTCCCATTCTCTGCCATCTATTTCCCCACGTACAGCCACCTAAAGAAGGACCTATTTGGCGAGTCTCCTACCAAGAAGCTCGGCGTTGTGCAGCTCCTCACCGCTGGTGCGATTGCTGGTATGCCTGCGGCATACTTGACGACGCCATGCGACGTCATCAAGACGCGTCTACAGGTTGAGGCGCGAAAGGGCGAGTCCAGCTACACTGGTCTCCGCCATGCTGCGAAGACTATTATGAAGGAGGAGGGCTTTAAAGCCTTCTTCAAGGGTGGTCCGGCGCGTATCCTACGTTCCTCCCCACAGTTTGGTTTCACCCTTGCCGCATATGAGGTCCTTCAGAGCGTGTTCCCTTTCCCCGGCAAGTCGAAGGACGAGCAGGTACATACCGGTGTTGCCGAGGTCGTCGCGACTATGCGCGAGAAAGACGTTGCCTCGCCTCACGCGCGCAGCCGGAACGCTCTCAAGATCATCCTAGATATCGACGAGAACTTTGGTCGCGTCAAGGTCTCCGACGAGAAGAACTGGAGCGCAGTCCCCCGTTTCATGGGTGGTAAATAATGAGGAGGAATACACCGTTTCCTTTACGACTTTTCTTTTCCCTCTGTCTTATAGACCTAAAGAGGTTGCATTAAACGGGCGTTTCGTGGTTTAGGCAAGCGAATCAAAAGACTTGTGTGTTGGACGTTTTGTAGATTAGATAACCTTGTCAGGATTTCGCGCTTTGGTTTGCTCATACCCACCGCATACACACACCTAGCTTAGCTTTCAACTAGGTTTGGCACGAATATGATGAGTTCAATAATAAGAAGCTACTTATTACTGAGTTATTACATTCGATGTCTTTGCTTATGGTAAAACGGTATTGGCGCTACGTGCTAACAATATACAGATTGAGACCTACCTGATCAAGGCGATTAGTCCGTTTAATGTCGCGTCTAAGACGTTCTGATACCGTTATCTTTATGTATGGGAGCATATAAATATTCTAATCTAGTGCTCTTCCCGTCCTCGCTGATACTGAGGGGGAAAGACCTTCTGTTTCCCACCGCAATCCATCACCATTCAGACCAGATACTATCATCAGCGCGGTCTCTCACACATATTTCCCATCTCCTAGTGGTGACCAAAATCAATAAGCAGCCTATTGATCTCCTCGGGCTTCTCAAACATGACCCAATGACCCGCCTCAATCACCTTAAACTCGAAACCACCTTTCGCCCAGGGTTCCGTGCCCAGCTCGATAAAATCCGACCGCGAGGCCTGGTCCTCCGCCCCTCCTATTGCTAAAACGGGGACCTTTATCGTTTTCTCTTCGTCCGTTAGGCCAGCCTCGTCTTCGACTTGTACGCCGCGGAGTAGGCCTCTGTAGTAGTTTAGCGTTGCCGCCACAATATTAGGTTGGCTGTAGGTGCTGAGCCACGATGACTTGTGCGAGGGGGTTAGCCAAGGAGGGAGAGGAGTAGTTTTGTTGGATGAGAGCCAGGCGCGCGCCGCGCTTATTTGGGTGAAATCCTGGCCCCAGGCGGAGGTGTTGGTGTGGTAGATGAGGTGGTAGAAGGATTCGAGCTAGATGCTTGTGTTAGCTGTTGATGCCTTTTAGAGTCTGGGGATATATGACGAGGTTGAGGGTGAAAAGCGAGGGTGAGAAGATCAAGAGATATCCTAGATACGGCCAGGGTAAGGTAAATGTAAATGCTATACTCACCCTCTCCGCAATAATCCCAGCAGAATCATACGAATTGAAAAAATACCAGTACCCGAACGGCGTATAATCCAACTCCTCCAATCCTGCCGCATTGATGGCATCGACATCAAACAGCTCCCCCGGTACCGCATATCCCACGGACATGAAAACCAGCTTACTGAACCTTTCGGGGTACCACACTACCAGACGGCTCAACACCCCCGAACCCCAGTCGTGGCCCACGCCCACGGCTTTGTCCACTTCTTCCTTGTCTAGAATTTCCGCCAAATGGCCAGATATAGCTTTTAGTCTGTAAGCTTCGAGGTCCGTGGGCTTGGAGGTCGCACCAAAGCCTAGAAGATCCGGCGCGATTACGCCGTAGCCGGCTGAGGATAAGGCGCTGACTTGGTGCGACCAGTCGCTCCGCGAGGAGGGGTAGCCGTGCAAGAGCAAGAATGTCGACATAGAGGCGTTATGGGCCGGCACGTAGTCGTAGGTGTAGGTGTATCCGTCGCGCGTGTGGAGGGTCTTGGTCTTGACTGCATTTTGGGGAGCATGGTTCGCTCCCAGGGTTGATGAGAGCAGTGACGCCTGCGCGAGGAGGGTGTAGAGGCCGCGCATTTTGAAAGTGTTGGGTGACTTGATGTGTATTGGTTATGTGAGGATATGTTTACTTTTCATAACATGTCACGATGCTGGAGCCTCTTCCTCGACATATCGCCACCAAATGCGATGCTTCAGTATTTATATTATTTGGATCTATATTACATTAGGAGATAGGATTTAACTTTTTAGCGGTATTCCGGCGTCCGTGCTTTTCGCTTTGATAATCTACTTGAAGGATTTTCCACGTTGCATCGATTTCTAAGCGGATGATATCATGTAGGTCTAGATCTACCCGCGGCTCTACCTCACCGTACCGTACTGAGCTAAAGTAAACAAAAGCGGCTCATCTGCGCTATTCACGATTGTGATTCGTGGCCCATCTTAGCCGCGATCACAGTGCCAGCGTCATGGTAAGCAGAATTCGCAATAAGGACCCAAGACCAAGACCGCACGCAGCTGCAGTCATGTGCCAAGCGAGTGTGGTGAGTCAGAAGTCCTTACCTGTTAGGTCAGATATGTGTGTTTTGGAATCATTTTTCCCTTATTGAGGCTGGCAGGTAGTGAGGCGATGATCTGATCTATTTACATATGGAAAAAGAGGAAAGGCGGTCAAAAGGGGGAAAGAAGACATCATAATTTCTTATTATTGCTATCGCCCCCTAAGCTCGTTATGTATGGACTATGGAAGTCCGCGGTGTTCCGGGTTAGTAATCCATATAGGCTTTTGTTTCACGCAAAGCATCGTCTTGATTTTTTAATGTGACTCATTCCCTTCTTCTCTAGATGGCACTTTCGTGGTCGAGGGCTTGAGTTTGCATTTGGAGGATGCCGTATAATATGACAGCTTCATATTATTTCACGATAATGGCTGACGCTTCGGTTCCTTACACAGCCTCAATGTCTATGACAATTTCATTTGCAGATCTAGACATTCATAATTATGACTCCCAAGGTCATCCTAGATGTTCATATGGCTGTTAAGGTGACGAGATGCTAACGGATACAGATGATGACCATGAAGCTTTCCCCTCAATGTTGCTGAGGGATGTTGGCAAGGAACTTTTGGACGACTTCCGGGTCACTAAGGTCGCTGGGTTCCTCGCCGCGGCTCAACTCTTGGAAGACACTTCAACAACAAGCTGTTAGCAACTGACTCTAAAAAGGAGATGCGAGATCCGCTACGATGATAACCCACAAGCAGGAATAAGGGTTTCGTAAAAGGACTTACAATCCAATAGCAATAAGCTGGCCCATGAGGTTATCATCCGGAATAGCGCACTTCATGGCACCCGTGATCTTTCCCGAAAGGATATCCGCCGGAAAAGAAGGTTCCTGGATAGCGCCCCTCCCAAAGCCCACCCCATCAACCGACTCCAGGGTCCCGAGCATACCGCCCACGGTCCTGAGTCCGCCGGTCGTGTACACCTTCATCGTATGCACGGCGCTGGCAATGCGTTCCGCGAACTCGATGAAGTAATTCTCCCGTCTCGCCGTACTCTCTTTCTCGTGCGCAAAAGCCATTTTCTCCAGCGTTCCACCGGATGTCTCCACATAGTCAAACCCTGCGGTCTCGAGGGCCTTGCAGAGAACCACCGCTTCTTCGGGCGTGAACCCTCTTTCCTGGAACTCGACAGAGTTGACCTTGATACCCACCACGAAGTCACTGCTCACGCGCTTCTTGATCGCGGCGCCGATCTCGAGCACGAACCTCATCCTGTTCTGAAGCGAGCCGCCGTATTCGTCCGTGCGCTGGTTCGTGGTCTCGCTGAGGAATTGCGCGATGAGGTACCCGTGGGCGCCGTGCAGTTCCACGCCGTCGAAACCCGCTTTCTCCAGGTACTCTGCCGCGTGCGCGAAATTCTCGACCACTTCCTTGATCTCTTCCTTGGTAGCGGCGCGCGGCATGCCGAATTTACCCATACCCGGTTTTACCAACTGAACCGCGCTCGCGCTTATCGGATGCGGTTGGAGCGCCTCCTGGACCTGGCGTCCTGAATGCGATATCTGGCCCACCATCAAACTTCTCCCACTCTCACCATTCCCATTGTCCCAGCCAACCTGGCCGGCTTTAGCGAGGGCCTTAAAAGCCTCGAAGCGCGGACCAGAGAAAGGGGCACCGGGAGGAATGATAGCGTTACCAGGGGCTTCGAGATCGGTCAGCGAGATCATGATGTTGCCCGTAAGAATCTGGCCCCAGCCGCCACGGCCGAAGCGCTCGTATGCCCTTACCAGTTCCGGGGAAGGGATCCCGCGCTCCGAGAGGGACGACACGCCGTCGAAACTGCAGAGACGCTCCGACGTGGCGGCTTTGAGGAAGCGGTTCGGTGCCGTGCGACCCGAGAAGGGGAAGGTCAGGGGTTGCGCGAGGGGCGCGGTTTGAGAGCTGGTTGAGGGCCAGCGGGGGGCGATGCGTTGAGAGGACATCTTTGATTGCTGTCCTTGAATGGTCTCTTTCTTTACTTGGTTGGGATGCAAAGGGGAGATTTGATGAGATGAGATGAGATTATTCATTTACTTTGCTCTGTTTCGAATATTCGCTAACTTTGACGACTAGACGCAGCCTTTATATATATACAAGACATCCATGAGAATCAATTGCTTCATCGGTATTCCGCCTCTTGAGATAGGTAGGGGCAGGTATATCTCCGATTGACTCACTTACTTCATCACTCACTCACGCATGCTCACCTATTCCCCTTCAAGCTCAGTGATCTATAATCAGGTAGCCCATGTTCATACTCCGTGGCTACTTCAATCACGCCGATTGACAAATTTGTCTATACATGCCGCAAAGAGGTCCGGTATTACATTGCTGTGTGTGGGGGTGTGTGGTACATATGTAGTATATGTGAAGCAAGAAGTGTGCGTGGAAGTCAGATCTCAAAACCCCGTGGAGTTTCAGTTCATGAGAAATTCGGACAACTTTCGGTCGAAAACAGCGAAAAGTTCGCGGCATAAAGTCTGCCCATTGCTACGTAAGTGGATGTGAAGGTACATTTAAGGACATGGGTAAATATTATTGACACGTGAGCCGGACGGTAGGTGTTTAACGACTACATAGGTATACAATCGGACAGATTCTAAGCCGAGATTTCCCTGGAAGAGTCGGACTCCACGGTGCTGAGGTAAGCAGGGAGATGGGTACGGATTGGACGGCTGAGAACCCTTGTCATGTCTACTGCCTGTCTACTTATTGCCGTACATAGTGTGCTTTGCTACTTACTATATATGTATGACCCCTCCAGATATCGAAGGAATATACGGTCCCTGCTTGAGATGCATCGATGTGGAGATAGCAAACCACGAGTCGAAATGGTCTGGACCGACCTATCTATCTACCTTCTGAATAAGAAAGCCTCTATCTTGATAGTACCTTGTAAAAAACGACGCCGCGTCTCGTCTCTCCTTCATCAAATTAGCTCAGTAGTAAATCCGACGTCTTCTCTAATCACCACGATCAGTACTTACAATAACATCCTCCCACTCCCTCAAAAGCTTTTCCGTACTCTCAAGCTTCTTCCTAATCCCCAGTAACGCATCACTGCCCAGCACAAGACGCAAGGGAATCTCTTGTCCCGTCCCGGCACCAGTGCGCGTAAGAACATAGACGATAACGCGCGCGCCCTTGGCTACGTCACCGAGTTGGTTATTGTCCATCTGCACTATAGCAGCTTTCTGCGCTGCGAGGCCAACGACCGCGTATTCGGTTTCTAGCTGTTCCTTTGTGCAGATTCTGTGGTCACCACCTGCGTTTACTGCCACGTGGGTTAATTAATGACGAGGGGACAGCACTGTACAGGGGTTGGTGGGCAGGTACCAAGTAAGTGGAAATAAATAATATATGAGGTAAGCAGAGGGGTAGGAAGGTAAGGTAGGGATGCAAAAGCCAAAGGGGGGAGAGGGGAAAATGAACTTACATGCTTCCGTCCGGAAATATCCCGGTTCGATGACAACGGCTGATATACCCAGGGGTCGACATTCGTGGTATAATGATTCGGTGAAGCCTGTTACTGCCCACTTTGTAGTAGACTTTGCAAGAAAACATACGAATAAGTTAGCTTAGCTTAGTTTAATAAGAAAAGCTAAGAATTTGCGGCGATTTCCTTTCTTTTTTTTCAGAGTTGCTGGGTTAAGACAGTTAGAAAAAGACGTACATAATAACCGTACGCAAGCCCGCCCTCCCAGCTCCCGAGACTGCCGAAATTCGCAATGACGCCGGCGCCTCGCGGGCGCATGTACCGCAGCGCGCAACGGGTCACATTGATGGTTCCCAGGACGTTGGTCGCGAGTATTTGCTGGACTTCTTCCTGTCTGTAGATTGGTAGTCAGCTAACCAATCTAGTAGTTCTGATAGGGAGGCTGACGAGTAAATACATAAATAAACAAATAGGTATGTAAGTAAATATAAATCCCTTACGAAGCACCCTCAATAACGCCCTCGAGCAAATACCCCGCCGCATTCACAACATGTGTGATGCTCCCGCCATACGCATTAACTACTTCCTGCATTACCCCTAGAATCGTCGCGTCGTCGCTCGTGACGTCTAGTCGGAGCGTCATTGCACCCTTTTCTCTCAGAGATGCCATCTTGTGCAGGTTCCGCGATGTGGCTGCTACTTTGTCGCCGCGTGCCAGTGCCTCGAGAGCGGTGGCGTGGCCGAAGCCGCTGCTGGCGCCTGTGATGAACCAGATATTATCTGGCATTGTGATGATGTTGGGTTTGTGTGTGTGTGTGCTTGAGGATAGATGGAGAGAGAAAGAAAGGGAGATGCGGGTGAGTGGTGGCTTGGTTTGGTTGTTAGGAGTATCTGGGTATGAGGTCGACTTTATATACTCGTGATGTAGTAGAGTTACCTTCAGTCGTTTTGGATTCGAACAGAACATGTTGTCTGTTATGCTCGCTGCGGTAAGAATATCTCGTTATTCTATGTCGTATTTCGTTCCTGCCCTCCCAGTAATGTTACGCTAAGCATAACGTTCAGGCATAACAGGTTCCGTGCTCGACAACAGTCTCCTAAAGAGGAGACTGGATACCTTACTGTGCGCCATACTAGGGGCTTGACGACCTGTCGTAGTGTTAGTTATATAACATCACTTTGTCAAGCTAACTCGAAATGAGACATCTTGTTGCGTAAGGGTTGTCCGGGTATGTTGACAGGTTGAGTCATGAATCGGAATTGCTGGGGTATATACTCTCTAACTACAATGTTTTGTCTTTCAAAAATATGAACAATTATAAAATAATAAATAATAACCCCTCATTTTCATGATAAGCCCAGATCTAATACCCCAACCTTCTCCCAGTTCGAATACGTGGTCGGAATGCTCAAGTCGCCCTGCCAAGACCACTCCACGATCTTCACACCGTTATCCCCGCCCGTATCGACGAGGCAGTATAGATGCTGCGCTCTATTCACAGCCATGGTAGCCTTGGCCTTGCAATCAGATAAATCGGCCACCTCGTCGGCGAGGACCGTCCACTGCGCGTCCTTCAAATACGACAACTGGACGCCGTCCCCCTGATCGGGGTCAATACTCAGGACTTGGAAACCAAGAGGCGTCGGATTATCACTCGGATCACTCTCATTGAACCCCGTCGAGAAAGCCGCGATATTTGTCTTGGGCCCTATGTCCCGACCCACGTATTGCGGTAAGTAGACGCCGTTGCCGATGCGTAATTGAACCAGTCCGCTCTTGGTCGTGCGGTAGAAGAGGTTGAGGCTCCGTCGCAGGATGGCCTCCGTGTCCCCGTTTAGGGTCCCCGAGTATGTGAGTGCCATCGATGTATTGGTTGATGGCTCCGCGTCTACGTCGACGAGGGTTGCTTGCTCGAAGCCCTGGCCGTCGTTTTCTGAGGATACGACGCCTTGGCTGTTTTGCCAGTAGAAATATGAGTACTGCGTGATACATGTAGAGTTAGCATTGGCTACGTTGCGAGAGAAAGAAACGGGACGCGGTGGTGGAAGGTTGCTTAATAAGTGCTGCTGCATACCTGGTTGCACCATTCGCACTGCTTGCCGTATGATGCTATCGAAGTTCCCGGGACTGAGTTATATGGCCCGCCTAAGGATACCCACTTCTCGGGGTCTGCTTCTGACCCTGTGGGCAAGCTGTCTTTGCTGGTGTACTGTAAAAGTTGGATAGTTGGGAAAGAGTCATTGCTCTGGTAGTGTATTGTTACGTCAGGGGTCTAAGGCGGACAGTCTCAGGTTGGTAAGCGCTCATATAAAATGGAAGAACGTAGCCAAAGAGGAAAACTCACAGCACTGCCTTGCCAGTTTGTACTTATAGACAGAGGAGTAGCAAGTCTGGCCTTGCCGGTCGTCCCGTTGACGACCGTAGAGGAAACCCAGCTGTTATGCGACGAGTTGAACGCGGCCAGGCGGATAGACGCGTCGCTGAGCTGATACACCACCAAGTAATTCTCGTTTCCGTACGCGTCGGTAAAATTGGCCGAAGCGAGGCCGGTGTTTTCGAGTAGCGTAATTGCATTTGTGCTGTTGTTTCCATTCCCGTTCCCATTCCCATTCCCATTCCCATTTCCATCATCTTGTGCACCGTCGGAAGGTATAGGCGACGACCCGTTTTTCTTATTACTACTTGATAATCCAACCCCGAGACCGACAGCGAGGCCTATAATCGCTAACGTGGCGACGACCGCTGAAATCCAGAAGTATTTTTTCCTGATACCACATATCGTCGCACCTTTCGAACCACCTGTGCCGCCATTCGCCGGAGGCGCATCGGTCTTTACTACCTCCGGATCCGTCGCGTACGTATTAGCTGCTCCCGTCGAGTATGGTGACTGCTCTACGTATGGCGCATGGGGTAATGGTTTCTGGGACTGGGCCGCTTGTTCTTGTGCGGCCTTCACGGGGTCGTAATAGCCGTACGCCTCCGGGTACTGGCCATCTGCGTACGGGACCACCTCTGGGTATTGGCCCGACCTAACGTGGTTTGATTCCGTAGCTACCTCGAGAGTGCTGTAGGAATAGTTGTCTGTCGAGGCAGTCATCTTGTCGCCTTATGACCGCTTCACATCGCAGGGCGACGTTTTTCAAGGCCGTATATTAAACGAAACAGACAGAAAGTAAACCGAAGGGAAACGTAAGCAAGAAAGGAAAAGTGAGAAAGTAAGGAGATGAAAGAAGCAAAGATCAGCTGTTCTAACTTTTGACTAAGTCAATATTTCAATATAAGTATAGTAGGTTAGGTAAGCGAAGAGCGATGATCATATCATATAGGGGTTAAGATAAAGTAAGATGTTTGTCACGACGAGCTACTGATGTAAGTAATAAGAGCCATCAAGCAACAGGAAGATGATAAACAACCCGCCCCCAGCCTGTAAGGAGTTCTAACCTAGGACTATGAGACAGCAGCGGCAGAGAAAGAGACAAGAAAGAGAGAAAAGATACGCAGGCAAATGTGGGTATACATAACCATATTACGAAACAGGGCAGAGGAAGGATTACGGGTTGCAGATCTTCTCTGGTAACAGACCCGTCGTAAGGTTCACGGGCGGCCGCAGGATCCACAGTAATAGGCCACGATTGGGTCAGAAGTGAGAAACTTGGGGCTCATCACTTCCGCTTCTTTACAAGCTACATATTTACATACACATAATTGACCCTGGAAAAAGAAATCGCGAATCCTTCCTTACCCCTGTGAAGCACAGCACAGGTTTTGTGCTTACCACAAGTGCTGAGAAGCCTGAGAGCCTGCTTGCTCGGATCGACTGAAGACCGATATGCTAAGCTTGAAGAAATGAATTGCCGCAGCAAAAGCAGCGCCTCCTTTCATACCCATTTTTACGTAGCTGCTTGTCGGGCTATTTAGCAAATAAAGGTATAGTCTATCTAAATACCGTGCATATAGTCTACTAAGAGGGTTAGAATCTTTGTTAAAATAGGTGCAACTACAAGGCTAGACCCTTGATTAGTCCATCGGTAAGTATGCTCGCGATGGGCAGCGTACATAGAATACTGCACATGCAAATTAAACTTAGGACTTACGGCACTATAAGCGCTGCTGCGGCGCAAACCCATGACAACGGCTGAAATCGTGCTGTAGAAAAAGGCGCGACACAGTTCTGATTTCTGAAGCAAGGAGAAAATATAGAATGCCTCAGGCTCGGCCAAGAATGATATGTAGCTAGGTATTCGTACATCACGTACGTTTGTCGATTGTTCGAGGTGTTGTTGTTCATGTCCAATTGTCACCTTCATGAGGCACTTCGCCAACAGAAAATCTGGAACGACAAGACATGTAACCTCGGCACAGTTAGGTACCCCCTTCTGAAGATCTGAAGCATACAGTACTGTATGTGCATGTAGGTAGGGATATATACGGCAGGTGCAACTTTTCTTTCTTACTGTACTGTGTTGACTGCGACGTTAAAGATAATTTGCATGGCCTATATATAAGTTGATGCTGTATACCTATTACATGCTTTATCAACGAACAACCATCTCAGTATAATTAAGTGCCTACTTAAGGCGTACCAATGTCTCGGTAGCGACGAAGGTATCTTATCATTATCGCGAAGACAAAAACAACAATGCTTAGAAATGAAAGAATCTCCTTCCAATCCCCTCTCCCAAGAAGGCGGGATGCGCTTCATTCTAAACACATGCAGCCTTCATGGGCAAGTTTCAAGGTTGTTCTAGGCGAAAGAAGGATCGTGGCTGCAGGGGTTTCTCTGCAACCATTACAGAATGCCTACGGCAAGCGAATGGTAAGTACTGATAAAAAGGACTACGCATTATATAAGCAGGCCGTTATCAAAACGTCGCACTAGCAACCGACCTTAGCGCGCGCTTAATCATGTTGTCTCTCTTGTTACACTATCGCGCGTGCCAGCCAATTATCTCTGTTGGTTACCATAGATTGGTTCTTCGCTACGTGCCACGTGCTTCATCCACGTTCCCCCCTACCCTTGAATTTTATTAATACTGGGACTTTGTCAATGCTCCTTTTTCTAGAAGACGTCGAAAAGAAGTCGATCGGCGGTTGACGAAACGGTACAATTTTATCCAGGTACCCTAATTGATGATGGCGTCGAATAAACGAACAACTTGAACTAGGCCGCTGTTCAACTGAATATGCTTGTCTCCAGTTGCAATGACGCCTTTGGGTCTTATCCACCCATGGATGATCGAAGTAAATAAGTACAGGAGCGTGCTGTCAACTCAGACACAGAAGACCACGTACCCCAACCTTGTTCTGGTAAAGGAAATACACCGCCCACACTACCCGAGCCGTAGCCACACGCATTATCGATAGGACATGATAGAGATGGTCCCAGAGCCAATTGATGATGGTTTCCCATTTATGGCGGCGGCTCAGCTTGTTCCTCCGCCTCTTGCATCTCGCGCTCCATCTCCAGGCAGTACTCCTTCCACTCTTCCTCCGTGGCGTGGAACCGTAGCGCTATGATGGCAATCGTAGCCCAGACGTCGAGGGATATCAGCAACTTGAGTGCCTCAACCTGGAAGAGGTTCGAGAGCGTTCTAAACGAGATTCCGTCTCCTAGGCGAACCTTAAATAAGCCGGCCGTGGGGAAACCGAACTTGTAGGAGAAGGTCTGTGCCATGGCCCGGAATACGAGGACGTCGAGCGGCGTTAGCATTAGGTGTGTCAGGGAGCTGGTGAGAATATACCCGGCGAGATTCGCGGGGAGGCTGGTCAGTGTGTTTACAATATAGTTGGGGGCTTCCTTTTGCTGTGGCCTCGAGTCGTCGCTGTTATTCGGGCGCAGTTCAGCAGACCAGAAACCCGCTGGAGGCTCGGCCGATTCGCTCGTATCCACGTCAAAGCTAATCAGTGGAGGGTTCACCACGTCGGCGTCTTCCTCGTCCGTAGCGTAATCGTCCCCGCCGCGGCTTGAAAAGGTACCCTGCCTACGGATTGTCTCGAGAGGAAGGGGTTCACCTTCACCTTCACCTTCACCTTCACCGTTCACTGGAGCATCTACTTCTGGGTGCTGCGAGTGTCTTATTTCCCGGTCAGCCTCCCCTAGTGTGGGTGACTCTAGAATAGACTGCCTCCGCGCCGGGTTAGCAGGGATGGTAGTCTGAACGTTTATAACGGAACTTGTCCAAGGTTGCGGAAGACGTTTGTGAAGTTTTCGTCTGATGAAATAGCTCAAGGCATCCCAAGCGCACCCAACCAAATAGTATCCAGCATAGGGAGCAATATTTAGAACAGCCTTTCCAGCCCACTCGGTAAGCGTCCGAGCCCCCGGCGAGCCTAACGGCGGAGGCCTGAGAAAAGGCGAAGCGCTGGAAAAGGGAATGAAGAATTTCCAGTTTGGGAACCACCTGGACCCAGGTATTAAGTCAAGGCGCTGCATGGCGACATGTAGTTGAAGATGAAACCGGATATAACTTATAACTGCCCGTAGACTGTGATTCGTTAGGAGTGGACAGTATGTATGATAACATCTGAATTGGGACTTACCAAGCACTATTTCGAATCATGCCCGACTGTCTCGATGACCACTGCAACGACCATGCACTAAAGAACGAGGGCATTCCAGCGAAAAACAACTGCAACGGTGAATGCGTCCTCCATTCTCTCACCATCATCTCCATAAACGGTAACCTGGCGGTTTCTCTGTAAACCTGGCATTATATGTGAGTATTGTGGTCATGTATCCGTATGAAAGAGAGGGTAGGCGCGCAAAAGCTTACCAGGTTGCGCTGCCGGATGCCGTGAACACCCCATATGCCGGTGACGACAAGGAGACGACCGAGACGAAGGAAGTTCCTTCCGGTGGCGTTCTCAAACTCTTGGCGGATCCGCGAAGCCTCGGCCACCAAGTTGTTAGCAGCAGGATTGTCGGGCTCCGCGACGCCTATGACAAGCATGACCTCGTTATGAGCGCGGATGATGTCTTTATTGATTCGCTTCGTCTCCTCATTGATGATCCGACCATGCTCGTCATACTGCCTTGGCGGCTCGTGAGGATCAGCCTCACCTTCGCCCTCAACGACATCGTCGTAGGGTGATCGTCCCTAGCCATTCGCGGTAAGCTTAGGTGCGTCGGAGCTAGTAGTATGGGATGAATAACATGTGATACTGACCAATGCAAGAGACGTCAAAGGATCCTGGCGCCCCATTTTTTATTTATTTATTAGAGGTGTATGAAGGTTTTAAGATGGGTTGAAGGTGCGTTCGAAAACGCTCGCGCCCTATACACGCGATGCCTTTTGAGCAGAGTCTGCTTGTATGAGTCTTCGGGTTCTATCTTGCCATCACTTGGCGTATCGAAAAGGAGGTTTATGAGCTGTTCCCTGTATCTCTCAGCTGCTTGATCAACAGCATGAACTTTGCGGCCCGAGAGACCGATCCTATTAATCAGGAGCTTGGTTTGAATAGAACGGTAGGCGTTTGATAAAACATAGATTATGAAGTCATCTATGATTATACACGTTGGGCGTCGTTGTGATGTATTTTGATGAATGGCCACATGAAGTACATAATCATAAAGCTGAACCTTGTAAGCCGGAGTTCCAGCTGCATACTGCAGCGCCTGTAGCGCCTAGCGTCCTCTTAGTTTGCGCCTAAAATAGTTAGCGTAAGCTACCTAGATACCTCTATGATTGCAGCAGTACTGAATATGGTAGTCACGGCCATAAATACACTAGAAGAAAGTGATTTCATTATTTCTCTTTGTTCAGAAGAGCAGAGAACCGCCTCTGGGGTCTATCGGGTCGGGAGTATCGTGAATCGTCATTATTAGGCGAAGTTAGCCTCTCGCCAGGGATATATTTGGACATGCTCTCAACTATCGTTAGGAGAGTCTCATTGGAAATCGTGCAGTTGCGCCGGTACGGTGTTGAACGGACAGCGCTTGATCTATATATGTAAGACTTACTTACAATTCCTGGCTATATTTGGTGCTACTAATCCTTAGACTATATTTATTTATTCTATTGCGAATGGATGTATATATGAGATAGGATAAAGAACCGTAATACAGCATACAGATGTACCTATCACGAAGCTCTAAGTCTATAGATGACTAATCAGTAGGCTAGGGTCCTAGGTCCCTAAGTTACGCCCCAATCATTATCGATAACCGTTCAACTCCAAAAATTTCCAGAGCATCCCACTTGGGTCATCGGTGCTGTGGTCTACGGATGCGACTTGGAGATAGGTTTTTGACTTAGACTGTCTGTCTTGTAAGTCAACGGCAATTCTCTAATATGGCCAACAAAGCGCCTTTCAAGACAACATTTGCGCCGAGCGAGGTTATACGGCCGATCTTCACTGGTGGCGCAATTGCCATTGAAAACGATGCTCGCATATTAGCGACTACGCTGGGCGAGGACGTGATCCTGACTGATGTGAAAAACGGGAAGCACTTGGCAAGAATTGAAGGGGTTGGTGTTTCTTCTTGGACCTTATTTCCTGGTTGACTGGTTGCTGACAGTAGACTTCGACAGGATGGCGAGCTCATATCAACACTGACTTGTAGGTTTATGCACATCATCTATGTGAATGCGCCTCACTAACAATCTCTCCAAAGTAACGCCTTCGGGTTCACACCTCATAGTCTGCTCGCGCTCCCTGTCTATGAGAATCTATTCCCTCCAGAAATCGACGACCGACTCGATAGAACCCCAGCTTGTGAGGACGGTACGGCCGCATACCACGCCGGTCGTTGTCTTAGCTGTCGACAGAACAAGTACTCTGCTTGCTACAGGTGGTACCGATGGTTCGATCAAAGTTTGGGATATCGAGGGTGGCTATGTCACCCATACATTTCGCGGCCCAAGCGTCCTAGTGTCTGCGCTCCTGTTTTTCGAATTGGCGACGAGCCCCCCAAAACAAGAACCGGATGGGACCAAAGACTCGGGAAAGAAGAAGCGGAGACAATCCAAAACCAACGAAGATATTGCAGATGAGGATGTACCGACTACTGCGAGGTTCCGGCTAGCATCTGGCAGCCAGGATGGCAAAGTGCGTGTATGGGATTTACACAAAAGAAGCGTTGTCGCCAATCTTGATACCCACGTATCCGACGTTCGGGGTCTCGATTACTCCGCTACGCAGAACTCGCTGGTAACCGCTAGCCGAGACAAGACGATACGATGGTGGGACACGAAGTCATGGAAACCACGAAAAGTTATCCCTTGTTTTGAGCTGGTCGAGGCCGTGGGTTTCATTGGAGATGGCGAGCTTACGTATACCGCTGGATCAAATGGGTGCTTGCGGATATGGCAAACAGACACCGGTCGCGAGCTGACAAAAGAGCAAAAGGCGAAGCCTGAAGCTGAGGCTTTTGTTTCTGCAGTGTACCGGCCGGGCTTCCCCTTTATCGCATGCGTTCAGGTGGACCATACCATCGCTCTTTTCGATATTCCTGACCAAGAAACCACGTCCGCCATTGCGGCGCCTGAGCCATTTCGCCGTATATCCGGCACACACGACGATATCATCGATCTACGATATCTATTACCCGATCATTCTGTTATGGCCTTGGCTACAAATTCCGAAGACATTCGGATAGTGTCTGTACTGGAGCCAAATACTAGTACTTCTTTCATATCGTCTGAATATTTCGGGCAAGACATTGCTCTCTTGAAAGGCCACGACGACATCATTATTACGCTGGACGTTGACTGGTCTGGGCACTGGGTCGCAACGGGCGCGAAAGATAACACGGCGAAGATCTGGCGGGTGGATCCTAAAACCAACTCTTACGTTTGCTGGGCAACTTTCCAGGGCCATGCTGAATCCGTCAGCGCGGTTGCTTTGCCTCGTATCCGCCCTGTGGACGGCTCGAAAGCTCATACTGACCCTCTGAACCATCCGCCACAGTTTCTGATAACAGGATCTTCCGACCAGACTATCAAGAGGTGGGAGATACCAAGAGAACAACAGAAGGGGGCAAAGTCAAGCATCCGAGCGTCTTTCACGCGCAAGGCTCACGACAAAGACATTAATGCCATTGATGTCAGCAATAATGCACAATTATTTGCCTCAGCCTCTCAGGACAAAGTTGTCAAGGTTTGGTCTATAGAAGAAGGCGAAGTGCAGGGAATACTTCGTGGCCATCGCCGCGGTGTTTGGTCTGTTTCCTTTGCTCCCGCCAACACACCCGCACTACAGGGCGAGCAAGGCTCAGTCTCTGGCAAAGGTGTTGTAATAACCGGAAGTGGTGACAAGACTGTCAAACTGTGGAGCCTTGCCGATTACTCATGTTTGAGGACCTTTGAGGGACACTCTAATAGTGTTCTGAAAGTGGCTTGGCTCAACTTGCCTCCACCGGAGGAGCGTTCCAAGAAGCCCATGCTTATTGCCAGTGCTGGCGGTGATGGCCTGGTGAAAGTCTGGGATGTCAACTCTGGCGAGAACGAATGCACCCTGGATAATCACGAGGATCGTGTCTGGGCTCTTGCTGTCCATCCCGATACTAACATGATTGTCTCTGGTAGTGGCGACTCAACCGTGACATTTTGGAAAGATACATCGGCAGAAACGCAAACAGCAACGAATGAGGCAACTCTTAAGCTTATTGAGCAAGAGCAAGAGCTTGATAACTACGAACATGCTGGAGCGTATCGGGAAGCTATCACATTAGCTCTCCAGCTTAATCACCCCCGCAAACTTCAGAGCCTATTCGAAAAGGTTGTCAACTCTACGACACCTGATGAGGGCAGTCTATCGGGGTTGAAAGCTGTCGATGAGGTCTTAGCTACTCTGTTAGATGAGCAACTATTCCTGCTCTTATTAAGGCTTCGAGATTGGAACACAAATGCCAGGACTGCACCAATGGCACAGCGCATCCTGTGGACGGTGGTGAAGAGCTATCCCGTGAACCGGTTATCAAGTCTCTCTGTGAAGGGAGCTAAGGGCCAAAAGAGCGTCAAAGAGGTGCTAAATGCACTTAAAGTATACACAGAGAGGCATTACAAGCGTATAGAAGAGTTGGTTGATGAAAGCTATTTGGTGGAATATACCCTCAGAGAGATGGACAGCCTTGCGCCAAGTCTAGACGAGATGGAACTGACAGATAATGCGGATATAGATGTGGTAATGACTTGATGTATAAATAGCAAAATAAAATAACAATCTATCACGCCTAATTGATGTGTTTCAATATGATTTCGCTTGTAGATAAAGCGTATAGGTCTAGAATCTGAGGCAGAGCTTACCTATGTTGAACTTGCCGGGACAAGTCCCGGTGCACTAGCCACGATTGTGGCGCAGATGATTCCAGCGCTCCAAGTTTCTACATGTGATTTTCTCACCAGTGAAAAGCTGCGTAGGATATCAACCATTATATCACGGAGCATCTATACATCAGCGTTCCTGTTTTTATTTAGTTTATCAAAAGAATGAGACGGAATAAAACGATATGATGAGTGGTTAGCCGCTACTATGCGATTCGGGGATATTATTTTAGATCTGGCGGCCCTCGCCAAGGTCTCCAGATCCGTAGCTTCGAAGCACTTGGAGTTACGCGCAAGACAGATTGACCGTTATAGCCAGACCTCCAGCATCATTAGATCATTACGGAGTGACCAGAAAAATTCACAACATGATTCTAGTTCGGCGTCAACGGAATCTACTACCACTGGTACAACGAATGTGGACCAACAGCAACAATCGCATACCAACGCACCCGTAGAGCCCAGCGTCGCCAAAGCGGAAGAATCGGGCCCTAAAGAGCATATTGCTAAAGATGGTTCAAATAGGCGTCCAGATCTCTTTCAACGTGGTTCCGTGCTGGGTAATGCTTCAGCCCAGCAAACTACAGTACCCCGGCAAGACCAAAGCGCCATCCTTACACAACTAAGGGAGAGGGCGCAGTTAGGTGACTCAACAGGCGACAGTGGTGTGAATTTAGAATCGGTGAAAAACACTCAAGGGGAGGCTTCACCTGATGTTATTACCCAGGTCTTTCATACGAGACGGGGCTCGCAGCTACTTGGGGGTCAAAAGGATGCCTTAGGACAGTTGCCCCCGAAGACGCCGCCTCCCAAGCCAAGTTGGTTTAAGGATTTTGGACACGATAAGCCCAAGATACCAGCGGAATCCACAAGCGAACAAAGCATTCCTTCCGCCACGGGAACGCCTGGGCTTGGTAAACCGGCTGAGAAGGGTGCGGTGGAAGCGGATATTAGCGTTGGAAGCGCAGGATTAGGACAGCCTTCTGTATCTCAACTTGGAGACGAATCGACAATTTCACCTGCCGCACCGAAGGAAGAAACTAAGCAGAGCATACCTGCTCAGACTTTGGGAAGCCAACTACCCTACACCAAAGAACCTACTAGACAAGAACCTGTACAAGAACAAGTTCAGGCAGTAAAATACATTCTTTCCGGGGGAGAGTCCGACACAAAAAGCCAACCATATGTGCTTCGAGAATCTAAGGTGCCAGCCACCCGTCTAAGCCGGTTATGGAACTACGGCGGTTTAGCAGCTGGCATGTTAGGCGGTGCGCTCAGCGAGGGCGTCATGAGAGGTTTCGGAGGCGGCGGACAAGGTCCAGTCATCTTCAGCTCAGGCAACGTCGAGAGGCTGGTAGCCCGACTCTCACGAATGAGAGGAGCGGCCCTCAAGCTAGGTCAAATGATGAGTTTTCAGGACGCCAAAATGCTGCCAGCGCCCTTACAAGAAGTTCTTCAGCGCGTCCAGGACAGAGCAGACTACATGCCCGCCTGGCAGCGAGACCGCGTGCTCGTGGAAAGCCTAGGTCCCGAATGGCGCGACCTATTCGACGAGTTCGAGGAGAAGCCCATCGCCGCTGCGTCAATCGGACAAGTCCACCGGGCGACGCTCAAGACGGGCGAGAAGGTCGCCGTCAAGATTCAGTTTCCGGGGGTCGCGGACTCGATCAACTCGGACCTGGACAACATCTCCATGCTCCTGACTGCGTCCAAGATGCTACCGAAGGGTTTGTATCTCGACAAGACAATCGACAACGCGCGGACGGAACTCGGCTGGGAATGCGACTACGAGCGCGAGCTGGAGTGCGGGAAGAAGTATAAAGAGCTCCTGACGGGTCCGAACGGGGAAGAAGACGACGTCTTCACCGTCCCGGAAATCTACGCGCACGCCTCCGGTAAACACGTCTTGACGATGGAATTTATGGAAGGCGTTGGCGTGACGCGGATGAACAATTCCTCCTCTTCTTCCTCTCCTTCTTCGCAAGGATTGACCCAAGACCAACGCGACTGGATCGGCACGCAGATCCTGCGCCTCTGCCTGCGCGAGATCGCCGAGTTCCGCTTCATGCAGACGGATCCCAACTGGACCAACTTCCTGTACAACTCTACCACCAAGAAGCTCGAGCTCCTCGACTTCGGCGCCTCGCGCTCGTTCCCCAACACCTTCGTCACGCAATACCTCTCCCTCCTCTCCGCGGCCGCGCGCCAGGACCGCGCAGCCGTCATCGACTACTCGCAGCGCCTGGGCTACTTGACGGGCCACGAGAGCCGCGCCATGCTGGACGCGCACGTCTCTTCTATATTGACGTTAGCGGAGCCGTTTTTGCAATCCGCGCCCGAGGTGTATGATTTTGCGGACCAGACGATCACGGAGCGTGTCAGGGACTTGATTCCCGTCATGGTGCGCGAGCGCTTGAGCCCGCCGCCCGAGGAGACGTATAGTCTACACCGGAAGCTTAGCGGAGCGTTCTTGCTTTGTGCTAAACTGGGTAGTAAGGTTAGGTGCCGCGAGTTGTTTGAGGATGCGCTTGATAAGACGGATCTGGATGTTGTCAGGTAGGAATGAAGCGAGTAAGTGAGGGCTCTGTTTTGTGGCCGGAGTAAAACGGGATGGATTTGTATACATGATAACATGTACGATACACTAGACTTGTCAAAATCACTGCTCGAAGTATGTATTATATATAGAGAGTTGTATTATATGTATGGTATGGATAAGGGCAAAACTAGGTACCCATCTCTGGCCTGGAAGGAAGATAAACTACTGATCGTGATGTATTAGAAGAAGTTCGACTCTCGGATATCAAACATAATCTTAATTCATAGTCATGCATGGTTTTATATATTTGCTGGCCTCGCTTGCCTCGCTCTGCCATATGCACCTTTTCGTATATTTCCTCGGTGTAGGGTCTCAGGGGCTAGGGTCCAAATGTTGGTATCTGCTTCCCTTTGAGAGGTAAACCACTACGAGGAGTTCAAGCTCTAGGCTCCTCTTCAGAACGATATAGACTACCTAGTATTAAACACCGACGGAAGAACAAATTCATTCCGCAACTGCAGCCCCTCTCCTCGCAAAAGGCATATTCTTCTTCTCCTTAGACGTAAGCTTCTTCCTCCTCCTCTCGATCGTCTTCTGCACATCCCTCTTCTTCATGCCCGCGAAGCGATCAAGCAACAACTGCTTCTTCTGCTCCGCCTTCTTCAGATAGAACGGTTTGCTCTTCTTGCCCTGCGCCACCAACTCCTTCTCCGTGCGCCTATGCTTCTCGATCAACTCCCTCTCCGCGTCTTTTCTCGCCTGCGCCTCCCTCTTGCTCTGCATTGATTTCAGTTTTCTTGTCAACTCCTCTTTTTCTGCCGCGTCGCGCGTCTTCTTGATTGTGGCGCGCAGGGCCGACATCTCGGAGTCTCGGTACTCGTCAAGAAATGCGTACGCTTTTCGCAGTCGCACCTCGTCGGTAGGATTGGAAGAGTGTGAGGTAGCGGACGAGAAGCGCGGGTCCCGGGAAGGCACGGTATGCACGGAGACGACTTCTCGCTTCCGCGACACTTGCCGCTTGCTGGTCATTTCTGTCGGGGCGTGTTTTGAAGATCGCTTGGGTGGTTTGGGTTTAGAGGATTTGTTGTCGTTGCTCGTGGTATCATCTTTCTTCTTTTTGCTTATTGTGTTGTCGTCGTCGTCTTCGTCGTCTTTTGCTGTTGATTCCCTGCGACCTTTTTTCTGTTTTAAATTCGGCATTGACGCTTGCGCTTTTGCGAGAGCGCCGAAAGATACTTGTGCTACTAATGCTGCGGGATCATCCTCATCCTCATCCTCATCCTCATCGTCCTCGTCTTCGTCTTCGTCTTCGCTGCCGGAGCCGGATTCCGACTGTTATATACATGAGTATACTGTCCATGGAGGGGTAGTTTTCGTGGAGACAAATAAAAAAAAAAAATTACCTGGTCAGAAGCCTCACTACCTCTCTCGCTCATGTCGTCTGAGTCTCCATCTTCACTGTCGCCTTCTGCTTGGGAATCATCATCGCTGTATTCCTCTAGTTCGGGTTCTGGCTCTTCTCTTCTTGCACGGACTCGTCTCTGTAGCCCGCCAAAGGGCAGTTTCCGTTTTTGGGATGTCGCGGAAGGCATTAGTGACCGGATGTATTAATCGACCAATTCGTTTGGTAGCCGAGGCGGTGTGTATGGGATAGGCCAATTTCTTTCAAAAAGCCTTGTGACCTACAGGGACAAAGTTAGGCGTTTATTAGACGTAGGTAGGCCGGCATGTTGTAGCTCCGTTATGTTAATACTGATGTCAATTTTAAAAAGATAGCGGTGATAAGATAAATAGGTACATCTAGGTACGGTACCGAGATCGCAACTAATGCCTTACGCCATGCCTTATGCCATGCCTTACGCCCGATCAACCAGGGGTCCTTGTTATCGATAAGTGCCCTGAATCCCAGCGCCAGTTTAGAGAACATTTCCTGAACATCAGGAATACCAATACAAAATGCCTTGAATCACTCGAAGACCTGTACCGATGGAACACCTCTCTTCTTAATTTTTCTAGATAGGTAGAGAGATGAACGCGTCAATAGTTATGTTTTCGCGGCGGTTCATTCACACTAGTATAAGAAGGTACACAGTCGATGCTCGTACGTGGCTACAGAGACGGCCCGCGCCCAATACAACACATCGTGAACAATCCAAGCCATTCATAATAAACAACATGGTAGCTGCGAGCGCCGAATACGAAGTGGGAATAAACATGCATACTACAGCCTACCCGCAACAGCCCTTAGCAAGTAGGCCAAAAACTGTTGCCAGACCCCGAGACCCAGTCGTCCCACCTTCAGAGGAATCCGGCGGCGTGCCCGATCCCACACCAGGCTACCTCGCTCTCGCGTCGCAACCACCTGCCGTGCTCCAGCATCCGCGCAACATCCTAGTCGTCATCGACCTGAACGGCACGCTCCTGTTCAGAGGCAACCGGCACAATCCCAAAAGCTTCGTGCACCGCCCCTACGCGCGCGAGTTCCTCTCCTACTGCATCAACACGTTCACGGTCGTGATATGGTCGTCGGCGCGATACGAGAACGTAAATTCCATGTGCCAGCAGATCATCTCGCCCCAAGATCGGACAAAGGTGGTGGCGGTTAAAGGAAGGGAGAAGTTCGGCCTCTCGCCGCAGGACTTCGTCAAGAGGGTACAGTGCTACAAGCGCTTGGGCATCCTGTGGAACGACCCCAAGATAGCGGCGGCGCACCCGCTGGCGGGGCAGGGCCAGACGTGGAGCCAGCTGGACACGGTGCTGGTTGACGATTCCCTTGAGAAGGCGAGGAGCGAGCCGTATAATCTCATCCAGGTACCCGATTTCGAGGGGAATACCAGAGAGACAGGGTTCGTCTTGCCACAGGTTCACGACTATCTGAATGAGTGCAGCCGGCAGGCGAATATCAGCGCGTATATGAAGAACAATCCTTTCAAGATAAATCCTGAGTATACCTTATAACTGTCAAGAGACAATGTTTCCAGATGTTGATATGGAGTTTGGGAGGCAAGGAATATTAAGCTTGGCACGGGCCAGTTTTGGAGAGCTAAGAAACATGCATGTTAAGCATCAACGCTGCTAGGCAACGATGCCAGGATACACGAAAGAGGAGATACCCCATTGCTTCCAGTTATGACCAAACCGCGCAAGATCATAGATGAACTGTACACAAGAATGAAAGTCAGAAAATCAATCATAAGTGAAATTATAGACAGTTGCCAGACGTGTAACTTCTTACTTACACACCGCTTGGTAACGTGACAGGAAGGTTCTCGACACATACCTACCTACTTGCCATTTTAGGATTTATTTCGAGACCTCGGTCCAGGGACGGCCCCCAACGGCGCTTGAACCAGGGATAGCACGTTGTAGAGAACGAAAAGACCCGCTTCTATTATCCGGGGAATTTGCCCCATATTTAATCTATCGACGATCATTACGTAGGGCCCAGGGGGCATTTACTATGTACTTTCAAGTCTGATGGGTTAAGATCTTAAAACACACATTGAACTAAATCCTCAATTCTTTTGTGATGGCGATGGTGTTTGGTCTCAACGACATCTGTTTTCGGTTTTGGTAGAGCGGTTCGGGCTCATATTTTGGGAGAAAACATTTCATCTTTTCGCATCGTCTTTTTAGTCCTTTGCAAGGGCACGTGCTTCGCCTCATCCTCATACTCGCTTTGAAGTCTGTACAATATATACATATATATTACACCAAGACGTATAAGATCGAAGAACGAAAGAAAGAAAGTTAAGAAAACTGAGATTTAAAACGGAAGAATCAGCACGAAAACCTATCGACAAACAGGGAACCACACCCGCGGTAACCTTCCCTAAGGTTACAAATAAAACCTACCTACCTACCCCAGAAACTCGCTGCGAGAACCAGGGGCAAGCAATGGTAGCAGCAGACGCAGAAGGCAACAAGCCGTCGCCGCTCGTGGCGCTGCTGGCCGGCGGCATCGCGGGCGGCGTCGAGGCGGCGTGCACATACCCGTTCGAGTTCGCCAAGACGCGCGTGCAGCTGTACGGCCACCAGGGGATCCGGAACCCCTTCGCCGTCGTCGCGAAGGTGGCGCGAGAGGAGGGGTTGAGGGCGCTTTATAAGGGGTGTTCTACTATGATTACGGTATGTTTATCTCTTATTTTGGAATTGCCATTGTTGTTGTTTATCTTATTCCCCCCACGGATAATTTATGGTGGGATGCGATAGGTACAGTGGTTTCGGTGGTTTATGTATGTAATAAAGATCAGTTGTTTTGACCGGAGGGCTGGGATGGAAGGTGGAAAGGGTAACATGGAGAGTCGTGAGAACTCGACAACTCGTATATATTTATTCTTTTCCTCAGTAAAATGTGAAGACATTGAGTAAAGGTCCTCGCTAACCACCTTCCATATAACAGGGCTCAATAGGCAAAGACGCGGTGCGCTTCGTCATGTTCGACAGCATCCGATCCCTATTCGAGGACCCAGTGACCCACCGCTTGGGGACCGCCCAATCTATTATGTCGGGCATGCTCGCGGGCGTCGTCGCCTCGACCGTCGTCGTGACACCGACAGAGCGGATCAAGACAGCGCTCATCGACGACGCAAAGACGGCGCGCCGGTTCCGGTCCCCCTGGCACTGCATCGCCGTCCTCTACCGCGAGCAGGGCCTGCGCGGCGCCCTGTACTCGGGCTATGTGACCACGACCCTCAAGCAGATCGGCACCACGGGCTTCCGCCTGGGCACGTATTCTGCCATCAAGGACTGGGAGAGCGCGAAGGGCATCCCTGTGGATGGCGCCTTGACGAGTTTCGCCAACGGTGCGGTGGCCGGGACGGTCACGACGCTTGCGACGCAGCCTTTTGATACGGTGAAGACGAAGGCGCAGCAGGCGAAACGCACGGGCACGATGGATTCGGTCCGCGCGATCATGGCGGAGGATGGTGTGAGGGGGTTCTGGAGAGGTACCGTCATGCGTCTAGGGAGAACGGTCATGGCGGGTGGGATCTTGTTTACGGCGAATGAGCAGGCTACGAAGATGCTTAAGATCATGTTGGGGCAGTAAGACATATGTTGCATTTTTGCTAGTGCTTTGTGTCGGGTGGTATACAGTATCCTTGTTCTTGGATGTATAGAGGGGTATAGAGGTATAGAGGAGTCTACCCGCGTGTTTATTGGGGGCCTTTGGATATCTAGATGTATTATACCTCGTACTTTGATCAGGACTACATATCTACACAGTTAGAATATAGAGACAATTATTTGAATATGAAGCCTGGGGCCTCCATCCTTTCCATGACGCCCGACAAGTCTGTGACCCTCGCTCGCTTGCCGGCAAGTGTGATGAGTGGTGCCTATATGTGGACTGTTCATGTTCATGTAGAGCATTATGATGACCCACCTCTCAACGCTTAAGAGTAACTATGGTCCCGATATTGCCGTCAACAAAGCTATGTTGTGCCTAGGTTATCGAGACTATATTCAATATGGTCGATGATCGAATGTCAGCCTGCCTAGGTATCCATATTACATTCCAATCACCCACCCATCACCGAATACATAACTCCAAACTCTCTCTCTCTCTCTCTCTCTCTCTCTCTTTCAGACACTTGCCTAACTCTGAAAGTTCAGGAAAGCCTAACGCTTAGTAAACCACCCCTTAACAATCTGCCACACAAAGCTCAGCGTGAACATCGTCTGACTCTGCTCATACTCTTGCGGCCGATCGCCTACATCTGCCATCTTACACGCTATCTCGACGACGGGGGGAGGGAAATATCTGCTGTTTGCCCTTGCGTACGCGGCCACGAGGTCGTTGCCGTTGGTGATGCCTCCTACACAGAAAAAGACAAATCACATCAGTTGTCGACTCATACACGTCATATCTTTTTCTCGTCTCCAGAATTTATACCGAGGAGATAGGTAGGCAAGGAAGGAAATAAATAAAACTCACCACTACTCCAGAAATTCCCATCCTTCACCCACCTCCACTTCTCTCCAACGAGCTTTGCACCAGGATGTTTCTTCCTAATCTCATCCTGGATGCCCCTCGGCCCGCACGCCGTGCGTCCGTTATCCAGCAATCCCGCCGCGCCACACAACAAGATGCCCGTGCAGACACTCAGGATATCGGTCCCCCGGTTCGCGGCTTCAGCGTGCGCGCGCAGGAACTGCAAGACGGGTTCGTCGAACGAAGACGAGGGGTCTGGACCGGGAACTAGGAGGATGTTGAGATTGCCTGGGGCTATGTCGGGCGAAGAGGAGGAGATGGTGTGTGTGGCTTTGATGGAGACCTTGGATGTGAGAGGAATCATCACATCATCCTTCCCATGTTTGCCTTCGGTCTCAGTCTCGGACTTGTTATCACCTGTAGTAGTAGTAGTGGTCTTGGCGTTGGCATCAGAGGTGATATAATAAATCTCCACGCTCGGCGCAAGCTCCACGATATGTGCCGGTAGAATCGGTATCAAGGAGAGATACTCCCGGCTCATCATGTGGAATACGTCGATGCAGGCCAGGTCCAGTAGTTGCGCGTCTCCGGGCACGAAGACGCCTATTTTGACTACTTTGGTAGAAGACGGTGACGACATCGTGGCTTATTTATGGAGGACTGTAGTTTATATTCAGGCTCCCGTTTGCCTGGTTGGACGGAGGTTTCCCGTTTCTTTGCTATGTGTAGAGATGACTTGACATAAGACGGGGAAAGGGGACGAGGAAGAGAAAAGTAACCCGAAGTCAGAGAGATGGGAATGATAGCTGCCTTGGAAGTAAATGCTCCCTTTCTCGTAGCCTAGGGAAGGCTGTTGTCTTATATATCCATCAACCTCTCCCCTATACACCTTCCTATACCATCTTACAAACACCATTAAACGCCGTACACCATCGGCGAAGTCGCCTCGTCTGACATCGGCACAACTTGGCTGAAAAGAGCAATGTGACAGGGGCTTGCACCCAATCACAACCTTGTATTCTGAGTGAAACTAACTCAATCAAGTAGTTTGGAACTGGACTCCGGTATGTGTCGGAAAATAATATAACATCTAGGACTACGACACTATGTAAGATGTAACATCATATCTCGACGTGGAAGTCCCTTAAAAAAGGATCCACGGTTCTCACTTTTATCTGATTGAGTTTTTTCGTTACTTGTTAAGTATAGTGTTCTTTACTTGTGATGTAAGCTGGATTGACCGAGAAGTGATGAGGATGGCTTCGAGGATATGGATTAGTAAAGACGATATAGTATGACATAAGATTTCAGCATGCACTGGCTTCTCGATAGCTAGGTAGCTTAGATATTTAAGTACCTAAGAAGTTGCTCATGATCGTTATCGCAAACGCCATACTAGCTATGCCTCAAGAACCGCATCATCAAGGGGTTTTTTTTTATCCACCATATCTCCAGCATCTCTCATAACCAGCTCGTTAAGTACATCCCCCTATTTGCCCAACACCTGCGCCTCTCCCTTGACAATATCAGGGATCTCCTCCTCGAGACTTCTTCCCGTAGGCTTCCAACCGAAGTACTTCCTCGCGCGCTGGGCAACGCCCTTGGAATTGGCGCCAAAGTTCTTATAATCGCCCTCTTTAACCTCGGCTTCCTTAATATAACCCTGCTCCTTGGCCGCTTTCGCGATAAGCTCGGCATCGCGTCTCCAGCTATGCGATCCGTTCTCGACGAAGAAATAGCCGTTCGGGCCGAAGATCTCGGAGTTATGCGCCTTCTCCTTATCTAGGGCCGCATCAACGGCCAAGGCAAAGAATTGCCCTAGGTCGTGGATGTGCACGTAGTCCCATTCAGGTGAACCCGGGCCGCTCATCACGGGCGCGAAACCTTGCTCTAGTGTGGCTTTGGCCATGCCGTAGATCTGGATGCTGCGCTGGTTCACCGGTCCTCTGCCGGGTCCGTAGATGGTGGGAGGGCAGACGACCAAGGTGCGTACGCCGCCGGCCTGGTTTGCGCCGAGCACGATCTCGTCGCAGACGCGGTGGTGTGCGCTTTGTGGGAATGTGAGGATTTTGTCGATGTCGTCGATGTCATGACTTTATTGGGGGTTAGCATAAACTGTTACATTGGCTAAATCATGGTATAGCATCAAGTAAGGGTTCCTCGTCGAGCGTCTCTCTGTCTCTAGGACGATATATCGGAGTGTATATACGCTGCATGCGGGGTCTTAACTCACTATTTCTGCTCCGGAAGCGGCGATTGGCCATATCTGTCATTGTCCCAATCATACCACTGCAAGATGCTCGTGCCGGAAACATGAATCCAATAACCGGGCTTCTCATCAGTGTGGCCAGCAGAGAGGCCCTTAGCAATAGCCCTAGCAGCCGGAAGGTTGTCGGACGAGTCGGCCGTGTCTGTAGTATTGTTTGTCATGAGAAAGCTATCACAACAAACACGTTTTTGCAATCATGAAAATGAAAATACTTACGAACTACAATATCGGCCTCGGCGGCGGCCTTCTCGATAACAGCCGAATCATCAAGGGTACCATAGACAACTTTGGCCTTCGGGTACTGCTCCAGAACCGGCTTCGCTTTCTCCTCGCTGCGGATGAGTAGCGTATACTCGAAATCTGGATGCGCTTTGTGGATCGAGTACAACGCCTCGCCACCGATGTAGCCTATTTATATGTTTTCATCGTCAGCATTGTAAGAGATATTTACACAGATATTTGTTCGCTCTTGTCGTTTTGTATGAACAGCTCGTGTAGCCCATCATCATGCTGAGGTGAGGTGCGTAAGAAGTACGAGCGGGGAAGGGCTTATAAGTTGGGCACTAACCAGTGGCGCCAGTTCTTTGGAGAAACGATTGTTAGCGTATACTTGTGGCTTAAAAATCGTAGAACGCAAATATATTACTTACAGGAAGATCTTAGTAGTCATCTCGCAATTTTAGTGTTTCACGGCAGCGTGTTTTCAAGTTTTCAAGTCTCGACTCTCTGTTCAAATGAGCTCGCCGGTGTCGATGTTGTGATACTGTTCGTCCAAAATGATGCAGAATGAAGAAGTAAAATATATCCTGTCAGTTTTATGCAGGTAGGAAAACAAAACATACACAATAGTGTGTAGTTGACGATGATATCATTGGTACAAAACCCCGCCTGACTAATTGTTGACTGCAACGCCAGAAGCATTTTCGATGCGGGTAAAATAATCCCCTCCCCTCATTCTTCTTCTCCCTCTTTCTGTCCCCCTTTTCGCTACCACAAACTAATTCTTCACGGTGAGCGGCTTGATTACTTGAGTAATGCGGCTCCGCATCTCTGTTCAATTGGTAATAATCGCAATCGAGAGGTCCCGAGTGCCACGATATTTTGGAAATCCACTACTAGGTTCAGCAACCCTTAGTACTTCTTGAGTCCAATCGGTAGTACAAACCTCAACGAGCATCGCAAGAATGTGACCAAGTAGAGCATATCCTTGCATGAACCGACTGTTAATCCAGTTCCATTAGAAATTAGAATACTTACAATATAGACCTCATCACTTAATTCTGATGATGACCAATTCTCTGAGTTGTGTGCTCGCTCGCTTCCTTCTTTCACTTGTCCTTTCTCACGTTACCTGAAGAGCCATGCAGCCGTCCCCAAGACCTCACCTTACGGTCCATGTCATCCCTCACAAACACCATCACGACGCCCATAACACAGACCAACACCCAGTCCACAAGGCCTCGGAAAAACCCGCCTCGTACGCTACCCCCAAGCACGCTCCTCTTGACAAGCGCCGTGAGGATGTCCGTAGTGACTAGCTCGTGACCTTTTTCTAGCGCAGCTATGCTCTTCTCCGCGATCTGCTCCGGCGTCTGCGGTGTATCTGCCCCTTCCAGCTTCTTGGTCAGGTCAGTCTTGATGATGTTCTCTTGCGCGAAGCTGTCTGTCAGGATGGCCGCAGGGAAAACGGTATGTATGCGAACACGGGGTTCGCTTGGGTTAGCTGCTGCGTATAGGTTCATCTCCTGTGACAGGTTATCCGAGAGTGCCCGTAGTGCCGACTTGGTCGGGCTGTACGGAGAGTAGCCCGCAAAGGAGAAGAAGGCCAGGAAAGAGGCCGTAAATATCAAGTGCCTCGACGGCGGCTTGTCATTACCGGGCTCTTCCTGTTTCTTTGACGTCTTGAGCCAGCTTGTAAGTATCGCGTGGGCCATGTACAAGCTCGTGAAGTAGTTGTTGTTCATCAGTCTCTCAAATTCCGACACGGGCGTGTCTATGAAGAGAGTCGGAAGCGTGTCGCCGGCACAACACCACACGATGTCTGGGGGGTTGCCTGAATTCCATGCTGTCACTTCCTCCACGACGCGCACTGATTCTGAAGCTGTTGTCAGGTCAGCACTAATTTGGTGAAACCGCTGCGTCGCCGATCTTGCATTTAACTGAAACTAGGTGTAAGCTGAAAATGAATTAAGCAACGATGGATAATGAGCTGAATAATAAGAAAAAGGGTGAGAACTTGCCCGCACGCTCTCAAGTCCTTCCAGTAGTTTGGCTTGGTCCCGAGCTACGATAACAACGTTGGCGCCTTTAGCTGCGAGCTGGCAGGCGGCCGCGAGGCCCGTCCCACGAGATCCACCTGTTATGAGAACCGTCTAAAAGAGGTCCGAACCTCCCCTTGAAATGTCAGCCACAGCACAAGCACAGACGCGAACAGAAACACGTCTTCTGGGCAAAATGGCAGAACTTACACGGCCGTCGACTAGGAACTCGTTCTTCGCCAGGATGTTGCCCATGATTATTTACGGTCACGGGGATGCTTGACAAACCCGCCAAGAGGGATTCAAAAGGGCGATGGAAGTGGCAGGAAGGCAGGGAGGGAGGGCCTTTTGCAGAAATGAAGATGCCGGACGGCAACGGAAGTTGCAAGCTGCAAGCTGCAAGCTGCAACTTCTACTATCAAGAGAGGTCGACTGGTTGCGTTTGTTGAATATAGTCTAGCTTGTGTCCCTCCTCGACGTTGTGGTCGGTGGCCAGTCAAGCGCCCTTTAAACGCTAATCTCTTCAGTCCCTAAAGAACGTGCCTCCAGCGTATTTTGCTCTGCCCTGTGGCGGTGACTTAGAATCCTTCCACCGCCTATCATGATCCTATTCGTCCACTTACCGCCAACAAATTCATCTAACCCGTCTCACCGCACATATAGAAAAAGTCCCTACACACACTAAATGCTATATTAGCGGGGCGTCGTGCCATCTCCCCCAGTATTAGGGTTTGGCGTCTTCTGGACCCTTGGGCATTGTGAGAATTTATCTGCTTGGCATGTTCCGCAGTCTGATCTATAATTGGAACCGAAGGAATCGGCATATAAGGGACTGTATGGCTATAGAATAAGGAATTATAATGCGGTCGCCGTTTTTGTCGTTACCGGCCTGTTGGGACGTATCCCTTTAGTCATCATTTCGCGATTTCTTATCCTCATGTTGTTTGTTATTTGTCCTTTTATTTTGAATACTATAAATTGGTATACATAGTAGGTTTTCTACTCTGTTGGAATACCGCTGTCGAACAACTCGGTATCGGGCGTGTTGGTGTGGTGCTCGATATGAGCAACTATAACGAAGATGTGACTACCGCGATCGGAGCCTTGGTCGCGGTCCTTGCTGTAATCTCTGTCGCACTGCGTTTCTACTCACGACATGCGACCAGGACTGGTATCAAGTGGGATGACTGGATGATACTGGTGTCATTGGCAGCCGTCATCATAACAGATGCTCTAGTCCTAGCAGGTTCGTCTTTTCGTTAACCAAACCAAACATCTATACATCCCATCATCGATGCTTATTTGTTCATCATAGCAACCGACGCGGACCCAACCGGACCTGCGGCGGCATCGAACGTCGACCCGACTCACGTATTTACGCCCGCCGACGTCTATTTTACCAAGTTGAACTTTATCGCAACAGTTCTATACTTCACCGTAGCAGCTACGACGAAACTGTCTATCCTGCTCCTGTACCGCAGGCTGTTCTGGATCAACGAATCGTTTAGGCGACAAGTCCTCTTTCTTATCGTCTTAGTAGTCTGTTTCTGGATAGGGACAACTGTCGCCGACCTACTAAGCTGCATACCCCTGGAATGGAGTTGGAAGAACAGCCACCAAGACCCCAGATATTGCTTCAACTACAACATCTTCTGGCTCATTAGTGGCATCGTCGAGGCTGTCATCGATGTCTTGATCATCGTACTGCCAATCCGAGTTGTGCTGGGCCTGCAACTGGACAATGGCAAGAAAATTGCCGTTGTAGCAGTGTTTCTTTTCGGAGCCTTGTAAGTCTCAACGCCGCCCGTCATGGCCGCGGAACTACTGCTGTAGACCATGTTCTAATCTAGTGCAAAATAGTGTCATTGTTTCGGGTGTCGTTAAGGTTGTTCTGAGTTACTCTCATGGAAACCGCAACCCAAATTTCGGCAATACAGAGGTCTGGACCACAGTCCATTGTGGCACTGGGATCATATGCGCCTGTCTTCCGGTGTGTTGGCCAGTCTTCGTGCTTCTGTTCAGGAATGGTGTCTCATCCATTCGAACGGCCAAGTACAACTTGAAAGGTTGGTCATCGGTGAACAGGACAGGTTCAGAAAGAAACTCGGTGCAGATTCCAGGGAATGTCTGTCCGGACGTTTCAACAGAATACGCTCCGGGGGAGTACGCTCAGAGAGAATACGAGCTACCATTGTACCAAGTCGTCGAGGATAGGAGGCCAATAGCTAGATAGCCGCCTACTAGTCAATGCGTAGCGCGCCTGAAGCGAACTTCCGTTACTCTCACTCCGTATATCCTACTCCCCAGTAAACCCACCCCCCCCTTACGACGCTTGTAGGTTCCCTAATTTCGCGTGCTGATTCAGTAGCTCTGCGTAAGGCCATCTGATATGATCGTTGCTATCTGGTTCGTCTTAGACGTGCATTAACGCCTCCGAGGTCAGTGCTGGTTATCAATGGTGTGCTCTTTTTTCTTCTTAGGTTGCGAGACTGTCCGACATCGCGTGATAGGCGCTGGGTTTATGCCTCGCGAGTCGCGCAAACATTATGTTGAGTCTGTTATGGCGTGCGACATAAAATCATATCCGCTCACCCGCTGTCTGATCGGTGACCAATGGTCGAACTATTGCTATGTCGCCCTTTTTTGGAATGTATGCGACAGTATCGGCCTTGGTCAATGCCACTTCGAGAGATCAAACGATGCTAGCCCAGAGTCCACTTAGATCAAGCTTCGAAGGCATCATAACCATAACCGAGGTTTGGGAACCCGCCGCCTTAGACGTAGAAGCACTCCGCAAGAGTGCACGATGTGGATAAAAGATCAACAGTGCCATGACTTGATAGTATGTAAGGATAATATATGGTAGGTTGAGCCTCCGTTAGATATCGGGGGTCGTCTGGGCAGTTCTGCAGCTATGATCTGCATGTCACCTTGGGGACCGGGATTACTTGAATTCGAGCTATTTATTTGGACACTTCTTGCAGAGGTATCCTAAGACCCCTTCCCCGTTCTCGGAGATCTCGGGGATGACCACGGGGAGCAATGTTGAACACAACGCAATCGTGTATCTGCCGGCTGCCTAACATAGCTACTACCACTGGTGCCTCGGCTCTGTCTCTCAGCTCAAGATGTATTCTCATGTGCAATAGGCCTATCATAATTGGTCCTCTACACAATGATGCAGGGGGTTACCGAACTCATTGACGTGTCTCTGCTTGGTAGTGACGGAGTCTTGATAAACGTCATCTGGTAAGATTCTACCTGATCGAAACGGTGCCGCGCCGATACCAGCGAGAATAACTATGGCCGCGCTTACTAGGCCTCGGCCCGGTGTTGCCTACCGTTTTAAACTCATGCATGCGCGCTTCCGTTCCTCGAGCGTAAGACTTAGGTTTATTCTAAGGCTGATGTAAGGTCGAATGTTCATCAGTTTGACATGTGGGCGGAAAACTGAATGCTCTTGTATGGATCATGGCCTAGCTGTGAGAGGCACTCCCCATGGAAGTGAAACCCGTGTGTAAGCCAACTTTCGCAATAGATACGATAGCATCGATAGAGTTGAGCTAAGACGAAAAGTCTAAGCACCCTACTTTTTAGGTTGGACAAATTCCGAAGTGGCCTGAGGTTCGAGGTGATTTGTACACCTGAAATCCCGGGCTGCCCATCATAGTATAAACTCCTGCTCGGGTAGTGTGATAACTCAAAGTCAACGTAAGTAGTCCCAATTTTATTGGGAACTAGCAATGGGTTGATTACTATACCCAATGTAATTCGCGCCAAACCGCTTACGCAGCATACGGGATTTTCACATATTCTTCTTTGATCCACCGCAAATTATTACACCATGTAGACAAGGCGTGAATGATCTTTGCGCTCCAAAGGTAGGTAGTACGTATATGGCAATGGGGTTAATGTCTGGTCCCTCCATAGACAGGTTTGCCATGATGTAACACCGGCTCCAACTATTTGCGCTTGTTGTCGTAGAAGAGGCAGGTAGGCATGCGGTATGTGGTTGGGGCCACCCAATGAAATCATATCAGCGAGTGTAATCTGTATATCTGTAGTCGTCTACGGAACGCTGTAAGTGGCGCTTCAAGACAATCACCCGTTGCTGCTTTATAGATTTAGCCGTACCATATAGGTACATCAGTTTCGCCCAAGGATGAACGGTAGAGTACCACGTCCCCGTCAATCCTGAATTGATTAAGATATGCATAGGGAATGCATGGAAGATCCTTGAGTAAATAGAGATCGAACAACATGATTGTTGCTCGCAAACTGCAAACGAAGGATGAGGGATTAGGTGTACTCACAGCTGTACGTAACAGGGATGCATTGTAGCATCTTGAAGCTACTCACTAAAATGAACAGCATGGCGAGGAGCTTGAAAGAAACCCGAATACTGAGTGCCAAGAAACAATCCAGGTATGTAGATAGGTATTCGATTACGAAGATCAACTCGCAGGCCATCTTGCGATTATCCTGCGGAACGGACCACACTAGATTAGGAGATGAGACGACGCGGACTCTGTTCCAGGCCATGTACCAACAAGCAGGTTGAAATGCTACTGTTTCTCCCAAGGAAATGATCACACGACATATCAGTGCAACCGACCTTTTAAAAACAAGCTCACTTGGTAATGTTTCGATCTGCGACAAGCCACCAATGGATGAGCCGTGAAAGGTGCAGGTACCCGATTCGTATAGACATTGGCGCATCTTGCCCACCGGTGCGACGAAGATGGGATGTATGGGAGGCTGAATGATAATAGGTAAATAGCAAATCTGTACATCTGTAAAACCGGAATAATAAGGCTGCATAATATCGGTATCCTCGATGAAGCATTCGTGTAGTTCGGTAATAGGAGGTAGGTGTTTGAAGCCGGTGGAGACGGGGGAGCTGTTCTCCCGTGCCATAGCCAATCTTAAAGCGGCTCTCGTCCACGAGTGAACCTGACACGGCGACACCTAGGAGGCTCTCCCTGTCTGGTAGTGAGTGTCCGGAGAACACTGTTTCGAGCACGAAGCAATCCTTCACATCCCCCGAGGCGTATAACTCTAACTTAATGCATCTTCCTCCAACATACGGGTAATGCGTAGGTACCTATGCTGTATCTATGGATAAGGATTGTTTTTGGCATGCCCCGAAACTAACATGTCCGTGAAATGGGTGGACACACTTAAGTTAAGCCAGGTAAGTTAGTCCAGCGACGCTTTGGGGTAGGATGTAGCATGTATTTCGAGGGAAGCTTGGTCTCATTTCATGGAGAGAGCATTTGAGGCTCCAACCAAATCTGGCAAGCTGCAGAGAAACGATGCGCCTTCGGTCTCCAACCAAGTCGTGGATAGGGCGATCGGAAGAAATCGGGTCTTGCATATTTGGGACCGTCCTTACAGCAGGGGTCCGGGGTTTCGCTCGCGTGTTTGTCCCTTGGCGACTTGGCGGCCTGGAGCTTTGGGACGCAGCGCAGAGACCCCAGCACCGACAGCCCCATGTTATCCGCTGTGGGCTATGGGCCGTGGGCTGAAATGCTGAGATTGTAGGTGGTCGTTTGGATGAGAATTCTGGAACCCTTCCTTTCTCGACGCTAGGTTCTAGTTAGGGGTTCAGTCAAGGGCCGGTCTACATACATACTACAGTAGTAGGTATTGGAACGAGTAAAAACGAGCTCGGCCGAGCTGGGCGAGAACAAGACGAATTGAAATGACAATCGGCCGCGCCGACTGTGTGATTATTAGGAGTACATAGGTGCTCCTATTTTGGTAGCGAGTACATGTGTGTGTATGCACGACTCTGTTATGTTGTGTATTGTTGGCGTGTTGTACTACAGTGGTATCTTTTGTAAGCAAGCTTGTCAGCTGGATTGTGCAGCGGAACCGGAGTGGGAGAAGCTGGAATCAAGGGAAAAGGAAAAGGAGCCTGAGATAAGGGGCCTACGGTCGGTGCATCAAGCTTACCTGCCTACCTATCTACTTGTTAAAGTAGGTGCCGAGAACCTAAAGCAGGTTCATCCCCTCTGTCTCCTGTCGTACCTTACTTTCAAGTTGGTTGCAGTAGCTTCCTTCATAGCGGATCCATAGTAGTGGGTTCGTTGGGCACGGCTGTCTTTCCGGCTAGTTTGGAGTTTGGGGTAAAATGTACATCATTTTACCATCATACCGTTTTACTAGTTTACTGTAATCCGATCGATTACATGCGTTGAAGAACTCAGATTTTGCTCTAGAGTAAGAAGACCATACGGATTCCGACAAATTCAATCATTGAGGACCGACCGACATGTCTTGGCATACGGGTATAAGATAGGTAATGTATGTAAGCTTGAGATGTAGTGACTCGGAATTTGCTAAGAATAGACAAGGGCGCTACCTACCTCAGGTACTGCCGTAGGGGTAAATACTGGTGGAGCGGTAGGCAATAACAATAAGCCCCAAGGGACAGAACGCATGTAATAATTCGAAACTGGCTCCCTACTTCTACTCCGTTATCATCTTTCTGGGATTTCATCCTCAAACTATTATCCAATGGTCGATGATCATCTCAAACATGCCGGGATTCTTTACTTACTACGGTACATAGTGGCCAACAATTGAACGAACCGAGTTCGTGTTCGTGAGCCTTTTGTGTTATACCGTGTCGGTGCTTGTTATTCTCCCTATTCGATGATCACCTGTCCATCTGGCGGCAATACGCTCCCCAACGGACAACGGACCGGGATTTATAGGAAACGCTACATGTATGCATGTTGTACACCCTTTGACCTGCATGTCCTCAATTAATTACTAGGTACCTATGCCGACTTCCCTCGTCCAATAACGTTCCAGTCCCTGTACGGTTTTGGGAAGTTGAGCAGCGGTCAACGGTGAAACTTGAAAGCAAAGGACAGACAGACATCAGTCTCAAGGTTTTTGTTTTTTTCTTAACAGATTACTAGGTAGGTACCGCCGTACTTAGCTACCCACTAGGTTTATAATCCATAGATCACATCTCCGCGTATAGACGGCGCATGACATGCAAAGGAGAACACTGTCGGTCTCGTAACTGTCTAATTACTAATTAGACAACTATACTTTGTACCTACTAAACGTATGGTCAAAAGACCCAATCAAGATACCGTAATTAACTAGCAACCGAGCCCGTCCAAAACCCGTAACCCACCTGGTTGGAATTGTAGCTGTACCTATTATCATCACTTTTATTCCTGCAAGGATCATGGATAGGTACCTGGGGCCCGTGGGTGACGGTGTAGCTTGACGGTTGGCCAGTGACTTGTCCTGGCCAGTCGCTAGTGACCACTAATAACTTACAACGAGTTACTATGTAATGACAATCTTCTAGTTCCCGACGCCGGTGACCGGCCCCAACGAATTTTCCATCGGTCAATTTCTGGTCAATCGGTTGTCACTTATTAGTCAAAAGATTCCTGAATTCCTCAAGAAAGCAAGGCCGTGATGACTGTACCTGGCACATCATGCTCTTGGGCATCAAATAGAATTAAACGAAGAAGAATTCTCGGAGATTGGCAATGTCCAGGCCTTCTCAAAACTTGATCATTTGACAATTTTTGACATTTTCTCAAAAAGTCTCGATCTCCTTCGTGACCCCAATTTCTCCATTTTGTCCAGTTCTGTTGCCCTTCTGGGACGTTGGCCTGCTGGAAGTCTCGGGACAGCCCCTGTTGCTTTGCTTTGCGTCGCTATTCATCCGGCGTGTAGAGGGAGAGGAAAAACACGGAAGAGGTCGGAGTTCGTGACGGGTAACTATCTAGACTCTAATAACGTATGTACATTGTTTGCTTATCGTCTATCGTCTGTCACCTGTCTTCATCCCATCATTGCTGGACTTCGTCCAGCGTCTCGGGTCCAAAAAATAGGGATCTCTCTGATGTCCCATGTATTGGTCCTGCACCTGTCGAAGCCTAAACTTGTACAAGTCCTTCCGTTTCAAGGCGGCACCCACTCCGCCGGTCACTTATACACAGGTGCTCCGGCATACGCTTGAAAGCTCTTGAAACCGTGACGAAACCAAGGATTAGCCTTACCACAGCTGCTTATTACTCCCCCTGTCGTAGGATCCCAGGAGATGGCGAAACTTCATGGTCTCACGTCTAGGACGTCCACGGCAAGGGTCATCGGTCCGCCACCTCGTGGTGCGATTGGGATGTTATTAAAAAGCCCACCTGGCATCGGCGTCGTCGGCCTTGGACGTCGACGGGCAAATCTCACTCGTACTCGCACTCTCGCTCTCACTCATTATCCGTCGTCAGGTCACATTGCACACTGCCACTGCTACCACAGTGGCCATCGTTTTTCCGAACCTTGCCTCTCTCATTCCGGCCCTTTCTCTAGCAGCCCTCTGGGTAGTGATCCTGTCCCAAACGGGAAATCCTCAGCACCGTCGGCCGTCCTCCCTACATTGACTCCATTTCCTCCATCCACATCCACATCCACATCCATCCCATTGCCTGCAGCTACCGGCAATAACAGCACTAGTGGCACTAGCCCACGCCAGACCGACTGTATTTTGCTTCGGCACGCCCCCAGACGACCAATGGCGTATAATACATACAGCACAGCCAGTTCCGATATATCAACCCCTCGCTCTACCTCTCCCTCGTCTATCTTTTCTGGACGGTCTTCTCACACTTCACTCGCAAGCAAACGGCTCTCCCTGTCCTTACAGCGAAGGCAATCTGCTTTCAATCCCATGTCCACTGTTGATATCTCTGCAATTGAACAGCGAATGAAAATGGCTTCCCTCGACGGACTCAGAGGTTATGCGCAAGACCACTATGGTGAGGTCAAGCAGTACAGGACTACGGACTACGTGCCAAAGTCGGCTGCCGGGGGTTATCAGGTATTAAGAGAACCCCTATGGAACAAAGGTGCGCCCCCGTCCGAATCTTTCCCTCCAAGACATCTACTAGTGTCCCAGCTGTAGTGCTTGCTGCCCCATGTAATTCCCAGTGCCACGATGTTGACATTGCTGCTCGTAAAGGTCTTTCATTCACTCCTGAGGAGCGCGTATCCAAGAACCTCACCGGGTTAATACCGCACGCTATGGAGGATGTCAACACCCAGGTGGAAAGATGCATGAAAATGATCCGCTCGCGGCCAACTCCGATCGACAAGTATCTGTATCTGTCGTCGATCAAGAGCCAGAACCTCGATCTGTTTTACCGTGTCCTCATCGACTATGTGCGTGAGTTGATGCCATTGGTCTACACACCTACCATTGGCGATGTCTGCCTGCAGTACTCGACGCTCTACACTCGTCCAGAGGCCCTGTATATCTCCATCAAGCAGCGAAAATCAATTAGGACGATTCTGCGCAACTGGCCCCACCCCAATCCGGAGATTTGCGTCGTCACAGACGGATCTCGCATCTTGGGCTTGGGTGATTTGGGTGTTAATGGTGTGGGCATATCCGTAAGTATCGTACCTATTCTCTATCTTAATTCGCATGTTTGAAAATGCAGGTGCAGGTGCTGCTAGTTGGGGGATTTACAGCCTACTAACACTTACTACGTCAGATTGGTAAGCTCGCTCTTTACACTGGAGCGGCTGGTATCCACCCCGAGAAGACCCTTCCGATTGTCTTGGATGCCGGCACTGCAAATGAAGACAACCTCAAGGACCCGCTTTACTTGGGTCTGCGGGCCAAGCGCCCACCTCCTGCAGTCATGCAAGAGTTTATGGACGAGTTTATGGAGGCCGTGAAGGAAGTCTACCCGGATATGCTCGTCCAGTTTGAGGACTTTGAGACCGAAAAGGCCTTCAACTACCTTGCCCGTTATCGAGATGACTACAAGTGCTTTAACGATGACATCCAGGGAACCGGTGCCGTTGTACTCGCGGGGTAAGTTGCACTGTTGCCCTTTATGGCCATCCATCATCACTAACACCATGCTTTTCGCAGTTACATCGGCGCTGTGAACCTGTCTGGTGTCCCCCTCGAGGACCAGCGTCTCGTCTTCATGGGCGCTGGTTCCGCCGGTGTAGGCGTCGCTAAGCAGATGGTAGAGTACTACACTCGCCGCGGCCTGTCAGAACAGGCTGCCAAGGAGAAGTTCTGGCTTGTTGACACCAAGGGTCTCGTAACGTGGGACAGAGGCGACAAGCTACCGGAACACAAGAAGTATTTCGCTCGTTCAGACAATGACGGCCACCAATTCCGCACGTTAGAGGAGGTCATAGAATACGTCAGACCAACGGCTCTCGTTGGACTGACAGCCACATTCGGCGTCTTCACCGAATCCGTCGTTCGTGCTCTCAAGGCGTCAGTCGACTCCAGTGGCACGGGCCGTCGTCCTATCTTATTCCCCCTCAGCAACCCCCTCACAAAGGCCGAGTGTACGTTTGAGCAAGCTGTTCAATGGACAGAAGGCACAGTCATCTTTGCTTCCGGCTCTCCCTTCTCGCCTTTTGCTGTCAAGTCTGGTGACCATGCCGTTACCTACTGGCCTAACCAGGGCAACAACGTCTATGTCTTCCCTGGTCTCGGCCTAGGTGCCATTCTCGCCAAGGCATCCAAGGTGACGGACGATATGGTGTACACTGCAGCCGCTTCGCTCTCAGAATCTCTCAATGCAGAGGAAATTCATAAGGGCCTGATCTACCCGCACATCGAACGGGTGCGAGATGCTAGCATCATCGTCGCCCGGGAGGTGATGAAGGCGGCCCGCAGGGACCGCGTCAGCACCCTACCTGAAGAGCAGTGGATTGAGTGGGAAGAATGGGGTGATGTCGCTTTGACCAAGTACATTAAGGACAGGATATACGATCCTCTCAAGTAAGCTGTCTCCAGCATGCACTGCGATCTTCTATGCGTTGCATTTGATTTGGAAAAAGCACTTACTTAACCCCGGCTCGCCTGGCTTGCATTGTCCTTTTGAAATTAACATCATATTGTAATGGCGTTTCTCATGGGGGTTGATAAACCTGCTGTTATGATTTCTTAATGCCTTTTTTCGGTTTTCGACTCATGATGATTGACTTTTTATACCCAATAAAAGGCCACCGGATGAGGATGTCTCTGATCTACAACAAGAAGGGAGCAGCAGACGCGTTGCGCTGGCAGCTGAAGCTTGAGGCTTAGTTTAGCTTGGCAACCGTACGAGAAAGAGAAAGAAACGGAGCGGTGGGAGAACAAATGAACGCCTACGAGAACGAAGCCGAACCACCTAACCCAGGTGATGATGAGAGGTGAAGAAGGGAAAACGTTTATAGACGGCAATAGACGAAAGGTGCAGATGCACCAAAATAATACATTTCCTTGACCTCTTACTTTGCCCATCTCCGTTTCTGTGCATTACCTTGAAGTATCTTATGTAGTCTCAAACTCGCAGCTTTGGTCGAGTCCCAAGTGACGCGTGGAGGCTCTACAGCTATACATACACAACGTGGGCCAGCTCCGTCCAGCCGATCTCCGTCGACTCCAACACCCAAGGAAGCTTCTTGCTCCGCTTCCCCGGACTTTCCTAAACCGTCATGTTTAAGTAGGATTCGACCAATGACGAAGTGGCTCGCCTTTGCTGCCCGTATACCGAGTCTTTCTCCAACTGTTTGTGTTGTTTCTATTCACGTCTGCATCTGCTGAGCCGGCTAACATACAAACTTGTTAACCCCTGTCGAAATCCGACCCAAGCATTGTTCTTTTTCATTTAATCAATAGCCAGAACGTGCCTACTTCAAGATTAGCCGAGGGCTCAACTTGCACTCGCTAGATGGATCTTCGCTAACAGATCTATTCCCATAACCCCGATACAAACGTCTGTGATGCTTTGAGTTATTGCCCTCAAATTCTGTTATTACCTTGAAGGCTCAACCTCGTAGGTGGATTTGAAAATGCCGTCGGATATAACTATCTAGAATGTTGGGATAAGGTGTTCCCCTCTCGCCTGATTACTCACCGACTTAGGCGACAACTTCATGCTCGTCTTGAACCTTGCATAGTAGGTGGGCACGCAGATAGTCAGTTATCCGCGATGCAACCGTGAACTACGACCGCGACCGACCCCTAAGCTTAACCTCCCCCCCATCCCTTATAAGCGAGGGTTGTTATATCTCGGTCCTTAAGGTAGCGGAAGCCGAGCAGATAGATATAACAAGCGAGGGACCTATTTACCTCTACTTGCTCCTTTATCGGTCTCCTATCTCCTTATATCAGCTTCCTTGACCTAGAGAAACAAATTCGACAATGAAAGCCCTCCCCATCATCGCCGGCCTCCTCCCGGCCCTCGCGCATGCCGCGCTGAACGTGACAGGATCAACCTGCACCGTGACGCCCCTGCCGTCAACAGGCGGCGGCAAAGAACCCGACGACGTGCCGCAGATCCTACAAGCATTCAAGCAATGCGGGACCAACGGAAAAATCGTACTAACGGAGGGACTATTCCACATGGGCACGATCATGGACACGCTGTCTTTCAACAACGTCGACATCGAGATCCACGGGACCCTGCGCTGGTCCTCGGACATCCAGTACTGGTTGCGGAACAGCCTTCCGGTCACCTACGCGTCGCGCAGCACGGCCTGGCGGTTGGGAGGATCAGATATAAGGATGAGAGGGTTTGGGACGGCGCTGTTTGATGGTCAGGGTCAGCTCTGGTATGATCAGAATAGGGGCCAGAGTAACCAGAATGGAAGGCCGATTAGCCTTACCCTATGGCATGCGAAGAATGTGCTCATTGATGGTATTACGTGGCGACAGAGCCAGTTTTGGCGTGAGTATTCTCTTCTTGTGGTTAGTTTTCACTCGATGAAGCGGAGGATTGTATCTTGCCGAAGTGTTGGGCTGTCGTACCTTGAGAGGGTTATTGGAGGCCTGCTTTAATGATACCGGGCGCGCGTATAGCCCAAGAAACTTGAAGCGTGCGATAGGAGGGTCGAAGTTACGACGAAGAGCAGAAGCGTATCTGTATACGGCCCGCAATGCGAGCTAACACTATCTATCCCCTAATAGATACCTTCGTCGCTTACAGCGAGAATATCACCATGACGAACCTGGATATGAACGCAACGAGCAACAGCCAATGGAGCACGGTCAACACGGATGGTATAGACACAGTTAGTCGCGCCAGCACTCTTTTCGAAACTGATTCTCTCTCTCTCTCTCTCTCTCTCTCTCTCTCTCTCTCTCTCTCTCTCTCTCTCTCTCTCCCCCCTTCCCCCATATTATCTTCATACATAGTAGTTAGGAACTTACTGAAGTGTATTTTCGCAGTGGAACTCAAACAATGTCTACCTTCAAAACTGGACAGTAACATGCGGCGACGTAAGATCTATCTCCCCCTCCTCTTCCCCCCCCCCTTCCTCTCTTCTTCCCTTCCAAAGAATCAAGCCCCCAACCAACACTAACCCGGCCGCGCTCACAACAGGACTGCATAAGCATGAAGGGCAACAGCAGCAACGTCTTCGTGAAAGACGTGCACTGCTACGAGTCGGGTTGCGCAGTGATAGGATCCATGGGATCGAACGCCGGACAGCCCGACTACGTGTCCAACGTGTATTTCGACAACTTCACCTGCACGCACAGCTCCAACGCCGCTTGGATCAAGACATACTCGGGGACTGGCTACGTGAGGAACGTCACTTTTGCAAATTTCAAGTTCACGGACGTCAATCAGCCTATCTATGTCACGCCTGTGAGTTTTTCTTCTACTCGCCTTCACATCTACTTGCCTATGTTCCTTCTGAACTATCCTATCTCGAGACGCCATTCTGCTCGGTGTCTGAGAGAGGAAGGAAGGAAGAAGAGAGAAAATAAGGAAAAAGAGAGAGGCTAATATCTCACAACGCCGTGTGAAAAAAGTGCATATACGGCTCCTCAGGGTGCGACTCATCCCGTCTAAAAATCAGCGACATCCACTGGGTCAACATAACAGGTACAAGTCGATACAACGTGGCGAGCGCGATCCACTGTCCCTCCAGCTTGCCATGTGAAGGTTTCACTTTCGAGAACGTTAATATTACGAATAAGGACGGTAGGACGCAGGACAAGTACCTGTGCTCGAATATTAAGAACCAGGCCCAGTCGGGTATTCCTGTATGTTGCCTCTCCTTATTCCCCTTTTTTTCTTTAATATTGTATTGTTATATTTTATTTATACTTCTCTTTCCTTTTTCTGGCTCCTTCCTCGGCTTCGAGTGTGGTCTTGTCTGACTGACTGACTGACCGTGATATGATATAGTGCACAGGAAGTTGCCCTGCGAACTGGCCGCAGCAGCTGAGCGGGAATAGCTAATCCCCCAAGATTAGTTATTTGGACTAGCTATAGGTGTATAACTCGAAACTTACACACTTACATGAAGACGTATAGCCTATTTTATTATTACTCTATGAGGGAGAAGTTGATTGTGTTTGATGATGTGATGTAGGTAGTTTTTGACAAAGAGATTAACACTCACGTTGACTTGATCTTCAACTCCGACTCGAGTTCAAACGCTCCCTTACCTCCTTGAGTTTGACTTTTTTTAAAAAAGTAGAGAAGTGACTTGTCTCAAACCCAAATCATCAAGATGTCATTACCCAACTCAAGACCCCATGGCTGCTCTCTCCGCTTGGCACTCGCACGAGTGTGTAAAAGGCGCTACAACGACCCTACTAGTAAGTCACGGGCAGTAAGCCAGCGCCATAGCTGCGCACATAATGCTCGTAAGCGTCAATAGAGTGCCTATCACACTTCACCTGTGCTTGCTCCTGCTGCTAGCTACCCGGGTCTTGCAGGGAAATGCACATTCTCCGATGCTATTAAAGGTCTTATTAATCACGGGGCGAAATCTACCAAAGACATGGATGCCTTTTGTGCCGACGATCTTGGTACAAATACCTGCAAGTACAAGTATTGCATTGATGCCCGCAAGAACAATCTCTTGGTGGTTCTCCCGTAGCTCAGATCCAGGTCTCTCAATAACTTGGGAGATCATTATGTCAGACCGTCACCTTTATGTCAAGATTTACAACACCTAACTCTAGTCCTTACTTACACTCGCCCATCAGAGAACAAAGACCTGTATTATATTAACTCTTTTGCTAGTTAGCATCTCTGCTAAGGCTGCTATAGCTGTTTAATTAGCATGTTATTAATAATTATCTTTTTTTTTTCCCTTTAAATGTCTCTAGCAGTTATAACTTATAGATATTTAACAATTAATTTTTAATTTTTAATTTTATATTATCAAGTGTTTGTTTAGATTATATTGTTTTTATTGCAATGGGTATTACCCAGTGTTTGCAGAATTATAATAACCTGGCATCGATTTGCTGTGTCGCCACAATCGCGTAGGATGCCATATCTCAACATCATCAAAGATATATTTGTCTAATGGTGTCCATGTACAATGCACAATGAGCTAGGCTTTTCGAGATTCCTATTGTACGACTGCAATTCATCGAAACATGGTATTGTGAGGCATGGATCGTAAAGGCATACGGCCAAGTGTGGTCGTTCACTCGCAGAAAGCGATGCTTGCCATTGCCCTGTCCTCAGCAAAGCGCCGGTCCAGCTTAGATTTGTTGACACAACCCGTCCTGCTCTTTTCATTTACTACCTCTTGGCTCCACGTCCTCTTATTAGGAACCAACTGACCTAGTGGGCGCCGAGGACGATCCAGCAGTAAGGCCCGCTCGAAATCAATGAGCATAACGTCCCCAGTCTCAGGGTTCCGCAGTATATTCGGCCTACGGACGTCTTCATGCACCACCCCTTGTTGATGAACCGCGCGTAGGACCCGAGACAAGCTGGCGTCTAGTAGCCGCCGTTCTCTTTCCCCAATCTGCACTTCATACAGGCTGTCTCCTCCCCACGATAGGAACATCATGTATATAATGTCAACGCGGTGATCGTAGTGGTATGTCCTATTGATGGATCGAAGGTCGATAGCCCCGAGGAAAACAGGCACGCCGGTTCCCTGAACGGGCCTAAGGCGCTCGTACACGGCGGCCTCGTGCTCGAGATCTTGGATGAACGCTCGCACCGTACCCTTACACACAAACGTGTACCCATAGGCTAGCATCGTTACCTGGAACAGTACTCCTCGGGCTCCTTGTATTCCCAACTTGACGACCCCGTCATCTAGTGAACCTTTCAGCTGCTGCGAAAGCAGCTGAAGCCACTCAGCATGGCACACGGGATGGGCAAGGCGGGTGTAATCAGCTACTCTGCCACTTCCTTTATGGTGAGATGCGACGTTAGGACATCCTGGATCGAGAAGCCCCCCATTTACGAGCCCCAGGAGGCACTTTTGCGTACAATGCTGCCGGCCTTGTCCATGACCTCCACGCGGTCGCTGGGCCAGAATGCGCTGGCTGCGTCGCACTGTCTGGTTCGGGTGATCACGTCGTCCGCGCTCGGCCGGGCTGGGTGTAGCGGGCAGGTCGTCGTCGGACGACTGCGACCGGTCCCGCCTGGGCGCATTCTCAATGGGCTCTTCTATTTTTCGCCGACGTGTTTTTTTGCGTTTCACAAGCGGCGACCGATCAAAGGTTGAGTATGTTGTAGGCGCGTAACTCGAAGAGGTATCCGGTGCTTGTCTCTCGTCTGCTGGGATGGAGCGCAGCGTAGTCTCGAAGTCTTCGGCCCATGTTCTGAGTGTCCTTTTGACCCGCTCACGCTCATCTTGTCCGTGCTCTCGTCGTTGACCCGGGGGGCCGAGCGCCACTAGACTGAACGCGAGGTACTGGCCTACGGCCGCGCAGGACTGGAGGTTATTTGGGTGGGCGGCCGCCTCGGATTTAGGTTCCGCTAGGTGGTAGTATAGTGTATCTGGTTCCTCCCAATCGATTTTAAGGAACACGACAGCCTCGCCGGTAGTCAACAGGCCAAATTCGAGTCCACCTACTATCATGTAGTGGTACGTCTGCGTGAGGGCAGCCGCTGTCAGCCTTTCGGCGTGGTACTGGAATCGCCCGTCGGGATCGGCCGAGGTAGGGATGGTCTTTCTATTGACCACTTCTTCGTAGATGTTTATTGGTTGCAGGCCCAGGCGGAGATGAAGTGCAGTTAGTTTATGTGGTGCTTTGTATTCCGAGATGTAGATCATGATTCGTTTCGAGGGCTCGTCATCGGAACGGTAGACGCATATCTGATCTGGCCGCAGCTGATTAAGATCTAGCCCGTGACCGGGCGTCTGAGGCGGCGACAATTCAGCCTCTCGCACGACAACCTCTTCTGCAGCATCACTGATGGCATTGGGGTGGTTTTCGAAAATAATGCCTTTGCCGATATCGAAGGCGCTCCTGAACTCATCCACCTTTTTTAGCTCGTCCATAATGGCCGCGACCGGGTCTTCCACACCAACATGCATGAAGTACTCTAGCGTCTTCTCGTCCTTGATGGGACGCATTGATACCCTTTTTCCTAGACCAGCCAAGAAAGTTCGATTTTCGAATGCGCGCTGTTCGGGAGAGTAGGCAGCGTAGAGCTCCCCGAAAATCGTACTTTGTTCCAGCAGAAATGCGGGCCATGGCTTGAGCCTTGTTGGGCAATACTTGTTCCGGGGGTTGGTGATCGGACCTCGCGAGGTCAGCTTTTTGTTCGTTTCTACCTTGAGCTGGGAGAAAACAAGTTCATGGCAGGCGGCAATGTATTCGTTCAATGATGTTGGCCGACTATGCTCTTCTGACTGTTCAGCCCGTTGTTGTTCTCTTTCGGCGCGTTGCTTCTCTTCTTGCCGCCCTCTCTCTGCATCCTCGGCGCGTTGCTGTTCTCTCTCAGCGCGTTGCTTCTCTTCTTGCCGCCCTTTTTCTGCATCCTCGGCGCGTTGCTGTGCTTCCCTAGCACGGTTCTCCGCATCTCGCAGCTGCGCCTCCAATTCTACCAGTCTATTTGATTTCTCCATTTATCTTGTACAGCTCATAACTATTACAGAAAACAAAAAGTATGAGCAGGAGAACCAGAGCCCAATAATGCCCTTTGCTGCCTGACTTGCTTCAACATCCTTGTAGGTACAAAGAGCAGGGATGCTTAACCAACTAGACTTACTATCTAGAGGTACCTCATTCCCCACCTAAATTTGCCCGTGCCAAATATACTAGCGGGGTGTTACTACATATTACAAGCCACACTACATATTGCACTCCTCGCAGCCACACCTAATACTCTGCTTTTGATGACGTGACAGAAACCTAACAGGGATTAGTGTATGAAAAGTGGAGAGGGTCTTCGTACCTACCACGTCCCAATTGATGTCCCCACGCCCCTTGTTGACATGCTAGCTGTTCCGGGCGGCCGCCGCGCTGGCGCCACCACTCTGGTCGGTGTACCGGCCAACCAGACAGATACGCAGAGGGTCCTACTGCGGCTGCTGTTGCTCGGCGGTCGGGGCAGGGGCCGTGTCCTCGACCTTGTATATATCGGAGATATTTCGCTCGACGAAGCCGTTCTCTAGGAAGTGAACGGCCTCCTGGGTAGTGACCTCACGGGTTAGCAGACCGCAGGGGGCGGGCCCGGTCTGCTATGCGGATCGGGTCCTCGCGCCCCTAGGCCTACTAACCGTTCTCGTTGGCGCTGATAGGCAGTAGGTAGTGCACCAATGCAAACACACGTAAAACACTCAATCAGGCGTAATAGGTTGTATTCAGCTACTATCAGTGATGATGGCTCTGGATCGTCCAGAGTGATCTCTAATGGTCCCCGAGTGGTACCGGCTAATAATATTGGTTAACCTCGGTTTTCCCAATTGCCAAATCCCACCAACTTCCCGCAGTTAGTATTCTTCGACCCCGATCTTAAAATATAAAAAAATAAAAATAAAAATAAACTACGCAAGGTAGTTATATTTCCTGCTATCAGAAGCTAGCTTGGGTGATATAGATAATCACGCTCGTCTCAGGCGATACTGACTTTCCTACTATATATAATATAGCCCTAGTTATGAGATGAATGAAGTAATATATACCGAGCCAGAGAGCAAAGAAAGAGAAAAAAGCTTTGCTAAGTAAAAAAAAAAGGCCAAAAAAACTAGCAGTAAAGTAGAAGAGGTTGTCGATAAACACAGTGATATCCCGTGCCATATCATTTGCCAAAGCTCGTACCACCGGCGTGGTTGCGGTTGAGGATTCAGCTGCTGTCGGACCTGCATCTCGGGCTTCGCTGTCCGCTTACGTTGTATTACTGATTCCATCCCAGCCGGAGTTGTCGTCTCTGTCATCTGGGAAAAGGTATCCCTCTAAATTCCTTCTAGGTCTGTCCGACCTGGGATGTATTGTTTCAAGTATGGTGTCAAGAGGAGGAATTATTCTAGCTCCCCAAAGTATTTGGTTGGTTTTCCTCTCGAGCCTAAGTAGCAAACCGATTCATATTATAAATACCGGTATTTAGGTAGATCCCTCAACACAGAGGCAACGGAGCTCCAACCAATTTTCATCTGTCCGTCTTTCCCTAAAAGGAAAAATAAATCTTCAGTCTGGCACAGGGCCTGTCTCGCTCTGCCCTGCCTTGAACACCACTCCTTCCTAGCTTCAGACAGGTGACAAGGCAAGACAAGTAGGCATTCAACTGGGTGGCGATAGGGATTTATGCTGCGACTACTCTGTCCCGTCATACCTTATTCCATTTTCATCTTGTGTTATCTTATCTATTTTGTCTGACCCTCTTGCCTTGTTCTATTTTACCTCATCTTGTCTTGTCTCACTTTGCCTTATCTCATACTATTCACCACATCCCCTCATCCACCTGCCTCCTATTAACATACCTATCTCGACCCCACCTTTCCTTTCTTTCTATTAAACATTCACGCACATTTCTCATTTCTCATCCTCGCATGTGTATCCTCAGTAAAGCAGTACCTAGTTTAGAATGTAGGTATACCATGGATCTCAGTATTTCTTAAGTATCATGTAATTCTCATGTTCTGTCATAAGAGGTAGCCGTACTTGTATACATATACCTAGGGACATATGCGTGAGGTAAAGGCATAAATAACCAGAAGATTCCCACTCCTCACGGGCCATATTATATGTACATCGTGTCATGATGTTTTGTATCAAAGTCCATTTCGTAAGCTTAATATATCGTGAACTTAGACCTGTACCATAGCCCGGGCCATAGACCTGATCACAAACCATGGATCAGACTATAGATCTATCCTATTGCCTATTACCTTCCACCCACCCACCCACCCACCAACCAACCAAGGTGCTTGTCCATTGATCTGTTCTCCC
>Ga0247782_1000224_pt1 | contig 62457 bp, 52 predicted proteins | sample UWRJL019104C5_FD_179928 | JGI IMG/M metagenome (GOLD analysis project Ga0247782, IMG submission 179928) | Plant litter microbial communities from Arlington Agricultural Research Station in Wisconsin, United States - UWRJ-L019-104C-5 | ecosystem: Environmental > Terrestrial > Plant litter >... | reverse complement strand
TTTTTTTCCCCCCCCCCCCCCCCCCCTCCCTTTTCTACGTGACGCTCGACCAACCTAGGTAGGGGTAGCTGACATGTCCTCTAATATAGTGATGCCCAACCACCACCCCATCGGAACGGCGTCTATGATGTCCCGTGAATTGGGCGGAGTGGTGGATCCCAAGCTTAAGGTCTACGGTACGGAGAATGTCAGGGTCGTTGATGGCTCAATATTGCCTCTGCAGTTCAGTGGCCACCTGACGTCCGCGCTCTATGCCGTGGCCGAGAGGGCTTCCGATCTGATTATGAGGGGCCTTTAAATGGTCCTAACCCCCTAAACCGTTATTCACTTATGCTACTGTCTGGAAAACTTGTGGAGTATCGTTACCTTCTATTACATTTGGAATGACTAGGCTGGGTAGCGGTGGTGTTGATAGACACCGAAGCATGCTCGACGTATAATGGGGTCGACATATAAGCCTTTAGTATTTTAATAATCACGAATACAATAGAGTTCCGCAAAGAACGATTTCGACTGAAGGGTAAAATCCTCCCTTAGTCTGATCTTCATTAATGCCGGCAGAGTTGGCCAAGACACAAAAATTGGAATCCAAATGCTATTTAAGGTTCAGCATTGAGCATGTAGGTACTATGCATGTAAGTATTTACTTGAAGGATGCAGTGCTTGCTGATAGCGGCATTGTTCGCTCCATCGACTACCTACACGTACCTTACGCTGCCATTATGGCTTTTAGTAAGAGCTCTTTAAGTTTGTGTTTGCTTCACTTGACGTCGTCGCTTCCGCACTTCTGCGCACTGCGGGCTGGTTCGGTTGTTCCTGCATTTGCATATCCATCTCAACCTGTGAAGCTCACGGTACAAGTACTTAGGTCCCGAGTACATATAGGCACTTAATTGCGTACGTGGTCGAATCTACTGCTTCAACTGAAAATATCTTTACATGTACTTATGCCGGAGGATTCCGTCCGGTGCCTGACAAAACACGATAAAATTCATCGTAAATTTCAAGGTTTGTACGTGCCTGAGGTATTGAAGGTACTGCCTACGTACTACTACCTAGGCTTGCGTATTAACATTAACTGCGTCGGTGTTACTGAGTCCTTTGCCGCTTCGCCCAAATCACCTCTTCCTTTAACTAACATTTATCTAAAATTCACTCACCGAGCACCCACTCCACCGGTACGCCAATCGTCAAATTCTACTCCCTGATCGCTATCAGTTAGTATACATTTAAAGTCTTACTGGAAAAAACAAGAGACGCGTCCAATATTGCAATGTATTTCCACGCTCTTGCCAGCGCTCGGGCTCTCGGGGTCGGCGTTGGTGTTTTAAGCAGAACAACCATCCAGACCCAGGTAAGCCATATCGGCGAGACACACACCTGCCTGTGACTAATGATTTTGGGCTGACTGTTTAGTCCCAGCGACCTGGCCTACACCGTAATATCTCATGGATGCCATTTGAGCAGCCAAACCCGGCCCTGTACCCGCCTCCTGCCTCTCTGCAGCCCAAACGTCCAGTCACGGCCGCCACTAGCAAAGCTGTGCCGGCCGTGGACACCAATCCAGCAACGATGCCATCTTTCGAATCGGCAATTACTGCTGGTCGTGTTGCCGACGGCACTCCACAGCAAGATCCGACATGTATCCCCGCCAGCGCCATGAGGACGGGTACCACGCCGCTATCTCAGACGCAGAAGCGCACATTCACTTCTCAGCCTGAGAATAAGAATAAGGATAAAAATAAGAATAATTATGAGAAGAGTTCATTGGACAAGAAGCGTGAGGCATGGTTCAAGGAGAAGCCGAAGATAATGGACAAGTGGAACCAGAGGAAGCAGGCGATGATATTCCGCGGCTATACCGATCCGACGTTCCCCCCTAACTTGCACTTTCGCATCCCCGGTTTCCCGGCCTCGTGGCCCGTTCTTGGAGTGGAGTATGGCAGGAAGCGTATCTTCCTGAGGAGGAAACCGATACATTTCCCTGCTCCCGATCCCATGCCGGACGTGTTTAGAGAATTCGTCGAGGAGGACTTGTTGAAGAAGGCTATGGAAGATAAGAACACTGCGGAAAGTAAGGGAGCTGAGGGAGATCCAAAAACCTCTTCAACTTCGGAGAGAGTCAAGGCGTTCAAGTGATTGAAACGCTGATGGAGTGTGGGTTGATCGGAGGGAGAATGACACTTGAGTTTTTCTGTCTTTGTCCACTCTAACCCCCAAACCCCGCCCCCCCATCTTCTCAGTGTTTTCATTCATACGATGTCGCGCTTCCTCGACTCTTCTTGGCAGACCGCATCTATGGTCCTCCGTCTTTGTACAGATGGACAGAAACTCCTATTCTTGAGAGAGCAAAAGCAGCAAAGTATAGATACAAACCACAAAGAACGGGAAGAGAAAAGAAACGACGAAACGAAAAGAGAAAGACCACAAGAGAAAAGAAAAACAGAGAAATGAAGATACCGACTACAAGAGCGCAAAGTACAGCGCACGCTAGCCAAAAGGGAAAGGGAGAAAAGGAAGGGAGCGCAAAACAGTGTAATAGACAAAAAAGGGATATGGGAATCGGCTTGTCGTCTAGCCTACATGGCCCATGTCGCCTGGATTGTAATGCATAGCTAATTACTAATACATATTTAATGTTTAATGCCCACGTCCATCATCACCGAATGAGAGGCTTTGTTAGCATGGGCGGGGCCAGTGAGCAAGTTGAGGGGAGTAATTAAGTCCTGAGTCAAGAAGACAAGATGGCTTTCCCTTCCGCAGTAGTGCGCGCGTCACTAGAATATAGCACTAATTTTTTTTAAATTTAAATTTAAATAATATCTTCAAGAGAGAAGCAAATCATGTATAAAGTATAGTGCGTAATTTTTTTTCTATCCTTCTTTCTTTTCGTGACGAGTTGTGCTGGTGGTACCCTACTAGAGTTGTAATCTGCTGATGCACGTCTCAAGCCACTGTATAGGAGGAGGTACAGGGTAGGGTTGGAGAAAAGGGGGAGCTGAAAATACTGGTGCCGACTTGTTCAAACATCAACAGCTAATCAACCTATGCATAATGGGTGCTTCAAAAACGTATGGTAATGGTCATTGATCTCGCTCCATGTTTTCCGGCTTAAATGGTATATTACTTTCATTCTCATATAGCTAACTAGCTTAGCTCACTTCTCCCCTCTTCTTGCTGTTTTACAAAGCCCTGCGATTGGCGCCCATGCGAATGTTACAAAATAAAATATAGCAACAAAAAAAGGACTTCCCTATGCTCTCAAGACGCTGCAGAAAAGCGCATGTCTTCTTTCTTCTTATCACCTTTCTCCTAAGCGAAGAGCTGTTGTTCCCAAACGCCTTACCATTGCTAAATAATATGACATTTTTCTTTAAATGCTACCGCGACAATCAATCTGTCCTCGGAACTCTCAATCTATCTTTGCATGAAACATTCTGGTCATCCCTCAAACCCCAACTGGGGTTGTTGCCCTCCTTTCCCCCCAGACAAAATTGCTCTCGGTCAACCGTCTAGGCGAAATTGTCGCTTCGGTCCACGCCAATATCTTCTAGCTCGGCAAAGTTCTGGAAGTGGAGAGGACGATGCTGGTCGCTGTAGAACGGCATCGGCGTGTCTAGCTTGACGTGCACCGGTTTCTTCTCGAGGCCGGCGAAGCTGCTTCCCATGAAACTGTAGTTCCACTTGCCGTTCTCGGGTATGAGGAAGAAGCCCTTGAAACGGGGGCTCAGTAGAAGTTTGCGCTTGATTCCCATGGATGTTGTGAAGCCTTGCGGCTGATCGCTGCCGATGTCCTTGTTCTCGGCACCCCACTTGTAGCCGTTGGGCGTCAACGCCCAAGCCGATAAGGATACCGAGCCGGGAGTGAAGGCCACATCGACCGTGATGCTGTTTTCCTTGGACCAGTCTGGATGAGCATCGAGTAGGCGGGCATGCTCCGTGACATCTGCCGCTGACATGTATGGCAGTTCATTGCCAGCCATTGTGTGGATGACACCCAAAGGCTCCAGGTCTCCGAGGTACTCGTGTTGCGGTAGCTGCTGAGGAAGCTGCACGCTCCGGAGACCGCCTATTTGAGGTACGATGACAATGCAACGAATCTCCTTAACCTGGTCGTTGTCGGGAGCTGAGACACCATACAAGTATCCCGCTACCTGGACACGAAGGTCGGCAATGGTGATGAATTTCTTCAGGATGTTATTCGGCATTACGTAGGTGACATCATCTAAGTCGTTGTCCACGGACGAGACGTAGATGTTGTTCGATCGAGTCCGTAGATTGGACGTGGCAATGGCCCTCGTTCTCCACTCCGTCTTGGAGGCGAATGTCTGCTGTTCGAATTGTGATGTTGTCGTCACAATGATTTCTTCGCCGTGAACGTTCTGGGTCTTCGTCGTCACAGCAGTGAGCTGTTGTTGTTCTTGCTGCTGTTTCTCGATTTCGGCCGCTTGTTGGCGTTGCATTGACGGGGCCGAGATCTCCATACCCAGAATAATGTCTCGGACTTCGCTGCTGGTCAGACTAGAGACGTTGACATTGTTCTTCTTGCCATAATCATGCAGAATCAGATCTCGTAGTTGCGTCTCAACCTTGATCCAATCTTCATCTGAGAGTGTGGGCCAGATATGGTGCATCTGCGTGATGACGGACTTGTCGGGTCGTAAGATAAGCTTCGTCTTGTCCATGTTGACGTGAAGAGCACGGAGAATCAAGACGAGACGCGAGAAGGCGGTGTATGACGATATGCTCTTTAACCAGTCGTCATACAGGTTGAAAAGCACCATTTGGGGCTCTGTAGCGCGGAGAATCATGTCGCCAAGCTTTTCAACTTTCATTGCAGCCTGGAAGGGTAACTGAAGCTCTGACGCCCGAATGGAGATGTTGGGGAAATCCAGTAGGTGAACTTCCAAAGGATCCAACAGACCCTTTCTGGTGACGATGAGTTCTTTTGGCTGCTCTTCTATGGGTAATGATCGAATGAGAGCTGCCACTTCTTCGGCTGTTTTCCACTTTGCTAGCTGACCAAGACGTTTCTGGCCCGCCCAAACGCTGGTATGAATAATCTTCAGGAACAGTTGGCCAGTACGAGGGTTGAAGATGAAAATGGCACCATTGATAGGTTTTGTGGTCAAGTTACCTTCGAATGTCTTGTGGATTGTTACGCGGTACACGTTCGTATCGTCGATGAACAGTTTTGTTTGGTTACTGAACAACTCGGAATAGTTCTGAGAATTCAGGAACTCCTGGTTGCTTTCCGAAGCGTATAGCTGCAAACCCTTTCTGATACGTTCGCGGAGGACGTAAAGAGCCGGATTTGCCTTCATGATCTTCGCCATAGCTTGTTGGACCAGAATCTTCAATCCAGGGAAGTATTGGCCATAGGCAGAGTACAAGTTGTACGCCAAGTCTATACCGATCATGAGACCCGTAGCTGAAGGATAGATACTCATGTTGTCGTTGGTGTAGTCGAGGTACTTGGCACGCGTGTACCGTTCGATATCGTGAGAATCGTAGTCACCATATCGAAGTTGGATATCCAACCAGAATTTGTTGGTCGTCGTGGGCTCAATTACGTCTTTGGTATCGTATAGAAGCGAGGGTCGGGTGACGTTCCATTTGCTATTGGCAAATAACAAGATATCAGCGCAAGAGCTGTTCATCTTGTATGACTTTCGGGGGTGGATGGTCTCTTTCTGCACTGTCTCAATCCCGAGAGCCTCTAATTCTTGATCAAAGACCTGGCAGAAATCCATGACCACAGACTCGTGAATCTTTTGCCACAAATGGGCACGGAAAATCTGGATCAGGGAAATCTTCAATGTAGGAATTTTTCCGTGTAAAAATATACCAGTTAGATCAAGCTGGACTTGAAAACCAACGTAGACATTGGCACGGTTGATTGTGGGAGACCACCACAATGTAAACCGACGATTGGGAATTTGGTTCAGACCAGATCTCTGGGCATTCGTCAGTTTCTTGAATTTCATCGATTCCTCGAAACCTGAAGCACGCTCCCAGAACAATCCTTCCCAGGAGGGGAAGCCTGTAGCTTTGAATAAGGTATGCTCCAGGATGGTTTCGACACCACCAAGGGCTTGGATTACGTCTGTCCGGTAGGCGTTGAGATTCCAAAGCTTTCCGTCATGACGCTGACTTGTCCACCAGAACGGGTTACTCTTCATCAATTGATAGATCTTGAACTCGCTTCTGGTTCTAAATCCCTTGTCGAAGCTGAGAGTACTGCGGTCTTTCTGGAAGAGTGTGTTAATTCGGGGTAAACCTCGGTCCCAGCTGTCTTCCAGATCCTCTAGAGTAAGGCGTCGGTTCTGTTGGTTGGCCTCCAGTCGCTTTTGCGAGTATTCTGTCCAGACTCTCTGTGAATCGATGAACTCTGCCTCCCAGGGGATTATATACCGAAAGATATTAGGGATGAGGGTCTCTTCGTCGTGTGTCATACCGGCACGATAATGGGTGACACCAACGTCCGTCTGCTTAGACCATCGTTTATCACTTGCAGGAATCAAGATATGGGAACCGGAGATCATACCGAGGCCTCCCAGTTCCTTTGGTGTGTAGAACACTGCAGGGGGGAAACGCGAAGGCATCTTGGAGTTCAACCCGATCTTGACACGGGTCTGAATCTTGGTTTCGCATTTGACAATTGTGTCGAGGAGATTGACGGTTGATACGGCGGCTTCACGATAGTAAGTAAACAAAGCAATGAGTGCCGTGTTCCACTTGTTGGCAATCTTGGTGAACGTGGTAGAACCAGAGGACATGAGGATCTGACGAATGCGGTTGTTGAATTTCTGTATGTCTTCTTCAGTCACTTGCAGGAATGCATGAGCGGTCCTTTCTTTTGTGGTATTGTCCACGAGCGACCAAACACTATCCTTTATGGGGAACTCCTCATTTTGGTTTCGGATCTTTGGCAGAATCCGGACTTCAAATCCACACATAGAGTAGAGGAGGTTCGGGTTATCACGACTGTAGACGCTGGCGAATGTATCCTCCCACTCAATCGTCGTAACAGATCTCGGAAGGCGGTTCTTGAGGTCCCAGAAGACTGCACGGCCCAAGTTGACGTCGTGGCGCATAAGACGCATGCGGGAATCCCTCGGCCAGCATTTCTTGCTCTTATACCCAATTACATTTTCGAAATTGGGGTCAGGCTGCTCCGTGAGGAACCGCTGAATGAGATCTCGAGACTCCTCTGCAGTGAACCTCAGGAACACCCAAATCTTGTCAATGTAACGCGTGTACAGACGGATCGGGTGCTTTGTCTCAGTCTCGCGGTCGCGGAACTGGAGGAAGTCATTTGGACTAGAGGGGGGACCGGCAATTTCACTTGCACGGTTCAACCCGAGGAGTAGGAGATCGAGGACGAGACCATAATACTGGAACACGAACCCGGAAAATTGAAGGCCGCGAATCATGCCATAGCTGTTGACATGGTTCATATCTTTGTACGTCAGCTGAACATTGTTCTTTGAGCTGATATAGTCCGCCAAGTTGTGGTCCATAATCAGTCTCAGAAGACGATTTAGAAGAGTCAAATCAATCTTCTCGTAAACTTTGGACAACTCCGTCTCAATCATGACATTGCACTCCCCATCAGCTGTTTCCCACACCTTGTCAAGATTATTGATGCCTTGTGCCCACTTGTAAACTAGGAGTGGAGGTACTTCAGAGTCGGAAGGTTTGATCCACGCAGGGAAAAGGTGTCGTTGGTCTGCCTGGTACCAGAGATACTGATCGAGATATGCGTCACTTATCTTCTCGATCGGCTCGATGTCGTACACTGGGTTAATTGAACTGTAATTGTCGTTCATGTCAATCTGGACTTCCTTGAAGGCTCGTTGGGTTAAGAGGAATCGCTTGATTCGTTCTAAGGTCGTTCCCGGACTATCATATGCTTGCTCAATGAGCGCAAGTTCCTCTCGTTGGCTCTGGTTCAGACGACCCTTGACTGAATATGCCTCTCGAAGCCTTTCTAGGGCAAGGATTAGAATTTTCGTGTCGTGTTTGTACGAGACGCTGGGGAAGGGGATGGGTGTAAATTTCCGGGATTCAAGCCAGTGCACAGTCGTGGTATAGATGGCGACGGCTTCCTCTGAAGAGACATATGGGCCATCCTTCATGTAATTGTGTTGTCTTTCTTGTTCGGCCTTGAGCCAAAGTCGTGTCAAACGTCCAACGTTCTTCTTGGCGACCGTTTTATCAACAGTGGCGCCTCTCCGAATACGTTCTCTGTTGTAGTGTGCGACTGAGATCCACCAGTCTGCCTTTGACTTGACATAACGGAGGATAATGTTTTCAATCGGGGCAGGCAGGCCGGGGACCTTCCAAGGGATATTACTCTTCCAGCACCGCCACGCTTCGGAAAGATGCTGCAAAACGGTATTGACCTTATTCTGTTTGATGCCCTCGGGCATCATATCCATGAGATCAGCCATGACGGACGCGCGAAGCTCGAGGTCAAAATGGGATTCAACTCGTTGTTTGGTAACGGTCTTTGCAACGCCTTTGCTATGACGGCCTTCAAACTGGCGAGAAAGCAAGTTGCCAAGCCAGCGTTCCAGAAGCGGGATGATACCTCTCATGAAGAAGAGCCATACCCTCCAAGCCGGAGCCCAGAAACCACAACCGGGTCCTTTACCAACAGGCCCGCTGTTGAACCGATAATAGATGAGATGCTTCAGGTCTTTGCAGGTACGGATCTGGTGCATGAGCTTGTACTTGTACCGATACATTCCAGTGAGTTGACCGACATGATTGAAGGCATACAGAATGCCATCGGCGAGTTGGAAAGCGTCGATGTTCCCAAGGCGATATTGGACTTGCGCATCAACAATGAGCTTGGTTAGACGAAGAATTTCGCGCATGAGATGGAAGGCATTGCCGAATCGCGATTTCTTTCGTTCCTTTGTCGTCAAGGTCTTTACAGGCTTCAAGTTGAAGTTATAATCGAGATGAAGATATGTGAGGTTCTTTCGGTGAATGAGTAGATTCAACATATTGAAGCCTTGCCGGCAGACCTGCAAGCCGGCTTCGACCCAGTCTATCGTAGTTTGCTGGAAGAATTTGGTTTGCTTAAGTGTCCTCAACAAATCCTGTCTGTTTAATGCCTTGGGCTTTTTCTTGTGTAGTTCATTGAGAACAAAAGTCTTGAGTAGTTTCTGGTACGATACGCGGACTTTCACTGGCTGCTTGGGAGGACAATGCTCTAGGTACCATTGCTTGACCAGAGGAATATCCTGAGCTCGTACCATGCGTCCAGATCTGCGGTCAAAGGGGAAAGGCGCCCACCAAAGCCCAATAGCCGCCGTAGTGTTCTCATTAGAGAGCTCTTCGTCGGCTAGGAATGGTTCGACGCCCGCAGGGAGGGCAAAAGCTTCATCCTCGGGCTCCTCAATGTTCCCTTCGCCGAAGATCTCGTCCTCGTGGCTTACGGTAATATTCTTGGGCGCAACAGACCGAGAAGAGATGGGGTTGATTTGGGAATCGAAATAGAATGCTGGCATGCTAGGATCCTCAGACTTGAGGTAGACCTTGGGAGGATGCGAGTACCAATGTGTGTGAACGCTACGTGGCAAAGAGTTGTAAAGGTAAGGGTATGCGACTCGACACTCGGTTTTTATAGGCGAACGGAAGATAATCCTGTCGATAGCGTTGAACTCTCCAAAGTCCTCATCATTAGGGTCAATGTCTTTATACAGTGGCTCGAATCGAGGCCCACCGGGCAGGGCAACATTGAGGGCTTTAGCGGTAAGTAAACTTTTCAGGTCGAAGAGATAGAAGTAGTTCTGATCGACCTTGTCGCTTAACAGAGGACGGCTGAGTCGGTGTAATGTAGCCATCTGCTGCAGCGTAAGGTTCCAAGTCTTGTAGCTGGGCCCGTTGACATGTTCCGTATCCGCAAGTGGTCGATGATCATAAAACCATTCGTAGACAGCAGCATCCTCGTCTTCGTCGAGTTCCATTTGAATCGGCTGAAGTGGTTCGACATCCTCCAGGTTCTCCGACCATGACAAGGGTGGTTCCTCGTCATCGAAGGGCGGAAACCTCATCCTCTTGAACAACCTTCTGTCGCTCTTTTCCTTTCGCATGGTTATCCACATCGTAGCCCACTGGGCATGATAAACAGGCGGGATGACACGAGGTATCTCATTGACTAGCGTGAGGCAACCATTTACATGGTATAGAACTTTAACTTCTCTTGACGATTCCCAGGGCATCGGCATGTTCTCCAAGAGTTTCATGACGGCGTGCGGCATGAACTTTAGGGCACCAAGGTAGCTTCGCTTATCACTCGTGTATTTCTTTTGCGATACATCGCCGATATCCTTCACGATCTTGCGTAAGTGCTCGGGCGGCATATCAGCCTTCTGAGTTTCAACAAATCCTCCCTTGCGCTTCTCGCCGAAGCGGTTCCGTTGCGTGCGTAGCCATTCCTTCTTCTTCTGCTCAAACTTAGCGAGATAGGGATCGGATGTTGGCCTGTAGCCAGGAGGCGGGGGGGCTGGGATTCCAGGAGGTGGTGGGAGAAAGTCGGAAGGAGGCGGAGGAGGAGGCGGCGGTGGTCCCCAGCCAGGAGGGGGAGGAGGGGGCTGAAAGGACGACATCGTGAATGTTGTCCGAATAGATGGCTAGGCGACTGTTGATGGGGTCGCTTTCGCGCCGCGATGTGTCGCGGGGATGACGTGAATAGCCGTCGCAGTCAATATACTGGTACGTTGACCAATCTTGTAATGGAAGATGAAGAAAACGAAATGACGCGTTGCGGGTTGCGCGATCTCCCTTCGGGATAATAATCGCGATGCGGTTCAATGTGAGCTGGGGAAGTTTGACGTGCTGAGCTTTCAATGTCGCCTCTCGCGATCGCAGAGTGGGAATTTTTGCCTATACAGCGTACGCTATGCGCATTATGGTTAGTCTATTTCATGGAAAAAAGCCACCCCCATTAGGCAGATGTGTAGGATAGATGCATGTACAGCTCTTGGCTTTGGCAAGCTCGATCACGTGGAGTCTGTGGCTGACAATAATTGTGGCTGGAAAGGGTGATTCTCCCATAGAGCTTTCTCATTGGCCGTTAGGTATTCGGCACAAGTGGCCTGGAGATCCACCCCACACTCCAACCTATTTCCAGACGACACCAAAATTCCTTCACCTAACACGCAAAAAGTTCGTCTCGCAAGAAAGCCAACCATCACGCCGACGCCGACGACGAGACGACAACCACAACCGTCACAATGGGTAGCGATAACAGAGTCACGTACAGAAGGCGCAATCCTTACAACACTACCGTAAGACTTTTGTGTAGCTTGCGCAAAATGCAAACACATACTAAAAACTGGCATATAGAGCAACAAGACCCGTGTCATCCGCACGCCTGGTGGTGAACTTCGAACCCTCCACATCAAGAAGTACGTCCTTTAGCCTCCCCGCCCGGTCGCCAAACCATTCCCTTCGAACGAAATCCAAATTGGAACTCGAATTGCTAACTATATGTCAGGGCCGGCACTGCCCCCAAGTGCGGTGACTGTGGAATTAAGCTGCCTGGCGTAAGTCGCCTCAATTTTCTTATACATGGACGTTGAAGCCTAGGGAAACTTGAAAGGATGATAGTTGGGGACCTAGAAGTCTCCATCAGCTATGCGGTGGATTCCACGGCTTCAAGAATATGGTCTTCGCGGAACACCGTTGACTTACAATACACAGATCCCTGCCCTTCGACCTCGGGAGTATGCCCAGATCTCCAAGCCCAAGAAGACGGTCCAGCGCGCCTACGGTGGCTCACGATGCGGTAACTGCGTAAAGTATGGATCCACGCCTCGTCAACCCCCTCGCGACACCTCTTTCACGATTTGCTACGTTCTACGACCCACGCCATAACTGCCTTACGCTCAAACACTAACACATCTTGAACAGGGACCGCGTCGTCCGTGCTTTCCTGATCGAGGAGCAGAAGATCGTCAAGAAGGTATTGAAGGAGCAGGAGCAGGGTTCTAAGAAGAAATAAACTGGTGATCGATTCTAGGATGGAATGGTTAGGTCGTCATTGGTTCGGTGTTCACGAGGACATGGCTGCATTATACGAACGGCTACGAAAATGCTGTTTCTGCTTTGAGGGCTTCTTCATATCGTCTAGATGATCGGAATGGTATAAACGACATTTCAGACGACCCTGCGGCGCATATGTGAATGGCGACTGTTATGGAGTGCGGTAGTGCCATGATAAACGATTAGCAAACAACGCTACTACTACGCACATGCGAGCGTGGGGAGGAAGTCTCATTTTTCTCTTGATTATATGCACTGTTTCGTTTGGGCGGATTTCTGCGATTTGAAACGTAATACCACCCCGAGTTGGTTACTCTTAATTCATGAATACGGCGTTGGCTACAAAGTGAATGTCAGTGACTCTAGCAGCCAGCTACAGCATCATAGAGATCTCCAGCTCTGTCGAAGATAGCAAACGGACCCATTTCGATTTATTGGATGTCCAGCTAGGTTAGTTGGGCAGTAAGCATCTCTGTGGACGTTTATTAAAATCCGACCGTGCAATTTGGAGATTCTTAGCGGGGCTATCCCATACTATATATATAGGTACATAGAAACCTCACACCCCGGGCCGTTGTTGATTTGATGACGTCCAATCCACAATTTATTGAGCCTCAAAGTTAGCTCCATCCCCCTCGTCTAGATTACCATGAACAACATAACAAAGCAATAAAATATTACTGTCGTCGCTTGCCATGGCTGGACTGATGCGCATGTCTCGACCTATTGACGCCGTGTTCTCGGTCGTCCGAAGTCAATGTCATTCAACTGCTCGCACATTGTCGACCGTTTCTCGGATTCCCACAGGTCGTCCCTTAATCGCGACCGGAACACAGCGGACAACAAGCACTAGAACATTAGCGAGATCGCTATCGAAACCAACCGCACTATTTCACACCACCCCATGCCGCCCCAATACTGGCGATGAGCCACGACCGCCGACTGACTTCGCCTCAATGGACGTTTTGGCCAACACGCCAGTGCCCTCAACAGCGATCGACATATGCCAGTCAGATGGTTTCCACTTGAACAGCGGAGCAAAGATCCTTGAGGGGGCGGGTGTTATCCTCGTCGGCGGCGAAGCGTTTGAGTGGCGGCCTTGGTTACCGCGCGGCGAGCATCGATTATTAAACTCGAAAGGTCAATGGGACATAGCAAACGAGGCTCTGGGGCCGCTGTCGTTACTATGGCCACGTCCAGGTGCGTTTTTCTTTATTACGTCTCGCGACAACCTGCCTGATGGACCAGCCCAAGTGCAGAACATATTGCTGACCTACCGTGCGCTGCAACAGATCTCCTGGTGTTGGGAGTGGGACCCGAAATCCGACCGATCAGCCCTGAGATACGTCGATACATCAGTAGCTTGGGTATGAGGGTGGAAATTCTCGATACCCGTAACGCAGCGGCGCAATTCAATTTGCTGGTCACGGAGAGAGGAATCAACGATGTCGCGGCTGCCCTTATACCGATTGGTTGGAAAGAGGGTATAGGAGCGAACTGGTAGTTGCTCCGCCCCTGTACAACATCCCCGGTGTGAATAAGCCATACAACGCAGCCCCCACGAAAGCGCAGGGCGAGGGTGCCGAATCCGAGAGCTGTCTAGATGATCGCAACACCTCATCGTTATTAGGCCAATCCTAACTATTGGGTTACACTTAATTAGATACTTGGTGGTTGGTTCATGGCATGGGAAACCGGCATAGAACTACTGGCCATGGACGGTTCTGGCTCTTATGTATGAACCACCTCGGCACGTGTGGCGAGAGCGAGCTCTTAAGAAGTGCCCAACCTTAATTGTACATATAACACAACACATGTATTATCTGACATTTACCATTTGTCGATGTCCACGTCCCTAGCAAATGTCCGAGGATTGTAGGTAATCACATCGTGTTGCTTGCTATATGCCTATGTGTGCAACCTATTATGGCCCATGTCGATCGTTTCTCATTGCTGGCAGTATTGACTTTTCCACGGTACGATACGCATCATTTCATTTACTGATGAGCCGGGTGATTTGGAGCTACCTGAATGTCTATATCGAATGCGCGTCCTGTAAGAAATTATAAGTCTCTGTTTCGACAAAGGCTGAAACGCTTCCGAAGTCGGTCTTCGTCTACAAAGATAAAGGTGTCATAGACTTCACACCTTCAGCACGGTTAATCCAGCCACGGCGACTTAATTAAGATGGTGATTGGTTGGCGGAATGGGACCAATGGAACTCCCGAGATAGCGGCACGTTGGCCATCATGGGAATTTATTAGTGGGCTTGACCAACAGGGTTAGGCAGGGAAGCCATGCAGCCTTGGTACCTGGAATGACATCTTTGGAGTTGCGCCTGCTGCAGAAATTCCAAAGCTTAATGCATGCTACCCAGCGCAGCCAGGGGGACCTACCTATGCCGGACCCCGAGCAGGTAGGCAGTGTAGTAGCAGCAGAAATCAGCCAACCAACAATCATCAGCCCATCAACTCGGTGCGATACTTTCTTTCCGCTTGCAAGTTGTCTCGTCTCTTATCACGTATTAAAATCATCGCCGCTCAATACATAGCCAGTATTACTGTCCCAACTCCCTTGATCTGGCTGATACCCGGCCACGGTTTATCTGCTCCGCTTATTTCCAATGTGTTAGGCTCACAAAGGAAAATGACATTGGGCACGAAGAGTCCGAGGGCTAGCTATCTTCCTTTCGGGTTCGTTTTTAAAATATAAGGAACTCATCGGTCTCAACTTTGCTTACATTTTTGCTCAATATCTTGTATTTTATTTTACACGTCATTGAGGTCTAGCTGCTGCCTTGCTCTTTTCTCCGGCAGTTGCTTGGTACAATCGAAACAACGTTACTGCTGGACTTTTTTACGCTTTGTCTTTGTGTTGTGTCGTTCTTTTTTCGTGGATTTTTTTTTTCCCTCGCCGGAACCAAAGTAAGCGCCCATCTACCGTGGAATTGAGAGACAAGTTAAGCAGGCTCTCCCAAGACAAACACAGGGCAAGCTCTTCAAGAGCTACCTCTTCGCCGTTTGTCCCATCAATCATCTAGAGAGGGCCATTTGGCACCCTTAGTTTTCAAGTAAGTAAATAATACTACAAACCGATCGTCTCGCACTAGCCAGGCCCGGTCGGGAATGCCTCTTCGCCTTTCCACAACAGCACATACGACAATACTCTATCAACGGGCTTGAGCTTGCCCGGCTTGGATTGCGCTATTGCCTTAAATTATTTCTGCCGTCGTATTTATATAATATCATTAAATGCTGCGCCCCAGTCATTATTCCGTACCGTCCGTGAATAGACCAAAATATTTACCATATCTGCTTCCATAGTCTTGCTCCTTCGTGAGGTCGAGTGTATCAGCCTAGGGCTCGTACTCGCCCTGGGTGTCCTGTGGCGGATGGCTAAAATTCAGAGCACTGCGCCTGTGGCGACGGATGCCAACACTACCGACCCTCCGCTTCTTCGGAGTCATTCTGAGATTAAGCCTTACAAGGCAGCACGGACCGGTGTCACGTATCCCGGCATTCGTATTTTCTATCGGCGCCATCCGAAAGCAGATGAGCTTCCCAGGGATCCTGCCCCGCTACCCCTTCTGGTCTTCATACATGGCCTTGGAGGTTCGGTCGCACAATTCCATCCGCTCTTGACCAGCCTCTCCAACTCGGCCTCATGTCTAGCCATCGACTTCCCAGGCTGTGGCCGGTCTCAGTTCGCGCCGACATCGTGGGATGCATACTCACCCGAGTGTCTCATCGATCTAGCTGAGACGATCATCAACGACTACCGCGAGGAAGACCAAGGAGTCGTGCTCATTGGTCACAGTATGGGCACTGCAATTGCGGCTCGTATCGCAAACAAGAAGTATCCGCACCATTCATTACCTCCCTCCAGTGTCATGGGTGTGGTTGCCATCTGTCCCGTGGCCGGTCCACTTCCTGAATCGGCAACTCGAGCTTTCCGCAGACTTCTCTGGTTACCAGACTTCATATTCAATCTGTGGCGGGCTTGGGACGGCTGGGGTGGTCCCGAAAGCGCTAGTGTAAAACGCTTTGTTGGACCTGGAGGGGATCTCGAGGCTCGGCAACTCCAGTACAGGTTCAACCGTCAAAGTCGAACACCCGTATTTCGGCGGATGGCCTGGGGCCTTTTGCCAGTCTTCATCCAAGGTAAACCGACCGGTGGACTTTGGGGCAGCGCCTCTTGGTCTGACCTGGACGTCCCTATATTTCTGGTCGGCGGCCAGTACGACAAGGTGACTCCACCTGAAATAATTCGTGAAATCGAAGAGCTGCTTAAGGCGACAGACAAAGCCCAAAGCAGCGTTCGTGTCTCTTCTGAGCGCGATGCCGGTATGGATTCAGTGACTGGTGCGAACACCCTTGGGGAGGCTGCTGCTCCAGTAAATCTCAACACAATTGTACGTGACCACATACCACAGTCGATCGAAGAAATCAACCAGGACGACTTCAAACGGAAAAAACCTTTCCTCACAACTAGAGAAGAGTCTTTTGAAGACCCAACGACACCGAGAGATCATCAAGAGCCAGAATGCTTGAGTATCATTCCCTCACAGCCGATCCATCCTCGAAAGGTTGTTAAGTCTGCTATCCTTTCTGGTGGGCACGCCTTACTGTATATGCCTTCAACAGTACGAATCCTGGCGGGGCTGGTGGGGGATTTCATGAACGAGAATATCACCAACAGATTTTCACTGTAAGAGCCAGGTTTCACCCTGTGGTGATTTTCTCCGTGCAAGTCTTGCTAACAATATTCGTATCAGCGGCTGGCAGTTACAGTATCTCTCGCGTGAAGGGAAATGGGACGTCAAGAATCTGGCTAAATGGAAAAGCGTGCAGCCAGTCTCCGACCCTATCGGCGGTATATTCAGAGCTATGAAAACTCTCCGAGAGGTGGATGAGGAGCATTGCCCGAGGGTTTTCGCATCTAAATGGCAAGTCGCCTGCCTATCCGTTTACCGTGTCTACCCTGCTGGAAACCAACTAACTAATCTCAGGGGAACCGAAATCAAAGATGTTGTCGATATAAGTCATGCGGACCCCGTGTATGACCCTAAAAGTTTCGGCGACGCCGTCAAATACCACAAGTTTCCAACGGTATCGAAGATACCCCCGACGGACGTCGAAGTCGCGGGGTTCATCGACCTCATCGATAAGGTCCGCGAGGATCAGAAGCAGAGATATTCTACGGAATCGAACTGGAGCGAGAATTATCTGATTGGTGTCCACTGCCACTACGGCTTCAACCGAACTGGCTACTTTGTCGTGTGCTACCTGGTCGAAAGGTGCGGCTACAGTGTCCAAAAGGCCATCACGACTTTTGCGGATGCAAGACCTAACGGGATTCGACATTCGCACTTCCAGGACCGCCTATTCGTTCGATACTCTACGCTCAAGGAGTAGAGGCATATCACTACTCTAGAACATGAGAAATAGGGGCTTTCATGGTGCTTTTCATATCCGGTATTGTTGTTTATTATGTGGCGATTTCTTCTTTTAGACTTACTATGGAGTATCCCACCCCAGCTACCTACTTACTTAGATGCGTTGTATGATTTGAAAGCGGTCTGTAGGATTATGCCGGTTAGCAGTTTCACAATAGCGGTCTTTGCTATAGGGTAGCTATTTGTTGTTGTTGAATATTGGCAAGGGGCGGAGTTCACGGCAGGGCTATGGTACAACGGAAGTAGGAATAACTAGACACAAACATAATTTAATTATAACTAGTTATTGTATTTGGTTATTACGGATTATTGTCCACTTTTAGATTCTCCAATGGCCCTGATAGGGCTGGGTCCCTGGGCATTCCTAGAATCATAAGTAGGTGAGAGTATTGATTTATGTTGACAAAGCAAACGAATAGGTAAGCTGCTATCGAGTGTCTCATCAATCAGTTTTTGGTTCGTTCTTTTATTCCAATGACAATATGCTGTACTGCGGTAAAGAATTTAAGAACATATGCCTAAGGACGTATTTACAAAATAGATTATAGCTAAAACTTATAGAGATAAGCTATTTCTATAAGCCATATGTTTAGTAAACAGATTATAGCTTAACCTTATTATAATCTAGCTTATTGCTGCTCTTTACTGCTTAATAACTTTAGCTAATAAAAAAAAATAATCTTTTTTTTGCTTTTAGCATAATTTATTAGCACCTCTTAGGTTAATTATTTAAATTATATAATATAATTTTAACTTATATTAGCGCTACTATAATGTTTTAAGCCTAAGCAAGCCTTTACTATATTTTTATAGTATTATACTTTTTTTACTATGCTATAGCACACTAAAATAGCTTAAATTTAATAAAATTAAAAGCTTTTTTAAAAAGCTTGCTGTTGTATTATAGCTATAGCAGTAGCCTTTATAATAACCTATTTTAAAGCTTTACTTAAGCTTTGCATTTATATTAATAATAGTATTTTTATAAGGCATTATATGCGTAGGCTTTTAAAAGCTAGCAATAAGCGTTTTTAAAAAGTATTTTAAATAACTAAAAATACTTACTACACCTTTTAAAAGTGGTTATTAGCTAATATTAACTTTTAGCTAGGTTTAAAGCTTACTGTTAATAAAAAGTTAACTATTTTTTTTTATATAATTGCTTAAAGCATAACTACTTATAATGTTGCTAAATTATTTACTAAAAGTAATATTACTATTTTTTTTGCTTTTTATAAAGTTTTTAAAGCTATATTAATGCTAATAAAGTTAGCAATCTTAATATTAAAGTTAGCAAAAATAAACTTTAAAATTGCTTTAAACTTTAAGTTTTACTTATATTTTAAAAATATTATTAAAGCTATAAATAGCTTTTACTTTGTAGTAAAGGTTATAAGGACTAAAAAAGATTATAAAGCTTAAAGAAATTATAAAAGCTATATTTTTACTAATATATTAGCAATTTATAACTTTAAAAGCAGGTTTACTTACTTGTTAGCAAGCTAAAAAAGCTTTATAAACAATGCAAAAATTTTTAGCTATGCTATTAATAATAGCAACTTAATTATATTTAAAAGTAGTTATTTGCTAAGTAATACAAAGTTTATAATAAGGCATAAAGTTTTTATATCTTATAAAAAAATTTATTATTACTTATAAAAAATTGCTAAAAATGCGTTAAAGCTGTTAATAAAAAAAAAACTTTATAACCTATATTATAGTTAGCTTTATATAGTAATTAAAAAGGCGTTTAAAAAGCTAAAAAGCACTTTTAAATGCTTTTAAATATAACTAGCTTTTGCTTTTAACACTTATTTTAAGCTTATTTACGCTACTTATAGCATTTATAACTTTTTGCTTAATTATAGCAACCTTATTAGTATAAAAGCTACTAAAATATATAATAATAAGAGCTTATAAGTTAATAATAACAACTTTGTACTTTATATATTTTTAAAGCTTAAAAAACGCTTTAGCATTAACTTACTAAGCGCAGACCTAAAAAATATAAAAGCAAAAGCAATATAAAAGTTATACTTTATAGTGTTAGCTAAAAAAAAGCTTTAAATAGCTTTAAAAAGAGCTTAAAAACAGCTTAAATAGCTTTAAAATAGCTAAAAATAGTATTAAAACTATTATAAAGTAGTAGTAAGAGCGGCAGCAAGTTAAGCGTTAACAATAGCTATTTGCAGTGTTAAAGTATATTTAAAAAAGCTAGCGCAATTATAATATTATTAGTTTTAATAAAGTTATATTATATTGTTTTGTTTTAATTATATTTTTTATATAATTTATATAGCAATAAAATATTATTAAAACAAAAAGGCAAAGTTATAAGGTTATTATAGCAATTTAAATTCTTAATATAATTATTTACTATAAAACTAATGTTAGCCTATTTTTATTTTATTTATATATAAAAATATATATAAGGTTAATTATATATAAAATTAGCTAGTAAAAAACAAAATATATTACTATAAGCATAAAAACAAATAAAATATACTTATACTTATTATACTTATATATAAAAATATATGTAAGGTTAATTATATATAATATTATTTATTTGCATACTAAATTATTATAAATAATATTTACTTTTATTTTTATAAAATAATATAGACTTAATATTATTTTATTTATATATAAAATTGCATAAAAAGTTAATTTTATATAATATAGCTTATTAAATAAAAAAAACTAATACTAAAAAAAACGTGTTTTAGCGCTATTTTATAATATTTTTATAATATTTATTTGTTTATATTTACTTACTTTATTATTCCGCTTATATTGCCGCTGCTCTTACTACTACTTTTATAGTAGGTTTAATGCTATTTTTAGCTGTTTTAAAGCTATTTAAGCCGTTTTTAAGCTTTTTTTAAAGCTATTTAAAGTTTTCTAACTTTGTTAACAACGCTATGCTATTTTTTGCACACTTTTTTTTTTTTATATTTTTAGCAGCATTTTTTATAGCCTTATTAAAGGCTGCATTCTTATTTTTATACTTTAAGATTAACTTTTTAATAGTATGTAGTATATATTAATTATACTAAGCAATTAGTATAGCTTTAAGTATAGCAAAGCTATATTTTTTTTGCAATAATTAATTTAGCAATAATATTAGCTTAGTTTTTATTAATTATACTTTTAGCAGTAGCTTTATATAGCTTTTTTAAAGCTTTTTTAAGTTAGCAGCTATAATAAATTATAGCTTTAGTTTTAGTATTAACTATAAACTTAGCTACTACTTCTAAGCCTTTTTTAACTATTGCGCTATTAGTAGCAAAAGCTATTTTGCAAGCCTTTTGTAGCGTTTACAAGTTTTTTTTAACATTTTTACGTTTTTTTTTTAGCTTTATTATACTTTTTAATAATTTTTTTAATAAAAAAATTTTTTTTTATTGTTTAAGTTTATAAAGTTAAGATTTAACTTGCATATAATTTTGTTAACAGCATTATTAAGCGCTTATAAATAAAAACTAATTATATATTTGTTAATAGCTTTAGCTTTATTATTAAAAACTTTTTTTATAAGATTGTAGTTTTTAAAGGTTTAAGTCTTAAACAGGCTATATTTTTATAACTTTATTTTAAAATAAGTATTTTTTTTACTAAATTTACTAATAAAAGTATTAACCTTAAAATAGCTATCTTATATATTATTAAACGTAATTATTATGCTTAAATCTTTATTTTACTTAAATTTATTAGCTTAGCAAAGTTTAAACTAAATAATAGCTTTTTTTTAAAAGTAAGCATACTTATTGTAAACCTTTTTAAAGTTAAAGCTTAGCTTTACTTTATTATGCTTTTTTAAAAAAGCTATAATAGCATTAAAAGCGCTATTTTTAAGCCCGCCTGCTAACATATGCAGCTTATTAACTATTTGCTTTTTAATATACTTTAAAAGTGCAAGGGTTAATAGTAAGGTTTAGTAAAAATTAGTATTAATAAAGCTTTAAATAGCCTTATTTTAACTTTAGCTAGTTTGCGCGCTAAAAAAAGGTTTGCTAAGGGCTTAGCTAAAGGCCTAGCTAAACTAACTAAGTTAAAAATTTATAAAAGCAGTAAGGTTTATAATAGTAGTAAGGTTATAATAATAGCCTAATAAGTAAGTAGTAAGTAACTTGCTTTTTATTTATAACTACTAACTATTACTATAAAGTAGGCCTTATTATATATTATAAACCCTATGCTAAAACCTTTTTAAATACTTTTAATTAGCCTTAAAAATAGCATATTTAGCCCTTAACAAAAGTAGCAAATTAATTTTTAAGCCTTAATAAATAATAACTTTATAAATAGCTAATTTACTTTTATAGCTTTATAATAAAGGCCTAACATATAGCTTTATATTATAAAAGATATATAAGGCCTTTATAAAAAAGCAGACCTTGCAAAATAGTACAAAATAGCATAAGCACTTAGCAAAGGCCCTAGGTTAAAGCTTTAAAATAAGCAAATTTAATAATCCTTGCAAATAAACATAAGGTGTCTTATAAATATTAGCTATTGCTTGCTAATTAGTAAGATTTTGCCTTATAAGTCAGCGCTTTTTAATTGTCTTATAACAGGCATTGCACGGGCTATAATTTTAATCCAATAATCCTTTTGCAAACACGTCCTAAGAAGTACTATGTAAATAACTCGACAATGAGATTTTGGATTTGATATCAAGCCCATTCCTACGGGATCCCTTGTGACAGGGTCTAGATCTCGGCAGGGCTAGAACGCTATGAGTAAAGCGTAATGCATGTTGTACCAGTGCAGCAAATCCAGTAAAAAACCACAGAGGTCGTGCTGTACGGCCTAACCTTACCCACGTCAGGTAGGTGATCCTTTCTCTCTCAGTGCAATTTCCAATGCCTACAACTGCTGTATGTACAGCTGTACACAACGTGCAGCTAGATGTACCACAGGCGCAGTCCAGCCGTACCTTCAAAATACAACCTGGAGAAATGGAGGGTTTGGTAAACGGTTAATTTGTTGTCTTTTACCATAGGTCTTACAAAAAACTATTTTAACCTCCTTGTGTTTTACGATCAATTTTTCTATTTGTTCATTTTCCTAACGTCTGCGGGACGTACCGATCCCCATGGACCGACCCTCTGACCGCTTCCATCCCTCACACTCGCACAATGTGGCTCTTTATGAAAGCAAAGCCTCTGGTTCTTGCTCTCGTATTCTTTTTGCCAGATCGTACTTGCGCCCAAGGTGACAACATCACGGCCGTGCCCCGCGACGCCGCTAAATCGAGCGTAAGCGCCTCTGCTGAACCGACTTGCGAAGCTCGAACAGTGAACTACATCACCCATTCGCTTCCTCAACAATGCCTGACCACAGGCCCTATCTCCTCGATACCCATTTCAGAACCGGCCGCCGTAACTGTGGCTACGACTCCTTCCGCCTATGTCGAGCCTCCAGCCCAGAGTCGAGAGACCGTGCATGACGAGCTTGATCCCGAAGGAGAGGACCTAAGCACTGGGGCTTTCATGTCCTTTGAGGAATGGAAGGCCATGATGCTCGCCAAATCTGGTCCGGACGCCCTTGAAGCCAAACCCCGTAGACAAAGGGATGGACGCGCTGACGCTGCCCCCGGAGAGGGTTTCGATAGTCTGGGAGATGAGGGCGAAATATCGTTCGACTTTGACACGTATTCGGACAAGCTTTCTGAGATAGCCTCCTCTGCGCGGCCGCCTGAACATGAGAAAGAAAAGGAAGAGCAAGTGGAAAAGGTCACATACGACGAAGGCTTCACGTATTACCGCAGTAAGGATGCCGGTACTACGTGCAAGGAGAGGTTCTCATATTCGTCCTTCGACGCCGGCGCAACTGTCAAGAAGACAAGTTCCGGGGCGAAGAACCCCACGGCTATATTGGTCGAGAATAAAGATTCATACATGTTGCTGGAATGCGGCATGAAGAACAAGTTCTTTATTGTCGAGCTCAGCGACGTAATTCTAGTTGACACAGTCGTACTAGCTAATTTTGAGTTCTTCTCCAGCATGGTTCGCCAGTTCCGTGTCAGCATCAGTGACCGTTATCCCGTTAAAGAGGACAAGTGGAAGGTTTTGGGCACTTTCCAGGCTCGGAATTCCAGAGATATCCAACCCTTCCTGGTCGAGAACCCCCAGGACTGGGCTAGATATCTCCGAGTCGAAATTCTTAGCCATTACGGGAACGAGTATTACTGTCCCGTCTCCCTGTTACGTGTTCATGGGCTCCGCATGTTGGATTCCTGGAAACAAGTCGACCCATCTGAACTTGAAGGAGAAGATGAGATCCCCCCCAGCATATCGGAGTCTGTCGAGGAGATAGTCGAGACTGTTGAAACGGTCGAAGACCCTCCAGTGCAATCAGAGCCTCTTGAGTCCACATCAGCTGAGAATAGAGCTGCGGTAATGGAGCAAAGCTGCTGGACACCGTACTGGGACGAATCCTACTTCGAACATACCTTTCCCCTGAAAGATTGTGCCCAAGTAAATACATCGGGTTCCAGCGTCTCTATCGAGAATGAAGCGCAACAAACAACTTCGAGAGAACATCAGGTTACAAGCATAAGCGAGCAAGCTAGCTCTGCTGTTCCAAATATATCCTCTACCGCCACTGCGGCGAGACAAACTGCAGAACCGTCGGCAAATACGACCAAGCCCGGGTCTTCGGCCATTGCCTCGGCAGAACACCCCGTCAGCTCCGCTATCAGTGTGCCGACAACCTCTGGAGGAACGGGGAGAGATAGTACTTCAATTGCTGCAGCCGGATCCTCGACATCACAAACAGTTAATGGGAGCACAGCTGTACAAAATATTTTCAAGAGTAAATCGCCCGCTGCGACGTCTATGAAGCCTCCCTCGTCCCGGTCGTCTACAAAAGCTTCTCACGGCTCTCAAACAACAGCCCGCAACAAAACTAGCACCGCAACTTCTCCGCCTCCGCCCACCCCCACTGTACAGGATTCTTTCTTCAAGGCTTTGACGAAGCGACTACAGATTCTGGAGTCCAATTCTACATTATCTCTCCAATATATAGAGTCTCAATCTAAGTTTCTACAAGAAGCGCTTGCTAAGCTTGAGCGCAGACAGATAGCCAAGGTTGACCTCTTCCTCGACAAGCTGAATAATACAGTTCTGAGCGAGCTTCGGGAGGTCAGGACACTTTACGATCACATCTGGCAGTCAACCGTCATCGCGCTTGAAACGCAGCGCGAACAAACCGAACACGAAATTGTGGCACTGAGCACAAGGGTCGGCGTCCTAGCCGATGAAGTCGTCTTCCAAAAGCGAATGGCCATAGTGCAGAGTGTGCTCCTGTTAGGCTGCCTTGTTCTGGTCATCTTCTCGCGTGGCTTTGCTGGCTCGGCCGTAGAGGCTTACTACCCGAGTCAGTTCCTCACGTCATCGTCCCGAGTGGCCTCCCCTGTCCTCCCTTCTACGCCCAGAGCACAGTTAAAGCGAACTCGACCCGGTTTTGGGTTTCCAGACGATCGAGGCTCGGCCAACACGACGCCAGTAGGGACCCGACCATCTACTGATTCTATGCAAAGCGGCATACGTGCCACTAATGGCCGTAGCTCCGGTCGGACCCCCGAGGCTCATAGTCGGACCGGTTCGAAGGGGACCAATCCGGATTCTGCAAGGAGGCCACTGACACCAACCAGGGCTATATCGGACCCTTCAGGGGTGGAGTTCCGCCCTCCTACACCCTCTAGCCTAGAAGAGATGGCCTACGACTCGGAGCCGGCCATGACGCCGAGCGGGGATTACTTTTCGGCCGCCACCAGCGTCAACGGCGACTCTTCTTCCGCAGGAGAGGGAGAAGATATTAATAATATCTCCATGGCTTACCCTGACATATTAGCCAGGCAGCAGTCCGAGAGACAGCTCACACCCGCATCTGTATCATCAGACAACGGGTCGTCGTCCGAATACATAATGTCACCACCAACACCACGGTCCGGCAGGCCCGGTCTGACGCATTCTAGCTCTAACCGGAAGCCATTGCCCGCTCTACCAGAAGATCCAGATTAAGGGGAAAGGGAGTTGAATAAATGGTAATGGCACCTGGTAGCTTTTTTTTGGAAGAAAGTAAATATGTTTTAATGGTTGTAATTAGAGCGATACGGATACCTTTCCTTGCGGTTAAAGCATAGCATACCCATGAAAAAGCAATGAATACGAAGCGATGATTACGAACTCATTTTCCGATCTCTCACTTTATCACACTTGCCTCATTAATGTGACCGACTAACCTAACTACCTAACTAGATATATCCCTCAGGTGGCATGCAAAATGATGGGGAAAAGAAAACGATAAACGTACGACCAACCTCGTCTAAGTCCAAGTGCAAACTGACTGACTGATGACTAACTACCCACTAGGTTAAGTAGATACTTTATGCATCAATATTTACAGTCCTCCCCAACCCAAAATCAATCATCGACTTACCTACCTACCTGCCTACCTACCTACCTGCCTACCTACCTACCTGCCTACCTACCTACCTACTTATTTAGTAGCAGGCAGTCCATTCCGCAACCGACAAATGAGCCTACATATCTCTCTCTGCCTAACGGTCTATCAGGGAATAATCTACTACGTACGGAATCACCCTTCAATCTGTAGTAACTGTACGAGAAACACCGGATTGGGCTGAGGTCGAGAGGGCAATAAGACTGGGTAGGCAGATAGACGAAAGGCCCTAAATTACATCTGAAAACCGCCCAATGCTCATCATAAACTGCACTTTCAAGCGTCTTTTGCTTAGTATGTAAAGCGCTACCAGTATAGCTAGGAACCGCATACCGATGTTGGCGTGCGTCTATTGTAATGTTTTTTGGTGCGGCCAGCTGATAGACTTGCATTGTCGTCGGGAACATCGCGGATCGGGAAGCTCTACGAGATGCTATAGTAGGTGTTCAGAATCGGCCATTCCATGCCACATCATCTCTCCTTCAGGATATTTCTTGCTCAAAATTGTTTTTTACGACTATGAAACTCGCCACAAGACATTATCACGAGTATTCCTGTTACACACTATCACGGGAGAGGATTCGCTAGGCCGCGGCTTATTTTGCGTTTCTATCGAACGAATTCACTGAGACGACTCTGCGCCTCTGCGAAGTACCTTTACCCGTGGCATCATTTTTGCAACTCAAAGCGATAATGTATTGATATTCGCGCTGCGATACTTGCAACCCGAGCCTTGCAGATCTCCGAGAAGACCACAATGTCTCTATCTGAATACTATACGCTGTACCTGGAAAGCACCGCAACCAAATCACCCAACCTCCTACATTCCCCGCTAAAGTTCAATGTGTAGCAAAATTCTCTCCTGACCGCCCCGTAGGTATGGCGAGTGTCTCAGATTAAACCCTGAAGTTGCCTGAAATACCGCCGCAGCTTCTTAGCCTTGGCCATGTTGAATGACGCCAAATTTGGGAACATGCTCATCAAACTTTTCCCTCCGAACTGGTCAAGTATCGTGACGGTTGATTGCCCATCTGGGCCCTAGTCAAACTGTGAGGCAGACTGCTACCCGCATGCTGTTCAACCATCAGTCGTAAAGGATAGAAAGTATCGCATCGTGCAAAAAGACTGTTTTGTCCTCTGATGGAAACAGAGGTCACCAAATTCTCAGGCTAAGCAAATACAATAATGTCTGCCGAAAGAAGGACCAAAAGTTTGTCGCCGAGGCTACTGAAGTGATCGCGAGGGTGTTTGACGTCTTCGATACCACCAGTCCAGGTCTGGACACTTCAGAACCCGCATGATTGTCGGAAGGAACATATGGGAGATCGGTAAGCCCGCAGTTTTACCGAACAGATCCGGTAGTAGAGCAGAACGTCCTAGAGTATAAGTCTAAAAACACCGCTAAGAAATATCGCAAGGCAAAAAGAGAAAGATGCGGGCGCACGACTGGACTCCGACAGCCGATAGCTATGAGATGCCGTATAGCCAGTTCGGCAACCAGCCGATGGGTTCGTCACCCAGCCCTCTTGTCCAAAGACAAGTACGGGGCACGTTTAGTCGCCCATGCCCTTTGTTTCGTGTACTTCGTGTATGTAACCACAACTTGATACTGATGGAATGAATCAACGCGTGGCAATTACGTTGTACATAGAGACCCTATGAGCATGTTTAGCATCAAGAAGCTCTATGCTTGAAAGCTTAGGGCTGATCTCTGTCCTAATGCCGGCCCAGGCAAAGTTTACGAGGAGTAGAAACTATGATGCAAAGCTGCATCATAATCAAACTCCTCGGCCTCAGCCATACGAGTACCACGGTCGAACTGTGAGCGTCTGCGACGTTGCTCATCGCGGAAATGCTGTCCCGCATTGGGGGTGAACAAGCCTGCCGCTCAGTTAGCAAGCCTGCAGTAGAGGATAAGAGGTACCGGGTCTACGCACCAACGTGTTCCGCATTCTCGCAACTTCGCTTCATCTTGGACTGATTGTCCGGCCCTGGAAAAGCCTCCTCTTCACCGGCTAGTTCAGGGCATGGACCGTTCAAGGTATAGTACAGCTAAATGGCGGTATGGTTAGTCTAGTAGTGAGTAGTAGAGGTTTGTTGATCTTACCTTGGGTCTGTAATGGGGGGCTTCCAACATGACTGAGCTGTTGCGAAACTTCTGGACAAGACAGTCTTTACCTTGGATCGCTTTCCGTTGGGTTAGCATATACAAGGCAATATAGGGGCTGCTGCTAAGCGGTAGTTAAACTTACTGGCATACGAGATTTCTGCAACCTTGTCGCTTTTGAAGCAATTCCAACGCTGGTTGCCTCTCGCACTCACGAACTGAATATATGTTAGGTTCATCCTTGAAATACTATAGAGTTCTGGCTTACATCGATGATGTCCAACGGCTAGAATCCAGTTAGTCAAGCTCATTATCACCCTGTAATGTTTGATTACTACTCACATCGACGAAATTGATGAATGCATAGCCAACACTATATGCAGTCAGGAACCATACTTTTCCTCTCGTTGGGTGGCATAACCTACTTGCAGTCGTTGGCGAAGTCAATGCGAAGGTACATGAAATCATACTTGCCCCAACTCGATTCGTCGACGATCCTCTTCAACATCGCTTGGTCAACTTTATTGGGTATATTTCGCAACATGATCTATAAAAAGTTAGATATGTCTCTCTACGGTTGTGAACCAATCTTACTGTTGTGCGAACGTCAGTCCCTTCTCTAATGCGGTTGACATCAACGTGGTTATGGCTATTTGCTTGCTGGTAGTATGGGGATCTTGCGATGCGAGTAGCATTCTGCCGGCGATGTAGTCCCGGGTACGGACGGGGAACCATAAGGTCTCGTGGAATATAAGCACTCCGAGGTGTCATAGGGTTGATCATTGGATACCCTGCCGACGAAAAGGTCGCACTCTGGGATCGAGATGACAAATGATCAAATACATAAGGCGGCGTGGTCATAGGAATGCCGTGATATACGATAGGTAACATGCCATAAGCAGGCTGCATTTGTAATGCCGGTGATCGCACGGGAGTGCGAAGGAGACTGTTGGCATTGTTGAACGCCGGCAGGGTGGATTGAGGTCGGGAGATGCTCAATCGTTGTAAGTCGTGCATTAGGTCCGACCCAGTTGTTGACGTTTGAGCAGGGCTTAGTACATTACTGGTGATGGCATTGGTGTAGGAGGGGATGTCAGGACGATACAGTGCAATACAAAGTTGAAAGCTTCCCTATTTTCTCGGTTAGTAAGCTATGAAGACTTATATTCATAGGTATCAACAAACCTCAATGATTGTGTTGTTGAATCGGGCCACGGCTCTCAGAGACACATCATTATCGCAATACTCCACAATTGCACTATAGAGGCTGCCCTCGGTGCCGGTCGTCGGCTCAGGCTTGAAAGCGAAAAGGTCACCTTCGTCTTGCAAGAGCCTCTTTAGGGCGAACTCTAGTCGCTGGGGGTCGATGCCAATGGTTGCCGATATAGGAAAGATGTTCAGATACAATTGACCTTCATGGATTGTTGGCAAGCCGGATCCGGGTTCGACAGCCTGAGTACATATTAGACAAAAATTGCTGGGATCGACCTGGCTTCTTACCTGAGCAAAATCTCGGGGGCTGATATAACGTGCAGTCCATCCTCTGTCAGACGTGATGGTGAGATCCGAGTACGTGATATTTGCATCTCGAATATTGACGAATCGAACAAAGATCCTGTCCCCATTCTTATCCTCGCAAATTTGTCGGCTTCCGTGCATTTCGATGCCGGAAGACTCAAGTTCCTACGACTTTTTAGCTGGGTGAAACTACCAAGAAAAATTGCTTGCTTGCTATAACATACCGAAAGATACGAGCCAACATCATGAGCACGAAGCTGGCGGCCCTGGCCCTGGATGACCAAGCACCTTGTCAGGTGCGTGTCCGTGCTAAGAATGCCGTGAGCGAACCCTACTTGTTGAGAACCAATGGCTTCTTGACGATCAGGACCTTGGTTTCCTGTGGATTCATCTCTTGGTTGTCCAGCTGGCTCGGCTTCCGGGCCACCTAGAAGAGCACCGTGATAGGGTAGGAAAACAGACGCCGTCGGTGACAGTTTCTGCGGTCTATGAGCATTGATCGCCGCAGATGACACAAACGGATCTCTCTCCGAATGTAGGTTCAAGTTGGGCCGAACAAAGGCGTTAGGGAGTTCCAGGGCACTCCGAGAGTTTTGCACAAATCTAAGTGACCGACTCTCCCGAGCTCCTATGCCAAGAGATTGTGGTGCATTGGACGATTTTGTAGAGCTCTCTTCTGGGGAGAAGGCTGTCAAGCGCGTATCTGGCGTACCCTTGAATGAATCCGCTGCACCACTGGACGAATGGGGTGAGGTAGGGTTGAAGGGCCCTTCCCGGTTAGGGGGATTGGCACTCATGCTGTTTCCTGTCGACTGGGATCGAGTGTGGTTTGATACAACGCTTTTCTGAAACAGGGGATTAGGAGCTTGATAGTCAAGACACACTATCGCGGCTGCTGCCGACTGTTTGCGTATGGGGTCTCTTGCGTATCTGGCTTGCAGACCTTCAGTCTTTACCAGTTTCCTGTTATAAAATACTCGTGTCAGCCTTGGAAAAATACCAAGAATAATTAAATGGCAGAACTTACAGTGGCTTGAAGACAATGGATTATCCGTATCCTGGTTGTGGAGATGCAAACGAACTCAAGTGTTTTGGCACTCGGCAATTTGTTCAACCCAGCGTTACCTAAATGTGGAAGAGAAAGAGTTAACAATGCGTACATGCAGACTACCATCAATAGATTGAGGACAAATGGAAAAGCGGTACAAGTGCTTCGAGTACCCGCGTGTTGGTAGAATGCTATCTCGGCAGTGAATGGAGCTCGACAATAGAACAGTGAATAAACCGGTCCCATAGCCGGCCTCTCCCCACTGAAAAAACAGGACAGTGGGATGATAATGTTAGGTAGTAAGAACTACAGGTACTCAAGCCAATCCCGAGTTCTAGATGGAGCAGAATGTGAACTACATTCATGCCGAGCATTCAGGCTGCTTCGAAAGGAAAGTGACGGTAGGTTGCGAGGTAGGAACTTGGGTAGGTGCTATACTGCCTATCTGGCAAACAGCCTGCAAAAATAGATGCAACAAAAAGGCTAAGGATTCATAAAACGATGTCGTTGACGTACCTTCTGTAATATTGAGGTGGTTCTCGGTAGGAGAACGTGTGATAGGGTGCGCAGTAGGGTTGTGGATGTCGTTGATAGGCTTGTCACAAAGATGGGTAGGTATATAAGTGTATCTGAAGTGATGCTTAAATATAAAGGATGTGTTTACTGTCAAATTCCTTCGAAAAAATTCGTCATGCGCCAGCTGAGATGGAAGGAGGGAATAGGTCGGCAATAGGTGTGAGTAGATAAGTTATGGACAATATGGTTTCTGACTTGGCCTAGATAGTTAGAAGATATCAAACATCGACAACAATGTGGTCAGTGCTGAATGCTCACAATAAGGTGCTGGCAATAACAAGTAACTAAATAATCGGAGTTTCAAACTTGGTCAGAAGACAATTGTGAATCACAAGTCCGTGCCTTGGTGAGTTTGTCAGGTCTGGTAACAAACAGGTGATAGTTGAGGGCCAATGGCGGCACTGCGAGAGCCTGGTCCGCCTATACAAGAGCTAGAAAGGAAATAAAATTCCTTGTCCTGGTGCCTTTACGAAGATTAAGACCTCTTCCTTTTGAAAGTTACAAATGACCAATGTACGTCGAGGCAGCTCTTAGATGGGCCGAGAATACTCGAGGGCTCAGACACAGAGAGGAATACTAGGGATGACGAAGGTAGAGGCTACCAATGGTGGGGTGGAGAGAGAGAAGAGGTGGACTAAAAGGTGTACGGTATTTGAGGAACAGGCAATATTGTTTGGCTTGTTGGGCTCACTCCATTACCTTAAGTGCTGGTTTGAAATCGAAGGGGTAGGTAGAAAGGAGAAGTCAAATAGAAGTAGGTAGAGAATCAACTTAAGCTGGCTCAAGGTAGGCAGGTAAAGATAACATTAGCTCTTGTGACACAAACTCTGCCTACCTTACCTGTCATTGAGAAGTTGCTCGGGGAGGTAGTAACTCTTCAGGGGAAGGCGCACCATTTAGCGTGCACTTATCGACTTAATCAGGAGAATCCAACCCGGAAGTTACAAACCACATACCCACCTATTTCGTAGGTACAGAATGGAAGGAACAGTGTCAAAGTAAGGCAGGTAGGTACCTGCCCTCGAGATTGGTAGAAGAATGTTAAGGTGCAGGTAGGTGCGGAACCCAGGTTCACCAAAGGCACAGGGCTTTCTTAGCAGAATCCAATCAGTTCCATCAGGTCAATGAAACAACATCTGCCTTTGATTACCTACTACCATACCACTTTGAAATTACTCCTGGACAGGCAAATTGCAGAAACCCTTTAGGTCCCCACGTGAGCATTATGGCGGAATAACTTCCCTACAGGTTTGCCAAAAGGAACAGGGCAGCCCAATGAGTGTATCCTACTGCTGTTCCTTTGTATATAAAGTAGTAAGATTATCATATCATGGTGCTAAGATTAATACTACGTAAATTTGTGTAGATATTCTCGGACTGTACATAAAGCTTTTTGTAAGATAAAGCTGTTGAAGTCCTCTTTGACGTTTGGTATTATGCCTTTTGATTCTACCTAGGTAGTACTGCCCCTCAAGTGGTCAGCCGTCCACAAGGGGCATTGGAACTCAAAACTTGAAGCATCAATTATTATACCCTCCTAGGTGTTAATAACCACTTCAAGTTGTTGCCCGGTTGCTTTGATCTATGTTGAGTAGCAGTACCTTGCCCAATGTCAAGGCGCTCGACTTCACTGTAGGTATGTTCTACTTTTGTTAGAATGTTGTGGGCTAGCGTTGTAGTTCTGATCCGTGACACCTACATAACCTCCTACCTAACAAGTATAGATGCACCTTAGGCACTTTCAAGTATTGGACGTGACTTTTCGTTCAAATTCAACCACCAATTGTTAATTCGTTACTTCGACATTGGTGTAGTTGGTCGCTACTCCATGCACGGATCGCAGATGGACCATAGCGCAAATGCAAGCTGGTCCTCTCCAAACCCTGTAACTTTCTTGACCAATAAGAAAAACGAATACTGGCTTGATCAATAATCAAACCAAACAGGTTTCAAAGCTTTACTAATCCTACCTGCTTGTAGTGTACTACTCCCGACTATGTGCATCACATAGTATAAATAGGTCTCGAACTACCGTTTCCTATATGGATTTAACCCTAGGTTGTAAGCTCATACAATTCAAGATCTTGACCAGGTGTGAGGTCTATTCAAGCTATACTTAGTACCCGGGAGATCTGTTTTGATCCCACACCATTAACATCAATCCACTTTCTTACGATCATGCCTGACTCCTATGAAAGAAAGGTCCTCCTGACCGGATTCCGACCGGACATAACTATATCGCGAGAACTCCAGGAGCGTTTCGGGACTGCCGAAGAGATCGCCGCAAAGCTTCATGCTGACCATGCCCGTATCCAGCGGGCTGGCATAACACCCATCGCTTTCTATTTGGACCCACAAGAGCAAGAGAAGGGGCTTCAGAACTTAGAATCACTTCTCAGGCAAGAGAAGTACGAAGCCATTGGGATTGGAGCTGGTGTGAGGTTTAATTCGGAACACACTGCCTTATTCGAGACTATGGTCAATATGTGCAGAACGATTGCCCCAAACGTCCCGCTCATGTTCAACGATGGGCCAGGGGGGAGTACGGAAACCGTACAGAGAGTACTTGGAGTGCATATTCCTTGAGGCTGCAGGAAGTTCGGGGCAAGTGACAAGACTATAGTGCTTCGGAGCTATGTCATCAAATGAGCTGGCGCGACGAGGCTCCCTCATGTAAATCACCTTGCTAACATGTACAATTTTTGGGTCGTGTATATTCAGGAGATGGAAAAGAAAAGGACTCACCACTCTACATTCTAAATTGGTTATTATACCGTCACTGCTCAGATACTATGCTGACCATGCTATATGTAACTTATCTAGACGTACTACCTGTATCCTTATCGGCAAGAATGCAATATATGTCCCTGTCTAGCAGTAAGTTCTTGCGACTGGCGGTTGATATATAGGCTTTTGTAGGAGTACTATTGAGCTGAAGTTGTTCATCAATTGTTAGTTTGGTCCACATCTCAAACGCTGGGTATCCGGCACCTTATTGGCTGTGTTACCTTGCCTATCCCGGATAGGCTATCCGGGTAGGCAATCCGGGATATACCCGGGTACGTACCTCTTAGTAGCATCCGCCTGTATGCACTTCAGTCTTCGGTACACCCTCCCGGCACGTATGTATGTATGTATGTATGCATATACTTACCTAAGCCTTAGGTTCATGTCCTACTAATGATACGTTGTGCCCTTTATGTATCAACGATGACATCTAATGCCCAACACAAACACCCGGCCTAGCTTCCTTCTCAGACTACCTATTTTGGTTGCTTATCTGCAACTGGAGTCTTGTCGCCTTCTGTAGCGCTGGAGCCTACAAGTTACAAATTGTCTTGGTGATGCGGCTCGTGCCAGGCTCCCCCAACAACTACCTTCCGCCTCACGTGCGATTGTGACGAGAACCCTTGCCAATCATGCCGCGCAAAGCTCAGAGCTACGACGACTATGGCTCTGCCGTTCAACAGATCATCCTCTCTACAACTGATGCCGAGTTTCTCGACCAGCTCATTCCTGTTTTGAAAGACGCGACAAGCACAAATCGATCGAGCATCCTCACACAGGATCTGTCGCAATATGCTGATGATCGAGAGGTCGAAATAGAGAGGATAGGGTTAACAAAACACGAAGAATTCCTCGGCTCTGTCAATCAGCTACAGAACGTCCGCGAACGAACCGTCGCCCTTACGGCCGACATCCTCGAGTTGAATCAGTCTATACAAGCCAGCACAGAGAAGCTAGCAGCGCAAAAGCAAGCGCTTGTAAACACCCGCGCCGTCCGCGAAAATATATCAGACGTGTCGGAGGCGCTGAAAGAGTCCCTGAAGATCTTGCATAGTGTCAACAATGCCCATGACTTGATCCGGAAGAAGAAGTACTATGGCGCACTCAAATCACTCGATGATCTACAGAACGAGTTTCTGATCCCTACAATACAAAATCAATATGCCACACAACATCGCCTCGCCGACTTAATCCAGAAGTCCATTCCTGCTTCCCAGAAAACGATATCCGAAGCGGTAATGAACGACCTGAACACCTGGCTGTATCGCATCAGAGAGACATCTCAATTCCTAGGGGAAGTGGCTTTTTATCACACAGAAATGCGACGGACACGTCAGCAGGAACGAGTAGAACAGAACGAGTTTCTAGACCACTTCAGGCTCAATTCCGCCATTGAGCTGGTATTCGATGAGGACCAAGAGTTTGATGTGTTGGACAACGAAGAATTACAAGTCGATTTCAGACCCCTCTTCGAAGCATTACACATTCATGAGGCGCTAGGGCAAAGCGACAAATTCCGAGCCGAGTATGCCGCGACAAGAAGACGCCAGAAAGAGCTATTACTACCAAGCTCTGTATTATTGACCACTAATGATGAACAGTCACTGAGTAGTTTGTTAGAGGGCATTGCCGGCTTCGCGATAATTGAGAAGGCAACTATGCGACGAGTTCCCCAACTTCGCACAGCAGTTGATGTCGAGGAGTTATGGGACTCGATGTGTGCTACAGCAATATCCTTAACATCTAAAGCCCTGAGTGATATTCATAATGCCGAAGTCCTTGTGCAGATTAAAGGAGCGATTGCTCTCTTCATCCAGACAATGGAGGGATGGGGTTACTCTGTCACAAGACTCGATGACTTCCTGGTGACCTTATTTGACAAATATGCTGAGCTGCTGAAGCGTAGATTCAGCGAAGACTTTCAAGAGGTACGGACACGAGCGACGTCGAGCCATGGCAATCTAGCTAATCTTCTGCAGATTGTATCTACCGACGACTATATGCCTATGGCTATCAACACGAGAGAAGAATATGAAAAAGTGGCTAATGTCAGCTGGTTTAATCAAGATCAGCCAATTGAACAGTTAACGTCAGTCTGTCGCTGAAGCCACCGCTGCGAACCCCGAATGCTGACTGTGCGCAGTTTCCCCTGTGTCCTCCCATTTTCTCAGATGTATCCACTGTGTTGTATCGATATTAGGAATTTCCTCAACCAGTTCTACTTCTTTTCGAATGATTACTTCCAGCACCCAACCAAGATCGACGATGCATTACGAAAGGTAAGTTCTTGTTTGGGGCATGGGTTTTCTCTTGTAGGCACTAATGCTTTTAACAGTCTTTAGACGAGCTCCTTACAGAGAAGGTGTGCAAGTCCTTAGTAGAGCGGCTCAGCTCTCAGTATCCGGGTCAGATCGTGCAAATCTTGACCAATCTAGAGCATTTCGAGACCGCATGTCAGGAGTTAGAACAACTGTTGATTCGGGCGAGATCCTCGGGCTCCGCAGGTGGTCCTCTCACACTGGCCGCCACAGAACAATTTCGAGAGCACAAGAAGACAGCGGAAAAGCGAATCTTCGAGCTGGTCAATTCTAAAATAGACGATCTCATGGAGACGGCAGAGTACGATTGGATGGCCTACATCACACCTTCGGAACCAAGCAACTACATACAAACCCTCACCACTTATTTGTCTAACATCATGAGCACAACGCTATTGGGCTTGCCCCGAGAGATCAAGGAGCTTATCTACTTTGATGCACTCAGTCACGCAGCGAGCAAGATACTTGTTAGTGCATTTGCTGCAACTCCACTTGCTTGAACTCTTCTAATGCATATTGAGTAGGCACTCCCTCTATCTCCCGATGTTAAGAAGATCAATCCCAACGGTGTTGCGGCCTTAGCTCATGACGTTCAGCACTTGACGACCTTTGTCGACGGTCTCGAGAACGGGTTTATGTTGCGATCTAATTTGGACGAGCTGGAGCAGACCATCCAGCTGCTGCAGTCAGAAAACACGGACGAATTCTTTGACGTTTCCATCCGCAACAAGAAATACGGTCGCGTAGATGCGATGAATGGACCTATACTGCTGGAGAAGTAGGAGATCGCTATGTGCACACAATCTCTATGGTGCCGTCACTAACACGCTACATAGGCTCACACAACAAATCTCGACTGCGGGTGTGACATCTCAACGCTTTGCGAACTTCTCATCCAACTTATCCTCCCGCTTCGGGTCAAATAAGTGAGCGAAGTGATCCGGGGCTTGATCCCGATCCCGGTCGAGTTCATTGTGGGCTGTGCGGTGTGTTTCAAAGCTGGATAAACGCAGGAACATTTGCTAACGCAGAGAAACAGTATCGGTGGCATTATCTTCCGACCTGTCTCGATTACAATGTAGTGCAAGGTACCGAAACATGCTATACCTCCCGGCAGTAGGTATACTTGGCCTCCAACCTGAAACAAAAGAAAAACAACAGAAATCCCCCAGACGCCATACCCGGGGAAGAGTCTGAAACCCTGTTAAGATGTACCAGAACAGCTGACCTTCTTGGGCGACGCCTAACCAGAGAGCCACAAATTCCAAGAAGTCTTCCTATTCTACCTCTCTCGACTCATTTATATTCTGCTCTGGCCCCTGCTCTTCTCCTGCTTGGTTCTGGCTTGCATCCTGTGCAGGCGGATGGAGGACTGACGGTGTCGACGTGCCCTGAGCGTCCTACTGCTGCTGTGGCATTCCATGATACCCATACATGCCTTCCATCTCGCTGTACATAGTCTGTGTTGGCTGCTGTCCATATGGCGCTCCAGGCGCCCCAGTCTGTACTTGGTTGTACATGGGCGGGGGCCGGTACTCCTGATCAGGCGAGATGCCGTGTGCACTCATGTAGTCGGGTGCCATGTGGTTGGCTGCGCCTGGCAGGCCATGCTGACCAGGCATTTGGTTGCCCGCGGCACCAGCTGGTACGCCTTGTGCTGACTGTGATTGGGCGGCTGGGTTTGGCCGTTTGGCATGCGTAGCCTCTTCACGCGGCACGATATCAATCAAGAAATCAAACATATCGCTTTTAGCGAGGGCGGAGGCTATGTCGGACCGCTGCAAAGTGCGTCTCTTGTTCTCTTCGGCATGGATCCAGGCACGCATTGTCAACTCTGTGATAAAGATATCACAGCCCTTAGCAAATAGAATGGGGGCTTCCGCCGAGATCATCTTGACTTCTGGATCGGCCTTCATGACTTTCTTGATGCGAGCTAATGGCAACTGGTGAAATTTGTAGTTATGGGTCTCTGTCTCCAATTGGTTGATGGTTTGTTGCCAGTATGTGGTCAGAATATCTTTGTATTGACCATGTAGGCCTTGATGTACATTAGCCCAAGGACCAGTGTAGAGTTCGGCGGGCGCGAAGCCAGAGCTTGCTAGCTATTTTGGCAATGTCAGTCACAAGGAGGAGAGAGAAAAGAGGAGGGAAGAGAAAGAGCGCGCGCAGAAAGCAGAGCGCGAGAAGAGGCCAAAAGGATGCTTCAGCTAAGGTGGGACTTACAGCAGCACTAGCACCTGGAAGTAGAGAAGGTTAGCGACGTCGCACAAAATAAGAGGCAGGTTCGCGACAAGATGATACATGCACATACCATAGTGGCCACCGTGACTTGTATCATACTGAACTGTGGCTCCTGAGCTTGTTCCCGCATCCCCGGTGGCTGTTCGTCGATTTTGCTGATGAGAGGAGTCCATGATTGCGACGAAAGAAAAACAAACGCTCAGGAAGAGCGCGGATAGCAAACACCCGGCAGTCCAAATAAAATATAGTTTCCAGTCAACAGGTCCGCTTTCGACGAAGGACGAAAATACGTGGCAGGCTGACGCAAGACGCAGGACGCAGGACGTAGTCCAAGACTCGGCCTCGACAACTTTTTGTTTATTGTCGTCTTTTTTGGTATGCTTACACGGCACGGCGGTATTATTGGCCCGGTGTCGCTTATTAAGAATAGAAGGCAACAACTCTTTTTTTGTCGCGTGATGCCACGGATAAAACGATATAGTTTTTCAAGGCCTGATGAAAGGTTCGCGCGACCGTACGTACGGTGCCTTCCGTTGTTGTGTGAATTACGTCTACTCGGGGAAAGACAGCTACACGACACACAAGGTATCACCGTAACAAAAACCTAGCAAGACGCATGTAGAGGTCCAAGACGTAGATAGATAGCGGGTGGCAGGGCAGGGTGTGGGTATCGATGCGCTTAGCAATACAGTAAGTATGGTCTGCCCGGCTGTATTCCGTAGGTATGTAGGTAGGTAGGTTAGGTACTTTTTGTGTTCGAGTTCGAGGTGGGAATGTGTGTCTTGTCTTGGGTTGTTGCAGCCCGCTGGGTCCGGGCAAGGGCGCGAAAATGTTGTTGCACGCGCGTTGTTGGGAACAAAAGTTCGGAATAGATATTTTTGGTGTAGGACACCGACCGACAGAGTGATGTAAGGGTAGCAAATGAGCGACCAGTCGTCGAGGCTCTTCGAGGACGGATTGGTGAGATTGATTGGCTGGCGGGAGGGGTTGGGTGCTCCTGCTTTTGGAGGGAGGTTTTTCTGGCTTGGGTGATATTTAGCTTGGTGGTACTCCTGCTAGTGTGGCACCGAAGGGAGAGAGTGGAGTGGGCGTTAAAAGTGCGTCAACAGGTGAAACAGCCAATCAGATGCTTCTCCTTCCTAGTCTCTTGCCCCCTGTCTTCGAGCTTGTCACCTCTGCCTCTTCCCTTTTCGTTCTGGGTGTCTCCAAATCCTACCTCCCTGTTGGCTGATCGAGAGATTTGGCTGCACCTACCGAATGTACTGCTGTACCTTATTATCATGTACCGTCGCGCGCGTGGGTTGGGTGGCAGGTCGATCCAAACAAGATCACAACTGAGCGGGCAAAATGCCGTAGAGCTGGCTTTCTCTTGCTTCAGGACTTACTTTTTGGGAGCTATGAAGTTAGTTAACTACTTAGATTCTTCTGGCACGTCTAGCATCGGCAACAATATTCCTAGTTGTACAAAGAGGAAGAAATATTTACCTCTCTCTACCTGGTAAGTTGGGTCACTTCCGGCTTTAGGAAGCTTGGAAGACTCCAAAAAATCCAATGAGTAAGCCGTATTGTGGGAGAAAGGAAGAGTTAAATTCAGCCAAACAAATGGCATTGGGCGGAATGACACGGGAGTGGGTTTGATCGATGTCGATGAGAGGCGAAGACAAACAGAGGAGGGTTCTCTATCTATTACATTACATACCTTTTCGAAATCGATCGAGCTAGGCGCACAGCTGAGGGTATGCGCTGGCAACGAACGTGGTTGGGCAGAAACGCATCGTTAATCCCATCACTCTGTATGATCTGATGACAGTATTACCTTTTCAACGTGCCTTACCTGCAGCATACAATGCGCGTCACATCGGGTACACATGAATGGAACGTAAGCTCTGTCACCTGCATGAGGTTATCCCTTTGTACCTATTTTCCTGATCTGTATGTCTATCATATACGTTACTTGACAACAAAGATATTTCTGTTCTCTTAACTCCCTACCTAGGCTGTATTACCGTCGGAGCTACTTACATGCACTTTCCCCAGGGTGTCACGCAGCTTTCGCCTGGCCACGAGTTGCATACTTCTGCATCTTTGTCCCCAACAAGCTCGTTGGGGAGTATGTGTTGTAAGAGAGTATTCCAACGTCTCGACGCACATGTTACTCTTTTGTTGTCGTTGGGCATAGATGTGAACATATTGACAACTATACCGACCTGTAATATGCAGCAAGTAGGAGCCTTCTCCTTGAATTGTTGCCAGCCTGCTCGAGGAAATTCACTACCTGCCTCTATGTAGGCGGTGTCTGCAAGACTGATTCTCCTTCCTCCTACCATAGCTGCTGTGCCACAAAGAAACATTCATTTGGAGCACAGCCACAGCGGGGAACCCCATTGAGGCGGGCCTGACCTCGAGGCTTGGCAAGTGAGAGAGGCTCCATCTTTTTAAAGGAAAAAAATTACTGCTCGAGACCTACTCTCTTCCAACTCTCACATTAACTTGAAACACTGCTCATACTGCGCGTGATTCAGTCGCCATGGCGGACACTGAAGTACAGTTGTCTGATGCGCAGATTGATAAACTACTCAATCAAGCTGAGTCGAGGCTTCTGGCAAAGCAACAAGAGCAGCAGAACAAAAGCACCGTTGCATCCATATCCGCCAAAAAGGACATTGTCAAGAGCAACACCCCGGCGAAAACAGATGCCACAGCCTCTGCCCCCATAACCTCTGCAAACAAGCAGGGTGCTGAGCTGTCTGTGCGGGTTCCCCAGCCTCGTAAATCGAAGAAAGAGATGGTATGTACCTTGTGTTGCGACCCTCATCACATCACCATGCTTCCTGATGAAAATTTATCCCAATTTAATTGAAGCGAGTACCGCTCCCGTCATGGGTAACGTACTTGCGCCAGAATGATGCTTTTATATCATAGGTAAGTTTAAACTCGCCCCAACCACTTCGGGTACGTGCGGACGGCTAATACGAAAATAGTTACGCTGATTGAAGCCTTGATCCTGTCCTCTCTGTCTTTTGCCGTCCGTATATGGGCTCAAGCTAACAGTAGGGTAAATAGGCACACAAGGCAGATGCCGGTTCCCAGTGGTTCAACCTGCCTCGTACTAACTTGACGCCCGAACTCCGTCGCGATTTACAACTTCTTAGAATGCGAGACGTGCTAGACCCTAAGCGCCATTACAAGAAGGATAACTCTCGAGGGATACCTGAGTTCTCTCAAGTAGGGACAGTCATACCGGGACCAACTGATTATTTCAGCGGTCGCGTAACGAAGAGAGACAGGAAGCAAACTCTGCTCGGAGAAGTCCTGGAGACGGAGAAGTCAACCAAACGATTCAAGAACAAATATGGCGAGATTCAAGCTGTCAAGACCAGCGGGAAGAAGGCACATTACAAGAAAATGATGCAGAAGAGATATGGCCGGAACTATAAGGGATGAGTACTTGTCGCAACAACAGCGGCCTCCTCTTCCTAGACTTGGTGGCATTTCAGAACGCCCCAATCCCTCATTACCGGCAAACATCACGGTAGCCTTGAAGTACCCGTGTTACTCCAAGCCCTGCCTTGCTGTTTATCCGCGGCACTTGGTCTGACATATGCGTGCCAGCAACTTGCCCCGCGAGCCTCAGCAGCCCACAGGCATAGTCAAGGTTCGGTATTATGCACCCATAACTACGCGCATGCCAATCTATGGACCGTGTTGTCTTATACCCGATTGAGTAAGTCTCAGCTCGACTACGCTACCCAATTTGCTTGACCTGCAAAAGTGTATGCAGGAGGTGGGAAATATACCAACCCAAATCACAGCTCAGATCAGCCCCTGGATCTGAATAATATGTATTGGTCTCCCGCTTCCATTGTTCAAAAGACATTTGGAGGTCAATATGGTGTAAAATACCAGTTAATCTCATCGCTGTTGGGCTCTAAACAGCCTTGAATGCGTTGAGCTAAACTAGAGCGTTAATACGGCCGTAAAATGCCGTTGTCTAAGAAACAGTTTGAGACAACTGATTTCCAACGCCTTGGGACATGGCCTTGACAATACAGTCACGATTATTGTCTAGGTACCCGTGACACCACGGCAATCGCACTGTTGATTTAACCTAGCATGGAGACATGGATACTAGGTGGTTGATTTGTACAAAGTGCGATTCTTTATCTACCTAGATAGATATTTTAGCTATCTAAGCTAGTACCAGAACGTGCTCCTACAAAATCAATTCTATTAAGCATCATCTAGACGAACTCAGTGCCTCATGTCGTTGTTCTTTCTTAGTCCATCGTGATGATGACCTTCGAAAGGTGCCTTTTCAATTTCAGCCTTTCATACGCAGATTTTGCATCTTCCAATTTGAACTCGACATCGTCCACAGCGATCTGGACGTTCCGTTCTTCCACGAATCGAACCATATCGCGCAACATTCTGTGCGTGCCGAGCAATATGCCTCTGATAGCGCAGAGATGAAACATAGCCCCCATGATGTCGACAGTATTGTTCGCCGTGAACTCACCTGCAAGTCCGGCGAGCGTCACCAGGCCATATTCACGCACGGCTTTGAGAGACTGTGCCATCGTCGTCTGGCCTGCTATGTCGACGACGTGATTTATGCCGCGACCCTCGGGTGTTAGAGCCTTGGCCTTCTCTCCCCAATCCGGCATAGTGTTGTAGTTAACCACGTGGGATGCTCCCAGGTCTCGTAGACGAGCGGCTTTATTCTCTGAGCTTGTTGTGGCGGTTACGTTCGCCCCGGCAGCCACTGCGATCTATTTTAGATGTCAGAATCCCAGCTTCAGTACACGCTAGGTTAGGTATGTATTATCAATGACGGGAATCACGATAGTATACGACTTAGAAAGTATAAGTGACGCATAAATAATAGATAGAAACTGTTCATAGCTATCCGTATCGTACATACGTATCGTACATACCTGTGGAGCGGCAACACTTACGCCACCCGTCTCCTGGACGAGGACCCAGTCGCCTTTCTTGACCTCGTGACCCTCGCACCCCATCAGCGCATTCCACGCCGTCAGGCCCGAGCATGTCAGAGTGGCTGCCTGCGCATAGTTCAGGTTCGACGGCTTAGCGAGCAGGGCGCCAGACGGGAAAATACCTCGCCGGCACAGCGTGCCGTGGTTTTGCCTCCCCAGTCCCGTGATAGTGCGGAAGTTTGGGACCATGTGTCTGACGACTAATGTAAGGTTAGCAGGCCAGTTTGCTTAGGTAGTTAGTCATAAGTGAAATGAAACATTTTCGAGATGGGAATATTAGCTTCACTTTTAAGCTGATATAGTAGATATAACCTGAGTCCCCCTAGGGAGTGCTTCTAGGTAGGAGAGTAGAGTAACTGCAACAGAAAAAACAAAAACCAATTAAATAAAACAAAGCTTAACTTACCGTCAACCCCGGGCTTTAGATCAGGCCGTGTAGAAGCCACTGAAGACCCAATTGCTAGGATGCGGCCCGAACCATCAGAGCCTGGGATTACTGATGGAATAAGATCGAGGGACATTGGGACCTTCGCACCCTACTTTTCGTGTCAGCACCCTACATAGTATGCGATATAAATGTAATAGTCGACCACGCCACCGGGGCTACGCATTGTGCTAGGCGTAGGGTTGTCTGCCAATCCTGCATACCTCGGTTGTGACTAGGTCCAAGGGGTTCAGGGATGCCGCATGAGGCTCGACCAAGACATCGTCAGGCCCTAGATCCTGCTCCGATCTCGTACCTTCGGGATCGTATTGGAGGTACAGTCGGCCAGAGCGCTCACTGTTTCAAAACCTTAAATGTATGACTAGGCTTACGGCACCGCTAGCAATAATTACACGCCCTGTTTATATAAATAAATACAACTAAATATTTCAACATAATAATATAGTTATAACTAAGCAATATAAATATAAATAAGTTAGTTATAATTTTTTTTAAACTTTGCAATGTATAGCTTTAGAAGGCATGGTTTTGCTTTAATAAAAGATAGTTTTTACGTTAGTTCAACATTAATTAATCAATTAATTAGGCTAGGTGTTAGAGTTACTAGGTGCTGGTTATAGTCCATCTCAATGTATAACACACCAAGCCTTTATATCACGGGGCTGAGGCAGGAGGTCATAGAAAGGTTTCTATTCACACAGCTTTGGATTATCCCAGTCAATATATTCCCTGGTGACCTTTAGCCCCCCCCTCCACCGAGGAAAGAGTCGCTTGATTGCTTCCGGCATACTCCTTCGTAGGGTACTGCATACCTAAGACAACAATAGTATCCATTCTCAGTGACCCTGAAAATGCCGAAACTTTATAAGCGCATCCTCTATATGCCTTTCCAAGTCCAAGTTGATGATGAAGTCCCACCTACCGTCCAATCCCTCCCTCATTTCCTGCGCATTCATGCCGACCTCGCTACTTAACCCACACTTGATCATGCCCGTTTCTCTACTAGAGTCTATAACCCGTTGACACCGCTGCCTCCTCACGGCGTCAAAAGCTCTGAAGGCCGTTTGGATATCCTCACGATTCGAGACATGGTTAAGGAGACTCCCTAGCACAGCAGCATCTTCAAACGCCTGCCCGACACCCGCCCCCTGCCATGGCGTCATGGCATGCGCGGCGTCACCTACGATACATACACAACCATTTGCATACGAAGGGGTGTCTTTGTGCTCCAGGTTGTAGTAACCCACTATCTCGGTCTCATCAAGAAGTAATAACTGTTGAGGCATAAGCGCACATGCTTTTGTACAGATAAGGAGTGGCCGCTGGCGGGGTTGTTATACTTACATCAATCATCTTGCGCGCTATTGGGCCTTCCAACCAGCCCTTAAGCTCGTGCGTCATCAGCCTCTCTCTCGTGAGAATGACCCTACGATCCGCGGGAATTTCCTGGCCAACGCCGGACATGATGCACTGAACTAAAGTTCCGTTGTCTAGAACATCGTGCAATAGGAAGGCCCCATGACCAACCCAACTATATTGTCGCTCGTTCTCACCTGACAGATATGCCTCCCCTAGCACAGCTCTCGCCCTCTCGTAGGGAACCAGACGCCGAGCGTCCCAGAAGCCGCTCGGCGAGGGACCCACGGAAGACCAATCATGGTCCCGCAGTACGAACTTCCGCACCACGCTGAACACGCCGTCGGCCCCGATGACTCCGTCGAATCGGTCAACCGTACCATCCTCAAAGGTAATCTCAACTCCTCCGTCGTTACCAGAACCATTAGGAGAGGCCGAAAAGGATGTTTCCATGCTTTTTATCGAAGCGACCTTTTTATTCACGTGCAGAGCCTCTTTCGGCAACGGTGCCAACAACTCACGCAGGAGCGAGCCCCGATGAACTATCAGGCTCTGTTTCTCTTTTGACATGTCCAGAACAACCGCACCTGCTTCTGGTCCATAAGCCTGCTCATAAAGCAATTAAACAGTGCTATGATTAAATAGGTAATCAAAATGATCGAGGGAGAGAGGCTTGGAGGTAAGTAATATCACTTACCAGCATGTTGCGGGTTGAGCGCATCGGCACCGCCTGAGCCCGACGCATCACGGTTTCCATCATACCCGCACCCTGGGCAGAGAGGACATGCCGTAAAGCCCTCTGAGAGTTGATAGCCAAGGCGACGGCGGCACCGTGCTCGGACATGACAGGTGCAGACTCAAAGACGTGGATGTCCAAGTGCTGGTTGTGAGCGAGGGCGTTGGCACATGATGCTCCAGCTAGGCCACCACCAATAATGGCCAGGCGAATCTGGTGTGACATCGTGGCCGTCTAGAAAGATGTGAGTGTTCGATGGTAATTAAGACGTTTAACCCCCGGAAGAAGATGATGGTCGTGTCTCGGTGGGCGTGGAGGTGACCCTGAATACAGCTCACTTTGACTTATGATGGAAAGAATGGACCGGTAAAACAGGGACGGGACCGTGGTATTTAAAGGCTGCGTGCTCATAGCTACCCCAACTACGTCAACCTTTCGGCACATGCAGGTGCAGCTATCAGAGCCTTACAAACTGCCTCGGGTACACTACCGATATGATAGCCCTCTGGTTATAACTTATGAGGGCTACTACATACCACATATTTGAGGATATTGTGTCACTCCGTGTGTCGGAAACGTTTCAAACGGTGGTGAGTTGAGGCAGATTGACGAGTTTCGCGACCAATTCTCTGGCTTTCCCAATTATACAGATCGTTGTGGAGCTTCTTACACAAACTGACGCATGCCTCCCCATGAGAACTTAGACAGATGATTAAACACTAACAGCTGATACTGATACAGATACAGAAGCGGGTTACACACGCTCTTGGCTTCCTCTGAGCACAGGTTGTGGCGTAGCTACGCCCCTTGTCTCCTCTTCGTAAACATCCCCCTGGCCAGCAGGGGCAACATGTATGCCATCTTTACTTTCATCATTAGTCCTAATGGCGTGGAGCTGAAATATACTCTTTATACTTTTCAAGCTTCTTTGACTTCTGAGCTGTATAGCATGCAGAAGGAAGATGTCTTTGTTCAAAAAGTATTGGAGGGTTGGCAGACAAGCCGCCAGTATTGCAGTGCTGCATTCAACCATTCCCCAGTATATATATCCGGTGATGGAAACTGCATCACTAGTCAGTCATTTCAACAAAATCAACTCCCAGACACTTACGTATCGAGTCACCATGTAAGCCCCCGCCCCCTGCAACATGACGAGCCATGATGACTAGTCGAGTAAGAGAAGCTGCAACTGTTCTATTGTATGTGAATACACAGTCGATATATCGGCCAATAATACGCGCTTACATTATACCAAGCAGAAAAACAACACAAACGGCCACTTTTCGGCTTGTTGATAAATTCAGTCTCGAGACCTAGAATGTCGTTAACCCCGGTTGTACAACAGAACTCTAATTGTCTTGGCACGTACCATGAAAATAGGAGTGCTGATGATGACAAGGTCCGCAACAAAGTCAGTAATGCAAAGAGAAAGAATAATTGGCAATGTCTCGATGCAGTTTGCGGTGAGATCAGCCACTGATCCCCAATTGGCCCAAAAGTTGAGCCTACATTCGAACAAGGTGACGAAAAAGAAGCCAAAAGTCCACAAAGCAACAAATATGATGAAGGATATTAGCAGTATATCTATGGCACCATGCTTTGCAACTGCGAAGATCCTCTTGTAAAAGAAAAGGAAGCTAGCTTTAGTAGCTCCTAAAGCTAGTGGCAGTGTAATTATGAAAACAAATTGGATCTGTTATGTTTTGTTACTTTTACTATACTTTCTAGGTGTTACTGGCTTTGGCAATCTGAGCACTGAACTTACTTTGGTTGTCCTGGTGAACTGGGGTGTTGTGGTTTCTTGTGGATTTGTCTTAAATTCAGGCAATGTTTCCATGCGATATGCCAGGGACTGAACTGCAACCCCATAGATCATGGAAATGCCAATTCCCAGGGTGAAGAACTAAATAGTATGTTCAGATCAGATTGCACATTTCATGGTTATGACCTCAGTCACCATCCTCTCTGTTCACCGCAGAGCAAACTCACCGTGGCGGGAAGCATCAGCCAATCGTCCATTTTAAGGGGCTGACTTTGCTTTTTTCGGGTCCAAAATCTTAAACTGACAGCCAGGACAGACAAGATTGACAGCGCAAGGCCTGCTGCAAATACGTGGCCGGGCGTTTGATAGTATTCTTGTGCTGTATCCATCCCGAAGACCGGTCGAGGCAGATAGGTAGCAAGTTGAAGAGTTGGAGAAGCCAAGAGACGACTCGGAAATCGCAGAAAGGTTTAAAGAAAGTTTAAGAGGTAGTTCTCCCTACATGCAAGCCTACAGTAGGTAATACAGCATAGGGGAAGGATAAATAATGCCCACGTCCATTCGCATCGACCACCTTGAGAAGATCACAACGCCAATTCTTCTATTGCTGCTACTACTAAGAATAGATACAAACCATGATATTAGGTGTTCTAATTTGCCGGCGGACGATCTTTCATGTCATCGTGCATCGCGCCAAGTCTGCCCTCCAACTTGAATACTACCAATAGGTAGGCTACGGCTGATCAGTAGAACTATCAGTACTATACCGCTAAGATAGGGGGCATTGACTTGTTGTTACATAAATGCAACTACTAGGTAATATATGACGTTTGTTGTGGACACGCCCGAGGCAACAGCGGCAAAGTATAGAGGCGCATGCGGATCACCCGCTCGGAGAAGGGGAGGCTGAGATATATGTTGTGACAGCGCCATGTATTACCACGTCAAAATGATGCTGACCCCATTGTGTGTAGTACAGATCACCAGTAGTACGCAGTTTAAACGATAGGTTTTGAACATATAACCAGGTGACAGTGCCTGCGGTGCTGCACCTTTTCTTTTCCGAGTGGTCACCTTCCAGAGGTCACTTTTTGGAGTCGTTCGCTAGAGTAGCGGCGGTTGCCTGATGTTTAAAGAAGTCCTGGGTTATTTCAATGTTAAGTGACTGCAACTTTAAAGGTACTCATGTAGAGAAACATATCGACCGTTCTACCTGATGTAGGAGTGACAGCGTCGTTTTTTGCATCACAATCATGAGCACTTGTTATCCCCGGCGGGTTAGCTTAACAGATATATTACTCCGCTAGTTTATTGTAAGGGGCACGTCTCTACGCCCGCCGTGCAGAAAGTTCGAATACAGCCTACGTGTAAAACGATGGCAGGTGGCTACGTGTATGCTAATATATACACAAACCGGCAGCGATTTGAAACCTTTTAGGCACGGCAAATATCTGTTTAACTTTTAGGCCTATACTATTTTTCTAATCGGATGGTGCTACTATGAAAACATCACTATATAATCGGGGTGTGTAGGGACAGATATAAACCATTCTACTAGACGTGTGGATAACGGCGTTGATTTTTTCCGTCACAACTCAGGTATTAAGTGACATGTAGCTTGACATTGGCAGCGGAGACAAGATTTGACTATATGCCCGAAATAGACCCTTGAAACGATGGTGATTTCTTGGTTCTTACAAATTCCTTCCACACAAATGATTACACAGTGACTGAAACCATGAGATGCAATCTGCCTTCAGTAGCCCCCAGCGTTGAGATACATGGAAACTTCAGCCTCAAGCTTGTATACACCCTGCCGGAGGAAGACTTGTGGACCTAGTTGTTGTGACGTTTGTGGTCCGAGGAATCAACCACCCCGATCGGCTCTAAGGTGCCAGCGACTGCATGCTTGTCATACTCTGTTTTATGTTAGGAGGAATGTGCTATTAGGGAATCAGGGACCCTTACCCCCTTCGATAGGAGAACCTCCAACTAAAGTGATAATCGTGGTAAACAAGACCAGCGAGGTAGTGATGAAGCGCATTGTGGGTATTGGAAAGGGATTCAACAAGCAATAAGAGTTTTGAGATGTTTGTTTTCTGCTCAGGAGAAGACAGGTGGACGTGCAATTCAGGATGTGGACAGTTAGCATCCTTATATAGTCAAATTTCACAGGATGTCATAGCACTTGGCCTACGGTTCTTGGCCAACGTTACCACCAACAGCCAATGCAGCTTTACGGACAGGCCGTTAATGGAGGGTAGTAATCATGCTTCTGGCCTGTTATTATTGTTGTATTCAAATACGACGTGGTGACGTGTACTTTGTTGGCGTTGTGGTGGTATCTAATGTGAAGCGCAGATCATAGAGAACACTGTACTCTCGCTGACTTATATCGCCCTCTCCTGAGTGTGAAAGTGTTTCAGCAGTCTTACTACGCTTTCAAGAAACATCCAAAACATCGTCAAAATGACAGAGATTTACCACAAGCCGCATGAAAAGGCCCACTTGATGCGTGAAGAACAGTTATGGACGGGTGAGCTCGATATGCTCGAGCCATTACCGAGAAAGCCACGCTCCATGTTCAAGGTCCTCTTCACACCAATGCATGTCTATATCTCTATCGTCCATATCACCCTTATTGTTGTTCTTGGTGTTTTGTGGTCTCATATACACTCACCAGAACCAGCAGTGGATGTGCTAAGGAACAGCTGGTGTGAGTAATTACTAGGCCACCTTGGGAATTGATTATTTACTTCCTATAGCGCCGGTCCAGGCATATCTCGAATACGAAACCCATCATGAAATAGCCCCCAAGCATACGGCTAGCCCTTACAGCCGGCCTCCCACGGCAGAGTCAGATCGCGCCTGGGATGAACTCGTCAGATGTGAAAGAAGCACTTACCCCTCTAAGATGGTAGTACTGATGTTGTTCACAGCAACTTATTTCAATGCCACCCGCGAGGAGTTAGAACGAGCGGGAGAAAAGTTCCAGGTCATGGCTGAGCTAGTCGATGGGGGATATATGGCTACTTTGGGTGTCTACCACGAAATTCATTGCGTCGTCAGTATGCCTCTATACTTGCCAGAATCACCATGCTAATGGGACTTAGAGACAATTGAGAATGCATTTATATAAGGATAGATATTATCCGGACATTACGACAGAGCAGGAAGTGTTTCTCAGAGATCATATCGGTACGTATCATTCCATTTATGCCTTTCGGACCGGCACTTAAGCCTTAAGGCATAATATGAGCAATTGCGATCTAATATTTCTCACGCCATTTTAGATCACTGCATTGACGTCTTGCTAAAGACGGTCATGTGTCACGGAAATACAGCATTGCGCTCCTATGTTTGGGACAACCCCCAGTCTCAATCGCCGTCCTCACAATCTAGTGGAACGTACCGCTGTGTGAAATGGAGTTCCATTCAGGATTGGAGTCGCTCAAGGATGGTTCCTGTTAAACCGCCTCTGGCAACTCCGTTGTGGGATGAAACAGCTCCATAGAAGTTATTGCATAGAGGCTAGGACATGAGAGCTGTGACGGGGATTGTGGATGGCTGAGGGGTATCACATGATCTAATGTTAAAGTTCCCAGAGCAAATCACCCTTGGTTTCCTACTGCTAGACCACACAAACATTGAGTTGTAACTCGTGACCTTCCGACCCACAACATACCTAAAGGTTCCACGCCATATAAAACACGATATTCCTTCGCATATAAGTTCACCTGTGGTTGTAGCACCCATGATTCCACTCTGCTACGCTTACTCACCATAACTATGAGAAGGATACAAGTAGTCAGGAACCGTGGCAATCTGAAGATAATCTTGACATCTGGCGGAATCGTAGGAGGGGAGCAGCTCAGTGATCAGACGGCATTTCTCTCATCCATGCCTTGAAGATTACTATAGGCCACACATAACGTTGCAGGCAGTGGAGGCAACCCTGAGTGACGAAGTGCATATATTAATGAGTTCCCCAAGCCTAAAATTTGTCGCCAGTTTGTGTCGATCCCGGACAGGTCGGGTGGCAGGCGGATAGAAGGGACTACCTATACTATCAGGGCCATCGTCCAGGGAACGTCAACAAGCGTTCTCATGCCCTATCGATGACCCGACCCTGCATTCAACAATAACCCATCAGTGCCTGCTTTAAAGTCAAATGAGTTAAACCGAGGACAGTCCGGTGTAAGTTACACAGCATAGGTGCAAATTGCGGTAGGCTGAGAAATTCGGACTGCCCTTTATCACATGTCAGTGTTGCGGCTTGTGACAGTCACCCAACAGCATTTATTGTTGTATACCTATCGGCGATTACCTGTCCTAAAAGAGTTGGTCAAGGGGAGATCACTGAGCCTGCAGAAACGCAAGAGCGCTGTCACACTCCCGATGTTAATCGTTTATCCTGCCTGTGAAATGCTACTCTCATAATACCCATTTTCAAGTCTGCCAAAACTGGCAGAATCGTATATGCATTGAGGCAAGCATAATCGGAGGGTTATCCAGCTCTCTACCCCTCGAGAAGTGGACAACCTCTATCTTTTCCAGGGCGAACGCGATCCTGTTTCGCACCCCATACTCCAAGATCTTGTTCACATCCTCTTCCCCTAAAAAGAAGACTGATCTACAAGGGATCATAAAGACTAAAATTAATTTAGAGAATTACTCGCCGCGCACGTATTACCCGATTTGGACTGCCAAGACCTGGCAGACCAAAATGTACATTGATAGACGACCTACTAAAATTACTAGCACTGTGCATCAGAATACGCCTCTCCTTGCTACTTACCCCTTAACAGCCTACTTGAAGTTACACACGCACATACTTGCACGCACATACTGCAGTAAAACGCCATTTTGGTGTTTTTATACCACTTGAGTAGTCTGTTCATTTATAGCTGTTCGTAGCCTTTGGTAGTGCATTTTGTAGCTTTCGATCCGCATGGCCTTAGGTAGTAGAGCGGCATTATTGTAAGGTTTTGGTAAGTGTTGAAGGTAAGTACTATTTACACTTTGTGGGGCTTGCGGGCCGGCAGCAAAGTTGGTCGTTTCCTAATCGGGTAATACGTGCACGGGGAGTAAAAATATACGTGCGCGGCGAGTAGCTCTCTTACGGGGAGTTTCCATGCCCACTTTTGCCGAGTCTTCCCCAGTGGGAGGCTCTTTGGAACAGGGATATACAAGGAACCCCAAAATACTTGCAGATATTACCGCGCCAAGACCATGTTCCTTTACACTCAATGTCTATGTCCCGTAACGATCAAATCAAAAAGCGGTCTCACCGAGCTGGAAGCAAGATCAATATATTTGTATGCTACATACCTACCTATGGGGCCATCATGGGATCACGGTTTTGACCCCTCAATGTGTTAGCCTGGGCAACATCACATATAAACAAGCTAGTTAAGCTGTTGGAACCCCCCTTGCCACTGAAAAGAGCTTCAAAGGTGCTTCACGGTGGCGTATCTAGTTAGGTGATTTTGCTAGATTAGGACCACAGCTTTTTCATTGCAATACTGATAGGTGTTGTGTTGCTGTAACTTAATGGGTGCGTGCAATGAACATGATTACATAATCGACGTAACCTCGAGGTTAGGCCTACCCTGGACCATTGCCCAGCCACCTCAAGAAGGTAACCTCTTCTAGACATTACATAATCAACCAGCCTCATCACTGTTGGCCAGCGCCCCATCACTTGTCGTCACAAGCCAGCTGTTGCCTACCATCCTAGGTGATTATATGGGTAACAACTAGACAAAACAATAGCTGATGAATGAGCCCAGTCATTTTTGTTTCATATGACATTGGAACCGCAATGCTAGCAGAATGGTAAAGCAGCTCAATAATGGAAGCCACGAATCCGACTGCGGGGTGGGAAGCGGTCGGTGATCGGTTCTACCGCAAAACCCAACTTTATACCGCCGTATTTGACCAGGATCTGGACCTGGACAATTACATCGTTGCTGGAGCTCCATATGGCGGCGCTGTAGGTGAGACTGCTCAATACCCGGGACTTCTTAACTGGCTCTGTTGTAGAAAGCTATCAATCAGTCAATCAAGCATCTTACTGACTTCACACTACTAGCAATCTGCCGGGATGAAACTCAGATAGTGAATTATCGGCCTAACCAATCTGCAAAGCCTAGCATTGATATCTACAGCTGCGCCGGCAAGCTCCTCAAGAGTATATCTTGGGACAAGGGCTCAGTAAAGGGGCTGGGATGGTCAGAGGATGAGAAACTGCTAGTTGTAAGCTACGACGGCACCGTCCGGTGCTACTATGACCTGCAGGGCGACTTCACTCAGTTTTCGCTTGGCCGCGAGGCCGAGGATTTCGGTGTGCACTCATGTCGGTTCTACGACCATGGCATGGTAGCCCTCCTTTCGAACAACGCCCTCGTGGCGGTATCGTCCTATGACGAGCCGCGGCCGAAACTGTTGGCCACGCCGCCTGAGGGCGAGGTTCGGTCCTGGACTATAGTTGCCCCAAGCTTTACGCTGTCTCGGTCCGTCGAGGTGCTATTGAGTATCGGGAAAACTATTTACGTTGTAGATGCCACGGAATGTGAGGATCGATTTCTTGATATTGGCCCTTTCAGCCATATCAGCGTCTCACCTAACGGCAAATTTGCTGCGCTCTACGCTACAAATGGAAACACCCACGTGATTACAGCTGACTTCCAGGATCGTCTAAGCGAATACGATTCCAGGTCCCAAATCACGCCCAAGTACCTCCAATGGTGTGGTAACGACGCCGTTGTTATTGCTTGGGAGGATGAAGTCAACGTGGTTGGGCCCAAGAATGCCGTGGCGAGTTTCGTATACGAGGGTCGCGTTCATGTCATAGCTGGTAAGAAGTTATGATCCCGCAACCAAAATCTCAAGGCTGATTAGTCGTAGATCACGATGGCGTCCGCCTCATAAGCAATGACGTTTGCGATTTCGTTCAAAGAGTTCCAGATGTCACCGATGAAGTCTTCCGCTATGGCACCGAATCACCTGCATCCGTCCTTTTAGACGCCGTAGAGCAGCTTGAAAACCAGTCGCCAAAAGCTGACGATAACATCCAGCTCATCCGGCCAAACCTTGTGGAAGCAGTCGATACTTGCGTTGCCGCAGCTGGCCACGAATTCAGCACACATTGGCAGAAGCAATTGCTAAAAGCGGCATCTTTTGGCAAGTCAGTACTGGACATCTATAATAGCGACGACTTTGTTGATATGTGCGAAACGCTGAGGGTTCTAAATGCTGTTCGCTATTACGAAATTGGACTGCCTTTATCATACGAACAATACCAGCGTCTTACGCCCGAGGGATTGATACAGAGGCTTATAAACCGACATGAATACCTTCTTGCACTCAAGATTTCCGGATACCTGCGACTACCAACAGACCGAATCTATGTTCACTGGGCTTCTTCTAAAGTACGAACAGGTGCAGAAGACGATAACTCGATCTGCCGCATGATTGTGGAGAAGCTTGCCGGTAAGCCAGGCATCTCGTTTGAGGCCATTGCACGTGCCGCATATGACGAGGGCCGTGGCCGGCTAGCTACGGAACTCCTCAACCATGAGCCACGTGCCGGCCGGCAGGTACCTCTTCTTCTTAGTATGGAAGAAGACGAGATCGCGCTAGACAAGGCGATCGAGAGCGGCGACTCAGACTTAATTTTCTTTGTGCTCCTGCAACTCAAAAAGAAACTCCCTCTAGCCTCGTTCTTCCGCGTCATCAATAGCCGCCCCGCTGCCACGGCTCTAGTAGAGTCTTCTGCCATGCTGGAGGGCGACAATGCCTTGCTTAAAGATCTGTACTATCAGGATGACCGCAGAGTAGACGGCGCGGGGGTATTCATCCGCGAAGCTCTTCAGCAACCCGATGCTCGCACGTCGGGCGACAAGCTCGCGCTTGCAGCTAAGCTGCTCTCCGAGTCGAGAGAGAACCATTTCGAGCTGACGGCCTTGAAAGAAGCGACTACCCTTCTCCGGATGCAGGAGGCGCTAGACCGGGACCTCACAGACTCTTTCAAGGGCCTCAGCGTCAATGAGACGCTGCACAAACTCATTCACCTGGGCTACTCCAACAAGGCCAAGCGAGTCCAGAGCGAGTTCAAGGTCCCGGAGAAAGTGGCGTGGTGGATTAGGTGAGCATACTGTTTAATCCCGGCCTAAAAACCAAGGAATGAGTGAGAGCTCGCGCGCATGATGGATACTAACCAACTGGGTAATAAACAGGCTGAGAGCCCTGGTCGCAAAACGCGACTGGAATGAGATCGAAGAGATTTCTAAGAGCAGGAAAAGTCCGATTGGGTGGGAGGTAAGTTTCACATGCCTATTATCCTTCTTTTTCTCCCCTTGTTTACTCAAATCACTAACCAACACGCCACCCCAATCTAACAACAGCCCTTCTTCAACCTCGTCCTCCAAGCAGGCAACGCACGACTGGCAGCCCAATTCATCCCCAAGTGCACGAACCTCGAGGCTGGCGCCGCTATCACCATGTATGAGAAGTGCGGCATGCGCATCAAGGCTGCTGAAGAGGCTGTCAAGAGCCGGGACGCCGACGCCTGGATGCGTCTCTTGGAGGCTGCCGGGGGGAAGAACACAGCTGAGGGGAAGGAAATTGAGGAGTTAGGGGCTCAGGTCTTCAAGAAATAGACCGATAGATACCTAGCGCTGATTGGAGTGTTTTTATTTTTTATTTTTCGTAAACACGTCGAAAAAAGAGAGACGTCTTTTCATAGCATGCATGGCATTAATCCAAAGTTAGCGGATCTAGCAGAGGTTCAAAGAATAAGCAATACGAAGTACAATCAATATATGAGTTGCCAGCGAATCATCAACGGATCCTCACACCCGAAGACAAGAGATTTGATCGAAGAGACTTTTTGTTTTGGCCATTCCCTATATCCTCATCTATTGAACAAATGCTACAGACACCCGCCGCCTTGCTTAATATTCCTTGAACGACCGATACATCATGGCCTTTCCCCCTTTGTCATGGACGCATTCCACATGAGCTCATGAGTACACACATTCCGAAACCTGTTATTCTTTTTCGTCTCGTCATTCCCCCTTCAATATCCGTAATGGGTGTGATACTTCAGCTCATATCTCATTTCCTCGAGGAAGGTCGCTGGTGTCAGTCATCTGATCAAATATCTGCGTATCGAGCGAAATTCTATGCACCGAAGACATAGGAGCCGAGAATAGAACGGAAATAGCTGAAGTCGAAGAAGCTGAAGAATTAATGGGCGAGATTCCCACCACAACTTAAACGAAGGCGGGGGGTATCCAGTCAAAGCCGTTGGCCAGCATATCGTCGAAATTTCAAAGCAGAAAGGAGAGAAAAGGCGCCAGGGGTCAACAGGGACAGAGATCAAGGTTCAAAACGGGGGACACGACGGGAAGGCAGAAGAGAGTTAAGAGAAGAATTTTTCGTATTGACGAGATGAATAGACGAATATCAGAACGCCGGTAGGAGACCTTCCCCGGAGAACCTAGGCCGTGAGAAACGTTGTTTATACAGACCCGTCGTGTTTTTACTTGCGGCGGCCCTTTGTCGATACCGTGGTCCAGCCATCAGGATCCTGGGCGGGAGCAGCCTCGGTTTCCGGGGTTGCAGGCACAGATTGGGTTGGTTGCTGTGCAGCGGCAGGCGAGCTCCCATTTGCGCGGGCGCCTCTGCCTTCATAAGTGCCTCGAGAGCCACGGGGCGCGCCGCGTCCTCCTCGAGCGTCGCCACGGCCTCGTGGAGCGTTGACATAGCCGCCCCGGCCCTGTCTCTGCTCTCCCGATGCTGTTCTCCAGTTACCACTTTCTACCGCTCGAGACTTTGTGTTCTGGGCGCCGTCCTTGGCTCTGAGCGGCAGCTTCTGCTCTCCACTAGCTCCATCCTCGGCCGCTGGTGTTGGTGCCTCGCTGGACTGGACGGGAGCCGCCGCCTTCTCTTGGGTTGCCTCTGCCTTAGCTGCTTCAGCATCAGCGGCTGCCTTCTCCGCGGCCTCCTTAGCCGCGGCTTCTTTAGCCAAGCGACGCTCTTCCTTTGCCTTCTCCTCTTGGCCCTTCTTTTCCTTTATGACCTGGTCCCGTTTCTCAGCGATCTCCCGTTCCTTTGCGGCCGTATCAATAGGACGGGCAGCGCCGAAAGGGCTGGCTTTGGCATCACCGGTGGAACCTGGAGATGTGACATCAGGGGCCTCCGAAACAGTTCGTTTCGTAAGCTGCAGTCTGGGACGGCCACCGGCAGTAGGAACGGCCACCGAACCGGCTGGGGAAGGCGGAGCTTCGCTACCTTCGCGGGATTCTTCGGGTGACTTAACTGGCGCACGCATGTTATTACGCCATTGGCTATCGAGTTCCGCAGCTGTAGGCGCTCGTTCTGGGCGTTCTGAGCGTTCTGAGCGCTCTGGGCGCTCTGGGCGGTCTCTGAATTCTCTAGGTCGGGAACCTTCCGGTCGTCCCTCACCCCAGGTAGCAGGCGAGACTTTACGATCTTGTCGGTAAGTTTCTCCGCGGCTGGGGTCGCCTCCTCGGGGCCGGCTCTCTGTACGGGACATCGAGCGCTCGGGCTGTGGGAGAGGTGACAGAGGACCTCGTCGTTCCCAGTTACCAAAATCTCGGACCTTGCCATCATCCGCTGGGGCGTCACGGAAACTGTTGGTACGACGCTCCCCGAAATCATTGGGACGTCGGTCATTCCGAGGGGCGGCAGGTTCTAGGGGACCTTTACGCTCCCAACTAACCAAGTCGCGGGCTGTATCTCCACGGTTGTCACGTTCCTTGGCTGCAAAATGATTAGCATCCAGATGATAATAACATGGTATCACACTCGCTTACGGGGATCTGCGATTTTGACTTTGATGGTCCGCCCTTGGAAATTCGCCCCGTCATAGGTTAGGGCTTTCTTGAGACCGTCGAGGGTAGCAAACTCGGCATAGGCGAAACCCTTGGGTCGTTGCTCGATCTTATCTTCAATTATTCGAACGCTAGTAATCTCACAATCGCTGAAGAAGTCGTTGACATTTTCGGTGGTGACTTCATAGGAGAGATTACCAAGGTGGGCGGTGTAAGGCGGCCTGGTGGGAAGTTGGGTGGGGAAAGACGATGTATCACGGACACTATAGCCTACGTAGTGCAAAATTAATACCACTTTTCGCATACAAATATCCACACTAGATGAATTAATGAGTGACGGAACACACCTCGATCCTGGCTACCAGCGCCGTAGCCAGAGGAAGAGTATCCCGCATAGGCGGGCTTGCGGTCACTGCCGGAAGGAGGCAATGGCTGAGAACCTGAAAAACATTACCCAGTTAGATATCTGTCTATCAAGACGGGACAAATTCCAACATACCGACAACCTCCTCAACCTCATCGGCCCAGGATCCGCCGAACTCTACACCAGGTTAGTTGTCTTGTTCCAAAATGCACCGATTAGATCGGGTGGCAGCGTAACAATGGAGTAAGGCTGTGGTGGTGTCGGGACTGACTCTCTTCATTCAAGAAGGCCCCAAGGGTAAACTTCTGCTGTTGCTCCTTCTTCTTAGGCGCTATATCACATGGAGTCAGCACAGTGGACAGACAGGCAAGGCTGACAAGTGCGGCCACAAACCCATGATTGCGGTGCTGGATGTTACGCGCAACGGTGTACAAATCGGTGGCGCGCGGTCGGCTGTGAAAGTCTAAAAACACTGGAATCGATCTTTTGTTTACCGGCAGTGGTAAATTGGGTGGAAATGAATAGACAATGATGTAACTATCGTCGCCAATCTGGTGGGAGTACGGGTCGATTGGCAGGCGATGGAGTGTTAAAATGGTTGTCTCCAAGAGATTTGGCAAGGGGAGGCGCTTTGGGTCCTCAGCAAGAAAAATTTAATCGGATAAGGGCAATTTTGGGTGCTGGGACAATTAGGATGTCGTGGTGGGGCGTGCCGCTTGGGCCAATTCAGGTTTAGGTTTGTATGTACAGATCTGTACTTGTACCGCTAAAGAGGTGGCCGCGGGCGGTATAGCAATGCGTGCAACGGTTAGATACTTGATTCCTCAGTGGTGAAATCGAGTGTACCTGCGGCAGAGCACATCAATTGAACGCACGTCAAGTATACCTCTTTGTAGGGCTAAGTCCAAGTCAACATACAGCATACCTAAATACATTACCGGTACCTTTCACTCCAAAACACTCTCTTGGTCTTTATGTGAACTATATAAGTAGGTACTTAGTATTTAAGGTATATGACACATATGCAAGATGTCTGGAGGACAGTATTATGTATTGATTATAAAGATCACTGTTGTTGGCCCTCAAGCAGCGTAATTACTGTAGCTTAGCTTTGCTGCACGTAAAACCACCAGTACATACAGGGTACCTACCTAGGATGATGAGATGCATGTGCCCCTCTACAGAGAAAAGCGACATACAACATACATAGCTCCATGTTTGCCGGAGTAATGCAATTGTCCACCTTCCCAGATGAGCAAGTTCTGTCTATGCACCTGTGTCGTATGCTATACGCATTGTTGTCTAAGTGAAAAGCAAGCGAAGTAGGCGTGTATTTCCTCCATTAATATTCAATGGGGGTCTCAGTTTATAATTCAGTGCGCAAACACTTTGAAGCATTGCAACAGTGTCAAACTTGTAGGGCAAGAAGCTCATCTAAAAGCTGTATGCGCAGCCCTTAAACCCGTGTTTATATGGTGGTTAGATTGGCCCTGCAGTCACACCCTGTTGGTCTACGTTACTGTGCGTTACTCAACAAATACCATATACGTACTGTATTTTCTGAGGCGTACGCGCCGTACAGAAGCTAAAATGTTTGGTGACTCTGTAGAGCGCCCAATTCTAGGCCTTTAGAGTACGTATCTAGGATATGCTACACGCTCTAATACAATGAAGTGTCTTGGCACTTGGTTTTCTCGCACTGTACGTCGGAGGTAGGTAGGGGTTACCCTGTAGTTGTCTTTCGTTGCAAAACTCTCAATCTAAGGAACTGCCTACTAAATATTTGTATCAACCTGTTAAACTAGCGTCAACAAGTGCAACAGCGCTCCTATATCCGGTCTTCATCTAGATATAAGCACAAATATCGGAGCTGAAATGGCTCCTTGGTTGCCCTGGTCCCAAACTGCCTCGAAGCAGCAACCACCGTCGGAGCCCTCACAGCCATCACAACCACTTGTTTCGGAAACAAGTAGCCTCTCACCAACTACAAATCCAACCCTTTCTTCAGCTGAGCCTGCGAGGTTAAGGAAAAAGAATGTCTCCAATCGGGATATGCCATCCTCTGCAGAGCTTAAGCAGATAGCGGCCAAGTCACTCCAGACCGGATCATTTACGGGTCGGTATCTCCCGTCGTTTATCTTACGACCCTTGCTAAATTGTCTTCTGTAGGCGGAATTGGTCTCCTGGTCGGTGCTGGTACCGGAATCTTGCGCTCCGCGCCGCCAACTATCTTCGCGTTATTTGCTGGGTTCCAATGGTTCGCTCTGGGTTCCAGCTACATGGGTGAGACTACGGCTTTCTCTCCGTGTCTTTTAGTCTCTGCCGCGAACGTCTACTGACACGATCCAGCTGCAAAGGGTCTCCTTCACCATGCGTGGGGCGGCGAAGAAAATTTGGGTTCTTCTGACTTTGTCAAAGCTAGCGGTGTGGCTGGTGGTGTTTCAGGGATGGTCGGTGGCATGATCCGTAAGTGATTCTACACTCCCAGATACTGCTGCCTCGGCCCGGCTCTTACTATTTTCAGGTGGCCCCAAAAACGTTCTTCCGGGCATGCTCGTCTTTAGTGCTTTAGGAGCTGGGAGTTCTTATGTGTCTCAGCTGTCTCGGTCCTCTGAGCCAAAGGCAAAGACTAGCTGGCTCGACTCGAAATGGAGTCCGATGCAGCGGTTAACCGACAAGGACTACGTACGCTTGTTAGAAGAGAAAATACTTCGATTTGATGCTGAAATCGCTATTATCGATGAGAGCATTGCGTCACTAAAAGGATCGCCTCAACCATCAGCTATGCCTACAGAAGACAAGGCGAAGAATAATTGAAAACTCCAAACATCAGGTGACACCGAATCGGTTGCGCATTCTTCGCTGTTCAAGCTAGAATACCGCAAATCGGTATTCGTTCTGCTGATGAGGAATTTAATCGCCAAAGGTCACTTGACGCCGGCCGGTAAACCCACGTAATATCGTCCACTGCACCGCATACAGTCGTGCATCGTCGATTCCCTAGGGGTCACCTACTTCCCATCATCCGCGTGCCAGCACCAAGGAGAGACCGAACGTCCAGGTACCAACACACTCCAAGCCCCAATTCCATGGAAATGCGATTTCAGACGTAAACTCATGTCCGAGGCCTGATACATCACATCCTCTCCCTTTTTCCGGAATTTGAATGACATAGCCAATACCTACTGACAACTGTGAAACGTATAACCAAGTTGTTATTCACCTACGATACCTCAGTTATGAAACAAATAGTATTCGTGTCTTGAGAAATATCCCTACAGATACTCTAGCCTTGTATAACTATGATCTCATGTACTAAATTATAAAGTGTGTATTGCTTTTGGGGG